>Ga0207650_10000167_pt1 | contig 78836 bp, 55 predicted proteins | sample KBSS63metaG_FD_184325 | JGI IMG/M metagenome (GOLD analysis project Ga0207650, IMG submission 184325) | Switchgrass rhizosphere microbial communities from Kellogg Biological Station, Michigan, USA - KBS S6-3 metaG (SPAdes) (version 2) | ecosystem: Host-associated > Plants > Roots > Rhizosphere...
GGATCAACACCACTGATGGACCTGGTATTGAAGGCCGCCCTGGGCGCGGCAGTGGTGTTGATCCTGGCCGCCCTGGCCAAAACCAAGAACTATTACATCGCAGGCTTGGTGCCGCTGTTCCCGACCTTTGCGCTGATCGCCCACTACATCGTCGGCAAGGGCCGTTCGGTGGACGACTTGAAGACCACGATCCTGTTTGGGATGTGGTCGATCATTCCGTACTTTGTGTACCTGGCGACGTTGTATGTGATGGTGGATCGGATGCGGTTGGAAGCGTCACTCGCCGTTGCGGCTGTCGCTTGGTTGATGGCCGCAACCGTCCTGGTCAGCATCTGGGTACGCGTCCACACCTGACACAACTCGATCAAACTGTGGGAGCTGGCTTGCCTGCGATAGCGGTGTATCAGTCAACTCATCTGGCCCAGACATACCGCAATCGCAGGCAAGCCAGCTCCCACATTTGAATTGAGGTGTGTCAGATAGGTCAGCGGACTATTTTGTCCACTTGAATCCCCAGCTTCTTCAGGCGATACCAAAAGCTTCGCTCGGATATCCCGATCTTCGCCGCCGCCGCAGCCTGCACGCCGTTGCTCTCCTGCAACGCCGCCAGGATATAGGCCTTCTCCACCTCCGCCAGCGCCGCGTCCAAATCCTGGGGAATGCCCGGACCGTCGCTGAGGATCGCCGTCACGCCGCCCTCACTCGGCCTGGACGCAAACAGGTAACCCGGCAAGTCGATGTCCTCGATCACCGGCTTTGCAGCCACGATGGTCGCGCGCTCCACGCAATTCTGCAGCTCACGGATATTGCCCGGCCAGTGATACGCGGCCATGGCCTGCAGGGCCTCCGGGCTGAAACCGGTGATACGTTTGCCGGCGGTGGCACTCAGGGTCTGGGCGAAGTGGCGGGCCAGTGGCGCGATGTCTTCCACGCGCTCGCGCAAGGCCGGCAGCGGGATCGGGAACACGTTGAGGCGGTAATACAGGTCTTCGCGAAATTCTTTGTTGGCCACCGCCTCGAGCAAATTCTTATTGGTGGCGGCGATGACCCGCACGTCCACCTTGCGCTCGCGGGGATCGCCCACCGGTTCGATCACCCGCTCCTGCAACGCACGCAGGATCTTGGCCTGCAGCGCCAGGGGCATGTCGCCCACTTCGTCGAGAAACAGCGTGCCCTTGTCGGCCTGCTGGAAGCGCCCTACCCGGTCGGCCACGGCGCCGGTGAACGCGCCTTTACGATGGCCGAACATTTCGCTTTCCAGCAGCCCTTCCGGGATGGCCGCGCAGTTGACCGCCACGAACGGTTTGTCGGCACGGCTGCCGTGCTTGTGGATCGCGCGGGCGACCATTTCCTTGCCGGTGCCGCTTTCGCCGGTCAGCAGGATGGTGGCGCTGCTGTCGCGCACCGAGTCCACCGCTTGCAGCACTTTGCGAAACGCCGGGCTGTCGCCCACCAGGCTGTCGAACTGTGCGTGCTCGTCCAGCTCGGCACGCAGGCGCGCGTTGTCGCGCATGATGTCGCGAAACTGCAGGGCCTTGACCACAGTGATGTCCAGCTCGTCGATGTCGAACGGCTTGGCGATGTAGTCGTAGGCGCCGTTGCGCATCGACTGCACGGCGTTTTTTACGGTGCTGTAGGCGGTCATCACGATCACCGGCACATGCGGGTAACGCACCTTGATCTCGGCCAGCAGCGCCGGCCCGTCCATGCCTGGCATGCGCCAGTCGCTGATCACCAGGTCGATGTCTTCCTGCTCCAGCACTTTGAGCGCGTGCAGGCCGTTGCCGGCGATAAACACCTGCACGTTGTTCTGGCCCAGGGCCGACGCCAGCAGGTCGCAGAGCTTGGGTTCGTCGTCGACTACCAGAATGTTATGCGTCATGACTGTCCTCGTCGTCTTCGCCCATCGCCGGAATGTACAGGCTGAAGGTGGCGCCGGCATCTTTCTCGCTGGCACATTCGATGCTGCCGTCGTGACTTTCCATGATCGAATAGACTTTGGCCAGGCCCAGGCCGGTGCCAGACGCCTTGGTGGTGACGAATGGCGTGAAGATACGCTCGATCATGTCTGCCGGAATGCCCTGGCCGGTGTCGGCGATGCTGATCACGGTAGTGTCGTCCAGCGTGCGAATGCCCAGGGTCAGGCGCCCGCCTTCGGGCATCGCGTCGATGGCGTTGATAATCAGGTTGAGGCACGCCTGCTTGAGTTGCTTGGCATCCGCGTAGATCGTCGCCCCCGGCGCCTGGTCATCGATGTGCGCGTCGATGTTATGGGTGGCCAGTTCCGGGGCGCAGAAGCCGAGGATTTCTTCCACCAAGGGTCGCGCAGGCTGCAACACGCGCAGCGGTGGGTTGGGCTTGGCGAAGTCGAGGAATTCGGTGATCAGGTCGTTGATGCGGCTGACTTCACTGATCACGTATTCCAGGTGGCGCTTGTCGGTGTCCGCCAGATCCGCGCGGCGGTGCAGCAGCTGCGTTGCGGTCTTGATGATGCCCAGCGGGTTGCGGATCTCGTGGGCCAGGCCCATGGCGACCTCGCCCAGGGCGTGCAGGCGATCACGCCGACGCAACTGCGCTTCAAGGTGATGCAACTCCCCCAGGCGCTCGGTCATGTGGTTGAAAGTGCTGCTCAGCTGCGCCAGCTCGTCGCCGCCGCTCACCACCACGCGGTGCGCGTAATCGCCGGAGATCACTGCGCTCACGCCTTGGGACAGGTCCCGCAGCGGCTTGGTCAGGCGCCGCGACACCAACACCCCCGCTGCCAGCGACAGTGCCGAACTGAGCAGGAAGATCAACACGAACAGATTGCTCTGGTTCACCAGCCCGACCAGGCTGGTGTGGCGCAGCAGGCCGCTGAAAATCACGCCCTGCAAGTCGCCGGCATCGTTGAAGATCGGCCAGTACAACCCGCTGTAGTTATTGGTGAACTGCTCGCTGGGCTGCTTGGTGCTGCGCATCGCGGTTTCGACGTTCTTGGGAATGCGCGAAGGGTGGTCCTCGAAGCGCTGGGTCGAAAAAATCTCGGAGAACCCGTCGGGGTTGGCCAGGTACAGGCGCAGGTCGAGGGAATGCACATCGGCCACGCTGGTGAGGAAACTGCTGTCCAGGTAGGTCCCGACCAGCAGCAAATAGTCGACGCCGTCCTGGGTGGTCTCGAAGGTCGAGACCACTATGCCGGTGGATACGCCCCCCACCTGCACCGTCTGCAACACCGTGTTGTTGGCCAGGCTGATCTGCTTGACGATGTCATCGGCGGCGGTGCTGAACACCAGCTTGTGGTCACTGACGCGGATCAGTGCCACCACGTCGATATCGGTGGCGTCGGCAATGTCGGCAGTCAGCCGGTCGTGCTTGGCGGCTTGCCGGCTCGACGGCGGGCTGGTGTAGCGCAGGAACAATTTGGCCATGCGCGCGTTGTCGTGAAGGATGTCGCCGATCTCGTCCTTGACGATCTTGGTCGACTCCTGCAGCCAGATGCGCACGTTGCTGTCGAAGATCTGCGACAACGTGGTCGCCGCCAATTCGGCCGCGATCATGGTGGGAATCACGCTGACCAACCAGAAGGCCAGCACCAGCTTGCGCTGGACGCTCCAACGCGAAATGGCAAAGGGGCGGGCTTTCTGGCGGGTCTTGGTGATCATCAGGTTTCGCTTATCGCAGCAGCCATGGCAGGGTCGGAACGATCCGGTCGAATAAACAGTTTTACAAGCTTGAGCAGGCCGTTGACCAGCCGGTTGCGGTGGCGGAAAAACACGCTGTTACCCTGAAACTCGCAGCCCAGGCGCAGCTTACTGGCATACCCGGCCTGTCCGCACTCATACAACGCAATATTGTGTTGAATACAGTAGTCGACGTTGGTCAGCCAGCTGCGGAAGTACAGGTTGTAGTCGCGGGTGAACGCGACGTCATGCCCGAAAAACTTGTCCACCAGCCGGTGTTCGTCCACCAGGATCAGGTTGAACGCGACCAATTGCTCGTCCACCCAGTAAAGAACACAGACCGCGCGCTCATCCAGCCGTTCGAGCACCCCAGTGAAGTAGCTGGCGGGCAGTCGCTCGAACTGCAATTCGGCACGCGTCAGCGTGGCCTCGTACAAGCGCATCACGTCGGGCAGCACGTCGTCGATAGTGCGCCGCCACTCCACCCGCGGCCCTGGTGCACGCAGTTTGCGGCGCAGGTCCTTGCGCGTGGACTTGCCCAGCGAGCCCAGGTAGGCGTCCACCGACCCATAGGGCAGCGGCAACATGCCCGTGGGCAAGCTCGGCATGCTTTGGAAGCCCGCCGCCCGGCAACTCTCAAGCCAGTGCGGGTCTTTGCTCGGCGCGTCCTTGACCGCCACCAGGCCGATACCAAAGTCATCGGCATCCCGGCGTGCAGCTTGCAGCAGGTGCTGGAGCAACAGCGCACGACTCGCCTGCGGCACGCCACTGGCGAAACCAGCGTCGCAGCGTTCGGCCACCGGCGAACCCAGGGCATACAGCCCCAGTTGCAACAGCCCCGGCCACAGTCGCTCCACACGCTCGGTCAAGCGCTTGCCGGCGCCCGACACCGTGGTGTCGAGGCGATAATGAGTGATGAACGCGGCGGCCACGGCCACCAGCGTTCCATCCTGGTAAACCGCCAGGTAGCGCCACTGGAAATCATCGATAGCGGCGTTTTCCACGGCGACGTAATAGTCCCAGTCCTCCAGGGCACCGGGGAAACAGTCGTTCCAGGCACTGCGCTGGATGGCCCGGATGGTTGGGAAGGCTTGGGCGGTAATCACAGGGTTTCCTTGGTTATGGCCTGTCGTGGATACGTTTGTCGTGGCCTGCGGGCTTTCTGTGGTGAGCGGGCTTGCCCCGCGCTGGGGGGCGAAGCCGCCCTAAAAACTGCAATTGCGGTTTAACTGGAAAAACTCAGTGCCGGAAATGGGGCGGCTTCGCCACCCAGCGCGGGGCAAGCCCGCTCACTACATAGAGTTCGTTCGCTGATGAATGCGGCGCTTAGCTCGATCACTCGGCGGTATTGCAGGTCGACGGTGATCATGTGGTAGCAGTTGTCCAACAGGATCTTGGTCACCGGCCCGCCAAGATGGCGCTCCACGTAATCGGCGTTCCAGCGGCTGGTGATGTCGTCCTCGATGGAGTGCAGCACCAGCGCCGGTACGTTGATCGACGGCATGCGTTTTTTAACCACGGCGTTCATCCAGTGCAATTCACGCACCGTCACGCCCTCCATCGTCAACAGGCCCGCCTCGCTGCTTTCGCCTTCCTTCATCTGCCGTTCAACGATGGCCCGCAGGCGTTCATTCTTGATGCCGTAGGGCGGCTTCTCGGTAAAGCGGAACAGGCGCACGCCGAACGGGATACGGATCAGCAACGGCGTGATGAACGCCATTTTGTTGATGCTCCAACCGTCGTACTTGAGCGTGGTGGAATACATCAGCAACCCGGCCACCTGCCCCGGATGCTCCGACGCCAGGTACATCGACATCACCGCCCCCATCGACAAGCCACCGACAAACACCTGCTCGTGGCGCTGCTTCACGCCCACGAAGGTTTTGCGCACGCCTTCGTACCAGTCACGCCAACCGGTGGCTTGCAGGTCGCTGTTGTCGCCGCAATGCCCGGCCAGGGTAGGCACGTACACCGTGCAGTTGCCCGCCTTGGCCAGGCCCTTGGCGACCTGGCGCAATTCCGTGGGAGTGCCGGTCAGGCCGTGGATCAACAGGATCCCGACCGGACCTTCACCGAGAACGAAACCGGCATCACCTTCACCGAGGTCGATCTCTGCCGTGTTCACCGGTTGGTCGCCCGCACCAGCAGTTGCTCAAGCAGCTTCAAGCCCAGTTCGATTTCCGGGTAGCTGATTTCCAGGGACGGTGCCAGGGTGATCACGTTTTTGTAGTAACCGCCCACATCGAGGATCAGCCCGAGCTTTTGGCCATCCACTACCATGTCGCCCTTCATGCCTTCTTCGACCATGTAGTCCAGGGTCGCCTTGTCCGGCGTGAAACCATCCGGGCCGCAGATTTCGCAACGCAGGGCCAGGCCCAGGCCGTCGACGTCGCCGATGATCGGGAAACGTTTCTGCAGGTCTTGCAGGCCTTCGAGGAAGAATTTGCCCTTGGCCATGACCATCGCGCCGTAGTCGACTTCGTTGGTCATCTTGAACATTTCCAGGCCGACCGCCGTGCCCAACGGGTTGGAGGCGAAGGTGGAGTGGGTCGAGCCTGGTGGGAAGATCTTCGGGTTGATCAATTCTTCACGGGCCCAGATGCCGCCCAACGGGTTGAGGCCGTTGGTCAGGGCCTTGCCGAACACGATCACGTCCGGCTGCACGTCGAAGTGCTCGATCGACCACAACTTGCCGGTGCGGTAGAAGCCCATCTGGATTTCGTCGGACACCATCAGGATGCCGTGCTGGTCCAGCACCTGCTTGAGTTCGCGGTAGAAGTTCATCGGCGGGATCACGTAGCCGCCGGTGCCCTGGATCGGCTCGACGTAAAACGCGGCGTATTCGCTCTGGCCGACTTTCGGGTCCCACACGCCGTTGTATTCGGTCTCGAACAGGCGGGCGAATTGCTGCACGCAGTGGCTGCCGTACTCTTCCTTGGTCATGCCTTTAGGGCCGCGGAAGTGGTACGGGAACGGGATGAACTGCGCGCGCTCGCCGAAGTGACCGTAGCGGCGACGGTAGCGGTAGCTGGAGGTGATCGACGACGCGCCGAGGGTACGCCCGTGGTAGCCGCCTTCGAAGGCGAACATCAGGCTCTTGCCGTTGGTGGCGTTACGCACCACTTTCAGGGAGTCTTCGATGGACTGCGAACCGCCGACGTTGAAGTGCACACGACCGTCGAGGCCGAATTTCTTCTTGGCGTCGACCGCGATCATTTCCGACAGCTCGATCTTGCCTTTGTGCAGGTACTGGCTGGCGATTTGCGGCAGGGTGTCGATCTGCTGTTTCAGCGCGTTGTTCAAGCGTGGGTTGGCGTAGCCGAAGTTGACCGCCGAGTACCACATTTGCAGGTCGAGGTAGGCCTGGTCTTCGGTGTCCCATACGTAGGAGCCTTCGCAACGGCTGAAAATACGTGGCGGCTCGATGTAGTGGACGGTGTCGCCGTAGGAGCAGTATTTGGCTTCTTTATCCAGAAGGATCTGGTCTTCGGCGGTAGCGATACGGATATCAGACATGGTGGAAGAGTTCCTGATTGTCAGAAGAGGTGTTGAAGGTGGTGGCGTTGGCGGCGATGCCCTGTGGCAGCAGCGCCAGCAATGCAGGCACTTCGGCAAAGGTGTCGAAGCGCGCGTGCGGAATGTGGTTGGCCACGCAGTAGTCGGCGAGGCTGCCCTTGGCAAACACGAAGTCGGCGGTGGAGGCCACGCACATGTCGGACTTGCCGTCGCCGATCACCAGCACGCGCTTGTTGCGCGGCGTGGACTTGCACTTGCAGTTGCCGGAAGCGGCACGGCAGGCATCGCTGGCGTACGGGAAGTCTATGCGCCAGCTGTTCTGGTCGACCTGGCGCAGACGGTTGGCGAGGATCGGCAGCAGGGTCACGTAGTTGCGTGACAGGATCCGCGCGATGCCCTGCTCGATGCCGTCGCTGACGACTTCGATGGACGCACCCAGGCCGATCACGTGATCGACGAAGTCGGGGAAGTCCGGGTCGATCTCGACGCTGTCGAAATACGCCAGCAGTTCGGAGGGGGTGGCCTTGATCAGTGCCAGTTGGCGGCTCAGGCATTCGCGTGAACCGATATGCCCATCCAGCCATTCCTGTTCGATGGTTTCCCACTCGGGGCCGGCGAAGCGTTGGAGGACGTTGTCGATGACATCGGTGGGGGTGATGGTCCCGTCGAAGTCACACACGATATGCCAGTGGATCATCGTTGTTTACCTTGGAGGAGCGCGCTGTGTGCGCTTGCAACAAGGGGTAGAGCAGGGAGTGTGCCAACTGGCGCAGGCCCAGCGGGGCTGGGGCTTTGCTCGGAATGGAGGGCGATTTGTGTCGTCGGAGCTACAATTTTTGTAGCTTGCTACAAACAAGATGAGTGCTTGCGTGGGCACGGCGCTTTGCGCGTTCATGCGCACGTATTCAATCAAGGAACTGTGACCATGTTGAGGATCACATGCGCTGCACTCGCCGGGTTACTTGGCCTGTGGAGTGTTTCAAGCCTGGCACTGGCCGACGGTATCACCGGCGAAGTCGGCGCAGGCGTCAGCTACCAGCCCCATGACCCTACCGGCAGCCGCTACGAAACGCGGCCGGTGCCCTATTTCGATCTGGACTGGGGCTCCGTCAGCCTGAGTACCGATGACGGCTTGACCTGGAGCGCCTTGGACACCCACGGTTTTACCGCCGGCCCGTATATCAATTACCTGCAGGGGCGCACCTCCAACGGCTCGCTGCAGGGGCTGCGCAATGTGTCGGACATGGCCGAGGTGGGCGGTTTTATCCAATATGCGCCGGCTGATTTCTGGCGGGTATACGCCCAGATGGGCCAGGCCGTCGGCGGCGGGCGAGATCAAAGCGGTGTGCTGGGCAAGGTCGGCGGTGAACTGGGTTATCCCCTGGGTGGCGGCATCATTGGCAGCACCGGCCTGCTGGCGCACTTTGCCGACGCCCGCCAGACCCAGACCTTTTTCGGGGTTGATGCCAATGAGTCCGCGGATTCCGGCATCCGTCCCTACAACGCCAGTGGTGGCTTCCAGAACATGACGCTGACCCAGAGCTTTGAATTCCCCCTGGCGGCCAACTGGTCGCTGTTGACCAGCGCCAGCTGGGTCCACCTGGTAGGCTCGGCCGCCAACAGCAGCATCGTCAAGGAAACCGGCGACGTGAACCAGGGCCAGGTGCAGACGGCCATCAGCTATAAGTTCGATTGAGGTTGGTCTGGGCTTTGCAATGAGGTGCTGGAATCCATTTTTCCAGGACATTCTTCATGGCTCGCCCCGCTTACCGCCTGCTGCATCATTCACTCTGGGACCTGGTGCCCATCGCGCTGGGCCTGGCGCATTTCGCCTTTGTCGTCTGGCTGGTTGGCGCTTTCCACAGCCTGGACTGGTGGGCCTTGGTGCCCCTGGCGCTGGTCTACGCGATCAGTCTGTCGTGGAGCATCAACAGCATCTCCCACAACCAGATCCATAACGCCTACTTCAGCCATCGCGCGATGAACCGGGCCTTCGACCTGTTGCTGTCGGTGACCATCGGTTTTTCCCAGACGCTCTACCGCGATATCCACAACCGCCATCACCGTGGCAACGCCGACCTGCCGGGGCCGGATGGCAAAACCATCGACCCGCTGTCGATCTACCAGCGCGGCCACGATGGCCAGCCGGAGAACCCGTGGGCCTATACCTTCCTGAGTTTTTTCCGCGACGATCCCAAGCCCTTCTATGACGAGATGAAGCGCAAACGCCCGGCGGATGCGCGTTGGGTCAAGGTCGAGATCGGCGTGACCGTGGCGTTCTATCTCGCCCTGGCCTTCTACAACTGGCAGGCGGTGGTGTGGTTGCTGCCGTTCTGGTACCTGGGCCAGTGCCTGTCATCGCTCAATGGCTACTACGAGCACTTCGGCGGCAACCCGGACCTGCCAATTGCCTGGGGCGTAAGTGCCTACGGTGTGCTGTACAACCTGATCTGGATGAACAACGGCTACCACGCCGAGCACCACTACCGGCCGAAGATGCACTGGACGAAAGTGAAGGCGTTTCATCGAGAGATTGCCGAGCAGCAGCGTGCGGCTGGAGTGAAAACGCTTCCGGTGTCCCATGGATTAGGATTTTTAGTCGCACACCGCAAATTCCGCGGCTGATCCCGACCTTGTAGTGAGCGGGCTTGCCCCGTGCGAGGCCAGCCCGCTCACTAAAAAAACCAAGCCGATCAGTTCTCTTCACCTTCGGCCAACAACACAATCCCGCCAATGATCACCGCCACCCCCACCCAGTGTAGCGGGCTGATATGTTCCCCCAGCCCCAGCCACGAACCCAGCAACACCACCACAAACACCAGCGAACTCAGCGGAAACGCCAGGGACAGGCTGCTGCGCCGCAGGATCAGCATCCAGACGAAAAACGCGCCGATATAACTGGCGATCGCCGCCAGGATCCCAGGGTTGCGCGCCACCTCACCCAGCCACTGCCAATTGAAATCCATCTGCCCCAATTGATCCCCGGCCACTTTGGTAAACAGCTGGCCCGCGCTTTCGGTGCAGATCAACAAGGCCCACAGCACCACCGTGCCGAAGCGCCCGTGCAGCCATCCGGTATTCATCGTTTGCGTACTCATGCCTGGCTCCCTGCAATCGCCACCAACATCACACCTAAGGTAATCACCAGCGTGCCCGCCCAACGGCGGCGGCTGACGGTCTCGCCCAGCACCACCTTGCCCGCCAGCACGACCCCGCAATACGCCAGCGCGGCGGCCGGAAACAACAGGCTCAACGGCGCGCGGGACAAGGCCTCGAGCCACACGAAAAATTCGATCGCATAGGCGCCGATCCCGGCCCACAGCAACGGCGCATTAAACACTTGGCCCCAGAACGCATTCAGGCGAAAGCCGCCGTCCAGCTCGGGCAACCGGTCCAGGCCGATCTTGAAACACAGCTGGCCGATCACATCGAGCACGATGGAAAACGCCACCAGCAACACCACGGTCAAGGTCACGGGAACAGTTCCTCAAACAGATCAATCAAGGCTTCATTGGTGGCGGCGTTGCGCTGCAGGTCTTGCGCGCTCCAACGCTCGGGTGGCGGCTGGTCGGACTTGGCTTCCCAGCGCTTGAACGCGTTGCTGAAGGCAGGCTGGGCGAACTCGCCGCACACATCGATGCCGATGATGCGCTTGCGCGCCGCCAACGCCCGCAGGGCTTGCAGCAGGTGAGTCAGGCGCATGCCGCCCTGGTCCCAGTTGGTCGCCGCGTCTTCACTGGCAAGCACGTCTTTGTCGACGGTGATCCAGATCGCTTCGGTGGGCAGGCTGCTGATCATCTGCTCGAGAAACGCCGTCCAATCCAGCTCGGCCAGGTTGCGCCAGTGCAGGTGGTCTTCCTGCTGACGATGGCCGGCGCCATCGCCTACCCGCCCCCAGACTTTCGAGGGCGCGTGCTGCCAGGGAAACAACTGCAAGTGCCCGCGCTTGAGGGCGCCAAGGTTGCCGCCGCGCAGTTGCGGGTTATGCAGGTCGTCGCTGCACGGGCCGAGGGTGACGATGCGTTTGATCGCCGGCATTTTCAGCGCACGGTTGACCCACGAACCACAGTGGCGCTTGGGCGCGAAGCGCACCCAGTCGGGGTGGTTGTCGAAGTGGATCAGGCTGATCGGTTCTTTGAGATCGGCCAGAAAGGCCGGTGTGAGGTGGTGATAGTCGCCGGAGCCGACAAACAGGATTTCCGGCCGCGCATCCGTAGGCCGGGGCCGTTGGGCCAGGCGTTCGGCGAAGCGCTTCCAGGTTTTTTCGGTGGACCACAAGCGCAGCTTGGGGCCCAGGTCCAGCAGGTCGATACGGTGGGCGCGGCCACTGGCCAAACGCCGGGCAATCGGTGCCTGGGCGGTGAGGCTATGGTCGAGGTCAAGAATGTTCAAGGCAGTGTCCCCTAAGGCTTTAAGGGGTCAATGCAAGGGACGGGCCAGCACTTATCTCAAGAACACCGAGAAAAAATGTGGGAGGGGGCTTGCCCCCGATAGCAGAGTGTCAGTCAACACATGTTTTGACTGAACCACTGCTATCAGGAGCAAGCCCCCTCCCCCATGTTGACCCGTGTTCGGCTTTAGTTTTTCGCGTCGCTGATAATCTGGCGAATCGCGCCCACAAACGCCTCCGCCGGCTGCCCACCGCTGACGGCGTACTGATCATTGAACACGATGGTCGGCACCGAGCTCACGCCACGGGAGATCCACAGCTGCTCTTGCTCACGCACGTCGGCGGCGTATTCGTCGGAGGCAAGAATCTCGGCCGCGCGTTTGATATCCAGGCCGACGCTTTCGGCGATGATCGCCAGGGTGGCATGGTCGGACGGGTCCTGCCCATCGGTGAAATACGCCTTGAACAGCGCTTCCTTGAGGTTGTACTGCAAACCTTCGAGCCCGGCCCAATGCAGCAGGCGGTGGGCATCGAAGGTGTTGTAGATGCGGCTCTGGCCATCGGTGCGAAAGGCAAAGCCCAGCTCGGCACCCATGTCGCGGATACGCGCACGGTTGGCCTGGGATTCTTCGGCGCTGGAGCCGTATTTCTCGGTGATGTGTTCGACGATGTTCTGACCGATGGCAGGCATGTTCGGGTTCAGTTCGAACGGCTGGAAATGGATCTCGGCCTGCACCTCGGCGCCAAGCTGGTCGAGGGCTTCGGTCAGGCCGCGCAGGCCAATGATGCACCAGGGGCAGGACACGTCGCTGACGAAATCGATTTTCAGGGGGGTACTCATGGCAGGCAACCTCGCTAGCAGTAATGTGCCGTAAAGGTTGCACGATACACCAATGTCACAACACCTTTGCAGGCTCGCCCAAGTCAATCTGCGCCCAGTGCGCGGCATCTTCGCGATGGGCTTGCAGGTACGGCAACACCGCCGCCAGCAACGGCGCCTTGAACGCTTCCTGGAAACGATGGGCCAGGCCGGGGATCAGCTTCAACTGACTGCCCTGGATATGCGCCGCCAGGTGCACGCCATGCATCACCGGCAGCAACGGGTCAGCAGTACCGTGCACCACCAGGGTCGGCACGCGCAGTTGGTTGAGCAACGGCACGCGGCTCGGTTCGGCGAGGATCGCCATGATCTGGCGCTTCACGCCGTCCGGGTTGAAGGCCCGGTCGTAGGACAGCGCCGCCTGGTGCAGCAACACCTGGCGATCATCCTTCACGTTCGGGCTGCCCAGCGCCGCCAGTAGATCGGCTTGCTGCTCCAGGGCCACTTCACGATTCGGCGCGCTGCGCCGCGACAGCAATTGCACCAGCGCCGCGTTCGGTGCCGGCAGGCCTTCGGCGCCGGAACTGGTCATGATCAGCGTGAGGCTCTCGACCCGCTGCGGCGCCATGGCCGCCAGGTGCTGGGCGATCATCCCGCCCATGCTCGCGCCCAGCACGTGGAATTGCTGGATCTGTAAGGCGTCCATCAAGCCGATGGCGTCGTCGGCCATATCGGTCAAGGTATACGGCGCCGCCACCGGCAGGCCGAGCTTGTAGCGCAGCACTTCAAAGGTCAGGTTGGCATTGGCCGGTGCCTGGCGCCACGTGGACAGGCCGACGTCGCGGTTGTCATAGCGGATCACCCGAAACCCTTGCTGGCACAGGGCGACGACGACTTCGTCGGGCCAATGGATCAACTGCCCGCCCAGCCCCATCACCAGCAGCAAGGCCGGGTCGGACGCACGGCCGATGCTCTGGTAGGCGATGCTCACCTGAGCCAGGTCGACCGTTTGGGTCGGGACATTAACGTCACATCGAGAAGCCGCAAAAGACGGCAGGCCGAACAATAGAGCGGCCAGTAAAAGCAACACGCGCATGAAAAACACCGAAACGCAGAACCCCAGTAGAGCGCGAGTCTGATGAAGTTTGTTCAAGCGCGCTGCCACAGTTGCGTGACAGTTTGATGAAGCCCGCTCAACGGTCACTGCGACAACTATCTAAGCCCCCACAGAAGTCACGCCGACGTTCAATGCCCGTTACTTCATTGATCCCGAGACATTCTGATGGCGGAACAACTCAACACACGCATTACCCTCAGCGACATTCGCAGGCCCTCATCCCCTCTAGGCCGTGCTGTGGATGAAAATCTCTTGCTGCAAGCGCGCGAGAGCTGGCAGGACAGTCGCCAGCGTTTGCGCGACCTGATGGCGACCGCGCCCAGCGTGCGCGCATCGATCAACACACTGATCAGGCAGGAATTGGACGTGGATGGCGAGCAGGTACATCTGCATTTCGCCGCGCAAGGTGATGCCCCTGCCCGGGATGTCACGCTCACGGACGCCTGGGCCTACGCTCAACAACACTATGCGTTCGCGGGCGTAGACCCCACCCTCGACCAACGCTGCACACTCACTGGTCTCTCTGAAGAGACGACACCGGTTGCGCTGCTGCAACGGTTGCTGAAGCTGAACCTGCGGCATGGGATCAGAAGCCACTGGATCACCTGGTGGATTGCCCGCGCGCCCGGCACCCCGATGGCCCGGCGCGAACTGGCCAACCAACTGTACCGCCAGCATTTCCTGGCCGCCGCCCAACATGCCGTCGCCGTGAGCGAGATCAATACCGACCAGGTGGCCCCGCTCCTACGGCTGGTCGATCCACCTGCCGACGAACAACCCGCCGACGGCCAGGCCCTGTATGTCGAGCAACTGCTGTTGACGTCTGCCAGCGGCCCTACGGTCGAGGTGCCGGGTGCGTTGGTCATGACCCGTACCGACCAGGACAACCCTGTGACTCAGTGTGTGTACTTGCCCACCCGGCAGCCAGCGCTGATGGTGTTCGGCGATCGCGTCCGCCTGGAAACCTGGCTACGTGATCAGCCGGAATTGTTCCCCGGCGTCGCACAGATAACCCGCGAGCACAGCATCGAGTACCGTACGGTTGAGACCCCCTTGGAGGCAGGGCTGGCACACCTTCAGGAGCATTGGATCAAGCAAAAACAAGACACCCTGACGTCTGCGGCCGACGGTGATTTGGCCGAACACGGCGCGAGCGCGTTGCACACCGCCGAACGGATCGACCGTCTGCAACGAGCGCCACTGTTCGCTGCAGCCCCAGAACTGCCCGCTGCACCCGACAGTACCGAAAACCCGCCGCCCTTTACTGGCTTGACCGCCGATGTGCCACTGGGGCTACGCCGCCAGGCCTTGAAACAACAGCAAAACGCCCTTGAAGTCTTCGCGGGCGAGGACAACTCGCGCCTGGCCTTACTCACCCCTCTATTCGATGCACTGCATCAGGCCCGGCAGCAGGCCTACACAGCAGCCGGCGCTTTGCTCGATCAAAAACCTGCGCTCATGCTGTCGGCGCTACTGCAGAAGCACACCCCTCAATACACCGCCCTGCTGCAGGCGCGATGGCAGGGGTTGAAGCAGGAAGCCGAGCTGCTACGACAGTTGAATCAAATCAGCATCCCAGAATACCAGTGGTTGATGGATGGGCTGGACCCCGACAAACCACCCGCCAAGGACATCGCGGTCGCCTGCCTCGTCCTGTCCATGATCGAGCAGAAGAACGGCGAAAAAACCATCAGCCAAAAAGAACTCGAGGGTGTGCTGCTGATTACCCAAGCCAGCACCTTGAAAGCATTGCCCTCCTCGCCCAACAGCCTGCTGCTCTACTGGCCAGGCCACAATGGTGGTGTGCATCGCTTTGAAAACTTTGCGCAGTTGCAAGCGTGGTTCTTCGTCCAAACCTCCACTCAGCCGGCGCTGACGCTTGAGCCCCGCCTGCTGAGCCAGAAGGCCTTCGATTACAGCTTGCACCAGCAGCTTTCCAACGGTGTGCAGCAGATTGAAGTGCTGTTGCACCGCACATCCGAGCCCGAACAGGCCCTGCAACAAGCCACTGAACTGCAAGCCATCCGCGTAAAACTGCTGCACGAACTGGGCGTACCGGCGAATGAAGCACGCGAACTGGCTTATACCCAGTGGCGTGAGCGACAGCAGACGGGCGCCCTGGCCGAACACCTGACCACCTGGCTCACTACCGTCAGCGCCGAAGACCGAGCCCAGCTCAAGGCATGGATCGAAGACTATTGGCGGGCCATGCGCAGGGCCGATCACGCGCTGGAACAAAAACTGCCCCTGAGCCACACCTACTGCAAGACCCAGCTTGAAAAGCGCCTGAACCGGGATTTCGCCCTCAAACAGCCCTTTTCCGTGACACTGGATTTGCCCGAAACCGTTGCCCACCGGCAGCACTTTTTCGCCGCGCCCGGCGCACCGGGAACCCCGACCAAAACCGTGCTGGAACCCAGCACGGCCCGAGTCAGCCTGAGCCTTGAAGACCTGGCGTTGGGTAACATCGATAACGCACTCAGTGAACGCCTGGGCTTTATGAAAGTGCTCGTCAGCACGCTCGATACGAATGAGCGTGAAGTCCTCGCGGCAGCCCTCACCCCGCGCTACGTGAAAACAATGGTCACCGAGCTGGACGTGGCACAACAGTATGAGGACCTGATCAAGGAGACATGGCTGGGCACCGACCGGGAAGCCTCGTTTACTCGCGACGCTCGCCTGGAATGCCTGATGGAACCCCACCGCCTGATACTGAAGATTCAGGGTCGGTTGGCGCACTTGAACGGCACCCTCACGGCGGATGAACTGCAGGTGTTCAACCGGGCCGCCGAGCAGGCCAAGCCGGTGGGTCTCGTTGTGCTACCCGCAGTACTCAGTGTCGGCGGGGCGGACACCGATGACGGCCCCAGCACGTTGTCCGGCATCAGCTTCATTGAAGAAAAAAGCACCGGGCTGACCCTCCTCTACCTGCCCGACAGCCCGGACCGCCAATACGTGCGCCGCTTCGATACCCGCGAGCAAGCCCGCCAGGCCCTCTACAACCTGTGTCTGTCCAGCGACATGGTCAGTTACCTGGCCGCACGCGCGGTGCCCGGAGACGTCGAACGCCATGCCGGCCGGATCAACCAGGCTGTGCTGAAAAACTATAGTGCCCTGATTGCCATCGGCAAACCCTGGCCAGGCGCACCGTCGCTGGCCACTCACGTGTTCAACGCCCACATGGGCCGCTTGCTTGAGGCTCACCGCGCCGCCTCACGCTCCAACAGCGAGCTGTACCGGGAACGCTATGCGATGAAGGGTGAGCAGGCCTTTACCTGGATCAAGATGGCCATGGGCGTGGTACCCATCGTGGGTACCGCCATCGGTCTGCACGATGGTTGGACCAGTGCCAACGAAGCCGTCCGTGCGTTTCGACGCGGCGACCCGGTTGAAGGATTACAGGCGGTAACGCAGGTCCTGCAATCACTGATCGATGCCGCCATCGACGTGGGCACCGGCGTGCTCATCACCCCGAATGCCGCGCGTGCGCGCACCGCCGCGCGCCAACTGCGCAACGCGTTCAACGTGAGCGGTTATTTGCGTCCGCCACCGAGCCGCAGTGCCCATATAGGCCTGCGGTTCAGCGGTTACGAATACGAGAAAGCGCTCTCGCTCGGCCACCTGCAGCCGGCGACATACGGCCTTTATCGTCACATCTACCGGCATGCCGACGGCGACTTCATCTTGCGCAGGCATGCGCTCTATCAGGTTGAGCTGCAGGATGGTCACTGGCGCCTGAGCGGCAACTCGAAAAAAACCTACAAGCAGCCGATTGCCCTGGATGAAACCGGGCAGTGGGACACACACTTCGGTGTCTACGGCACCTCACACCCCGGTGGCCTGGCAGGCGGCGGTGCGGCGCTCGGGCACCTGGCGGACAGGCTGGACCCGCTGTGGCCGTTGGCAATTCGTGAGCGTCTGCCGCGCTGGTGGACCGATCAGGTCTACCGTCGGCAGTACGCACTCGAGGCCAGCATTGACCAGATCTATCATCGTTTCGACCAAAACCATAAGCGCGTAGGGACTCTGGTAGACCGCTACGAAAACGGCGAGACCGCCCTGTTCGACGAGCTTGTAACCGACCTGACGCAAGGCATAGCGCTTGCCAAACAGCTTCATGAGCAGTTCGAGCAAGTCCTTCCATTTTCCCGCGGCAACCGGGCCAGCGTTGGGACTAAAGCCAAAAGTGATGCCGCGTATGAAGTGGTCTGGAAGTCACAATGGCTGATCAAGCTCAGGGGAGAACGGATGGTCACCCATTCCGATGACATTGAAAAACTGACCGCTCTCCTAGAGGCCATGCCCTATGAGCAGGTGACGGTACGGGCGGCCCTCAGAGAACAGATCAGGGGCAAACACATTGCCAACCTTGAGCACTTTCGCCACACCGAGACCGCGATGGAGACCATGAACACTTGGAACAGCCGGGTCTCCCTCCGTGAGCACCGACAACGAATAAACATTGCCTCAGAGGTGATAAACCGGCACCTGTCCGAGAGAAAACGTAACTACACCAAGGTCGCCGCCCTGCTGGACGTCATCGATCATGGCAAGGCACTGTCGGACGTCTCCTGGCATTACCTGCAAGGTGCGCTGAAGAACGCCAAAACCACGACCTGGCGTGCGTTGGATCTGCAAACCGACTTGCTGGAAATCAGTTCGAACCTCAACCAACGCAACACGATCCTCAATTTCTGCATTGATGCCTACGAAAACATGCGGATGAACCTGGACCGCTGGTCAACCAGTTACCCCCAACATTTCGACGCGGTTTACGTCCCCCAACTGCGCGCCGAACTGGAAAAAATGGCCGAGCGCGCCCGTAAAACCTTGCGTGAGCCTGCACCGCGCAAGCCTATCAGCAGCCCCCGTAGAATTTTCGAAACTGAAGACAACACGCTGCTGATCGGTGTGGAAAGCTGGGAACCCTCGACCCGCGTACGTCGCTACACCATCACCGGTGCCCAAGGCCGTACCGAAATCTGGGAGCAAACCGCCAATGGCCGGTATTACCTGACCAACCCCGAGCCGATTGCCGAGGTTGTCGCCGCCAGGAGCCTCAACGCCCTGATCAGTGAAGCGCAAGCGCGACTGAAGGCCGTGGCGGCTTACATCAAAAAAGTGCGTGACTACGCCCGTCAAGGCCTGTTGCCGGTGGAGATGGAGGAGATGCTGGCAAGAGAGGCCGATGAGCTGCTCACCCGGGCGCGAACCATCGCGCCCTTGGCACCCGATCATATAACCCTCAAACAGCTGCAGGACGGCGCCACACAGCTGACGACAACCGGCCGTGCCCTGCGGACGGAGTTTTCCCTGTCCAGTAAAAAGCCCACCGATGGCATGCTCGATGACCTGGCCAGGCATAACGTGGTCGAGGTAAGGCGTAACAGCGGGTTGAAACGCCTGCCCCTGTTACGTGAAGGGCGTCCGGATTTCATGCAGGAATATGAAATCTGGGATTTGACCGCGTTGCCGCCAACGCCGCTGTGGTACGCGCACTTTCATTACAACCGGCGCGCAGCCACATTCGATCAGTTCGAGAAAGCCCATTTGAAGCTGCCGGAGCATCGGGGCCTGACTCACGGTGATGACCCGACATTGCCGTTCTCCGATATCGGCAAAAAATCCTCGGCGCTGCCTCATATCCGTCCGTTGTGGGTCGCTGCCGACGAGGTTTCGGCGTCGTGACGCTCGGCAGGGGTTGAATGAGAGGCTGTAAACATGAGACAAATTCAACCATTCCCTCTCAAACATCAAATTTACTCATGGATAACCCGTGCTAGAGATCCGCCACCTCAAGACCCTGCACGCCTTGCGCGAAGCCGACAGCCTGGTCGAAGCCGCTGAACGCCTGCACCTGACTCAATCGGCGCTTTCTCATCAGTTCAAGGAACTGGAGGAGCGCCTGGGCATGCCGTTGTTCGTGCGCAAGACCAAGCCGCTGCGCTTCACCAGCGCCGGCCTGCGCTTGCTGCAACTGGCCGACGCCACCCTGCCGCTGCTGCGCGGCGCCGAGCGCGACATTGCACGCTTGGCCGGCGGCACCGCCGGGCGTTTGCACATGGCCATCGAGTGCCACAGCTGCTTCCAGTGGCTGATGCCGACCATCGACCAGTTCCGCGATGCCTGGCCGGAAGTCGAGCTGGACCTGGCCTCGGGCTTTGCCTTCGCGCCGCTGCCGGCGTTGGCCCGGGGTGACCTGGACTTGGTGGTGACGTCCGACCCGCTGGAACTGCCAGGCATTACCTATGTGCCGCTGTTCACCTATGAAGCCATGCTCGCCGTGGCCAACCAGCACGCGCTGGCGAACAAGGCCTACATCGTGCCGCAAGACCTGCTGACTGAAACCCTGATCACCTACCCGGTGGAGCGCGACCGCCTGGACATCTTCACTCGCTTCCTCGAACCGGCCGACGTTGAGCCGGCTCAGGTGCGCACCTCGGAACTGACGGTGATGATGATGCAACTGGTGGCCAGCGGCCGTGGCGTGTGCGGCATGCCTCACTGGGCGCTGCATGAATACAGCTCGCGCGGCTACGTGAAAGCCAAGCGGCTGGGTGAGAAGGGTTTGTTTGCGACGCTGTATGCAGGGATTCGCGCGGACATGCTGGACGCGCCGTATATGCGCGACTTTCTGCTGACCGCGAAGGACACCTCGTTTTCCACCTTGGATGGGGTCAGCGCGGTGCGTTGAAAGGCTCAGCTCAACCGGTGGAAGGGGGCTTTCCCCCTCCCACAGGGCGTATCACTGGTCTTTCAGTTCGCGCCACATGTGGATTTTGTCGAAGTAATCCACGCCCACCCGCACCGCCAGCGGTTCCAGACCGTATTGAGTGAACCCACAGCGCTGGTACAGCGCAAACGCGGCGTCATTACCGGCGGTGACGGTCAGCTGGATCACTTTCAAGCGCGGATGTCGGCGCGCTTCATCCAGGGCCGCCTCGACCAACCGCAGGCCCAGGCCTCTTTGCTGATAGGCCCCGGTCACGTACATACCGAACAGGGTCACCTTGTGCCGCGCCTTCTCGCGTGGCTCGTACGCCAGACCGACAATACCCGCCAGTTCATCGCCGTCGAAACCGCCCAGCAGCCGATCCAGTGGGTTGTCGAGGCGCTTTTGCCACCAGCTCAACGGCATCGCCGCCCGCTCGGCCACGCTGGAGGTGAATGCCTGCGGATAGGCGCCGTACGCCTCCAGCATCAAGGCCCGATAAGCCTCGGCGTCGTGGGCCCCCAGTGCACGGATGATCATAGGCTTCAGGCCGTGGCGGTCAGTGACGCACGGTAAAACGGCAGGATCAGGTCGCGTGTCAACGGCGCCAAGTGCAAGCCGCCATCACCGGCAGGATCGATCCAGCGTACCTCTTCGATTTCAGCAGCGGGGGTGACCGGCACATCAATGCGTACCTGGAACAACTCAGCTTCGACGGTAAAGCCCGGCTCGTTGACCGCGGGTGCGCTGAAGTTGCCGAGGTAGAGGGCTTGGCTGGGGTCGATGCACAGGTTCAGCTCTTCGTGCAGCTCGCGGGCCAGGGCCTCGGCAGGTTGCTCGCCGGCGTCGATCTTGCCACCAGGCTGCATGAACGCTTGGGTGCCACGCTTGCGTACAAGCAATGTTTGGCCATCGCTGCCGATCAGGAGGGCGGCGGCGATGCGGATAGTAGAAGTGCTCATGAAAGGTTCGCGGTCTCTTCGGGTACTTTGATAAAAATGGCGTATTTCGCGCCTTCCATTGCCTCGAACGCAATGAGCTTGTCCACCAGCGGCAGGTTCAGCACCTTGCCGGCGTTGAGCAGCAACATGCCGTTATCGGCATTGAGGTTACGCGCCAGGACCATGCCGTCCGCCAGTTCACGGGTGGTCAGGACCTTGACGGTGGGATCGCCCAGCGTCACATCACTGAGGAACTTGGCGCAGGCCTGAATAAAATCGTCGACCAGGCTTGGGTCGTAAAGGCGCCCGGCATACTTCTGGATGTAGAGCAGCGCTTCATCACTGTTCATCTGCCGCTCAAGGATCAGGCCTTTCTGCAACTCGATGAAATCCACCGCCAGTTTCAGCAGGCGTGAACCGAACGGAATCGCCTCCTCCTTGAGGTGATCGGGAAAGCCGCTGCCGTCATAGCGTTCCTGGTGGTGGCGAATGATCCGCGCCGCATCCTTCATCGGCTCCAGCGTCATCAGCAGCGACTCGCTCTGCGTCGGATAGGCGCGGTACAGATCGCGGTCAGTGCTGTGCAGCCTATCGGCCGGGGCGGTCATCATGCTGTCGGTCCAGCTGAGTTTGCCGATGTTGTAGAGCGCGGCGGCCATGGTCAGGTCGCGCGTGCTGACCTCGTCCATGGCCTGGGCGTTGCAGTACACCCGGATCAGGTCGATCAACTGGCGGTTGGTCTGCTTGTCCTTGGGCAGGCGCAAGTTGGCCAACAGCGAAAACACCTCGGTGCCCGTCACGTAGCTGCGCTTGAGTTCTTCGTAGGCCAGGTCGAGCATGTCGGCGGTCTGCTGCAGCTCGCCAGTGCGCGACTCCACGCGTTTTTCAAGGGTCGCGTTGAGCGTCTTGAGCTGCTCGTTCTGCACCTGGGTCAGGCGCTCCAGGCGCTGATGTTCCAGGGCCTGCTGCAGGATCAGCTTCAGTTCATCGTCATTCCAGGGTTTGCCGATGTAACGGTGGATCTGGCCTTCGTTGATCGCCTTGATGATCGTCGGGAGGTCGGCATACCCGGTCAGCAGGATGCGGCTGGTGGTGGGATACATATCATGGACCTTGGCCAACAGCGTGGCCCCGTCCATGCCCGGCATGCGCGCATCGCTCATGACCAGGTCGATGGGCTGCGCCGCCATGATTTCCAGGGCCTGGGCACCGCTGCCGGCGAGCAGCACATCGTAGGGCTGGCCGCGCAACAAGCGGCGCAGGCTATTGAGGATCGACTCTTCATCGTCGACCAGCAAAATGGTGGGTTTTTCGGTGGAAAGCTTCGCGAGTTGTTCATCCATGCCGACTGCGCCTTCAAATTAAACAAAATTGAGCTACATTGAGCCCTTGTCCCAAGCCGTCTTCCCTCGCTTAAGGCGTGGGGTTGATTTGACGCCAACTGGCCGTCGATATCAAGGGAGCTCGACTATGCTCTCATAGCCGCTGGCAACCCGCTCAGACGTGCAACCAGGGAAGAAGTCATTATGCAGTCGAACCTTTTGCAGTCGCCGTGCGCCGTATGACCCCGGATTCAGTCAAGGCCAACCGTCGTATTCTGATCGTCGATGACACTGCCTCCATCCACCAGGACTTTCGCAAGATCCTCTGTGCCGAGACAGACGCCCAGCCCTCGCTGGACACCCTTGAGCACACCCTGTTCGGCACCCCGGCCAAAGTGCGCCAGGTGTTTGAGCTGGACTCCGCCTACCAGGGTGAGGAAGCCCTGGCCCTGGTCCACAAGGCACTGGCCGCCGGCGCGCCTTATGCCATGGCGTTCCTCGACATGCGCATGCCGCCGGGTTGGGATGGCTTGCAAACCATCGAAGCCCTCTGGAATGCCGACCCTAACCTGCAGATTGCCCTGTGCACAGCGTATTCCGACTATTCCTTCGAGGCCATCGAAGCGCGATTGAAATACAACGACCAGTTGCTGATCCTCAAAAAGCCCTTCGACAACCTGGAAATCCGCCAGATGGCCAGCGCCTTGACGTGGAAGTGGCAGCTGGCCCAGGACGTCGCGCTCAAAGTGAGCAGCCTGGAGCGCACCGTTGAAGAACGTGTGCAGGAACTGCTGAAAGTCTCGCACCTGCTGCAGTACGACGCGCTGACCGAATTGCCCAACAGTACGCTGCTGGGCGACCGGCTGACCCAGGCCATGGCCTTGGGCCGTCGGCATGACACCCAACTGGCGGTCATGTTCATCGGGCTGGACCGTTTCAAGCGCATCAACAATGCCCTGGGCTATCCGGTAGGCGACGAGGTGCTGCAGCAGGTCAGCCAAAGCCTGGTGGCGGCGGTGCGTGAGTCGGACTCGGTGTTCCGCTACGGCTCCGACGCGTTCGTGATCGTGCTCAACGATATCTTGCACCCCCAGCAGACACAGGGCGTTGCCCAGAAACTCCTCAAGGTCATCAGCGCGACTCGCCACGTCGCGGGGCATGACCTGAGCATCACGGCCAGCCTGGGCATCAGCATTTACCCCAATGACAGCGGCACCGCGGTGGAGTTGATCAAACACGCTGAAACGGCCATGCACACCAGTAAAGAGCGCGGCCCCGACAGTTTCAGCTTTTATACCGACGCTATGAACCTGCGCGCCCAGCATCAGCAAAACCTGGAAAGTGCGATCCGCCAGGCCTTGGAGCGCGATGAGTTTGTGCTGCACTACCAACCGAAGCTGGACCTGAAATCCGGGCGGATCGTAGGAGCAGAAGCCCTGATACGTTGGTTTCAACCCCGCTCAGGGTGGGTCAGCCCTGTGGATTTCATTCCCGTGGCTGAGGACAGTGGCCTGATCGTGCGCCTGACCCAATGGGTACTGCGCGAAGCCTGCCAGCAGGCACAGGCGTGGCGCGTGATGGGCCTGCCCTCGCTGTGCATCTCGGTGAATATCTCGGCGATTGACTTCCGCCAGCGGGATTTTGTCGACAACCTGGCCGCGATCCTGAAGCAAAGCGGCCTGCCGCCCGACCGACTGGAGTTGGAGATCACCGAAAGCGTGTTGATGCAAAATGTCGACGACACCGTTGAGAGGCTGAACAAGATCAAAGCCATGGGCGTACGCCTGGCCCTGGATGATTTCGGCACCGGTTACTCCAGCCTCAGCTACCTGCGACGCTTCCCCATTGACGTGCTGAAAATCGATCAGTCTTTTGTGCAAGGCCTGAATGTGAATAACCAAGACGAACAGTTGATCAGCGCTATCATCGGCATGGGCAAGAGCCTGCGGTTGAGCATCATCGCCGAAGGGGTGGAGACGCTGGAGCAACTGAAGTTCCTGCAAACCCAGCAATGTGAAGAAGGCCAAGGCCATCTGTTCAGTAAGGGTGTACCTTCAAAGGATTTCGCCCAGTTACTGCAAGTGGGCTCCGCGCCCCTGATGCCCGATCAATAGCCGAACGCAAGGAGTGCTCGTTTGAGCGCAGTCTCAACTACTCGAATTGGCCTGATGTTCACGTGTTGGCTGGTCACGGCACCGCCCTTGGTGGCCGCCCCGTTGGACGAGCCGCTCAAGCCATTGCCGGCGGCGCTGGCCCTGGACCCGGCTAAAGTCGAACTGGGCCGCCAGCTGTTCAACGAGCCGCGGCTGTCGGCCAATAACACCTTGTCCTGCGCCAGTTGCCATCGACTGGACAGCGGCGGTGCCGATGACAAACCGTTCTCCATTGGCTTCGATGGCCATCCGGTGGAGATCAACACGCCCACGGTGTTTAACGCCAGCCAGAATTTCAAGCAGTTCTGGAACGGCCGGGTGGACACGCTGGAAGCGCAGATCGAACAAGTGGTCATCAGCCCGGTGGAGATGGGCAGCGACTGGAAAACCGTGGTGCAGAACCTGTCCGCCCTGCCCGCTTACCAGGCCGCTTTCAGCCAGTCGTACCCCGACGGCGTCACCGCCGCCAACGTGCAAAATGCGCTGGCCACTTATGAGCGAACGCTGCTGACCCCCAACTCGCGGTTCGACCGGTACCTGTTGGGCAATACCGATATCCTCACGATCCAGGAAAAGTACGGCTACCAGCGCTTCAAGGAGTACGGCTGTATCGCCTGCCACCAGGGCATCAATATCGGCGGCAATATGTTCCAGAAGTTCGGCGTGATGGGGGACTACTTCAAGGCGCGCGGCAACCCGGTCGAATCGGACCTGGGGCGCTACCTGCTGACCCAGGACGAGGAAGATCGCCATGTGTTCAAAGTGCCCAGCCTGCGCAACGTGGCGGTCACCGCGCCGTATTTTCACGATGCATCGGCCAAGACACTGGAAGACGCGGTGGATGTGATGTTCACGTACCAACTGGGCCGCACGCCCTCCGCCGAAGACAAGGCGCTGATCGTGCAGTTTCTCAAGACCCTGACCGGCGAATGGGCAGGCAAGCCGCTATGAGCCAACTCTCATGACCCTTTCTCGCCGCCGTACCAGCCAGTTTCTCCTCAGCCTGATGACGCTGTTGCTGGCCTCGATCCTGGTGTTTTTGTACGTGAAGTCGTCCCGCGATCAGACGGCCACTTACACCCAGTCCCGCGACCTGATCCGCCAACTGCAGCAACTCAATGCGCAATGGGACAGCGAGGTGCTCAAGGCCAGGATCGCCGTCACGCACAACTACGACCCTCTGGTTACCCCCCTGCGGGAAATGACGCGGCTGTGGGCAGATCTGCAGAGTCACCCCACCTATCACGCCCCAGAAGACCTGTCCCGCTGGCAAGCCACCCTGGAGGGTTACCAGGCGGCGATCCAGGAAAAAGCCCGGTTGGTGGATCAGTTCAAATCCCACAACGCGGTGCTGCGCAACTCCCTGGCCTTCTTGCCGACCGCTGAAGACGATATCCAGGCCCAGTTCAGCCGCTATGACGAGGACGGCAGGCGGCAATTGCAAAGCGTCGCCACCGACACCTACGACCTGCTGCTCAGCAGCCTGGAGTTCGCCCAGGTCACCAGCGACGAGCGTGCCGCCGATATCCTGGTGGGCCTGGGCAAGCTGGCGGTGAACAAGGAACAGTTGCCAACCGAGTTCCAGGCACCGGTTGAGATCTTGAGCAAGCACATCGAGCTGATTTTGCGCGAACAACCGCTGGTCAATAATTTGCTCGAACGGATTGCAGCCATTCCCGTGGCCGACCGCCTGGATGAGCTGACCCATTACCTCAACCAGGATCAACAGACGGCCGACCTCGTCGACCAGAAGTACCATCGTTACCTGCTGGTGTTCGCCACCCTGCTGGTGGTTTTGCTGCTGTACCTGGCCGTGCGCCTGTTGCGCAGCTTTGCCGAGATCAACCGCGTCAATCGGGCCTTGCAGGCCGCCAATGAAACCCTGGAGCAACGCGTGGAGCGGCGCACGCAGCAGCTCAAGGATGCCCAGAGTGAGTTACTCGACAGCGCCCGTCAGGCCGGCATGGCGGAGATTGCTACCAACGTGCTGCACAACGTCGGCAACGTGCTTAACAGCGTGAACATTTCCGCCGACATGGTTGCGCGCAAATTACGCAGCAGCAAGGCCCAGGGCCTGGGCAAGGCCATGCAGTTGATCAACGAACACCAGGGGGACCTGGGTACCTTCCTGACTCAGGATGAAAAGGGTAAGTTGCTGCCCGGCTACCTGAACCAACTGGTGGAGGCGATTGCCGTCGAACAGCAAGGCATGACCGACGAACTGGCGCAACTGAGCAAAAGCGTCGACCACATCAAGGACATCGTCTCCACCCAGCAATCCTATGCCGGGGCGTCAACGCTGCTGGAGCCGGTGCATATCAGCGTGTTGATGGAAGATGCCTTGCGGATGAACGCCGGTGCGCTGAGCCGCCACAATGTGACGGTGGTCAAGCACTACGCCCAGGTACCGGAAATCCTGGCAGACAAACACCGGTTGCTGTTGATCATGGTCAACCTGATCAGCAATGCCAAATATGCCATGTCCAACCTCAGCGACCGGCCACGGCAGATGACCCTCAGGGTCGAGCAGAGGGATGACGATACCCTGCAGATCAGCGTGAAGGACGATGGCGAAGGCATACCGGCCGAAAACATGACCCGCATCTTTACCCACGGTTTTACCACCCGCAAGGAAGGCCACGGCTTTGGCCTGCACAGCTGCGCCCTGGCCGCTGTGGAGATGAATGGCCAGCTCACCGCCCACAGCGACGGGCCGGGCCGGGGCGCGGTATTTACCTTGACCATTCCTCTGACCCTTGCCGGAAGTCCCGCATGAACAAGCCCCCTAACCGACGCATCCTGTTGATTGATGACACGCCGTCGATTCACGACGACTTCCGCAAGATCCTGATGCCTGTGGTTGACTCCAACCAAGTGCTGGATGAGATGGAATCAGCATTGTTTGGCGCTACGGTCAAAGCCAAGGCCCCGGCCTTCGAGCTGCACTCAGCCTACGGCGGAGAAGAAGGCCTGCAATTACTCATCTCGGCGATGGCACAGCAGCAGCCCTATGCCCTGGCGTTCGTCGACATGCGTATGCCCCAGGGCTGGGACGGTGCGAAAACGATAGAGGAACTCTGGAAAGTCGCCCCCGACCTGCAGGTGGTGGTGTGCACCGCGTACTCGGACTATTCCTGGGAAGACCTGCTGGACCGCCTGAATGGCCATGATCGCTTGCTGATCCTGAAAAAACCGTTCGATAACATTGAAGTCCAGCAAATGGCCAATACCCTGGCCAATAAATGGGACATGGCCCGTCGCGCCACGCTGCAAACCACTCACCTCGAGCAGTTGGTGGAACAACGCACCCAGGCGCTGCAACTGGAAATCGACGAACGCAAGCACCTGGAAAGCCAACTGGTGCAGTCGGAAAAACTCGCTTCGCTTGGCCAACTCGCGGCGGGTGTGGCCCATGAAATCAACAACCCGGTGGGTTTTATCTCATCCAACCTCAGCACCCTGGACAGCTACTTCAACCAGCTGCAACAGATGCTCGATGCCTATCAAAGCGCCGAAGAACTGATTGCGCCGCAAGAACAGCGTGATCAACTCAAAGCCCTGCGAACCGGCCTGGAGCTGGACTTTCTCAAGGAAGACATTCCAATTCTGATCCGGGAGTCCAAGGAAGGCATCGGCCGCGTGGTGCAGATCGTCAAGGACCTGAAGAACTTCTCCCGTGTCGACAACGACCAGACCTGGCAATTTGCCAACCTGCAACAGGGCATCGATTCGACGCTGAACATCGTCGCCAGTGAACTCAAGTACAAGGCCGATGTGGTCAAACACTACAACCCACTGCCGGAAATCGAATGCCTGGCCTCGCAGCTCAACCAGGTGGTGATGAACCTGGTGATCAACGCCGCACAAGCCATGGGGCCGGAACGCGGCACCATTACCATCAGCAACGGTGTGGAAGGCGAGAATATCTGGCTGGAAGTGGCGGACAACGGCTGTGGGATTACACCCGAAACCGTGCAGAAGATCTTCGACCCGTTCTTTACCACCAAGCCGGTGGGCGAAGGCACCGGGCTGGGGTTGTCACTCTCCTACGGCATCATCAAGAAACACCATGGCAACATCTCCGTCAGCAGCGAGGTGGGCAAGGGAACGACCTTTCGGGTGGTGTTGCCGATACGGCAAACGGCGGCGTAGGGCTGTATAGAGAGGGTTAAACAACCCCACGAAACGATCAGCATTAAAAACCCGGCTATTTGCCGGGTTTTTAATGCACCAAGTACAACATCATGCGCAATGCGCAACTTTTTCGACTTCCTTGTAAATCTGAGCACCCTTGGTGATTTCCGCTGTGCGCAGATCATAGGCAGTCTGCAGGTTCAGCCAGAATTGCGCGGATGTTTCAAAGGCAGCAGCCAAACGTAACGCGACATCCGCGCTGATGCTGCGGCGCATCAAGACGATGTCATTGACCGTAGGCGCGGAAACATGCAGCGCCCTTGCGAGAGCAGCGGCGGTAAGGCCCAGCGGTTCCAAGTACTCTTCCTTGAGAATTTCCCCAGGGTGTACGGGACGCATGCCATTCTTAAACATGATTCACCTCAGTGGTAATCCACAATTTCAACGTTTTCCGGACCATTTGGCCCCCAGATAAAACAGATTCGGAATTGACCATTGATTCGTATGCTGTGTTGCCCCTCGCGGTCACCATATAGCTGTTCCAACCGGTTTCCCGGCGGCGAACGCAGGTCGGTGAGTTCAACCGCAGCATCCAGCATGCTCAACTTTCGTTCCGCCACTGAAAGGATGGCTGACCAACGACGCGTTCGACCGGTTTCAAAAAGGGTTCTGGTATCAGCGCATTTAAAGCTTCTTATCATCTTTTAATGCTTAACGTTATGCGTTAACGACTAACTCTACATTGGTTTTCGGGATATTCAACTGGCAGTTGAATAGCCACTGAGGGGTTGCGACGAGCGGTCGACAATAGTCAAAAAAAAGCCGCTCCGGGAGCGGCAGCAGCCTTTGAGGTGAAACGTGAGTCCCTCACTCCTCGGCTTTCTTCGCACCGGAGCCAAACGATGCAAACCGCTTGTTGAAACCGGCAATCCGGCCTTCAACCTGAGTCTTGCGCTGCTGGCCGGTGTAGATCGGGTGCGAGGCGCTGGAGACGTCCAGCGGGATGTACGGGTAGGTGTTGCCGTCGCTGTGTACATGGGTGCGGTCGCTGTCGGCGGTGGAGCCGATCAGGAAGAACACGTCGGCGGCGGTGTCGTGGAACAACACGGTACGGTAGTCGGGATGGATACCAGCTTTCATAAGGCCTCCTGGGCGTCTGGGTGGATTCGATGTGTTATACAGTAACGAAAATAATGCACCCAAACGAGAACCGATTGCAATAAGGGCAAGCCCCAGTTCAATGCCCTTATCGGTTGTACCGGCTTTCCCTACAGGCGCAGAATGGCGGATCGACCTGTAGCGTTGAACCTGAGGAAAAAACCGTATGAGCCTGTCGTTACTGAGCCGTTACGCCTTCTTTGCCGTGTGCGTCATTTTCACCCTCGCCAGCCTCCCTTTTATCCACCACGAATGGCTGTGGCCCATCACCCTGGTCACCGGCGTGTTGAGCCTGATCGGCATTTTCGACCTGCTGCAAAGCCCCCACGCCGTGCGCCGCAATTACCCGATCCTGGGCAATATCCGTTACCTGGTGGAAGCCATTCGCCCGGAAATCCGCCAATACCTGCTTGAGTCCGACAGCGATGCCCTGCCCTTCTCGCGGTCCCAGCGCTCGCTGGTGTACTCGCGCGCCAAGAACGAAACGGCGGACAAGCCCTTCGGCACCCTGATCGACGTGTACCAGTCGGGCTTCGAATTCATCGGCCACTCCATGCGTCCCGCGCCCCTGAGCGACCCCAACGCGTTTCGCGTGATGGTCGGCGGCCCACAGTGCACGCAACCGTACTCGGCGTCGGTGTTCAACATCTCGGCGATGAGTTTTGGCTCGTTGAGCGCCAACGCCATCCGCGCGCTCAATCAGGGTGCCAAGCTCGGTAACTTTGCCCACGACACCGGCGAAGGCAGCATCAGCCCCTACCACCGGGAACACGGCGGCGACCTGACCTGGGAACTGGGCAGCGGCTACTTCGGCTGCCGCACCAGCGACGGCCGCTTCGACCCGGAACGCTTCGCCGTGCAGGCACAAAACCCACAAGTGCGCATGATTGAAATCAAGATGAGCCAGGGCGCCAAGCCCGGCCATGGCGGGATCCTGCCCAAGCACAAAGTCACCCGGGAAATTGCCGACACCCGCGGCATCATGATGGGCGAGGATTGCATCTCGCCGTCGCGCCACAGCGCATTTTCCACGCCGATCGAACTGATGCAGTTCATCGCCCAACTGCGTGAACTCTCCGGTGGTAAACCGGTGGGTTTCAAGTTCTGCCTCGGCCACCCGTGGGAATTCATGGGCATCGCCAAGGCCATGCTCGACACCGGTATCCTCCCGGATTTTATCGTGGTCGACGGCAAGGAAGGCGGCACCGGCGCCGCGCCCGTGGAGTTCACCGACCATATCGGCGTGCCGCTGCGTGAGGGCCTGCTGTTCGTGCACAACACCCTGGTGGGCCTGAACCTGCGCGACAAGATCAAGCTCGGCGCCAGTGGCAAAATCGTCAGTGCATTCGATATCGCCAGCGTCTTGGCCATCGGCGCCGACTGGGCCAACTCGGCGCGCGGTTTCATGTTTGCCATCGGCTGCATTCAGTCGCAAAGCTGTCACACCAATAAATGCCCCACCGGCGTCGCCACCCAAGACCCACTGCGCCAGCGCGCCCTGGTGGTGCCGGATAAGGCCCAGCGGGTGTTCAACTTCCACCGCAACACGCTCAAGGCGCTGGCGGAAATGCTCGCGGCGGCCGGCCTGGATCATCCGTCACAGCTGTCGGCCAAGCACTTGGTGCGGCGCATGTCGGCGACTGAGATCAAGCTGTTCTCGCAGTTGCATGTGTTCCTCAAGCCGGGCGAGTTGCTGACGGGCGAGGTGAACGGCGAGTTTTATTCGCGCATGTGGCAGATGGCGCGAGCGGACAGTTTTGAGCCGCATGAAGTGGCGGCAGCGTAAGGGAGCGATACCGTGTTGAACGTCATCGCCGAAGATTTCATCAAGCCGGTACCGAAAATCAATGAGTACCAGGCAAAGCCCTGCCGTGTACTGCTGATGGATGCTTTCTAGGCCGCTCGTATTGCGTGCAAGCCGGCAGCGCCCATGGCGTATTCGCCGGCTACCACGCTGCGTGAGTGATCATGGATATCTAGAGACATTCAGTAATATCCCGGCTTTGCAATTGCTTACAAATACCGCCAACCTGCGCCCGCCCGACGTGCGGCGTGCGACATCCCTGCCACGCGCCTGTCATTACTAAACTATTTGTTCAAGAGCCCGCTGCCATGCTGAACGGACGCGACCCGCGCATCGATTTTTTTCGGGGCCTGGCGTTGATCTTCATTTTCTGGGATCACGTCCCCCACAATCCCCTTGGCCAGATTACCCTGCGCAATATCGGCTTCAGCGACGCGGCTGAAGTCTTCGTGTTTCTTGCTGGCTACGCTTCCGTGCTGGCCTACGGCAAGGTCCTGCAGCGCGAAGGCTACTGGATGGCCTGCTTGAAGATCCTGCGGCGCACGTGGGTGCTGTACGTGGTGCATATCTTTTTGCTGGCGATGCTGATGGGTATCGTGTTCTTCGCCAACAGCCATGTGGAAACCCGCGACCTGGTAGAGGAGATGGGCCTGACGCATTTCGTCACACACCCGCAGCAAGCCCTGGTGGATGAATTGCTGCTGCGCTTCAAGCCGAACCTGATGGACCCATTGCCGCTGTATATCGTGCTGCTGGCCGGCCTGCCGTTGGTGCTGCCGTTGCTCCTGCGCAAGACCTGGGCGGTGGTCGCGGTATCGATGGCGGTTTACCTGCTGGCGCCGCACCTGGGGTGGAACCTGGCGGCGATCGCAGACGGTGTGTGGTACTTCAACCCGGTCACCTGGCAGTTCCTGTTCATACTGGGCGGTGCGGCGGCCATTCACGGGCAAACGCCACGGGCGCAGGATGATCGCCCCCTGCTACGCCAGCCGCTGTTCGTCACCGCAGCGGTCTATTCGCTGGTGGCCTGCGTGATCACGATTGCCTGGCGCTGGCCCGACGTACATGACGCGCTGATGCCTTCCGCGCTCAGCGAGTTGCTCTACCCGATCAGCAAGACCGACCTGTCGCCGGTCCGTTTGCTGCACTTCCTGGCCCTGGCCTATGTCACCGCCAAACTGTTGCCGGGGCGTGCCTGGACGCAAAACTGGCTGGCACGGCAAACCTGCCGGATGGGGCGCTATTCGCTGGAAGTGTTCTGCCTGGGCGTGTTGCTGGCGCCGCTGGCTGACATGGTCAACGCCCTGGCTGGCGATACCTTCACCATGCAGGTTTTCACCGCCCTGGCCGGCGCTGCGCTGATGGCGACGCTGGCCGCGTGGCTGGAGTTCAACAAGCGCCTGAACACGCCCATGAAGTCCGCAACCCAGGTACATAGTTAACCCCAGGCGCCAAAGGCGCCATGGTCCCCTTGGCCTTCCACCCATTGTGAAAGGCCCCAACACATGCCCACCCACCAACTGCTCAACGGCTTATCCGGCAACCTGCAATCCAGCACAGCCTGGGCCCGACAACAAGCTCTCGAACTGATTCAGCACACTGTCGCGCAGGCCATGCAAGGCCTGACGCCGCCAGAGCAAACCGGTTACCTCAAACTGCAACGCCAAGCCCTGGCTGCCGTCAACGCCGTCGAAGCCGAAAAAAACCGCCTGATCCAGGCCTTCAAAGTCGAGGGCTTGGCTGAGCTGCGCGAGAAGATCGGCGGGCGTGATCCGGAAAACTACCGCCTCTACACCACCTACCTGGAAAAACGCGAACAACCCTTTCCCTGGGAGCCCCGCGTCACCGAACCGCCGTATCGCCCTCGCCGCGCCCTGGATGAATGGCAGTACATCGAGCACACCAAAAGCATGACCCTGTGGGAAGCCGCCTGCCTGAACTTCGGGTTCACCAGCTCGATCATTCAGGCCTCGGGTTATAGCCTGGCAGAAGCCAGTGAGATCATCGGCGGCAACGACGATCGGAGCCTGCCGGTCAAAGACTTCATCGCCGTAGCCCGCAAGCTGAACCTGGGGGGGCGATTGCGGGCGCTCATCAACCCGACGTTAAGCAGCGACGGCACGCTGCGAAACCTGATCAAGGCCTCCTCCAAGGCGCTGCTGCTGTTCGACTTGCTCGACGCCTGGCGCAACCGCGCCGTCACCGGCTTGACCCGCCCGATGTATGACACGCTGCACGCCGCCCTCAACGGCGATGGCCCGCAACCGGCTTTCGACATGCTGAGCCTGACGTCCAGTCGCACGCCCATCCTCCCCAAGCCGCACACCGCCTGGCACACCGCAATGCCCATCCCCTTACTGCTGATCAATGTGGCCAGCCTCGGGGTGTTGTCGTATTTCCCTTTTCGCCCAGGCGGCGCGCTGCGCTATCACGTTGACGCGCAGGCGGCCGAAAACGCCTGGCGCGAGCAACTCAATGCCAGCCACCAGCAACAGGACCTGGGTTGGTTGTCGCGACAACTGCCGCTGATTGGCCTGGCAACCTTTAAATCGCTGCTGCGCCAAGAGCCGCGTCCCAAGGACATGAATTGGCTGACTGGATTGCTGTATGACGGTTTTCACAAAGCCTTCCCGCAGCGGACCCTCGACAGCGTGCGCTTCTCGACAGCCATGCGCCCGGATCGCCCGTTGACGCTGGTCGAAGCGTTCACTCACCAGCAGATTCAACGCTTCCAGGCCGACCTGGACACCCTGGCGACCCCGCGTTCCGAAGCCGACTGGCAGGCCCTCACGGACGCCGTGGCCGCGATTGCCGGCGAAGTCCTGCAACTGCTGCTGACACCACTGCCCGGCGGCGTGACCGGGCTGAACCGCATGATGCAACTGGCCGTCATGGGCAGCCTGACCTACAGCGTCGGCCAAGGCCTGAGTGAAGCGATCCAGGGTGATGCAAGTGGTTTCGCCAGCGCCATGGCAGATGTGGCCGACCTGGCCGTCAGCGGCCGACTGATCTCCACTGCCGGCAGGCTGCACCGCCAGCGCATGCTCGGCTACCTGAACCGGCTGGGCAACCCACGCAAAGTCACGCGCCCGGACGGCGTCGAAGCACTCTGGAAACCCGACGCGCAACCGTACGCGCTGGCCAACCAGGCCCTGCTTAACGGCAAAACCGCGGACGCCCTGGGGGTCTTTTCCGTCAAGGGCAAACGCTACGTCAAACTGCGCCACGACGACCAGGCACTGGTGGTGGAAGTGCGGCACGACTCGCAGAGCATGCGTTACGTGCTCAAACACGCAAACGCTGACACCTATAGCCCCCCGATCATTTTCGAACCCGCCTGGCAGGCCTGGAAGTTCGACCTGCATAACGCCCACACGCTGTCCGACATCAAATTGCTGCAGCGCATGCTGCCCAACGGCTCTTCCCATGCCCCCGTGGCCGACCTGGAGCACATGCTCAAGAGCACCGCCACACCGCGCGCCACCCTGGACCGGGTCTGGGCGGGACACAGCGCACCGCTGAACCTGATCGAAGGGGTCAGGCGCCTGCAAGCCGACCGGGTTATCCAGCAAATCATCGACCACTTCGACCAGCCGGGGTACATGCCCCCGCACGGCGACAGCACGGTGTTTTGCCTGCTGACGCAATTGGCGGGCTGGCCGGTCGACGCCCTGTTGAGCATCCGTGAGGAAGCCGGCGAAGTGATTGAAATTTATAGCAAACCTGAACACGCGCCGACCAAGCCTCACCTGATCAGCCTGACGCGTCGTGAGGACGGCAGCTACCTGGCCACCGATGGCCAGCGGGTATCGCCCGGTTCCGCCGACACGTTGCTGTTACTCATCCTCCAGCTGCAACCCAGTGGTTCGACCCTGGGCCAGGAAACCCGCCACAACCGTTCGCCGGACCAACGGGTCGTCGCCATTCGTGAGCAGGTCGTGGCCCTCGCTCGGCAGGAGCGGATGACGCTGTTCAGTGCCGTGGTCGACTTTTCGGGTTACGAAAAAGGCGAGCGACTTCCTCCCGCCGATGTGCGACGGTTCTTGCCGTTCAAGGCATCGCCTCCCTTGGTGGCCGTCACGCCGCTGCTGAAAAAAATGCGCGACCTGAACCGGCCGCTGTCGCCCGCCCACCTTGAGCAACTGCTCACGGCTAACCCACTCACGCCACGCCAGCATCAGGCCTTTCTTGACGCCGGCACCTTGCCGACGGCGTTTGCCGAATGGTTGGATCACCACCGCACGGCGCTGCGTATCGACGCCGCAATAGACGGGCTGTACCACCCACGCGCGCACAATGACGACATTGACCAATGGGCCCGGGAGTTTGCCTCGGCCTTGGTGCGCAACACGCTTAAACGGCCTTTCGTGATCACCGAAGTGGTCGCCGGTGACATCGCCACCCCTTACCTGTCCAGCGGCTCGGACGACCCGACCGTGGAACTGCGCCATTACGGCCGTGGGCGCTATGAAGCGTACGACCTGCGGAACGGCGGAACGATTCCGGTAGCTCCCGACAACGAGAGTTTCTACCTGGCCATCGGTTCGGTGCTGCAACCCCATGAACGCCAGCTACTGGGCATGAACAGCGCCAGCGATAGCCAAGGCCTGCGTAACACGCTGGGGGATTACATGAGCAACCAGCGCAATACCGAAGGGTTTGTCAGCCTGGTCAACGGCTCGCTGGTGCAATACGAACAACGCCTGGACCTGCCACCAGACCTGGCGCCCACCGCCAACGGCATTTTCGTACTCGACGGGCGCCACTACCTGCCGTTGCTGGATGCGCTCTACCGGATTGCCTTCGACAAAAAGCGCCTCAAATGGCGGCTGCACCACCCGACGAAAATCGGCGTCGATACCCCCACCCTTGAACACAACGGCGAAGGCACCTGGCGCCTGTCGAGCGAAAACCCGATGACCTGGGACGACCATCGCCTGCTCTATCGGCTAGGTAACCACGCGTACGCCTTCACACGGGACATGGCCGCTAAAATCCTGGCCCTGACCGACACCTCCGCGCCGCTGTTGCGCCAAGTCCACCGCAATGGTCGCGCCGTACCGCCGCTGCTGGCAGACACCTGCAAACGCTTGAAGATCGAACAGGAAATCCACCGGTTCATCGAGGCCATGCGCGCCGAGCCGACCTCGCGCAGCGCCCAGCCGCACTTGCAGATGTTGGTGATATCGAGCCTGCCGGACTGGCCATCGAGCCACGTGCTGCAGATCGTCGATCGCCAGAACCGGGTGCTGCAACAATACCCGGTCAGTCAGGCACCCGATGCCCAGGCCGTGAAGGTCACCGAGCACGATTACAAAGACGCCAAACTGCTGGAAGTGCTGAGTCAAAACGACGCCATCACCCAAGGCCTGCTCGGTGAATTACCCGCGTCCCACGACGAACGCCTGTTCAAGCTGGTTAAGAAAATCGTCGAATTTGCCCAACGCGAAAAAGCCGACATCTTCAATTCGCTCTACGCCCAGAGCGAGACCACCGGCAACCTGCGCGATAAACGCTTCAAAGCCAAGTTCCCGGAACTACCCACCCCGCTGGTCAAGGCCATACTCGAACACGCCAGCCCGCGTGAACTCAGGCAACTTCGCGACAAGCATCAAGTGAGCCTGCGGCTTGCCGAACAGGTGCGCCTGTCCAGCCATGACCTGCGCTTGAACCGGGCTTATGAAGGGCTCTACCTGAGCGCCTGGACCCACCCCGACAGCGACAAAATCACCCTGCACCTGCTCAAATCCCTGCCCACCTGGCCTAAGGGGCTGCGTATCGATATCCACGAAGGTGACTCGCGCGGGCGCCTGCTGGAAAGCGCCGGGCACTTGGACGGTTCGGTGCGCCGGGTACTCGCTCGCACCCAACGCGGCTATCAAGGCTACGCGGCGGACGGCGCACACCTGGGTGCCCCATCGCCCGCGCTGCTGGACGTCATCGTCAAGACACTGTCCGACAGCGAAAAAGCCGCGCTGGGGGTCGTGGGCGAACCGGGTATTGCTGACTTACGCGAACAAATCGCCGCCCTTGCCCTGGAACGTCGGGTCGAAATCAAACGTCTGCTGGACCTGCCTCACGTGCAACCCTGGATGGTGCCGCCGCTGGGCGTGAATCGAACGTTCCTGGCCTACCCGCTGTGGAGTGGGCTGTGGCCCTTCGGCGGTAATCGCCCGCCCGACCTGATGTCCAGGGTCCAGCAGGTCTACCCGCGTTTTTCCAACGACGACGCTCGGCGCTTCATTCGTTCACTGAACCTCAGCGAACCCGCCGCGCTGATTGAACTGGATCGGCGCCAGGCCGAAATCCAAGCATTGCCGACCGAGCTGCAACGCTGGTCCGATGCGACCTACAGCCAAGACGACAGCCTGGAAAGCGACAGTGATAGCGACAGTGACAGGCAATCCTGGAGCAACCTCACAACACGACGCGCACTCGCCCTACGCCTGTGCGAAGCCGCCCGACGGGAAAACCCTCAGCGCTTCATTTTCGGGTTATTTCACCTGTCCTCGTTGACCCTGCAACTGGACGCCATCAATACATTGCCGACCCTGAGCATCGATTCGCGCACGTTCGAGCACATCGAATACCTGCACCTCGCAGGCGATATTTTCCCCGTCCAAGGGGATGCCTTCCTGCGCCATTTCAGCCAGCTGCGCGCGTTGAAAATCGACTGTGACCTGAACGAACTGCCCAGCGCAATCAGCGATATGGCCCACCTCACCCACCTGGACCTAGCAGACAACCGTATCGTGCTGACAGCCACCTCCGCCGAACGCCTGAGCAGGCTGGTCAATCTGCGCGAGCTGAACGTGAGCGATAACCCACTGGGGGTGGTTCCGGACTTCGCCGCGCTAACCGCGTTGCAAACCCTGAACCTGCGCAATACCGGCTTAACTCAATGGCCACACAGCGCGTGGGCATTGCCCAACCTCAGCCTGTTGCACCTGGAGGAGAACCACATCACCACCCTTCCCGAGAGCCTCTTCAGCAGCCCACAGGCCCTGGAACGTCAACGGCGTACCCTGTTGCATGACAACCCACTGACCCTCGAGACACGCCAGCGGCTCGCCCGGTACAGCGCCGAAACCCGGGTCAACCTGCGCGGCGCGAGGCCCGGAATCGTGCACCTGCCGGGTCCGTCCAAGGACTTCAATCACTGGCTGTCGGGCGTACACGCCAATAAACATGAGAGCCTGCGATTTCTCTGGGACGCCTTGCGCGAGCACGAAGGGGCAAGCCCCGACGACACCTTCAGGGTGCTGAGGGACTTGACCCAGTCATACGATTATCGACAGGGCGGGCGGATCAGGGCCGGCCTGACTCAGCGGGTGTGGACGCTGTTGATTGCCATGGGCAACTCGAACCACCTGTGCGAGACAATCTTCCTCAACACTTACGCCGCAGGCACCTGCGGTGACGGCGCGATTTTGACGTTCAGCAACATGGAGCTCATGCACCGGGCGCACCAGGCCAAGTCTCAACAGGGAAGCCATCAAGTGGACAAGGACTTGCTGGTGCTGGCGCAAGGCAGTTACCTGATCGAACAGCTCGACCAGTTTTCCGAGGACCTCATCGCTCGCCTGGAAACGCCGGAAGAACCGCTGGATGCGGCCGAAGTTACGCTGTTTTTCAGGGTCAGGCTCACCGAAGAATTCAGCCTGCCGGTACACCCCGAACAGATGCTGTATGCCATTGACGAACGCGTGACCGAACAGCACGTGCAGGAAGCCCGCGACCACCTGAATGCCTTGCGCAGCACACCGGGGTTACAGGACTCGATACTGGAGCGCGAATTCTGGATCGAATACCTGGCACTCAGCTACCCGGAGCCGTTCCTGACGGTCCGGGATGCATCCAAGCTCAAGCAGCAGGAACTGGATCAGCAGGTGCAGAACAAACGCTCCGACGAATACCTGGAACGACGCCAGTCACTGATAGAGCGAGAAAAACTAGAGCAATACCGCCTGGTCCGGCAATTGACCGAAGCGGCGCAGTTGGCCCAAAGGGTCCACTGACCGCTCCGGCGATAGGGCCTATCGGGCGGGCACGGTGGCTTGCGTCGGCTGCAACTTGAACACGTAGAACAGCACCGTCAGCATTACCAGGAACGCCGGCCCGACATAGAGCGCCACGCGCGTGTCGGGGAAGTACGCCATCAGGCCCACCACCAGCACCAGGAACGCCAGGGCCAGGTAGGAACTGAGCGGGTACAGCCACATGCGGTACTTGAGCCCGTCACGTTCGGCCGGGCTCAAGCCACGACGGAACCTGAGCTGGGCCAGCAGGATCATCGCCCAGGTCCAGATCGCGCCGAAGGTGGCAATGGAAGTGACCCAGACGAAGACCTTCTCCGGCACCAGATAGTTGAGCAGCACGCCCAACAGCAAGGCAAAGATCGATAGCAGCAGGGCCTTGCGCGGCACGCCATTGCTCGAGGTGGTGCCGAAGGTGGCCGGGGCCTGGCCGTTCTGCGCCAGGCTATAAAGCATGCGCCCGGTACTGAAGATGCCGCCGTTGCACGAGGACAGTGCCGCCGTGATCACCACGAAGTTGATGATGCCGGCCGCCGTCTTGATGCCCAAGCGTTCGAAGGTCATCACAAAGGGGCTGCCCTGGGTGCCGATTTCGTTCCACGGGTAGATCGACAAAATCACAAACAGCGCGCCGACGTAGAACAACAGAATGCGCCAGAACACCGAGCCGATGGCGCTGGGGATGGTCTTCTGCGGGTTCTTCGCTTCACCGGCGGTGAGGCCGATCATCTCCACGCCCAGGTAGGCGAACATCACCATTTGCAGCGACATCAGTACGCCTGTCACGCCGTTGGGCATGAAGCCGCCGTGGGCCCACAGGTTGGAAATGCCCAATGCCACGCCGTCATTGCCGAAACCGAACGCAATGATGCCGACACCGCCGATCACCATGGCAATGATGGTGACGATCTTGATCAGTGCGAACCAGAACTCGAACTCGCCGAACGCCTTGACCGCGATGAGGTTGATGGTGCCCATGCTGATCAGGGCCGCCAGGGCCCAGATCCAACGCGGCGTGTCGGGGAACCAGACGCCCATGTACACCGCGACGGCAGTGATTTCCGCCACGCAAGTCACCAGCCACAGGAACCAATAATTCCAGCCGGTCAGAAAGCCCGCCAACGGGCCCAGGTAGTCTTGTGCATAGCGGCTGAAGGAGCCGGCGACCGGATTGTGCACGGCCATCTCGCCGAGGGCGCGCATGATCACCAGGATCGCCAGACCGCCGATGATGTAGGACAGCATGATCGCCGGGCCGGCCATTTCAATGGCCTTGGCCGAACCCAGGAACAGGCCGACACCGATACAGGCGCCGAGGGCCATCAGGCGGATATGCCGTTCGCCCAATTCGCGTTTGAGCGGGCCGCCCTGAGCGGTCTCGCCATGGGGCAGGGAGTTGCCAACTGGCATAAGGGTACAACCTCGTCTTGTTATTGGATGAACCACCGAACTTGCCGCCGTAAGACCGATAGGTCCGGGGCGACTCTGATCGGGCCTGAGGGGTAAACAGGCCCGTCCTGCAGGATCGGTGGGGCATGCAGTATAAAAACCCGAACGCGGGGCCTTTCACTCTATAAACGACTAAATTCAGCGATTAGTCTGGGAAAATGCACTTTCTACGAGAAAGCATGACCTGTGTTCAGACGTTTTCCAGGTGTTGCGAGGCGGGCGAGTATTGCACAGCCGCCGTGCAGCGTCATGCCCCTCGCCTGATCGGACGGGCCTGGCAAAAGGCTCTATTTCAGCCTGTTCAGCCCATCACACCGCCAACACCGAACTCGGCCACGGTTTGAGGCGCACCGTGCCGATACCGCTTCAGGCGCAGGCCCTTCACGATCAGCAATCCTCGATTGCCAGGACGGCAATGACACCGAAGGGACATCCTCATGCAAAACACCCTCGACGTACTCAAGCAGGGTCAGGCGCTGCGCCTGGCGGCCGATAGCCACTTGATAACCGCGCTGATCAATCACCTGGAATCCACCGACACCACCACCTTGCGCATTCCAGAATGTTCGTCACTGGGCTGCTGGCTGCAGCTCTACCGCAAAGCGCTCAACCGGCCGAACGTGCAGGCCTGGCTCACACGCCTGCCACTGGACCTGGCTGGCCTGAACGTGCAGCAAGACACCACGCAGCTGGCGCTTGGCGCAGATCAGGTGCTGAACTTTTACGGCTATCCATACCCCCGCCATCACGGGGAGCGCCGGGTCATCACCCAGGCGCTGGATCAACTGAATACCTTTGCCGACCCCAAGGTGGGCCTGAATGACAGCCTCAAGCGGCTGAACCAGGACCTGCACCAACTCGCCGACAGCCTGGAGAACCTGGTGGATGGAGACGATTTCAATCTGTTTTCCACCTACAAGACCTACCTCAAGCTCGAGTCCGGCTCGTTTTGGGCCACGACCCAGCAGGCCGGTGCAGCGCTGCTTACAACCCTTACCACCACGGCAGAATTCTTGGCGCTTGAGTCAGCGCAAGGCCTGCAACCCGGCATGTATGCGTTCCACCCCGCCACGCGCCGGCTCAGCGGCAAGAATGCCCTGGGCATGTTGGTCGACATCGGCATCGAACAGTTGCTGGCGTTGCCGCCCGAAGCCCAGCTGCAGCAGTTGGTCGACGTCGCCGAACAGCTCTGCACCCTTGTCCACCAGAGTGGCCTGTTCAGCGTTGCCCAACTCCTGCAGTGCCACGACCTGCCGGTGCCCGACACACCTGAGGAGGCCCGGGCACTGATCGACACCCTGCGCCAGTCGACGGCGCTGACGATGCTGCCCGTCGCCGACCTGGCCAACGCCGACATCGCCCTGATGCAACACCTGCAATGGCTGGCGCTGGATCACGACCGGGCGCTCATGGCCGAAGCGTTGAAGGCCCTGGTCCTGGGCAAGGACAGTGACAGCCTGATCGACACCGCCGGCGTGCCACTGACACCCGATCCAGACTCCAGCGCACGCCAGCCCGACAGCGCTCGCCATCCCGCCGTGAGTGCCCGCTCCGCTTGCGGCCCGTTCAGCCTCAAGCAGCTGTTGCACCACCATGAACTCGACATACCCGACACGGTGGCCGCCGCCGACGACACCCTGCTGAGCCTGCACATGAACCTGCCGAGGCCCCCTGCATTCGGTGACTACCACGCGCTGTTGAGCGCCACGGCTCGCTCGCCGGTGCAACTGGATACCGCCCAACGAAAAACCATTATCGAGACGATCAATACCGGGCGGCAGAACAACCGCCCACGCCTGCTCGATCGGCTATGCGGCGCCCTGCTGAACGGCAAAACGCCTGAGCAGATCCGCACACAGGCCGACGCTCTGCTCAAGCAACTGCTCGGCCTGGAGCCCGCGCGTGCGTTGGGCCAACAGCTGATCACGGCACTGCAGTGGTATGGGCAACACGCGGACGAATCCGCCGGCCAGACAAGCCTGGGCCTGCTGGTGCTGAGCGCACTGATCCTCGACCTTGACCCTGCGGCCGGTGAAGCAGGCTACGTGCCGGCCGGCTTCAACCTGGTCGCCGACGTGCACTGGGGCAAACCCCATGCCGACTTACGCCGCGAACTGGAACTGCACGTGATGCGCACCTGCAAGGTCTCGACCGCCGCCGCCCCGCTGGCGGCGCACTTGTTGCTGGCCGGCACCACGCCGGAGTTTCTGGTGCAGGCATTGCCCGACACCCTGCGTTTTCGCACATCGATCGCCTGGATGACCTTCAAGCAGGGCGTAATGATTGCGCACGCACTGGCGCCTGGATCACCGCAGTACATGACCTACAACGACATGATCGCGCTGGCTGCGCAGCCGCCCAAGACCGTCCAGCAACAACAATGGCGCGCGTACACCGCCACCCGCACCTTGCTCGACTGGGCCATCGCCCAAGGCGAACTGCCCGAGCGCGAGAACGGTGAATACCTGACTGACGAGATCGACGCCCTTAAAACCCGCCTGATGCATCGCCTGCAAGCCTTGAAGGACGCGCTGATCACCGTTGCCAGCACACCGCCGAGTCGCCGCAGCATCGCCCTGGAGGATCTCAAACGGGTATTTCCAAAGCAGCCGTGGCTGGAAAAAGCCTGCCTGTGGCGCCCGGTTCCACCGCTGGCCGGCAGCAGCCTGCGCTTCCCGATGCACCATCATGATCGCGAGAACTACAGCCTGCATTCGCTGGTGGAATTGCACATGGACGGCCAGTTGGACGACACCCGGTGGGCGTCTATCGAACCGCAGCTGGACCTGGCGCAACTGCGTCTATCGTTTGGGCAATTAGGGGATATCAACGAACGCTTCGACACGGCCTTTGGCGCCTATATCGAGACGATGAAACAGGCCTACAGCACCACGATTGAAGACCTTTTGGCGCAATTGCCCCTGGCTGATCGTTCGCACCTGCAACAGGCTGACCTGCAACTGTTGGTGCTGAAAAAACCACCTGGCAAGGACCTCGCGCTGCTGAGCAAGGAAGAAGAGCTTGCCCGTACCGCGCGGACGGGTGTGATCCTGCGCGCGACATCGCCCACCGGCATCGAGGAGTACGAGCTGTTCCCTCTGCTGAACCGCGTGCACAAGCGCGACGGCCCGCCGTTGGCGTTTCGCCTGGGAGGCACGCCGATTTCGGCCACCACCGGCGGTGCCCACTCGACCCACCCCGTCACGCAGCTGCTGGTCGGCGATGAGCTGCCCGTGGACTGGGAAGCCTACGCCAATGGGCGCCCGCCGAGGCTGGGGATCCGTTCCAAGGTGATCATCGACCTGCTGTGGTCATCCAACCCAGCGCCGGACAACTCACTGCCGTCGACGGCGTTCACGTTTGGATCGTCGGGCGCCCATTGCATTGCTCACGCCATCGTGCAGCAACACTTCTTCCTCGAAGTCGACGGCTTGCCCGTGCAGGCCAGGGGCTCGACCCGGTACGAACACTTGCAGCAACGCTGGGATCGGTTGCTGGCCCGGCTTAAAAAACTCGTCCCGTTTTGGTCGTGCGCCACCGACATCACCTCCGCAGACCTGCGCCGCGCCATCGATGGGGCCTATGGCTGTTTTATCGACCTGCTGGCCCTGCTGTTTCCCACCCAACAGTTTCTTACGGCCTCGCTGGCGATCTTGAAAAGAACCGTACCGCTGCCGATCAAACTGATCCAACTGGGCCGCTTGAGCAGCACCTTCCTCAATACCGTGCTGAACCCGCTGGACGGTATTCCCGGCCTGTTCAGGCTGGCCGGTAGCGGCGTGATCCGGCTGACGACCGAAGCAGGACGTGTGCTCGACACGGCGATCGGGCAAATCCAACGCAGCACCGCCAACGCGTTATGGCTGGATTACCCCACGTTGCTGGCCCGCGCCGACATCGGCAACGGCACGGTGCTGCGCGGGAGCGACTTCGTGCGTATCAACGCCCTCCTGCACAAAAACCGCTGGCACGCCTGCTCCCCCTTCAGCACCCGACCGTATGGGCCGCCGCTGGACAGTTTTCGCCTGGCCAGCGCCGTCGGCGTGATACCGATGCGCGCCGCCAATGGTTACCGGGCGTTGGTCACAGAACGTTTTTTCGCCACCCAGCCGCTGGTCATCCCGCGCTCGGAGGCCACCGACCTGCTGCACCAGAACCAACTGCTGCGCCTTGAGCACAAGGCCGTAACGCACCTGGACGATGTGCAATCACCCGCCTACTTTAGGGTCGAAAAAGGGCTGGACGCGGCTTGCCTCACCGGCCGAAAAAAACGCAGCCCGATCCCGTTGGTGTGCTTCACCAAAAGACTCTCCACGAGCCGCTCATCCATTCATCATCGCCGGGTCCAGGCGATTGAACATATCCGTCTCACCGCGGCGCCCGCTGTTGGTTCGGCCCCGCGACGACTGGTGTATGACCACCGGCTGTATGAGGCAATACCCTCGGGGAGCACCTTCGACCTCACGCCGGTGGCCCTGCCGCCGCTCTTGAAGTACAAGCCGAAAGTCACCGGCACCCTACTCGACGATGAACCGCAGTTCGGCCTGCCCAACGACCAATTGGATAACAAGCTCAGCCGCGAAACGCGGGTGGTTGAATTGCAGGCGTTGGTTGAGGGTGTGGAAGACAGCCGCGTCGTGCGGGCGATGGCGGTCGACCTTAATCCGCCAGGCACACTCCCCAACCCCCGCATTGTCGTAGAGGCCGATACAGGGATTTTCTATGAGGTGAGTCGCCGCGCGTCGGAGTGCAATCAGTTGTACTTCAGCCAAGGGGGCGAGCACGAACAACTGATCCGCGCATTCAGCCAGCGTAAACTCGACTATTTAACGGCGGCAGGTTATGTCCACAACCGTCCCCTGGTCACTCTGCCGACCCTGGAAGTGCTGTACGGACAGCTGGCTCGCCGAGATTTCAGCCCCCAAAAAATTGCGCGCCTTCGCCAGCAGGCCAGCACCTTGAGCCCGCTCAAGCAACGCGAGTTGTTGCTCAACGCAAGCGATCAAGGGCAACGCCTGCCGATCAGCATTGCAGCAAGGCCAATGCAACTGGAGAGTTGGCCACGTACCGCGTTCATTCAGGCTGCTGGCAGCGCAGAAAAACTCAACCAGTACCTGGCCCAAAAGGCGCACGCAAGCACCGTGGCCCTGGTGAAGAGCACCGGTATCGGCTCAGCCAATGTGGTGGGCACCGGCCTTGACGAACTGACCCGGCTGGACATCGCCGAGTCCTTGGTGATGTGGCAATACAGCCGCGTCGGCCATCCCAACTACACTGAGGTGATCCTCAAGACCGGCGCCGGCAATTGCGACCAGATGGCTCATGTCGCCCGAGAGCTGATCCGGGTTAACGGTGGCCACGCGCACATCTGGGGCATGAGCCCGCCCGCGCATGCCTTCGTGGTGGTAGGCGCACCTACCGCCACGCTGACACACACGCTGGACTTCAAGGAAGCAGGCTGGGCGGACCTGTGGATCTGCGACCCATGGGCGGCCATCGTCTGCCCGGCGCGGGACTACATGAAACTGCTCAATGAGAAAATGATCGCGTGGTCTCTGCAGGATATCTCGGTGTTTTTCAACGACCAGGGCACCTACCGCTGGGGCCAGGCCAATGACCAACACTGGCTGGCACTGCTCAATAATGGGTTGAAACACCCGTTGCCCTGACGCAACACGCGTTCCTCTATCGACATGCCATACAAAAACGCCGCTGCAATCGCCCGCCACCGTCTAAGCTTCAGACAAGTCCGATCAATCTGCGTGAATGGATCAATCGACTATGGGTGCTCTGTGGCAATCGGATTCGACCAAGGCTGCCGTTTCAGAAAGCAGTGTGGATCAGCCATCTTTGCCCAAAACGCCTGCACCTCGCCGTTTATGGCGACGGGTGTTCTGGCTGGTCCTGTTGATGGCCTTGATTGCCCTCGGCTTCGCCACCGCCCGGGAGGTACGCACCTCGGCCCTGCAAGCCCGCGAGCTCAGCCGCCTGGCCGCCAGCCTCACGTATACGCTTGAGCCCGGCCCCAGCGAGGCCATCGTTTACCCCGGTGCCGGGCCATTCGACAAGCGCCTGGGCTACAGCGCCCTCGGAGAGTTTTTGCCCCGGCTGCTTAAACGCGATTATCGGGTGCAGGCGCAAACCCGGTTCTCTGGCGCGTTGATGGAGTACAACAACCACGGTTTTTTTGTGCCCTATGCCGAAAAAACCCAGGCGGGGCTGTCCATCACCGATTGCCGGGCGGCGCCGTTGTACCAGTTCAACTACCCGCAGCAACTGTACGCACGTTTCGACGCCATACCGCCGTTGATGGTGCACAGCTTGTTGTTCATCGAGAACCGTGACCTGCTCGACCCCGAGCAGCCCCTGGCCAACCCAGCCGTGGACTGGCCACGTTTTGCCAAGGCAGCCTGGTCGCAGGTGGCGAAGCTGCTGCACCTGCCGGGGCAAACCGCTGGGGGCAGCACGTTGGCCACGCAGCTGGAAAAGTATCGCCACTCCCCCGACGGCCTGACGCTGTCCGGCGGTGAGAAAATCCGCCAGATGATTTCCGCCAGCGTGCGCGCTTATCAGGCCGGCCCACACACGTTACAGGCCCGACAGAATGTGGTGCGCGATTACCTCAACAGCGTGCCGTTGTCGGCAGTACCCGGGCACGGTGAGGTGCACGGCATGGCCGAAGGATTGCGTGTGTGGTACGGCGCCGATTTCGCCCAGGTCAACCAGGCGCTGGCCAGCACCGCGCACGATGCGCAAAGCCTGAAGCAACGTGGCCTGGCGCTGCGTGAAGTGCTGTCGCTGATGATTGCCCAGCGCCGCCCCTCTCACTACCTGAGCAAGGGCCGCGAGGAGCTGGCGCAGTTGACCGACAGCCATCTGCGCCTGCTCACGCAAAACGGCGTGATCGACTCGGCGTTGTCGGCGGCCGCGCTGGCCGCCAAGGTCACGTACCGCGACTGGCAACAGCAACCGACGATCCAACCGATTGAAACCAACAAAGGCATCAGCGTTGCCCGCAGCCGTCTGGCCGCCCTGCTCAATCGCCCGCTGTACGACCTTGACCGCCTTGATCTGTCCGCAACCAGTACCTTGCAGAGTGACTTGCAAGCCCAGGTCACCGAGTACCTCAAACACTTGGCCGACCCGACCTTTGCCGGTCAGATCGGCCTGATCGGCCCACGCTTGCTCACCGCCGACAGCACACCGCAAGTGCGCTACAGCTTCACCTTGTTCGAACTGACTCCCGACAGCTCACGGGTGCGGGTCCAGACCGACAGCACCGACCAACCCTTCGACATCAACGAAGGCAGTAAGCTGGAACTGGGCTCTACCGCCAAGCTGCGGGTACTCACGACTTACCTGCAAATCATCACCGAACTGCATCAACGCTATGCCGGGCAAACCCCGGCAGCCCTGAAAAAAGCCGAGATTAACGACCAGGACCGTCTCAGCCGCTGGGCCGTCGACTACCTGGTCCAGAACCCCGGCACATCGCTTGCCGCGATGCTCGACGCGGCCCTGGACCGCACGTATTCGGCCAACCCCGGCGAAAGTTTTTTCACCGGCGGCGGCCTGCATCACTTCCATAACTTTCGCAACGAAGACAATGGCCGCAATCCCACCCTGCGGGACGCCTTGCGGGAGTCGATCAACCTGCCGTTTATCCGCTTGATGCGCGACCTGGTGCGCTACAGCACCTACGCGGGGCCGAACAACAGCGCCGTGCTGCTCAAGGACGATGATGACCCGCGTCGCCAGGAATACCTGGCCCGGTTCGCCGACCGCGAGGGCACGACCTTCCTGCAAAAGTTCTGGAAGAAATACCAGAAAAAAGACACCCAGGCGCGCCTGGACACGTTTCTCGACAGCCTGCGGCCCACGCCGATTCGCCTGGCGGCGGTGCACCGCTACCTGTTGCCTGACGCCAACCAGGACACCTTCAACCGCTTCGTGCGCTCGCACCTGAACGGCGTCAAGCCCCAGGAAAAACTCACCGACGAGCGCCTGGCCAAGCTCTATAAGAGTTACGGCCCCGGCGCCTACGACTTGCCCGACCAAGGTTACATCGCCAAAGTCCATCCCTTGGATTTATGGCTGCTGGGCTACCTGCTGAACCACCCGCAAGCGACCTTCAGCGAGATCGTCAAAGCCAGTCAATTCGAGCGTCAGGAGGTGTACAGCTGGCTGTTCAAGAGCCGCCATCAAGGCGCCCGGGACAGCCGTATCCGGACCATGCTGGAGGTCGAGGCGTTCCTGGATATCCACCAGCGCTGGCAGGCGGTGGGCTACCCGTTTGATCACCTGGTACCGTCCCTGGCCACCGCCATCGGCAGTTCGGGCGACCGCCCCGCCGCGCTGGCAGAGTTGATGGGGATTATTCTTAACGATGGTGTGCGCGAGCCGGTGCTGCGCATCGACAGCCTGCAGTTCGCCACAGGCACGCCCTACGAAACCCGCTTGACCAACACCCCCGACCGCGGCAAACGGGTGATGCCTTCCGAGGTGGCCACCGCATTGCGCGGGGCCTTGTCCCAAGTGGTGGACGCCGGCACCGCCAAGCGGGTTTCCGGCAGCTTCAAACTGGCCGACGGCTCGCCCTTGGCCATGGGGGGCAAGACCGGTACCGGCGATAACCGGATTGAAGCCATCGGCGCCGGCGGGCGGGTGCTGAGCTCCAAGTCGATCAACCGCACGGCGACCTTTGTGTTCTACATCGGCGAACAGCACTTCGGCACACTCACCGCCTTCGTGCCCGGTGCCTCGGCGCAGCACTTCACGTTCACCTCGGCGCTGCCGGTGCAGGTGCTCAAGGGCATGGCGCCGATCCTGACGCCGTACCTGCAACCGGGTAGCCACTCACAGTGTGTGGCGGGGCCTTAGGTCATGGCACCCCCATCACCAGCACACCGCTGCCGTTGATGGGCCCGGCAGTGGGTAGGGAGCCCGCACGCCTGACCAGCGTAAAGGTCACATCATCGCCCCCCACACTGTTGTTGATTTGGGTGAGGAAGGAGCTGCCGACTCGAACCGCAGTCCCTGCACGGACAAGCGCCGTGCCTACATCGGGATTGGTCATCACCAACAGGCGTGAGTCGAACGTCGAGGGAACGCCCTTGTAAGTGATGGTGATCGGCGTGGTAATCCCGCCGTCCGGGCATGAGTAAGTCAGCCGACGGTCGCTGCGCACGGTCGTTGTCAGCGGGTCGGTGCCTATCGCTCTCTGGTGTACGTTGCCGAAGTTGATGTCAATCGGGTTGTTATTGTTGATCGTGCACGTTGACGGCGAAATGGAGAAGTTATTGGCGGCGGTGTAGGTCACCGCAAGCGCCGAACTGCCGGAGTTGTAGTTGTTTGTCTGGTCGAGATTCAATCTTCCAAGCACATCCCCGATGCGAACGTCGATAGGGTTGGCAGGATCATTGCGCACTAGAATATAGGGCGTTACATCGACCGGGACGCCGATGAGATTGTTCGGCATGGTTGTCATTCGAATGCCATTCGGAACGGGGTTGTTGTAGTAACTTCCGTTTATCCGTAAGCCCGTGCCTTGGTTGGCAAATTTTGCACCGGGTACCCAGGCAGGTCCTACTCTGGCCGACGTCGCCCAGTAGTCCGTATACCAAGGTTGGCTCCCCCCAAAGCCGGAAAACCGGCACTCTAGCCGCACCCCTTCCAGCATGATTCGGGTTCTGTCCGCCCCCAGTTGAACAGTGACGGGGACTTGCAGGTTTAGCGTGCCGCCTGCGCCTACAAATATCCACGGTCCGCCGTTCACACGGCAATCCGTTGCTCTGGCGGTCGTCGTAATACCTGTCAGGACCAGAAGCAGCAAGACTCCATATAGTCGTTTCATGTTGATCTCTCATTGCTCACTTAACGGGCACCGCACGACGAACATTCAGCCCGTGCGTTTAAGCCGCCCAGAAGCGAGTTGAAGTTTGTCTGAGGCTATTTTTTTCAGCCTATGAGTTTCGCTGTACCGCGTTACGGGTAGTCCAACGTGAACGTTGAGGTCACCCTATAGGCGCCGTGCCCTATGGTTTGATCCTTGATGGCATTCGGTTCGCCCTGCACGTAGGCCTTGAGTTCAATGACATTGCTGCCATTACTCAGCACCTGTTCATCGCTGACGGTATTCACGGGCAATGGCTTATTGGCCGGTGTCTCCAGACCGATGCCGATGCCTGAGGCAATACTTCCACCATCCAGCGCGAACAAGCCGGGTAGCGCCATGTTTTCTCGCCCCCCGAGCGTGATGGTGACGGTGTTGCCAATACTGGTATCGCAGTCTTCCAGGTGCACCTTGAAGCCCTTTCCCTGCGTGCGCGTGTTGATGTAGAGGTGCTTGCTGGTAACGTCCCAGAGCTCCAGGGTGATCGCCTCGTCACCCGGTCGGAGGGTGCAGGCTTCTTCAACCAGGTTGCCCTTGAAGGACAGGTTGTCCGCCGCCTGCCCCGTGGGGATCAAGCCGAAGGTGAGCAGTAATGCCAGCCCGGCACAGGGCCAAGCCTTATGAACAATTGCAGGGTGCATAGACTCAACTCCTACTGGTATTCGGCCAACAGCGTGGCCACCGCCGTGAACCTTGCCGGGGCCAGGATTGCGCCTGGCCGTTTGACGGGTACGGCCTCCAACAGCGGCGGTGACGACAGGGCGATATCCAGTGGCGTATTGAGCAGGAACGGGGCGTTATTCTGAAAAATCCGAATGGCCAGGTCAGCGGCGCTGGTCTGCACCGCCGAGGCGTCATAAGCCGCTGGTGTTCCGTTAACGCTCAATTTCAGCTGCCACGGCAGCGTGTCGGCGCCGCAAGTAATGAGGTAACCGAGTGCCCTGCGGTATTTCACACCATCGACCTGCTTGACCCCGACATCGCCAAAATCGACTTCAATCGTGGTTCCCGCATTAATGGTGCAAGGGGGCGGCTCATTCAGTGTTCCGCTGAACGTCAGGTTGGCCGACGCGCCACTGCAAAAGCCGATGAAGCACAAGGCGAGCAACGCTCGCTGCTGCCGAAATGTCATGGATCGCTTCTCTTCATTGGTAATCGACCACAAGGGTGGCGGCGGCATCGAATGCACCTCCCGTCAGCGTGCTGCCCGCGCGCTTGACAGGTACCGCCTGCACGACCGGGAAGTTGGGGTAGGTAAAATTCACGGCCGTATTCAGAGGCCAGTCAGCGCCATTGATGAACAGCTTTACCCCAAGGTCGGGCTTGCGGGTCAACAGCACGCGGCCATCAAACGAAGCCCCCGTGCCCCTGAGTTCCAGTGTCAACGCGTTGCTGAACGGGGAGTCACAGCTGACGGTATAGGGCACGCCCCGACGATAGTTGACGCCGTCGATCCGTGACGTCAGCAGGTCATTGCCGAAAGGCACATCGAGCGTACTGCCGTTGTTTATGACGCACGGCGGAGGCGCAATGATGACCGCACGGATGCTCAGATTGACGTCAGCCTGCACACCTTGACTGACCGCCCACAGTAAGCCGCCGCCGATAAGAAGGGCCCACGGGCCTTTTGACTTAGCCATTGTTCTGCCCTCACTCATATTTGAGCCTGAAATCAACGACGGCCCGAAAGGCCCCGCTGGTCAAAGGTGCGGAGGTGCGCGTGGGTTGGACATTCCAGGTCTGCGTGCTATTGCCCACAGGCAAGAACAACGGTTGGCCCCTTGAGCCCAGCTGTACGTCCCGCCCCAGGGCATCGATCATGCGCAAGCCCATCCCGGTGATGCCTTGAACTTTGAGCAGGCGTGCATCATCGGCATCGGCAAGTCCGACAAACATGACCGTCACCACCGGTTGATGCGCACTCCATGTCAGGTTCCCGGTGCGCTCATTGCGGATGCTGCCTGCGGTGCGTTGGCAGTCCTTGAAAAGCAGTTGGAATGCCTTGGCTGTCGCCTGATCGCCGGGCCGCTGGAGCTGGCTCGTCGACACGGCACCCAGGTCAATCGTCTGATCCATTGATGCCATCTCCAGGCTGCACGGAACTTCATGCATGGACCCGAGAATATTCAGCTTCCCGCTCATGCCTTCAATGTCCTCATCCTCGGCGTGCGCACTTCCCATCAAGACCAGTAACAGGCCGGCCCAGGCGCTTATACGTTGCGACTTCATGATGTTCTCCCGCAGCAGGTGCTACTCATTACGCGGCGAGGCTTGGGTGTTCACCTTGCAGGTATCGCCACTGCAGGTGAACGCCAGCACCGGACGGCCGCCGTAGTCATTCACATAGGACAAATAGGGTGTGGTACCGAGTGCTTTGGCCGTGGGGCCCAACGCCAGCGCACCTTTGGGCGGAACCATGAGGGGTTCAAAACCCGGCACGGTTTTACCGTCCTTGCTGCTGCGCGCATCCACCAGGGTCACGTAGTAAGGCGTAGGGTTATTCACCTTGTAATGCTCGCCTTCGCGGGTGAGGGTCAGCTTCTCCTGCCAAGGGTTGGACAGGTCTTGCTGGCTGGGGGCAATGGCTTGGGGTCGGTAGAACAATTTGATCCGGGTTTGCAGCGCAATTTGCAGCGTGTTGGCCTTATCGCTGCGCGGCGGAATTTCCCTCAGGTTGAAGTAGAAAACCGTCTCCCGGTCCTGCGGCAACATCTTGGCCGCCGGCAATGCCTGAACCTTCACCTGGCTTTGCTTGCCAGGCTCCAAGCGTTGAACCGGTGGCAGTACGATCAAGGGCGTAGTGATTTTTTTGCCGTCTTCATCCTCGATCCAGCCCTGGGCCAAATACGGAAGCTGGGTATTGTTGTTGGTGATGTTCACACTGGTGGCCTCTTTGCCGCCGTCAAAAATCACTCGGGTCCGATCCAGGCCCACCGCGGCGTGAGTGCTCTGGCTCATGCCCAGGACCAGTAAAGCGAATGCCTGGAATAGGCGGCGCGTATTCAGCGTCATGAGGATGTGTTCTCCGTATTAATTGGCTTCCCGGTCAGCGTTGCTGGTTCGGGCAAGGATTGATCAGTGGCGACGCTCTGGCAGCTCAGTTCGAGGGCGTTGGTCAACGCATCCGCGGGCAAAATGGCCGGGAGCGTAAGGACGCATTGCTCGCTACCGCCCCAACTGACGATCATCTGTTTGCCGGCCTGTATACCGCTCAGGTAGACATTGCCGCCGTCGTTGACGATGCCGGTGTCCTGCTGCTTGAGGTTCTTCACCGTCGCGCCGAAGGGGGGTGAACTGCCGTCCTGCAGGCGAAGAACAGCCATGGCCTTCTCACCGGCAATCACCTCCAGCGACCGGTAACCAATAGCGCCCTCGGTGAGCGTCAGTTGCGTCACTGATTGAGTGGCTTCGACGTTGCCAGGCAAGTTCTCCAGGTCAACACTGGCCGCCGTGCGCTGATAACTGCCGATGTCGGAGATGACTGCCTTGCCGAAGGCGTTAGTGCGGGTCGGAGTGCCGTAAGCCCGCACAGGCACATCGGGCACACCGCCGGTGTCGACCATCAAACGGGTTCCGCCGGTACTGCTGGAACGATGCAGTGCCCCACCGTAAGGCGTGAGCGTGCCCCCCCCGCGCGCAGACACACCGAGGCTGCTGTAATTGCCCTCTTGGGTGCTGACACTGAGATCAATGTCCGCCTGGTCACCGATATGACTCAAATAACCACTGGCGGACGTGTCGCCGGCACTGAGCTGGTAGCTGTTGCGCTCATCGAAGCGATCGCTGTAACGGGTGGAAAAGTTGTTCTCACCCGCGGCTCTATTGGCATCCAGCGACAGCGTGCCGCTGCGTCCCAACGGCAGACTGACGGTCAGCGCTACGCCGTTATCTTTATGGCTGTATTCCTGACTGCGGTACAGGTTCAGGGACAGGCTCATATTCTTGACGGAGCCCACGCTGAAGTAGCGTGACACCGACATGTTCCAGCGCTGAGTGGCCGGCCGCTCCCAATACGTTTGTTTGCTGTAACTGGCGTAGACAGTTGCCCCCAGGTCCCGGAACTGCTTGTTAACCGTCGCGGTATACAGCGCCTTGCTGCCGCCAATCGGCTTCCAGCCGTCGGTGAGTTCGCTACGACTGCTGAGCTCGCCGTTCAACCCGTAATGACGAGCATCCAGGTATTCACTCATACTCAAAAAGTTCTTCTCGGAAAACCGATAGCCCGCGAAGGTGACTTGGCTGTCGTATTGTTCAAAGTGCTTGGAGTATTGAAGGCGGTACGATTTTCCCGAGAGCGTCTCGTTCCAGAGCTCTGCGCGAGACTGCGTCACGTCCAACGATATGGCCCCGAATGCCAGCAGGTCGCGACCCGCACCCACGGAAACCGCCCGGTAGTTGTTATCCGTCATGCCGCCGCCAAACAGGGACCAGCCATTACTGACCCCCCAAGAGAACTCTCCCGTGCCGAAAAAATCTCCGTCAGCGCCGTACTGAAGGTTGGACGGCCGCCCAGTCGCCAGCTTGTAACGCACTTGCCCGGGGCGCGTCAGGTAAGGAACACCCGCCGTGTCGATCTGGAAGCTGCGCACCGAACCATCCTGCTCCTCCACCCGCACATCCAGCGTGCCGGATACTGCATCCCGCAGGTCTTGAATGCGAAACGGCCCTGCCGCCACCAGGGTTTCGTACAACACGCGTCCCTTCTGGCTGATGACGACTTTCGCGTTGGTCTTGGCCACCCCGACCACTTCAGGTGCATAGCCGCGCAAGTTAGGCGGCAACTGGCTTTCATCCGAATTGAGCGAGGCACCGGTAAAACGGAAACTGTCGAACAGGTCCGAATACAGATAGTCCTCGCCCACCACCAAACGCGCCTTCAACGCAGGCACCGCGCGGTAAGCGTAGTAACGGCTCCACTCCAGCTTTTGATCCTTGTAGGACCGCTCGCGGCCGCTCTCGACGCGCCCCTGCCAATCAGCTCTCAGGCGCCACGCCCCGGCATTGGCACCGAGTGTTCCGTTCCCACTGAAGTTATTACGGTTGCGCTCATCCTTTTGATAACTCGACTGCGCCGTCATGTTGTAGTCAACCAACAAGCCCGGCACGCCCTCGTCCCAGCGGGAGGGCGGATCCCAATTAATGGCGCTGTACTCAAGGTAGGCTTGGGGAAGACTGATGTTCAGCGTAGAAGTGGCTAAATCTCCACTCACCTCCATACCCGGCAAGCCAGTGATATCCAGGCAGCGTCCGCCGTTCCACCAAGTCAGTTTGGCGGCACCGGACGTTTTCAGGCCCAACTGTTCTACCAATTCGGGTGATAAACAGGCCTCGCTCCCTTTGGGATCATCATCGGGGGGATAAAACGCCACCGATTGTTCCGCAATGGCCTGAGTATTGATCTGCACCACCATCGAGTAAGTGCCAGGCAGAATAAAGCCGCTGCGCGCAAACTGAGACAAGTCGATATTCGTGCGATCATTAAGATCAAGAACGTCGGTATTAAACTCTATATCTCCGGCACCCAATACAGTGCCTGCCAGTGACATCAACCCGCCAAAAAGGCTTGGGCGGAGTGCACTTTTCACCTTCGACGTATTCAACATGAAAACAACCCATCACTGTTCAGAAGTATTCCAACTTGAATCGCACTGCGGCACCGTGAGATCCCACCACCAGCGGTAGTCCGTTACCCACCAGGTAAAGCCTGTAGTGGAGTGTCATATCGCCTTCCACTATCGGCAGCAGCGCCATCGGCTGACCCGGCACACTCTCTTGACCCGCAGCATCCTCAATATGGAAAGCGACCCCTTGTGAGCCACCCGACACGGCAAAGGAGCGCCCTTCCCTATCGCTGGGCCCGTCGAACGTCACCCGCAGATGCTGCCAATCAGGCAGCGGTACACCTGGGCGCAAGGGGTCCTCGCGACTCAATGAGCAATTGACGAGACGTAACTGGAAGGGGTGGGGTGCGCCCCTTGCCAATCGCAAAAGCCGGCCCACAGGTTCGGGGGGCATCACGATCGTCTGATCGGCACTGCCCGCTTCCAGCCCGCAGGCTGAGTCAACGACCACGCCGCCCAGCGTGACAACCCCTTCGCCTTGCGAAGACGCTTGCGCGCCAGGGGCGCTGGTGATCGTCAATAAAGAGGCAATAGCGAGACTTATGAATGTTTTCACCTGGACCTCCCGTCAGCGTCCCCCCGCCACCCGGGGTGGCGGGGGAAAAACTTACTGATAAGCCAAGGTAAAGTTGGTGACCGCGCTGAAATCACCCGGGACGATCGTGCCCGTGGCGGCGCCTTGTACATAAGCACCAAATTCCAACGTGTTATCACCGACGGAAATGGCCTGCGGGGTGGTCGCGACACCCAGCTGAATAGGACGACCCCCGTGCGTCATCATGACGCCCACGCCGCCCGCGCCACCCACGGTACCGATCGCTCCCGGAACAGCGCTGGAGGGCGCGCCGGTGAAGGTGGTGGTCACGGTGTTATCGGTGAGGCCGGTCAAATCGCAGCCTTCCAGTTCGATGGTCACAGGGCGCGCATTGGACTTACCGCCATCTTGCAACTGGTGCTTTGCGATCGAACCCAGGGGAACAGTCTGATCGACGGATTCAGGCTTGATAGAGCAAGCACCCGAGTGCACCGAGCCGGTAAAGGTAATGGTTCCATCCGCCGCATTAGCAACGGACATCGAAGCAGCCAACAGCCCGACAGAGAACAGCGCAGCTTTCATTTTAGATTTCATTTGCAAGTACTCACCTATCAATAATCATCGTTAGAAATCCTGACGCAGTTGTGCGAGGACCTATTAAAAGCGCCGATTTTTTCCAACTATTTGCATTGCAAATCAGGAGCCGTTCGACACCCGACAAGTTTCCGCTGCGAGCACGAGCAAGTAAGCCGTCTTTTTCCCTGAATCTCGTGGCCTTGTTACACCAAGACACATAGGAAGATTATGGCAATTTGCCAAAACTTTAAGAACGACTGTAAGAAAGGGATTACATTGAACTAAACGAGAATTCTTTAGTTGCGAAGAGTCCGTAAGAATAGGATTACATATTCAAAAAAACAACACTGTTTACTTAGGCAGACCCACTAAATAGTGCAAAACACTGTGGCGGCACGCGGACCGTCCGTCGGGCGCCCTTGCGTGAAATCTAAGATATATCTTACGTTATATCTAGACACACACAGAGGCTCCTACCATGCGAGACGATCCTCACCCACGCGACAGTTTTGACCCCCGCGGCGGCCGCGGTCGCGGCCCCCGGGTGTTTGCCCCCGGCGATTTGAAACTGCTGTTGCCGGCGCTGATCGCCGAGCAACCGTGCCACGGCTACGACTTGATTCGCCGGATCGAAAGCCTGTTCGACGGCGCCTACACCCCCAGCCCCGGCGTGATTTACCCCACCCTGACCTTTCTTGAAGAAAGTGAATTGATCGCTGGCGATGCCGCTGGTGGAAAAAAACGCTACACAATCACCGACGCCGGTCGTCTCTTCTTAAGCGAACAGGCGGTTGCCCTCGACGGCATCCGCATGCGCATCGATGTGAGCAAACGCTCACTGCGCGGCCACGACCGTCCACCGCAAATCCATGAGGCGGTACACAACCTGCGTCACGCCTTGCATTCGCACCACGGGCGTTGGAGCCCGGAAGAAATCATTCGTGTCGCGGCGCTGCTCAACGGCACCGCTCAAGCCATTGCCGACGGGAAAGACCAATGAATACGCAAGCCATCCATCGCGTTACCCACGAGATCAAGCGTCGCCGCCTGCAAGTGCTGCGGGTGGTTGATCTCACCCCACGCATGCGCCGCATCACGCTCGGCGGCCCTGAGCTGGCGGGCTTTGTCAGCCTGGGTAGCGACGATCACATCAAGCTGCTGTTCCCGCAAAACGCCGCTGAACAAGCGGCGCTGGAAAGCCCGACCTTCAGCATCAAAGGCGAAGGCCCGCAACCGGCCATGCGCGACTACACGCCCCGGCGCTTTGACCTGGACGCGGGTGAGCTGGATATCGACTTTGTGCTGCACGGCGATGGCCCTGCGTCCACCTGGGCCGAGCAGGTGCAAGTCGGCCAACACCTGTATATCGGCGGGCCACGGGGCTCGATGATCGTGCCGGATATCTTCGACAGCTACCTGCTGATCGGCGATGAAACCGCCCTGCCCGCCATCGCGCGCCGCCTGGAAGAACTCCCGGCCGGGCGCACGGTGCTGGCGGTGATTGAGATCGCCAATGAAGCAGAGCGCCAAGCCCTGCAGAGTGCCGCCGACGTGCAGGTGAAATGGGTGGTGCGCGGCCAGGATGACCTGCTCGAAACAGTGCGCAACCTGAGCCTGCCGGCCGGTTCGCTGTACAGCTTTGTCGCAACCGAAACCAAGCTGTCGCGCCAGGTACGACGTGTGTTGCTGGACACGCACAAGGTCAACGAGGAATTCCTCAAGGCCGTCGGTTACTGGCGGGCCGAGGGCAGCGAAGAAGAGTAAGTCAGGTGCGGGGCTTGATGAGCCTATCCAGCCCCACCACCGCCAGCGCGATCAACACAAACCCCAACAGAATCCCCCCGGCATTCACAAACACCTGTGGATAACCCAGGGTGCTCACATCAATGAACGGGTACTGATACTGCCCGAGCAAGTCCCCACGCAGCAGCGCGTAGGCGAAGTACACCAACGGGTAGATCACCCAGGCGCCGATGTGCCTGAAGCGCAAATGGCCCTTGGGCACACACCGCCACCAGTAGATCAAAAACAGCACCGGCATCACGTCATGCAGCAATTCATCAGCAATGAATTGAAAGCCTGAAGGGCTCCACAAATGCCGTAGCAGCAGGTTGTAGGCCAGGCTGACCACAACGATGCTCACAGCAATGCCACTGCTGACCCTTGGCGCGAGAAAAAACCGCTTCGCCGCTGAGTCGCGATTCACCCAGGCATAGCTCAACACCACCACCGCCAGGGTGTTGGTGAGTACGGTGAAGAAACTGAAAAAGTTGATCAGCCCGCCGAGCAGGCTGGCGCCGGACGTCCAGCGCGAATAGAAAATCAGGTATTGCTGAATCGCCAACCCCGCCCAGCCGGCCAATGCCGCTGCCGCCACGAACCGCTTCATGGGATCAATCCAACGGGCGTTTGGTGCGCATCAGCTTCACGTACAACCCTTCGACTTTCTCCCGAGCCCATGGGGTTTTGCGCAGGAACGTAAGGCTCGATTTGATGCTTGGATCGCTCTTGAAGCAGCGGATATCAATACGCTCGGCCAGGCCTTCCCATTCGTAGTGTTCCACCAGCGTGGTGAGGACGTGTTGCAGGGTCACGCCATGGAGGGGGTCGTTGCTTGTCGCGGTCATGCCAGGCCTATGAAAAATGGGTCACGAAGGTGCACACCTTATCACCCGCCTGCCCGGTTATAAAAAGTTCCCGTTCCCAGCAAAAAAAGAGATGTTATATTGTAACTATAAATATCAAATCTTTTCCCCGTTTTGCCAAGGAATGTCCGATGTCCCTCTCTTCTCTGTGGCGCTTGTCCCCGCTCGCTGCCGCCCTGCTGATCTGCTCCGAAGCCCAGGCCCTTGAACTGCAACCCCAAGTCATCACCGGCAACCCGCTGGGCAGCGAACAACTCGCCTCGCCCACCACCGTGCTCGAAGGCGATGACCTGACCCTGCAACAAAAAGGCAGCCTCGGCGAAACCCTCAACAAGCAGCCAGGCGTGTCGTCGTCGTACTTCGGCCCAGGTGCCAGCCGACCGATCATTCGTGGTCAGGATGGTGACCGCATTCGCATCCTGCGCAATGGCGTCGGTGCGCTGGATGCGTCGTCGCTGTCCTACGACCATGCGGTGCCGCTGGACCCGGTCAACGTCGACCGCATCGAAATCGTGCGCGGCCCCGCGGCCCTGTTGTACGGCGGCAGCGCCATCGGTGGGGTGGTCAACACCTTCGACAACCGCATCCCGACCGAGGCCATCGAAGGCATCCACGGTGCCGGTGAGTTGCGCTACGGCGGCGCCGACACCACCCGCAGCAGCGCCGGCAGACTGGAAGCCGGTAACGGCACGTTCGCCTTGCACCTGGATGCCAATGCGCGGGAATTCAACGACCTTAAGATCCCTGGCCAGGCCCGCAGCCGACACGCCCCGGCAACCGACGACGCGCCCGGAAAAAATGGCCGCCTGGGCAACAGTGATGGGCGCCAGGACGGCGGCGCCGTGGGCGGTTCCTACACCTGGGACGACGGGTATGCCGGGCTGTCCTACAGCAACTACGACGCCAACTACGGCTCCCCCGCCGAGCAGGATGTACGCATCCGCATGCAGCAGGATCACTACGCTTTCGCGTCGGAGATCCGCAACCTGCAAGGCCCGTTTACCTCGCTGAAACTCGACGCGGGCTATACCGACTACGAGCACCGCGAAATCGAAGGCGGCGAAACCGGCACGATCTTCAAAAACAAAGGTTATGAAGCGCGGGTTGAAGCGCGCCACCAGCCGATCGGCCCGTTCGACGGCGTGGTCGGCGCGCAAGTGACCCGCAACGAGTTCTCGGCCCTCGGCGAAGAAGCCTTTGTGCCGCAGACCGATACCAACGCCGGCGCACTGTTTATCCTTGAAGAAATGCAGGCCACCGAGCGCCTGAAACTCAGCCTCGGCGGGCGCCTGGAACACACCAGCGTCGACCCGGATGCCAAGGGCAATGCGCGTTTCGCCAATGCCGACCGGTCCAACACCTTCACCGCCGGCAGCCTGTCATCGGGCGCCGTGTACACCCTCACGCCAATTTGGTCCCTGGCCGCGACCCTGGGCTACACCGAGCGCGCGCCGACCTTCTACGAGCTGTATGCCAACGGCGCCCACGTCGCCACCGGCACTTACGAATTGGGCGATGCCAACCTGAAAAAAGAAAAAGCCGTGTCCAGCGACCTGGCACTGCGCTTTGACAGCGGCACCCACAAGGGCAGCTTCGGCGTGTTCTACAGCCGCTTCTCCAATTACATCGGCTTGCTGGGCACCGGTCGCACATTGAACGATGAAGGTGAAGAGGACGCAGCCGGTATCCCTGAGTACGAATACTCCGGCGTGCGTGCACGTTTCGCCGGCTTCGAAGCCCAGGATCACTGGAAGCTTGGCGAAGGCGCCTACGGCAAATTCGCCTTGGAACTGTCGGGCGACTACACCCGCGCCACCAACCTCGATACCGGCGAAGCCCTGCCGCGCATTGCACCGTTACGCTTGAACAGCGGCTTGCTGTGGGAACTCGACCGCTGGCAGGCGCGCATCGACGTGGAACATGCCGCCGGCCAAGGGCGTGTGCCGGATAACGAGAGCGGCACCGATGGCTATACCACCCTGGGCGCGAGCGCGGGTTATCGCTTCAACATGGGGGGCAGCCAGTGGCTGGCGTTTGTGAACGGTGAAAACCTGACCAACCAGACGGTGCGCTATGCCAGCTCGATCCTGCGCGATATCGCGCCGGCACCGGGCAGAAGCGTGCAGTTCGGTATCCGTACAACGTTCTAAGGCGTACGCCTGACTACTTGCAGTGAGCGGGCTTGCTCCGCGCGAGGCAAGCTCGCTCACTACAAAAACCCTGCCCTGCCCCTCTTTTTGCAGCGACATTTAGTCACTGTTACCAAATCGGAAATGATGCATCTTGCGATTTGCGCTTTCTCTCGGCGCCCACTGCCTTTATCCTTCCCGGCAATAACCTGAAACGTTTCACTCCCCGGTCGACCCCATCTTGCTGACATTTCCCGCCTGCAAAGACAGCGCTGTCTTACCCCCCCTCTGCGCCTGGGGATAAATCGCCCGCCTGTGGATAACCCCGTTTATCCCCGGAAAAACCGAATTAACGCTGAACCAAGCCCGTGCCGAATCGTCATCTACAGTGAAGACACACGGGGATACATAATTCCAACGTAACGGAGAAACACAACTATGAGCACTGACGGTGCCTCAAGCCCAAGTCGCCTGCTGCCCAGGCTGCTAGGCGTCTTGCTGCTGATCATGGGCCTGGCCTTGTTGGCCGGGGGTATCAAGCTGAGCATGCTCGGTGGGTCGCTGTACTACCTGCTGGCCGGTATCGGCATCACCTTGACCGGCGTCCTGCTGCTGGCCACCCGCCGCGCCGCGTTGGGTCTGTACGCACTGGTGCTGTTCGCCAGCACCGTGTGGGCCTTGTGGGAAGTCGGCCTGGACTGGTGGCAGTTGGTGCCGCGCCTGGCGCTGCTGTTCGCCCTGGGTATCGTCATGCTGCTCCCGTGGTTTCGCCGTCCGTTGCTGCGTGGCCAGCCTGCCCCACTGGGCACTGGCGCGTTGAGCGTGGCCGTGGTGCTGGCCGGTGCGGCTGCCGTCGCCAGCCAATTCACCAACCCCGGTGAGATCAAAGGCCAACTGGACCGCGATGCGGTGCCGGGCATGGCCAGCGCTGCGCCGTCCCAGGCCGATGGCGACTGGAACTCCTACGGCCGTTCGGCCTACGGTGATCGCTACTCGCCGCTGGCGCAGATCACTCCGGAAAACGCTCACAAACTGGTGCCTGCGTGGACCTTCCGCACCGGTGACATCCCTGGCCCGAATGATCCAGGCGAGACCACCGCAGAAAACACCCCGCTGAAAGTCAACGGCATGCTCTACGTGTGCACGCCGCACAGCCAGGTGATTGCACTCGACCCGGACACCGGCAAGGAAATCTGGCGCTTCGATCCGAAGATCAGCAGCCAGGGTGCCGAGAACTTCAAGGGTTGGGCGCACATGACCTGCCGTGGCGTGTCGTATCACGATGACGCCGCCTACGCTTCCGAGCAGAGCCCGACTGGCAGCGCCAGCCCCGCTGCTGCACCGAATGCTTGCCCGAAACGTATTTTCGTACCGACTGCCGACACCCGTCTGATCGCCCTCAACGCCGACACCGGCAAGATGTGCGAAGACTTCGGCGACAAAGGCCAGGTCGACCTGCGTGCCAACATCGGCAGCTTCGCCCCAGGCGGTTACTACTCCACGTCGCCACCGGCCGTGACCAAGAACCTGGTGGTGATCGGCGGCCACGTCACCGATAACGTTTCCACCGACGAGCCAAGCGGCGTGATCCGCGCGTTCGACGTGCACACCGGCAAGCTGGTGTGGAACTGGGACAGCGGCAACCCGGACGACACCACGCCGTTGGCCGAGGGCAAGACCTACACCCGCAACTCGCCGAACATGTGGTCCATGTTCGCCGTGGATGAAAAACTCGGCATGCTGTACCTGCCGATGGGCAACCAGATGCCCGACCAATACGGCGGCGACCGTACCGAAGACTCGGAAAAATACAGCGCCGGCCTGACCGCCCTGGACATCGACAGCGGCCATGTGAAGTGGACCTTCCAGTTCACCCACCACGACCTGTGGGACATGGACGTGGGCGGCCAGCCTTCGCTCATCGACATCAAGACCGCTGAAGGCGTGAAGCAAGCGGTGATGGCGTCGACCAAGCAAGGCAGCATCTACGTGCTGGACCGCGCCACCGGCCAACCGGTTGTGCCGATCCACGAAGTGGCGGTACCGCAAGGTGCGGTCGCGGGCGATCACACGTCGCCGACCCAACCCAAGTCCGACCTGAACTTCATGCCGCCGCCGCTCAAAGAGCGCGACATGTGGGGCGTGACGCCGTTCGACCAGATGCTGTGCCGGATTGATTTCAAATCCATGCGCTACGACGGTGCTTTCACCCCGCCATCGCTGCAAGGCTCGATCGTTTACCCAGGTAACTTCGGCGTGTTCGACTGGGGTGGCATTTCCGTCGACCCGGTTCGCCAGATTGCCTTCGTGAACCCAAGCTACATGGCGTTCAAATCGAAACTGATCCCGGCCGCCGAGATCGCCAAGCAAGGCCCACGCGTCAGCGAAACCGAAGGCGTGCAGCCGAACAAAGGCGCGCCGTACGGCGTGATCCTCGAAGCCATGCTGTCGCCAATGGGCCTGCCGTGCCAGGCGCCGGCGTGGGGCTATGTGGCGGCGGTCGACCTGACCACCCACAAGACCCTCTGGATGCACAAGAACGGCACCGTGCGTGACAGCTCGCCGGTTCCAATCCCGCTGACCATGGGCGTACCTAGCCTGGGCGGCACCTTCACCACCGCCGGTGGCGTGTCGTTCCTCAGCGGTACCCTCGACCAGTACCTGCGTGCCTACGACGTCAAAAACGGCAAGCAACTGTGGGAAGGCCGCCTGCCTGCAGGCGCGCAAACCACACCGATGACCTACACCGGCAAGGACGGCAAGCAGTACGTGCTGGTCATGGCCGGCGGTCATGGCTCCCTGGGTACCAAGCAGGGTGACTATGTGATGGCGTTCAAACTGCCGGATTAAGCGACACCGACAACAAGACTGTGGGAGGGGACAAGCCCTAATGCCAGTCAGTTAAAGGTGAGCACCGTACCTGTGGCGAGGGAGCTTGCTCCCGCTGGGTCGCGAAGCGGCCCCAGCTCTTTGTTTCAAAAGACTGGGACTGCTGCGCAGTCCAGCGGGAGCAAGCTCCCTCGCCACGGGTTACTTTTCGCTCTTGCTGCTTCTTAACTGACTGGCATTAGGACAAGCCCCCTCCCACAGTTGCGATCAGTGTTCGATCACTTCCCCGCGCATCACCGCCAGCCGCGCAATCAGGCGATTCTGTACCGGCACTGCAATCCCCTCGCTGTCCATCGCCTTGATCAAGTCTTCCACCAACGCATTGAAATCACTGCGGCTCACGTTCTGGCCCTTGTGGCTCTCGGCCATGCTGTCGCCGGTGTAGGTGCACGGCCCACCCGCCTCCATACAAAATTGTTCGATCAGCTTGTTGCGCAGGCGCTGGATATCAATGCGCCGGAAGCGCTCGACGATGCGTTCATCGCGCGCGATGTTGAGCAACATGCCTTCGACGATACGCGTGATACCCGGCAGGGCGCCGAGGTCGCGATAGAGGCTGTCATCCTTCGGCGGCTGCTGGGCGCAGGCACTGAGCAACAGCGCGAGGAATAGCGGTAACACGCGCATCAGAAACTCCCTTGCACCGACAGGTAGGTGCCATTCTGGTTATCCAGCGTGGCGATTTCGCCAAGGCGTGCGTAGGCCAATACAAACGACACATGCTTGTTGGGGAAATAGCCGACGAACACGTCCGCCCAGTCACTTTCGCCGGCAAACGACAGGTTGTCGGGCTTCTCGCGGTACTCCACGCCCACGGCCCACCGCGGGTTGAGCAGCAGCGCCAGCGAGCCCTCCTTGAGCAGGCTGCGGCTGTCGCGGCGGTCACCGCCAAAGCCAAGCAAGCCGGTCTCATTGGCCCGGCTGTAGCGCAGGCTGCCGTTGACCAGCACGTTGTAACCAAACGCGGCGCCCATGAACAAGCGGCTGGCGGCCAGATAGCCCTCGACGTCACTGTCGCGCTTGGCGCCCACCAGGCTGGGGATATCGAAGTGGGTCTGGTGCTTGTATTCCAGCCCCAGCGAAACCTGGGGCAGCGCGTCGTAGATCACGTCGCCGAACAGCCGTACCTTGAGCCCCAGCACGTCCTGCCCGAGGTTGTCTTCGGGCAGGTTGAGCCTGTGCACCAGTGTGCCGAGGTCGAAGCGCTGGCGGGCGAAAGACAGCTCGACACGGTTGTCATAGGCCAGCGCCAGACCGGCCACGTCCAAGCGATAATCCGGAAGGTTGACCGTGGTGGCGAATGCCGTGGCGCCCCACTCGTGCTGTTCGCCATACCCGGCCAGCACGGCCCACGGTGTGATACCACCCCCCGCCGCGCCTTCAATGCTGCTGGCGCCGCCGGTCGCGATCAGCCGGCCATTATCGGCCAGCGCCGTTTGTAGGGTCAGCGCGCAAAGGCAACCCATCAGAAAAGAAACACGCACCGTCATGCCACTCAATGAACCAGGGAAGTTTGCGCACTGAGGGGCAAGGCCACCCAGGCTTCGAAGGCGTCGGCACTCAAGGGCCGGCTGATCAGGTAACCCTGTGCCGTGTCGCACTGCCAGCGCTCCAGCAGGCGCAGGCTGTGGGCGTATTCAACGCCTTCGGCGACGACTTTGAGGCCCAGGTTGTGACTCATCTCGATGGTGGAGCGCACGATCACCGCGTCTTCGCTGGTTTCATCGAGGTTGCGCACAAAAGACTGGTCAATCTTCAACTCTTGCACCGGCAGGCGCTTGAGGTGCGCCAATGACGAATAGCCGGTGCCGAAGTCATCCACCGACAGGCCAATGCCGCAGTCGCGCAGCAGGTTGAGCACCTTGAGGGCTTTTTCCGGCTCGCGCATCACCGCGCTTTCGGTGATTTCGAACAGCAGTTGTTCCGCCGGCAAACCATAGCGACGCAGCAATGCCGAGACCCGATGGGCCAGTTCATCGCCAAGCAGGTCGTCCGCCGAGATGTTCAGCGACAACTGCAGAGACAGGCCGCGCCCGTTCCACTCGCACAACTGGCGGATGCCCTCCTCGATCACCCACTGAGTCAGCAACGTGATGCTGCCCGAGCGCTCGGCCAAGGGGATGAATTCCGCCGGCGAGACCATGCCGAATTGCGGGTGCTGCCAGCGCAACAGCGCTTCAGCCTGGCGCACATGGCCTTGGCGGATGTCCAGCTTGGGTTGGTAGTGCAACAGCAGTTGGCCCAGGTTGGGGGCGTGGCGCAGGTCGCGGATCAGGGTGATCTGGCGGCGGTGCACCAGGTCGCGCCCCTGCTCGTAGACCTGCAAGCGGCCGGGCATTTGTGCGGCGTCCTTCATGGCAATCGCCGCCCGCTCCAGCAAAGTAATGGGGTTTGCGCCGTCGGCCGGGTACGCCGCGATGCCCAGGCGGCAGTCCAACGCCAGATCATGGCCATTGATGCGCTGGGGACGCAGCAACAGTTGTTGCAGTTTGTCGGCCATGCCCACGGCTTCGTCGCTGCCCGCGCCTTCGAGCAGCAGCAGGAATTCATCGGCGATCAGGTGCGCCAGGGTATCGCCGGGGCGCAACGCCGCTTGCAGGCGCTGGCTCACCGTCAAGAGTAATTGGTCTACGGCTTGCGGCCCGATGGCTTCGCTGGCGACGCGCAGGTTGTCGATACCCAGGTAGATCAACGCCATCGGCCGCTGCAGCGCAATTGCACTGCCCAGGCGCTCCATGGCCAGCGCACGGTTCGGCAGGCCGGTGAGGCGATCATGCAGGGCGTTATGCGCCAGCTGTTGTTCGCGCTCGGCAATGCCACTCTGCATGGCGTTGACCGCAAGGGCCAGGCGCCCCAGTTCATCACTGCGCGCCAGCACGACCGGGGTCTGGTAGTCGCCACTGCCGATACGCTCGGCCGCCAGCGCCAGCGCCTGCACCGGGCGCGATACCGTGCGGGCCAGCAGCAACGCACCGATCAGCGAAGCGATCAGCGCGACCAGGGCAATGCCGAGGATCTTTTCATCCAGCGGTCCAAACGCCTGCATCGCCGCGTCCAGCGGGCTTTGCAGCAGGGCCAGGACTTTACCGTTTTCATCACTGGCCAGGACCAGCGACTGGTTGAGGAAACGGTGCTCAAGGTGATCGGTGGTGGACACGCCACGGCGCGTCGAATCGCCCTGCATCAGCGCGCTGATGCTCGCGCGCAGTACCTGCGGCTGGGTGCTGACCAGCTCGCCAGGACGGCCACGATCAATCGCCAGGAATGAGACTTCCAGGTTGCTCAACGAACGCAACTCATCGGCGAACGCACCGTCCATGCTGAACCCCATCACCACCCGTGCAATCGGCAACGGTGCCAACACCGAAGCCTCCACCAACAGGTGCGGTTCGCCTTGCAACGGCACGATCAGCGTCGCCTGGCGATTGCGCCGAGCTTCCCGCAGGGCCTGGTCGTAGCGAAAGGTCGAGCCTTCGGGGACTTCCTCCACGGTGCTGGCCAGGACGTTGCCGTCCATGCCCAGCAGGATCATGTCATTGGCGTTGATACGCTTACCGTGGTTGAGCAGCACCGAACGCATCGTCGCTGAATCGCCACTGGCGACAGCGTCGCGAAAGCCGAAGTCGGCCGCCAACAACTGCACGCCATCGGCCAGGCGTCGGCCGCGCGCGTCGAGCAAGCGTTCGAACACCCGCGTCCCCACGTCCAACTGCGCCAGGGCCTGACCGTGTACCGCCGAGCGGGTCGCGGCCTTGACGCTGAAATACAACGCGCCGATCACCACCAGCGACAGCAGGATCAGCACACTGGCGACCCGCGCCTGGAAACTATTGCGCAGTTTCATGGGCGGCTCGATTGAAGGCATCGCCAAAGGCGCTGGGTGCCGGCGGCAAGTCCGCAGGCGCAGGTTCCAGGCTCAACACAACGCGGTGGCTGAGGCCGGCCGCGGGGATGTGCAAGGTGCCGCCATCCAGCGGCTGCATACCCGCCAGTTGCGGATGCCATAGGGTGAGGTGGTAGTCGCCGGCCGGCAGTTGTTCCAGGTGCACCCGGCCCTGGGCATTGCTGACGCCGAAGCGAGGGTCGTCGGTCACGTAGATATAGCCCAGCATCCAGTCATGAATGTTGCAGCCCAGCACCACCACACCGGGTTTATCGAACAGCAGTGGGTCGGTAGGCGTGCCTTCGTAAAGACGCAGCTCAAAGCGCTTGGCAGCGGAGAACGAATAGACCTGATGACGAATATTGTCACTATTGGGGAAGCGCACCTGCGTGCCGGTATGCACCGCAAGCACATGGGGCGCGAAGCGTTGACCGCGCTGGTCCATATCGGCCTTGAGCACACCCTGCGGTGCATCGGCCGGGCCTCGGAGGGTCACCACGGCATCGGCGACCGGGCGGCCGTCGGCCTGGTAAGCCGCCACCTCGAGCGTCGCCGCCGACGCGGGGCCGGCCGCGGCCAGCAACAGCGCCGCACGGGATAACAGGTGGAAAATCCGAGCCATGGTCGATCCGCAGAAAATGGGCTAAAAGAGCGGCCAGCCTTGGCACAGAAGCGTTGCACTGCAGGCATGATGACGCAAATAAGGCTAATTGCCATCACTCAGCTTACAGGAACACATGACCGCAGGTCGGCGAAAACCTATGCAATCGGTCAAGCTCTGTAGAGGTTATCGACCCTGCTCTAAAAATCTGTAGTCGACGGGAATGACTATTTAGATGGGCGCCCGCTCGCGGCGCATCCAACGCTCGAACGCCATCGCGTTCAATGGCCGACTGATGAGGTAGCCCTGTGCGGTGTCGCAATTCCATAGCTTGAGCAGCTTGAGGCTGGGCTCGAACTCCACACCTTCGGCCACCACCTTGAGCCCCAGGTTGTGGCTCATTTCGATGGTCGAGCGCACGATCACTCCGTCGCCACTGGTGCTGTTGAGGTTGCGCACGAAGGACTGGTCGATTTTCAACTCTTGCACCGGCAAACGCTGCAATTGCGCGAGCGACGAATAGCCGGTGCCGAAGTCATCCACCGACAGGCTGATGCCACAGCCGCGCAGTTGCTCCAACACGCTGAGCGCCTGTTGCGGGTTGTGCATGATCGCACTTTCGGTGATCTCGAAGATCAGTTGCTCGGCCCCCACCTGGTACTGCATCAACAAGGCAGTGACGCGGATAGCCAGCTCATCATCGGCCAGATCATCCATCGAAATATTCACCGAGAGCTGGATCAGCATGCCGCGCTGCGCCCACTCGGCGATCTGGCGGATGGCTTCTTCAATCACCCACAGGGTCAGGCTGCTCATGCTGCCGGTGCGTTCGGCCAGGGGGATGAATTCGTCCGGGGACACCTGGCCCAGGGCCGGATGCTGCCAGCGCAACAAGGCTTCGGCCTGGCGCACATGCCCGTGCTTGAGGTCGAGCTTGGGCTGGTAGCACAGGAACAACTCACCCTCGATGACCGCACGCCGCAGGTCACGGATAAGCGTGATCTGGCGCTGATGGGCCAAGTCGCGGTCCTGCTGGTAGATTTGCAAATGCCCCGGCAGGCTCGAGGCGTCATGCCGGGCGATGGCGGCGCGGCTGATCAACTCTTCCACGTGCTGGCCATCGGCTGGGTAGGCGGCGATGCCGATGCTCACTTCGTGGCGCAGCTCGTCGTTGCCGATACGCTGGGGTTCGGTGAGCAGTGCGTAGAGGCGGTCGGCACGGGCCACGGCGCGGTCGACCTCGGTGTTTTCCAGCAACAGCAGGAACTCGCTGCCGGCAATACGTGCCGCCGTGTCACTGGCCAACAGGCTCATGGACAGGCAGCGGCTGGCTTCGCGCAGCATTTCTTCCACGCCCTGGGGGCCGAAACCTTCGTTGATCACCCGGTAGTTTTCGATCCCTAGGTACAGCAACACCACCGGCCGACGCGCACTGATCGCGCTGCCCAGTCGCTCCATGGCCAGCGCGCGATTGGGCAGGCCGGTGAGCGGGTCGTGCAGCGCGTTGTGCGCCAATTGCCGCTCGCGCGTGGCGATGCCGCTTTGCATGGCATTGAAGGCACGGGCCAACAGCCCGAACTCATCGTGGCTGCGCACCCGCACCGGCGTGCGATAGTCACCGGCGCCAATCCGCCCAGCCGCCTGCACCAGGGCATTGAGCGGGCGCGACACCCGTCGCGCCAAAAACAACGCCCCGGCCAACGACACCAGCAGCACCGCGAGGGCGATTCCAAGGAACTGCCGGTCCAGCGGCGCGAAGGACTCCAAGGCATGGTCGAGCGGGCTTTGCAGCAACACGCGCACTTCGTTGCCATCGCCGGTGTTGGCCAGCGGCAACACTTGGCTGAGCACGCGCCGGCCATAAAACAGGTGGATCTTCGGTTCAGGGCTGATGTGCCCCTCGCGCAGCAGGCTAAGGGTGGTGGCGTGGTAAGCGTCCGGCTGCGTACTGAACAGCGCTCCGGGCTTGCCGTTTTGCACGCTGAGGAACGACACCTCCAGGTTGCTCATGGAGCGCAGTTCGTTAGCGAACAGTGTGTCCATGGGAAAGCCCATGACGATGCGGGCGACGGGCAGTGGGTCGAGCACTTCATCCTGCACCAGCAAATAAGGCCGGCTATCCATCGCCACAATCAGCATCTGCAGCCCCGTGCGCCGCGCGTGGCGCAGGGCGTCGTCATAGGGGAAAAACTGCCCACGCGTGAGGATCGGCAAGGTGCTGACCATGACCTTGCCGTCCAGGCCCAATACAAACACTTCGCTGGAGCGGATACCGGTGCCGTGGCGACGCAGGGCGGCGAGAATCGGCACGGTCTTGCCTTCGGCCACAGCCCGTTTGAAGGGGAGATCGGCGGTCAGCCAGTCCAGGCCGTTTTGCAGGCGATGCCCACGCAGGTCGAGCAGGCGCTCGAACACTTGGCTGCCGGTTTTCAATTGGACTCGCGCCTGGTTTTCCACGGCGCGGGAGGTCGCGGTCTTTACGGCAAAGTAGGTAGCGGCAACGACGACCAGCAGCAATAGCGCGAGCACCCCCGCGATACGGGTTTGGAACGTGTGGCGCCACCTCATTGCAGTGCCCTCTGGCAGCGTTCGCCTCTCTCTGCCACGGCGTCCCTTTGTCATGTGCGTCCCTTGCGACCGCTGACCTGGCGTCAAAAAAACATCTATTTTGTTTGAGTGTTGGGTGTGAGGAGATTAGCTGGGAGTTGGGGTAAGTGCACCCAATAAAACCGGGGATATTAGTGCCGGTTTATTGGCGACAGAGGGTTGGCTGATTTTTGGGGGGGGTTGAGACTCACTTCTGGAAGATCCCAAAAGTAAGCACCTGATACATGGAGATCAAACTGTGGGAGGGGGCTTGCCCCCGATAGCAGTGGGGCAGTTGCAGATGTATTAGCTGACACACCGCAATCGGGAGCAAGCCCCCTCCCACATTTAACCGAGATCGACAGTAAGAACCCGGCAGGACGCCGGGTTAGCCGTTACCGCAGCAACGGATAGGTACCCGGTCAACCACCCCGAGCCCGCATAAAATCCCCCCACCGCCGCACCAAATAATTATGCTCATCCATCACCGAATTCCACACCGCAATATGCCCCATCCGCTGCTCATAAGACCCGCCATCACGCATTTCACCGATATCAATCAACGGCAACCCATCACTCCCCAGCAATTCCTCCCGCGCCGGCTTACCCGCATACCAGTAATCCCACTCCGCACTGCTCAGGTGATCACGACTGCGCGCCGGGTTGCCGATGTAATACCCCTGCCGCGCCATCACCGCCCCGGGCCACCCGGACAGCCACCAATTCAGATACGCATACGCCGCATCCAGCACCGGCCCCTTGGCATGCCGCGACAACGACACGCCACCAAACCACGCCCGATACCCTTCGCTCGGCACCGCCAGGCGGTATTTCACCCCAGCGCGATGCAGGCGCATCAAGGTCGGTGACCACAGGCTCTGGATATCGATACTCGGGCTGAGCATCAGTTGCGCGGCCTCTTCATCATCGGACCAGAACGCCGCGAAGTGTCCTTCTTTCTGTTTGCGCACGAGGATGTCGGCAAGCACGTCGATCTCTTCGATGCTCATATTGCCGATGTCCTTGAACGTCGCCAGCCCTGCGCCCTGCACCGCCAGCGCGGCATCCAGGGCGCCGATGGCGGCGTCGCTTTGCAAGGCCGTACGCGCACGCCACGCGGGGTCGAGGAGCCAGCCCCAGCTTTCGTTGCCGTGGCAAAAACCTTCGGGCAGCCGCTCGGGGCGGTAGGCGAAGCTGTCGGCGTTGTGGGTCAGCGGCAGCATGCTGATGCGCTCGGTGACAGTGCTGCCGAGGCTGCCGTCGTGCTGCACGAACAGGCGCTCACTCGGCACACTGCCGCTGCCCAGGCGGTCATTGGGGGATAGGCGCCCGCGCTTGGGCAGGTCATTGATCTCGTGCCACAGCGCAATGCGCCGGGTGTCGATGGGCTGGATCGCCCGGGCCGGCCACACGAAGTCGACGTTGTGAAACCATTGGTCGTACAGGTCATAGCTCTCGGGCTGCATCACCGCGATACGCTGGGCCTGTTCGACGTCATGCACCTGGTACACCAGGCGAATGCCCAGTTCCTGTTCGGCGCGTACACGCAGGCATTCGAGCAAGGTGACGGAGGTGCCGAGGACGCGAAGGGTGATCATGCCGCGAACCGCCGCGAGAACGCCTCGAACGAGCGCCGCAGCAGCGCGGGGTCGAGGCCGCGCAGGATAAACACCAGCCGCGATTGGCGGTCACTGCCCGGCCACGCAGGCAAATGGACCGGCGCATGCAGGCAATGCTGCACGCCATGAATGACGATGGGGGCGTTACTGGCGTTCACGTTGAGCAGCCCTTTGACACGGAGGATTCGTTCGCCGTGGCATCTTAACAGCATCGACAACCAGACCCCGAACCCCACCCAATCCAGCGGCTGGTCGAAGGTCAGGCTGCACACTTGTGCACTACCGTGGATAGCTGTGGTGGTCCGATGCAGCTGCCAGCGACTGACTTCCACCGCCGGTTCGGCGCTGCGCAGGCCCTCACCCAGCAACAGTTGATCGCCGCTGTGGATGTCGTGGGTATTCAGGATCGGCGTACCCGCATTCAGCGCCTGCAAGTGCGCGCGCAGTGCCGCGCATTCGCCCGCAAGATCGGTCTTGCTCAGCAGCAAGCGGTCCGCCGCGGCCACCTGGGCCAGCCATTCCGGGTGCAGGCGTTCTTGCAGGGTGGCGTGGCTGGCGTCGACCAGGGTGATCACCAGGCCGATATGGAAACGCCCGCGCAGTTGCACATCGTTGTTCAAGGTGGCGAGGATCGGCGCCGGGTCGGCCAAGCCAGTGGTCTCCAGGATCACCCGTTTAAAGGCCGGGATTTCACCGCGCTCGCGGCGCTGCAACAGGCCGAGCAGCGCGTCTTTCAACTCGCCACGGATCGAGCAGCACACGCAGCCGCTGGGCAGCAGTACAGTGTCCGGCGCCACTTCTTCCACCAGCAGGTGGTCGATGCCGACATCGCCGAATTCATTGATCAGCAGCGCGGTGTCGCCCAGGCTTTCGCCCTGCAGCAGGCGCTTGAGCAAGGTGGTCTTGCCGCTGCCGAGGAAGCCGGTGATGACGTTAAGGGCAATGCTCATAGTCGTTTCCAAACCGTCCATTGTGGCGAGGGAGCTTGCTCCCGTTGGGCTGCGCAGCAGCCCCCAGAAAACCGGAGCAAGCTCCCTCGCCACAGAGGGCGGTTCAGCGTTCAAGATGGTCGAGCAGTTTCGGATCGAGAGGATCCAACGGGCGGCCGAGCAGGGTTTCGGCGGCCTGCCAGAGTTGATCCAGGCCATGGGCGAGTGCCTGTTTACCGGTGGCGCCCAACAGCAGGTAGGACGCGCCCTGGAAGTCTTCGACCTTGAGCCGGAACACCGCCAGCACTTGGTTGATCGCCGCAATCCGGCGCAGGCGTTCGCGGCGTCGGGGCAGTTCGTCGCCCAGGGGGTCGCTCCAGTGCAGGTCTTCGCCGAGCAATCCGCAGAGTCCGCACATCGCTACACCTCCGTCATGGCATGACGTCGCCGGAGTTCGGGCCCAGGGTCTGGCCGACAAACAGGTTGCCCCCCGGCTCGCTGGCCAGCAGCACTGCAACCGGTGCCACTTCGTCCGCCAAGCCAAAGCGGCCCAGGGGCAGCTCCTTGGCCTTGGCGCGCTTCCAGTCTTCGCTGATGCCACCCACCAACGGCGTCTCGATCGGGCCGGGGGCGATGGCGTTGACCAGCACGTTGTCCTTGGCCACTTCCAGGGCCAGGGACTTGGTAAAGCCGATCACACCGGCCTTGGCGGCGGCGTAGTGCGTCAGTTCGGCGCCGCCCTTGATCCCCAGTTGCGAGGCCACGTTGATGATCCGCCCCCAGCGCTGCGCGAGCATGTGCGGCAAGGCGCGCTGGCTGGCGACGAAGACGCTGGTGAGGTCGACGCGCAGCATGTCGTTCCACATGTCGATGGACAGGTCGACGCAGCGCGCCTGGGTGAGCATGCCCGCGTTGTTGACCAGGATATCGATACCGCCGAACTGTTCGACGCAACGGTCGACACTGGCCTGGGCGCCTTCGACGCTGCCCACGTCGGCCAGGCATTCAAACACCTCGGCGCCGAGGTTGCGGCAGGTGATCGCGGTTTCGGCGAGGCTGGCGGCGTTGCGGTCGGCCAGCACCAGGCGCGCGCCTTCAGCGGCGTAGGCACGGGCGATGGCGGCACCGATGCCGCTGCCGGCGCCGGTGATGACGGCGCGGCGATGGGTGAGTTGGGGCATATCAATTCTCCAGAGACAAACACAATTCCAATGTGGGAGGGGGCTTGCCCCCGATGGCGGTGTGTCAGTTAGGGCACCTGTGACTGACACACTGTCATCGTGGGCAAGCCCCCTCCCACATTTGGATCGGGTACATCAGTCAGGCCAGCGCACGGTCAGCCCACCGTCGATAACGATGCTCTGCCCGGTCAAATAGCTCGACGCCTCACTGGTCAAGAACTGCACCAGCGATGCCACTTCATCCGCCCGCCCTACCCGGCCCAACGGAATCGCCCGCGCCGCCTTCGCCAAGCCTTCCGGCCCCAGCGAATTCTTCGCATCCAGCGACTGCGGCGTCTCGATCAACCCGGGGATCACCGCATTGCAACGGATACCCAGCGGTGCCAATTCCACCGCCAGCGACCGGCACAAACCCGGCACACCGGCCTTGGCCGCCGCGTAGTGGCTGTGTTCCTGCCAACCGTACACGCCACCGGCAATCGATGAAATCGCCACCAACGCGCCGCCCGCATGCATATGCCGGGTCGCCGCGCGGAAGGTGCGCATCACCCCCGTGAGGTCGACATTGAGCATCTCGTCCCACAGCGCGTCGGTCATCTCCAGCAACGGTGCGCGACGCAGCAAACCCGCGTTGGCCACGGCGTAATCCAGTCGCCCAAAATGCTGTATGGCTTGCTCGGCCAGCGCATCCACCGAGGCGGTATTGCCCACGTCCAACGGCAGCATCAGGCATTCGCCGCCGGCGGCTTCCACCAGGCTGACGGTGGTCTGCGGGTCATGGGGATCAGCCGGGTAATACCCGCCCACCACCGCCACGCGGTTGCGGGCATAGGCCACGGCGAGGGCTTGGCCGATGCCGCTGGCGGCGCCGGTAATCAAGGCAACTTTACGACTCATCGATCACTCCTTACTGAACGGTTTCCGGACGCACATGGCGTGCGGCAAACATCAGCGCGCCGGACAAAAAGCACGGCAGTGCGCCGAACCACAGCGCGGCGGTCTGCCAGTCGCTGCCGGCGGACAACACTTGGGTGGCACCAAAGCCTGCGACCACCGCCCCAATCGGGCCCATGGCATGGATGATGGCGCCGCCCGTGGCGCGGATGCTGGTGGGAAAACTTTCGCTGATAAAGAACAACGCCGCCGAGTACGGCCCGATCAGGAAGAACAGGCCCAGGCTGTACAGCCCGACCACCATCGGCATATTGCTCGGGCCAAACAGCATCCCGGCGAACGCCAGGCCGCCGAGCATCCAGCCCAGGCCGATCACGTTGCGGCGGCCGATCTTGTCGCCCATCCAGCCGTGGCTGAGGTAACCGCAGTAGCCCACCAGGTTCGACAGCACGAGGATGATCAGCGAATTTTCGAACGAGATGTGATGCACGCTGACGATCACCGAAGTCCCCAGCACGCTGAACACCTGGATCGCCGCCCAGTTGAGCAACAGTGCCGCGCCGATCACCAACGTGGCGCGGCGCGCCGGGCCACGGAAGGCCGCCTTGAGGCCGGCCTTGCTGTGTTCGTCGTAGTCCACGCCGTAGGTCACCGCGACGTTCTGCGCTTCCTTCACCGCACCGCTTTTACGCAGCTGGCTGATGCGCTGGTGGATCTGGAACTGCGGGCTCTCTTTGAGCTTGCGCGCCATGATCGCGATGACCACGGCCGGGATCGAGGCGAAGATGAAGCACCCCTGCCAGCCGATGATCGGCAGCAACAGCGCGGTCAACCCGGCGGCGATCAACGCACCGACCGGCCAGCCGCCCTGCACCAGGCTGTAGATAAAGCCACGGCGCTTGGTCAAGCGCGGGTCTTCCGAGGCGCCATACAGCTCGCTCAGGTAGGTGGCGTTAACGGTTTCCTCGGCATAGCCCAGGCCACCCAACGACCGGATCAGAATCAGCGGCGACTTGCCCCACGCGCCACCGATCGCGGTCAGCGCCGAACACAGCGCAGAACCGGCCACGGTGAAGATAATGCCTTTGCGCCGTCCCAACTTATCGACGACGGGGCCAATGGCAAAGGCGACCACCGCCGTGCCCACCGCCACCCAGGTCGCGATTTCAGCTTGCTCCACTTCACCCCAGCCAAAGTGCCGGCCGATTTCCGGCAGCAAGGTGCCGAAGAGGATGAAGTCATACACCGCAAACACCCAGGCGAAAAACGCGATCCAGGTGGCGAAACGCACCTCCTTGGAAGTCAGTTGCCGGGGTTTCCAGCCAGTCAGGTCAAGCTTGTTGTAGATGGACATGGGTCGCGCCTCAGGGGTGGGGGGCAAAGGTTCAGGTACGCGGTTGACGGCGGATAAAGTCGTCGGCGATTTCGTCGAACGTGACAAAGCGCACGCCGGCATGGCTCTGGATGTGTTCGATCAGGCGCTCCAGCATCAGCAGCACTTGCGGGCGGCCGGACACATCGGGGTGGATGGTCATGGTGAACACCGCGTGTTCGTGTTCGCGGTAGACCCAGTCGAACTGGTCGCGCCACATTTCTTCGAGGTGACGCGGGTTGACGAAGCCGTGGCTGTTGGGGGCTTTCTTGA
>Ga0207650_10000168_pt1 | contig 78419 bp, 56 predicted proteins | sample KBSS63metaG_FD_184325 | JGI IMG/M metagenome (GOLD analysis project Ga0207650, IMG submission 184325) | Switchgrass rhizosphere microbial communities from Kellogg Biological Station, Michigan, USA - KBS S6-3 metaG (SPAdes) (version 2) | ecosystem: Host-associated > Plants > Roots > Rhizosphere...
AAAAAGGAGAGAAGATGAGGTCGGTTCTATCGTGGTGCTTAGTCTCGCTATTAGCAACATCGCTGGTGGCACAGACCGCGCCGAAGAAAAAGAAGGCTCCGGCAAAGCCAGCGCAGCCCGCGGTCACAGCCGCGGATGTGCAAGCGCTACGTGATGCGCTTGCTGCTCAGCAGCAGCAACTCGAAACGTTAAAACAACAACTGGATCAGACAAATCAGTCGTTAACAAAGTCTCAAGAGCAGCTTCAGCAAACGCAGGCCGCTGCCGCCGAAGCGCAACAGCGCTATGCGGCAGTCGAAACCGAGAACAACGAGCAGAAAACGTCGCTCACAAAAGTCTCGACCGACTTGGATGACGTCCGGACAACTCTGACGGGCAATGCGCTTCAGGCTCAAGACGACCAGAAAAGGGTAAGCGCGCTCGAGAGCCTGGTGGGAAGGTTTCGTCTAACTGGCGACGTGCGGGTGCGTGGTGAAAGCTTCTTTCAAGATAGAACGGCAGATCGCAACCGCGCTCGAATTCGAGTCCGCTTCGGATTTGAAGGCAAACTAAACGAAGACTTTATTGCAGGTATTTCGGTTGCCTCTGGATCCCTTGGTGACCCGACGAGTGCGAATACAACTTTCACAAACAACTTTGACAGGAAGACTGTCGCGATCGACCGCAGCTACATCACCTACAATCCCGTCGCTCACAAGTGGCTCTCGTTGACGGGCGGAAAGTTCGCTTACACCTGGCAGCGAACTCCCACAACTTTTGACTCTGACCTGACCCCTGAGGGATTCAGCGAAAAGTTGAATTTTGAACTCCCTCGAGTAGCTGTAATCAAGAATGTGAACTTTACGGCGATGCAATTGTTCTACAACGAGGCTTCGGGCAACGGTGGTATCTACAAAGGCCACGATTCCTACGCCGTGGGCGGTCAGATAGCTGGCCGACTGCAGATAACGCCTTTCTGGACAGCAACGCCGTCATTCACAATTCTCAACTGGCGATATCCGGACGCGATTCTCAATTCCAATGCTTTTGCCGTAGCCGCCACGAATGCGGGAATTATTGGAAATCCAACGGTTGATCCCGCGGTTCCGAACGTTGGCCCGATTCCCGTACCCGGAGAAGGTCCGGGATGCTCGAACCCCGGCAGCAGCGGCTTGCCAAACTTTCCAACCGCCAATGGATGCGCGTTTGCCCCGAACGGAGTCACTAACTCGGTCTGGGTCGATTTCTCGAAGCCAACGAGTCCTGTGGCACATTACCTGTCCGGCTTCCTCTACGCGGATTTCATCTTAAACAACCAGTTCAAAACCAAATGGGCGCGCCTGCCAATCAACGTTACGTTGGAATATCTGAACAACTTGAACGCGTCAGAGCATCCGTTTGATTTCACTGTGAAAAGTACTCCTGGAAACGGAACTCCTGAGAACCCGCCGACCACTTCCCAACCCGCTACCATCGCCAGCTTAGGAAAGCAGTCGCACGCTTATTTCGCGGAAGCCAGCATTGGACAGCAAAAGAATAAGGGGGATATTCAGGCTGGGTATGCATTCTTGCGCCAAGAACAAGATTCGGTGATCTCATCTTTCGATGAGAGCGATATGCGCGCAGCGACGAACGTTCTTCAACACCGCTTCTTTGTGCTCTACAAGGTGCGGGCGAACACAGTTGCGAGCTTCACGTGGTGGCACGGTCGCACGCTGAATCCGAACCTGCAAAACGCGGCTCTTGGCGGCGGAATCAAGCCCGGGACGGGAGCTGTGGATCCTTGGCTTAACCGCCTCCAGTTCGATTTGATCTACACCTTCTAGACCTGATCGATTTGACCATGGGCGCTGGAGACTCTTCCGGCGCCTTTTTTTTGGATTGTAAGGGTGGTAACGCTCTCTGAAGGCCGATTTTTCTCGTCCCCCGTTTTTGGATATGAAGAACTATACTTGTAACGATGAGGGGCCGCGCTATTGTCGCGCTTGCTATGCTTACGGTCGTGGCCGCTGCACCTTTTGTGACTGCAGTGGAGCAGAGTTACGCAGTGGCTACTCTCATGGAAGTAGAGAAAAAGCAGCGCGATCACGTGCTTTTTTATCTGTATAACACTCCAATAATGCGTGAGGACCCTTACTTCCAGGTGACCGTGCGCCTCGGTGACACCGTGGTCGTGGGGGAGTACACCCCTCGTTATGAAGGAGAACCACTCCCTGAGTCGTGGAAGGGTGATAAAGCGATCCAAGTTCGGCTCGAGCCCCACTACATCTTTTTGAAGAAACCGGGCGGCGGCGAGATGAAGTTCCTGATTGCTGACCGCTATAAACTGAAATCCAGTTCGAAAACCCCTTGAAATTATGCCTCGAGCCTCCCTTGACAGTCCGGCCCATTTCATCAATCGCGACGTCTCATGGCTCGCCTTCAATTGGCGTGTTCTCGAAGAGGCGGAAGATGCCACGAATCCTCTGTTAGAACGACTGAAGTTCCTTTCGATTTCCGCCAGCAATCTTGATGAGTTCTTTGAGGTTCGCGTCGCAGGTTTACTGCAACAACTGGAAGACGGTTATAACGAGGCCGGTATCGATGGTCTGAGCATGCTTGAGGAACGAGATCTGCTTCGACGTGAGGCAAATTTGTTCGTCAAGGAGCAGTATCAATGTTGGAACGACAAAATTCATCCCGCTCTTAGCGAGCATGGTGTCCGAGTTCTGAGCCTTCATGAACTTGATGGCCCAGCGAAAGAGTTCGTAGACGATTATTGCGAGAAGGAACTCGATCCACTTCTAACGCCGGTTACGGTGGATCCAGCGCACCCCTTCCCGCGCGTGATAAATAAGGCACTATGCGTGGCGCTGCTGCTCCGTCGGCGGCGTCGCTCGTCGCTCACGTATACGGGTGTGGTTACAGTACCGCGGTCGCTCCCGAGACTTGTCAAACTTCCTTCAGAACACGGTTCTGACGACTTCATTTTCCTTGCGGACCTGGTTATTCACCATGCATCGCGCATGTACCACGGGTATGACATTGTCTCAGCCTCCGCCTTCCGCGTGACACGAAACAGCAATCTGTATTTGGCGGAAGAAGAGTCGCGCAGTTTGTTGGAGTCTGTGCGGGCAGAATTGCACAATCGTCGTAAAGGGGACGCAGTACGGCTCGAAATCGATTCTGAAGCCGACCCTGAGATCATTGAGCGCTTGCGCACCGTGTTCGAACTAGAGCCGTGGCAGGTATTTCCTGTTGAGGGCCCGGTAAATCTCTCGCGGCTTTTCAATATTTACGAGCAAACTGCTCGTCCGGAACTGAAGTTCCGCACGTTCGTTCCGCGCGAACTCCGGCTCACTTCAAAGTCCGCCGACCTTTTCGAGGAACTGCGTCGACACGACGTAGTGCTGCACCATCCATTTGATTCTTATGACGCGGTTGTTTCGTTTATTGAGTCTGCCGCCGAAGACGATCGTGTTCTCTCGATCAAGCAAACCTTGTATCGAACCAATGAACATTCTCTTATCGTTCCTGCTCTCATTGAGGCGGCGGCCAAAAAAGAAGTGACTGCCGTTGTGGAACTCAAGGCCCGGTTTGATGAAGCATCCAACATCCGGTGGTCGAGGGATTTGGAAGACGCGGGTGTTCAGGTATTTCACGGCCTCGTCGGCCTGAAAACCCATTGCAAACTATCATTGCTGGTGCGTCGCGACCCAGATGGCGTCACGCGTCGTTATGCCCATCTAGGGACTGGAAACTACAACGCCACCACAGCTCGTATCTACACCGACCTTAGTTTGCTTACAGCTGATCCTGAAATTACCGGAGCCGTGCATGATGTCTTTAGTTTTCTAACGGCATATGCTGAGCATCCGAGCTACGATCCACTCTTGGTCGCCCCTCTCGATCTCGCTGAGCAATTGCTGAGACTCATCGAACGTGAAATAGAGCACGCCCATCACAATCGCCCGGCCCGGATCATTGCGAAGATGAACGCGCTGCTCGACAAGAAATTGATTACGGCCCTATATCGTGCATCGCAGGCTGGGGTTGAAATCGATCTGATCGTTCGTGGCATCTGCGCCTTGCGGGCGGGCGTTCGCGGGGTAAGTGACCGTATTAGAGTGCGCAGTATCGTTGGCCGGTTTCTTGAACACAGCCGAATTTACTGTTTTGCTAACGGTGGCGATGAAGAGATTTTTCTCGGTAGTGCGGATTGGATGCCTCGAAATCTTTACGAACGTGTCGAGGTCGTATTTCCGCTGCGCGATTCGCGGACCCGTGATCGAGTGCGTCATGAAATTCTCGAAGCCTATCTCGCCGACAACGTAAAGGCGCGTTTCCTGCAGCGGGATGGAAGTTATCTGCGTGCTTGGCAAACGCCCCGTAACAAGCATCGGCGGGCGCCGCGGGGGGCGGACGCGTTTAATGCCCAGGAATTTCTGGTTGGATTGGCAGAAGGGAAGCGCAGCTACGATGAAATTCCGGTCGTCCCTTCGCGGCGCGGCTCACGAAACTTGATTGGAAAGGAACGATAAGCACTAAATGATCCTTTACTTCTTGCGTCACGCCAATGCCGGAGAGAGGTTGGCCACACCGAAGAAGGACGAAAAGCGAGCTCTCGACAAGGATGGCATCGAGCAATGCGGCTACGTAGGCCGAGCGCTTGCCGCGATGGATGTGCAAGTTGACCTTATCGTTTCCAGTCCACTCAAACGCTCCACGCAAACCGCTGTTTTAGTAGCCAACGAGATGGGTCACGAAGGCAAGTTGATTACAGATCCCGCACTTCGTCCCGGCGCGAATTTTTCTGACTTCCGAAAGCTTGTCGACAAGCACGCCAAGCTCGAAGCAATGATGGTGGTCGGCCACAATCCGAACTTGAGCGAATTTCTCGGAAGAGTAATCAGCGACAACGGATCCGAATCGTCTGTCGACTTAAAGAAGGGCGCGGTGGCAAAGGTCGAGATGTATCGCAACTCCGGATCCATGCAGTGGTGCTTAACTCCCCGTTTGTTGCGAACCCTCTATAAGGCAGCTACCGAAAGCTCCCGCCCAAAGACTTCTCGGAAGTAGGTACGGTCTTTTTCAATTGCCCACATTTCCAACTCCGCTCCAATTCGTCTTCCCGTCGCTAATTTTAGCGTCACGTTTCCACCTCGTGACTGAATCCTGATTTTTTCGACAGCGCCGCTGCGTCCTAGATTTATTGCGCGAGCGAGCCGAAGCAGGAGGGAGGCCTTCCGGATGTTTTCTTGTTCCACGGGCGATAGGCCCTGCGTGGGCGCGTCACCAGGGGTTGGTCGAGATTTCCCCAGATAGCGCGCGATTGCTGCGATGATTCTGCGTTGCTGCGACGTATATCCAAGTATTTCAGAATTTGCAATGATGTAATGCGCGTGTCGATGTCGCCCACTCCGATTCACGTAGCCGCCAACCTCATAGAGCATTGCAGCAGCAGACAGCCATTCTCGATATTCCGCCGGCAGCCGATGCAAAGTCCTTAACGAGTCGAACAATTGCAATGCGGATGTTCGTACATCCTTGGCATGGTTCACGTCCACTCCATAATGCTTCATAGCTCGCTGAATGGATTCCCACCGTTCAGACTCAATTTGCCTGCCAGATCGGGTGCTACGGTCGTACTCGGCTGCCATTTGAGCGAGCAAGCCGTCTCGGAGGCCGAGGGGCGAATAGCGGAAGCTTTGTACATGACATCGTTCCATTAGTTCCGCGTACACCATGGCTCCAGCGATAATGATTTCGGCGCGTCTTGGGCCTATCCCTTGTAGTTTGGCTCGGCCTTCGACCGGCAGTCCGCACAACAACTTCACAATTCTCTTCATAGACCGCTGGGTAACGATAGGCGGTTTTTTTGCAGGCTCTTTGCTTAGTTTCTTTGCGACCACTGCCAACGCGGCCGCAGTCCCGGACGTCGCGAGCACCATGGAGACCTTGGCTGCAGCAATTCGAGGCGAGACGCGAGAAATTTCCCTGCCGATGAACGCGCCCAACTGCTTTAATTCGCCTTTCCGCGGCGGGTCTTGATGCAGAAACTCACTCGTCAATCTGACGGCACCCAGCGGAAGGCTGACCGTGTCGCGTATGCGGCTCTGGTCTGAAACTGTCAGCTCACAACTTCCACCACCCAGGTCAATCATCAGGAGTTTCGCGGCGCTCGGTCGTAGGTTTGCAATCAACCCAAGGTGAATAAGGCGGGCTTCTTCGAGACCCGATATTACTTCCATATTCCAACCGGTGGCCGACCGAACCCACTCGTAGAATGCTTTGGAGTTTCGAGCGTCACGCGTCGCGCTGGTGGCGACGACACGGACAGAATCTGCGCCCAAGCGTTGTGCCGCGCGATGAAATCGGCGTAGCACCTTCACTGTCAAAGCCATAGACTCGGGCGTGAGGTACCCATTTTTGAAGACGCCTTCTCCAAGTCGGGTGACTTCGCGGTCTTCGTAAAGGTCTTTCAGTTTCTTGTTTTCGAGGCGCGCGATCTTAAGGCGTACCGAGTTTGACCCGATGTCTACCGCTGCGAATGTTGGCATGAAGAAGAGGAAGAATTCTAACGCGCTTCAGTCGGAATGTCAGGGAAACCCTCCGTCACGACGACCCGTTATCTTCCCGAAGTATCATCGTCATTTTAATCATTTTGTAACATCCCTCTGTTAACGTCCGAAGTGTGTCAAATCATGCACTGCCGAGACCGGAGTTGAACGGCCCTCGTCCTGTCCTGGAACCCAAGTCGGCTCGCCAATCGGTAGCGAATAGTTCTCCATTGCTTGGTGCTGGAAGTGGCGAGTGGATGGACACTGGGTTCCGGCTCGCCATGCTTGCATGCGCGCTTGCGGTGCTCGGCATTCTGGGTCTTATCGTTTATGAATTGATCACTCGATCGGCGCTCTCGTGGCATGCGTTTGGCCCGAAGTTTTTCTTTGGGAGCGATTGGAATCCGGTCGAAGATCAATACGGCGCGCTGCCGTTTGTGTACGGAACAATCGTCTCCTCCATACTTGCGCTCCTGATCGCTATTCCACTGTCGGTTGGAGTCGCTGTCTTCATAACTGAGATGTGTCCCAAATGGTTGAAGGGGCCGTTGTCATTCTTCACAGAGCTCCTGGCCGCAATTCCCAGCGTGATTTATGGGTTGTGGGCCATCTTTGTCCTAGTACCGTTGCTACGCACGGACGTGGAACCTGCCTTGGCGAAGACACTGGGTTGGACTGGCCTGTTCTCCGGAGCGCCCTACGGCATCGGAATGCTGGCGGCGGGGACGATCTTAGCGATCATGATCATCCCCATCATCTCCTCCATCACACGAGAAGTGCTGAGCGTTGTTCCGCAAAATCAACGGGAGGGCGTACTGGCCTTGGGCGCCACGCGTTGGGAAATGATCCGGATTGGAGTGTTGAGAAACGCCCGCGCGGGTATCGTTGGTGGGATCATTCTGGGCCTTGGACGCGCTCTCGGGGAAACGATGGCCGTAACCATGGTGATCGGTAACCGTCCCGAAATTGCTAAGTCCTTGTTCGCACCGGGATACACCATGGCTAGCGTTCTCGCCAACGAATTCAGCGAAGCAACCGGAGACCTTTATCTGTCGGCGTTGATCGAAATCGGTCTGGCATTGTTCTTAGTCACGATTGTCGTCAATGCGCTTGCGCGCCTCATGGTTTGGTCAGTCACGCGTGGTCAGCCTGCGAGGTCGCATGTCTGAAGCGAAAGTCAGTTCAGCCAAAGCGAGAAGCGCACCCCCTCAGGTCAGTGTGTGGCGGCGGTTCGTTAACCACCTGATGACGGGCGTCGCTGTCCTGACAGTTCTGATTGTCCTTGTGCCTTTGGTCGCCATTTTCGGATACCTCCTTTACAAGGGTTTTGGTTCGATCAACTGGGCATTTCTCACGCAGACTCCCAAACCGGTTGGTGAGCCCGGCGGCGGCATGGCGAATGCCATTGTCGGTTCGATGTTCATTCTGGCAATCGGAAGTCTGATTGGTGTGCCCCTCGGCATTGGGGCCGGCATCTATCTGTCGGAGTACGGTCGGAATCGCTTCGGAGATGCTATCCGCTTCATTTCGGACGTCCTCAATGGTGTTCCTTCGATCGTAATCGGAATCGTGGCGTACGGAGTCGTGGTTCTCCGGCAAAAACATTTTTCCGCACTAGCGGGCGGTTTTGCTCTCGCCATTATGATGATTCCGACAATCGCCCGAACCACCGAGCAGATGTTGTTGCTGGTTCCTCAGGCGATTCGCGAGGCTGCATACGGACTCGGGATCCCGCGCTGGCGTGCCACCCTTTCCATCACCCTAAGAACAGCGACATCCGGCGTGATAACGGGTGTTATGCTCGCCTTTGCGCGAGTGGCAGGCGAAACCGCGCCTCTCTTGTTCACCGCGTTCGGCAATCAGTTTTGGAATCTGCGTTTGGATCAGCCAACAGCGGCGCTACCACTCCAGATTTTCACCTACGCGATTTCGCCCTTCGACGAATGGCATCGACAGGCATGGGCCGGTGCCCTCGTCCTGATTGTCTTGATCGTTGGAGCGGTTGCCGCGGTCAGGATCGCGGTAAGCCGTGGAACTCTCGCAGGAGCCAGGTGATATGGGAGTTGGGATTCAAGTCAAGGCACTGAACGCCTGGTACGGAAAAACTCAGGCGCTCTACGACATCAACCTGCACATGCAGGCGAATCACGCTACCGCGTTAATCGGGCCTTCGGGCTGCGGAAAGTCAACCTTCATCCGCTGCCTTAATCGAATGCACGAGACGATTCCGGAAGCGCGGGTTGAGGGCCAGGTACAGTTTGGGGACTTCGATGCTTATAACGGAACGTCCCCCACGCAGCTGAGACGCCGCGTCGGAATGGTCTTTCAGAAGCCAAATCCCTTTCCCACCATGTCGATCTACGACAACGTCGCGTCAGGCCTCAAGCTGAACGGTTTTCGCAATCGAAAGCAACTTGACGACACGGTGGAGACAGCGCTTCAGGCGTCTGCGCTCTGGGAAGAAGTCAAAGACGATCTGCACAAGAAATCGGGTGCAGGCCTCTCCGGCGGTCAGCAGCAGCGTTTGTGCATCGCGCGGGCGTTGGCCGTTCAGCCAGAGGTTTTGCTGATGGACGAACCCTGCTCCGCGCTCGACCCGATTTCAACAGGCAAGATCGAGGAGCTCATCTTTCAGTTAAAAGAGAAGTACACGATCGTGATCGTGACCCACAACATGCAGCAGGCAGCACGGGTTGCGGAGTTCACCGGATTTTTTCTTCTCGGCAAAATGGTCGAGTTCGATAAGACCGAAAAAATCTTCACCAATCCATCGGATAAGCGAACGGAAGACTACATCACAGGCAGGTTTGGATAATGCGCACGCGCTTTCAGCAAGGACTAGACGAACTCCGCCAAAAATTACTCCGTATGGGAGGTCTCGCTGAACAAGCCGTGGATCGAGCTTGCCAGGCTTATCGCGACCGCGATTTATCACGCTGCCAACTCGTCCTCGAGAATGAAAGCTTGATTAATGCGGCTGAACGCGAGATTGACGAGCTTGCTTTTGATCTTCTCGCTATGCAGCAGCCGATGGCGGGGGATCTGCGATTCATTCTCGCCGTTACAAAAATCAACGCCGACCTGGAGAGAGTCGGCGACCAGTCCGTTAACATCGCCGAGCGCGTGATGGACATGGTCGAACTTCCGGCCGTCGATTTGCCGGTGGACATACCTCGTATGGCAGCGGCGGTCAGCGCTATGGTTCGTCGCGCCCTGGAGTCTTTTGTCGAAGGTAAAGCGGAACTCGCGCAAGCTGTGCTCGAGATGGACAATGTCGTCGACCGCATGCGCGATGAAGCGTTCATCATGCTTGTTAAAACGATGAACGAGCGACCGGAGGCCACGCGCCAGGCGCTCGACGCGCTTCTAGTGGCCCGCAACCTCGAGCGTGTCGCTGATCACGCAACGAATATCGCTGAGGACGTCATTTTTTGGGTGCGAGGCTTCGACGTACGCCATAACGTCCCGGATCCCGACTCTCAAAGCCAGCAGGAAATCAAGCGCACCTGAACCGCCATTTTTCGGTTTGAAACCCGTGTATCAAGCGTTTCATCTAGCCAAAAGGCATTCACTGGAAAATGAGAAACGTTTGTGATGCGATCCGGTCGTTACGCGCTCCATTGCAATCGTCGGCGCCGAGTGTTACAACGCATTCGAAATGTCCCTCCACAAGCGGATTGTTGTTCTCATCGTGTGCCTCGTCGCAATAGGCCTGGTTTGGGCGCAGCGAAAGATGCGTCGCATTCCACTACCTTCGAGCAAAATGCTAATGCTTCCAGCGCCTGGAACGCCGCAACGGACAAATAGTTTTCCCACTGCGATCGCGGTGAGCCCCGATCAAAGGTATATCGCCTTGTTGAACGATGGATATGGAACGCAAGAAGCGTTGGCTCGACAATCCATTTCCGTAGTTGATCTAAGCAACAATCGGCTGACAGATTTCCCTGACCCCCGATTTGGTGAAGATGCCCACCAAAGTTTGTTCCTCGGACTTGTTTTTAGTTCGGATGGAAAACATCTTTATGCTTCAGTCGGTTCCATTACTGACCCCACCGGTGTAAAAGCTGGAAACCTCGGCAACGGCATCGCCATATATTCAGTCACAGGGTCGAAGGTCTCTCCCGAGCGCTTTATTTCGATTCCTCCCCAGCACATCTCGGCTGGAAAGAAGGTATCCCTCGGCGTCAGAAACGCGCCCGGTGGCAAAGCAATCTCTTACCCCGCTGGGATTGCACTGATTTCACACCAAGGCACCGATCAACTCCTTGTTGCAAACAACCTGTCTGACAATGTGGTGCTACTGGATGTGACAACAGGACGGATTCTGAAATCCTTCGATGTCAGCACATCAAAGCTGGTGCCCTCGTCATTTCCTTACACCGTCGTAGCCACCCGCGATGGGCGGCGCGCCTGGTGCAGTTTGTGGAATGCTTCTCAAGTTGTTGAACTGGATCTCACCGCCGGTAAAGTTGTTCGTTGGATTCCCTTGCAGAAGCCGAAAGAAGCGATTGCCCCGGGATCCCACCCTACGGCTCTTCTGCTGAGCCACGACGAAAAGCTGCTGTACGTGGCGCTGTCAAACGCAGATTCCGTGGCGGTTCTGGACACGGCGACAGGAAGGCCCACTCATTTTCTTGACGCGAGCATCTCATCACAAAAAGCGTCTGGCGCATTTCCGATTGGGCTTGCACTCTCGGGAGATGGGGCGCGTCTCCTTGTCGCGGCCGCATCGCTCAATTCCGTCGCGGTTTTTGAGACCAAGAACTTCGTGGCAAACACGTCAGATGAAGAACGACAACCTGCTTTAGGTTTTATTCCCACTGAGTGGTACACAAGCGCCGTCGCTGTGGTCGGCGATGATCTGATGATCGCGACAGCCAAGGGCCAAGGTAGCGGCCCGAATGACGGTTTCAGCGAATCGAAAATCGGAAACCACAAGAAGGAGCACCCGTATATCCCGACGTTGATTGGAGGCTCGATCGCGCGGATCCCTCTGCGGGATGTATACGAGCGTTTGGCAGACTTCACAAAGGAAGCAGAAGAAGACAATTTATTTCGAACAGATCCTGGCAAAATTCAATTTGCTGGAGGCCAGAATCTCATTCGTCATGTTATTTACGTTCTGAAAGAAAATCGAACGTACGATCAGGTCTTCGGCGATTTACCGGTGGGGAACGGTGATTCATCTCTCACGATGTATGGCGCGGAGATAACTCCCAATCAACACAAGCTGGCACTCCAGTTCGGAGTTCTCGATAATTTTTATGACAGCGGGGAAGTCTCCGGCGATGGTCATATGTGGTCGACTGCTGCGATTACTACGGACTACAACGAACGCACGTGGCCCATTGCCTATCGTGGCAATGAGCGTACGTACGACTTTCAGGGCACGGTAGCGGACGAATACCCGATGGACAATGAGCAGTCAGACGTGAACGATCCGGCTACCGGGTTCCTCTGGGACAATCTTCAAAAAAATGGAGTGTCATATCGTATCTACGGCGAATTCGTGACTGCTTCCTGGTGCAAGCCTGAAAAGGTGGCGTCTCCTAAACAGGGAACTCCTTCTGGTCTTACGTCTACTTGTAAACGTGCACTGATCAACAAGTCGGAACCGTTGCCCGCTAACGTTGGGCAACCACATGGTTCGCCCAGCCCATTTCCGTGGTCCATACCGGTACTCCACTCAGTGCGACCCAACAAAGCAGCGCTTCGCGATCATTTCGATCCGCTTTATCCCGACTTTAATACTGATTACCCGGATCAGCTTCGTGCGGACGAATTTCTGAATGAGTTTGGCGCGTTTGTCCGTGCGCGAGAAGAAGGCAAGGGCCCCACCCTCCCGTCATTCGTGCTTCTCTACTTGCCGGACGACCACACGGGAGGAACCCGCCCGGGCAAGCCGACTCCAAACGCATCAGTTGCCGACAACGATCTCGCTTTGGGACGAGTCGTGGAGGCGGTCTCTCACAGTCCGTACTGGGACGACACAGCGATCCTGGTGGTTGAAGATGATGCACAAGATGGTGCCGATCACGTGGATGCTCATCGCTCCACCGCGCTGGTGATCAGCAAATATTCGCCAGGTTCCAGGTCAAGCCCATACGTGGATTCTCGCTTCTACACCACGGTAAGCATGATCCACACGATGGAACAGCTGCTCGGCCTACCTCCCATGAATCAAAATGATGCGTGGGCTCCCGTGATCGCCACACTCTTCACCGGTGCAGGCAAGCAGCCCCCCTTCCAAGCCGATACGAGCAACAGGGACAACGGGCTGATTTACACGGTAAACGCAAAGACAGCCCCGGGAGCAAAGGAATCCACAGGAATGGACTTTACCCGTCCCGACGCCGCAAGAGCGTCTGTCCTGAACGGCATTCTTTGGCAAGCGTCAAAGGGAAGTGCGCCACGGCCAATATCCCGCCACGGCTACAGCGGCGTCCACTAAGGGTCCCAACAACAAAGCGGTTCCTGAATACTGGTCGTGCCCCTGAGCTAGATTTCGAAATGCTGCGGCTGGTGTTCGATCACGTGGTTCGCAGTTTTAAAGTTCGATAGTTCTCAACCGGCAGTTCATTCATTGCCTCATTTAGAATCTTTCAATGGCTGTAGCCATTGAGTGCCGCAATCTTCGCAAAACTTACGATGGCAAGGTTGAAGCTGTTCGCGGGCTCGACCTGCGCATTGAAACTGGCGAATGTTTTGGCCTGCTTGGACCTAACGGGGCAGGGAAGACCACAACGATTGAAATTCTCGAAGGCCTTCTCGAGCCTACCTCCGGAGAAGTGACCATCCTTGGCCATTCGTGGAAGGAGAAATCGCTCGCTCTTCGCGAATTGTTGGGAATATCGCTACAGGAAACCAAGCTGTCAGAAAAACTCACGGTTCGCGAGACAATAGAGCTGTTTGCAAGTTTTTATCGTGAGCCGCGCTCATCTTCCGAAGTCTTGGATCAATTGCAACTGACCGAAAAGGCTGACTCTTGGGTCGGCAAACTCTCAGGCGGACAGCGTCAGAGGTTAGCAGTTGCCACAGCGTTGGTTGGAAACCCAAAAATTCTGTTTCTGGACGAACCCACCACGGGACTGGATCCGCAAAGCCGCCGCCAGCTCTGGGACATCATTCGGGAGTTCCAGCGTTCAGGCGGCACAGTCTTGTTGACCACGCACTATATGGACGAAGCCGAGCGTCTTTGTGACCGTTTGGCAATCGTAGACCATGGCCAAATTATTGCGGAAGGATCGCCCGCGTCATTGATCGATCGTCTCGGCGGACATCACGTGATTGAATTCAGCGTGAATACCGCTCCCAACGGTCACTCGGAGGCAACGTGGCGCGCTCTTCCCGGAGTTGAGTCGATCAGTAAGGAAGACGACTTGATATCTCTGAACGTACGCGAACCACACCGAACTATTCCCGCATTGTTGGACGCGGTCGATCGAGAGGGTGCTCGTCTGCAACACCTCAGCACCCGCCAATGCAGTCTTGAAGATGTTTTTGTTCACCTCACCGGCCGGCACCTGAGAGAAGCGTGATGCAGGAAACCATCAAGCGCAACTCCCGATGGTCCGGCTACTACCACCTTCTCATGGCTCGAATGCGAGAGCTCAAGCGCGAGCCGGAAGTGGTGTTTTGGGTTTTCGGATTCCCGTTGCTTTTGGCGCTTGGTCTCGGCATTGCCTTCCGTAACAAACCTGCCGACGTGACCCGCATCGCGATAGTCGCTGGACCCAACGCACAGCACGTTATTGATCTCTTGTCGCGTTCTCCTAACCCAACTTCAATCCGAGCGGAATCTCTGGACGCGCCAGATGCACTCAAAGGATTTAGACTGGGAAAGTACGACTTGGTGGTTGAGCCGCTTGCAGATGGCGGCGTCAAATATGAGTACGATCCTGCGCGACCGGAGAGTGTCTTGTCGCGCGCTCTAGTCGATGACGCCCTTCAGAATGCTGCGGGACGCACCAATTCAATTCAGACAACTTCGCGCACATCGAGCGAACCGGGCTCTCGGTACATCGACTTTCTAATTCCTGGCCTGTTGGGTATGAACCTGATGAACTCCGGCATGTGGGGAATTGGCTTCGCTCTAGTTGACATGCGTCAAAGAAAGCTGTTGAAGCGTTTTGTAGCCACCCCAATGCGGCGCAGCGATTTCCTCCTCGCCCTGACCAGTAGCCGACTTGTCCTGATGCTGATAGAAATCGTGCTGCTTCTCGGGCTGGGAATCCTCGCTTTCCATATGAAAGTACTGGGCTCGTGGCTGTCAATTTTGTTCCTAAGCGCCATCGGAGCCGTTGCTTTCGGAGGGATCGGGTTGCTTACGGCGTGTCGAGCCCAGAAAATTGAAACTGTGAGTGGGCTGATCAACCTCGTCATGATGCCAATGTGGATTTTTTCAGGCGTGTTCTTCTCCTACGAACGATTCCCGGCCATTATTCAGCCATTCATCAAAGCATTGCCTCTCACTGCATTAAATGATGCGCTTCGGGCCACAATTCTCGAAGGCGCATCGCTTGCGTCCCAATCTGGTCGTCTGCTGGTTCTGATCCTCTGGGGCGGGCTTTCATTCATTCTCGCGCTGAAATGGTTCCGTTGGTCGTAACCTTAGAGTCCGCCGAGTCAAAAAAACTAGGCCTTCACCGTGGGCAGAAATTTCGGAGTGATTCGTGCCTTTGTGGCCTGCTCAAACGCATACGCCAGTCGAATCAGCGTGGGTTCGCTCCACGCCCGGCCAAAAAACGACAGTCCCACCGGAAGGCCCCAAAGATTTCCTGCGGGAACATTTATGTTTGGATAACCTGCGACCGCCGCTGCATTCGAACTCCCGCCACCCGAATGATCACCATTCACCAAGTCAGTCGGCCACGCGGGGCTTCCTGTCGGCGCAACCAATGCATCCAGTTTGTGCTTGTCCATTACGGCGTCGATGCCCTCGGCCCGTGCAAGGAGGCGATTCTTGGCGAGAGCGTCTACGTATTCCTTTTCCGAGAGTGGCCCTTTTGCTTCTGAATGGACAAAAATGTCTTGGCCGAAGAATGGCATTTCCTTATCGCGGTTCTTCTCGTTAAACGCAATAACTTCTCTCAGATTTTTTACCGGGGCGGACGGGCCAAGGCGCTCCAGATATTTATTTAGATTGGTTTTCAGTTCATAGAGAAAAACCGTGAACTCGCTTTCATCGAACTTGCCCAAGGTCTCAATCTCCACTGGATCGACAAGGACAGCCCCCTGACTCTTCAGAACAGAGAGCGATTCCTCCATTAATCGGTCGACACTGTCACTGAACCCAAAATATTTGCGGACGACTCCAATCCGTGCACCGTTCAAGCCCTTAGGGTCGAGAAACTTCGTGTAATCGTTGAGGCCTTTGCCTTGACTCAATGAGGAAGCGGCATCTTCCGCATCTACTCCGACCATCGTGCCCAGCACAATTGCCGCGTCGCGGACGGTGCGAGCCAGAGGGCCGGCCCCGTCTTGGGTATGTGAGATAGGGATGATCCCAGTGCGGCTCGTCAAGCCAACGGTCGGTTTAATGCCCACCACCCCATTCGCATTTGCGGGACACACGATCGACCCATCGGTCTCCGTTCCAATCGCTGCGACACAGAGATTGGCCGAAACGGCAGCGCCAGAACCCGAACTCGATCCGCATGGATTTCGGTCGAGGGCGTATGGATTCTTTGTTTGTCCTCCTCGCCCGCTCCATCCACTCGTTGAATGGGTCGACCGGATGTTCGCCCATTCACTCAGATTCGTCTTGCCGAGAATCACTGCTCCAGCGGCTCGTAATCTCTGCACTACGAATGAGTCCTTCGACGGCTTCGATCCGACCAATGCCAGTGAACCCGCTGTAGTCATCATTTTGTCGGCTGTATCGAGGTTGTCTTTCAGGAGGATTGGAATTCCGTGCAGGGGGCCACGCGCTCCCTTTTCCTTGCGTTCAGCATCGAGTTTCTCCGCAATTTCAAGGGCGTCGGGGTTGATCTCAATCACGCTGTTGAGAGCGGGCCCGTGGCGATCAATGGCCTCGATTCTGGCGAGATACTTTTCCGCAATGGCGCGGGCAGTGTACTTTCCTGAGCTCATACCATCAGCTAATTGGCTGATCGTGATCTCGTCCAGTTCGAACGCAGCGACATCAGTTGCTGGCGGACAGCCGCTCTGGCCGGGTGCGTGGAGTACTGGAAGGCCAACAGCACCTGCGCCCACAAAGAGTCCGGTACGAATAAAATTTCGTCGGTTCCTGCCATTCTGCTTTCCGCTCACAGGGCACTCCTCCTCGGATGACGCATTTCAAATGAATCGATGTGGCTCCACGACAACGCAGGAATGGTACACGAGCCATTCTATTTCCCAACATTTCGACCGCTTTGAGGTGAGTTATACTTAGAACGGTTTGGGCCGAACCATTTCGGGCGCGCGAAAGCACACGATTGAGCGGGAGTAGTTCAGCGGTAGAACGCCAGCTTCCCAAGCTGGATGTCGCCGGTTCGATCCCGGTCTCCCGCTCCACTATCTAAAGACTTTCTGTGAGCAGGCAGTCTCAATTCACCACTAACTTTAATCGTTCTTTCATCGCGCTGATCACCAACGACACAAAGGCCATGGTGATAACTCCCCACCAAACGAGCACTTCGTTATCGCTGCTCATAAAGAAAAAACGAGGGGAATACGGCAGCCCCACGATGAGGCAGAACAGCGTGGGCGTGAATGGACAGGAGGTGGCATTACGTCAATGAACTCCTGCTTGGCGGTCGAAGACCGTCAAAAACTCAGCCATGTTCGGCTAATGAGAGTGCACAACGAAAAGGGGAGCGCCCGGAAGGACGAACTCCCCTTAGTGTGCAGTGGAGGTTACCGGACAGCACGTGTTTTGATGGGCTGCGCGGTCCGGGTGTTGAGGTTACGCAACACTACATCCCACCGACCGGGCTGCCTACTGAGTCTTTTGACAGTCGGGAAACAGAGCGACTATTAGGAACTCAAACTTTGACTCACCCCTCCGGCACGTTCCCATCCTTCACAGGCAGCCGCCAGTAACCGGTCGATCTACTGAGTCAATGCAAGCCGCTTTTTGGAATTCTTCTCCTTGGCAGCTTGTTTGCACAACTCCAAGAGGCGCTTTTCGTCGATCGTCGTAAACCTCCACCAACTGTCAGTGGCTGGTCTTGTCCAAATCGGCGAAAATTCTAGAGCGCTCAGTCGCCTCCTGCCTATGCGCTACCGTAACAAAGTACCCCAGGCCTAGCGGTGTCACTTTGCCGCACGGATCAACAAGAAAATCGGCAAGTACAAAATGGGCATGAGCAGAATCGCAAACAGCAGGATCTTCTCACCGGGGGTCCATTTCATTTTCTGCGCTCCATCAAGTAGGTGGTGGAATTCTTTGTCTGTGTGGTCCGACATGCAGAAACCCTCCATGCGGTTCGACTATCGTGAAAAATAACGCACAAGGAGGCGTCGCCCAGGTGGGTACGGCGGCAGATTGTGAAGGAGACCGGCGGAATCGACCGATCGCCGATATTGTACTGTACGGTACCGTACAAAAGTCAAGGCGGGCTCGGTGGCGATCCCGGAACGACCGAGCCCCAGCACTCAAAGACGGTTGACACACTGCTAGCGCGATGGGGATGGCTCACACCAGGGGTCGCGCACCTTTGGGCAAAAGTCGGCACTTCGTACAAAGTAGAGGACTAGGTGCGTTGTTAACCAGCTCGCGCACTCGAATCTCGCACTTGCACCGCGTGCATTCGGTGACGAGATCACTAATTAGCTTTTTGAATTCCTTCTCAGGGTCGGAATACACGTGGAGCGCCTCCTAAGCGATTCAACTCGTGAAACTCACAATGAGTCGTTACCCGGTCGGGCTGCGGCAGGTTGTGAAAGGATGGCCAGAGGAAACCGTTCCGGTCCGGTGCCATTGTACGCTACCGTACAGTCAGGTTTTAGCTCAAAAGCCCAACCGATCAATCAGTTAAGTGCGCGCTCAAGATGAAGGTAGCTAACCGCCCAGCCTGAGATTCTCAGCCTTCAAAGTCACTGTGTAGTCCCACAGAAGCCTGATCTCGAATGCTGTCCTCTCCTCATCAGGGGCTAGAACCTCCGGCACCCTGCTGGTGAACCAAACGCTGCTACAATTCGATTCAGACACCCAAAATGTCCCGGTTTTCCCGATTCGCGCTGCGCGGCTCGCTCGCCTTTCTTGCCATGGGCGCGAGTTTGTTTGCGCAGGGGAACGTTACTATTCGCCAAGTGACGTTGTTGCCCGCCACGCGCGACGTCGAAATTGAAATTCAGTCCACTCACCGCATTTCGCCCGAAACGCAAGTGGTCACGGAGCCGGATCGCCTCGTCATCGATTTTCCCGGTGCGTTGCCGAGCGCTCAGTTGCGAACTCTCGCGGTCAATCGCGGAGGGGTGAAATGTGTACGCAGCGGTCTGTTCCGCAGCAATCCGCCTGTCACGCGAGTTGTGCTCGATCTGGATGGGCCGCTACCCTACCAGGTCTTTCCGTCGGGAAGCTCCGTCATCGTTAAATTGGGAAAAGCGCAAGGTGCCGCCAATAGCGTGGCCGCTGCGGTGCCTGCTCCAGAAGAGCCTCCACTGCCTCCGCCGCCAGTAATTGAAGTTCATCTGCAAAACGGATTGATGAGCTTGACCGCCGAGCGCACGAACCTCGCGGCAGTACTCGCGGAAATTCGCAAGCAAACCGGCGCTGATGTCTCGATTCCAGCGGGCGCGGAACAAGAGCAGGTTGTCGCGAAACTTGGCCCGGCGCCGACACGCGACGTTGTCGCCGCACTCTTGAACGGGTCACGTTACAACTTTGTGTTGGTCGGGTCCGACAACGATTCAAGCTTGCGACGTTTAATCCTGACACCAAAAGGTTCAGGGATGGTGATTCCAGCGACCCCGGCAGCCTACACTCCACCACCGGGCCCGCCAGTACGCATCTCGCAGCCGCAGCCAGATCCTGAGAACGACGCGACTCAAGATCAGGGAGCTCAAGAACAGAGTGGAGATCAGTCAAACGAAGCGCCCGGCAACGAGGGTCCTCAGCCGGATGGACAAGCCCCAGTCGAGGGAGCACCAAACCAGCCTCCTCCGATGCCTGGGAATGCGCCCCCGCAATAATGTTGGATTAGTTGTGGATTAGGCGGACTGGGATGGGCGCTACGCCGCTTGAGATGGGATTACCACCAGCGCCGGGATTGCATCCTATGGCGTTCACGATTACCCCGCGCAGTCGGCTCGGGCCAGTTAAGGTTTCAGTTATCCCCAATTGAAGAAATCCGACGATGGTTGCATTCTGGTTGCAGGTGGTAACGCCACCGCTAGTGAAACAGAGTTTGCGGCCATCGTAGATGGGGACGGTTACAACCGAATCAGAGCGGCTTATGTTTCGAGTTGAGCGCAAGGCGGCATTAGGATTGTTGGCTCCCCCCGTGATTGTCACTGGAACAGACCCAATACCATCGAACTGATCTTGGCCTCGATTAACAGAATCGTCGCCGCTCGCATGAATAAGACATCGCGTGCCTTGGCGAGTTACCACGCCATACCCAGTGGTAGTAAAAACCGTCACATCTTGTCCTGGTCCGATCGTTTGTCCGCAGGAGAACTTATACCTTGAAGAACAGGCGATGTTGTCGTGATACGGGTCAGTGCCGACGTCATCACATTCAACGGGATTCGTGGAGGGGCACACCGGCGCATCGGGCGTGATTGGCACGGACATAGCATAAAAATTATCCGCTGCGGGGGTATTTCCCCCAGTGACACGTGAAAGGGTGATCATTTGCCCAACGAAACTTCCAGTGTTGGCTATGTTCCCATTGGCCGCGTCCACGTAGAAAAAATTTCCGGGGCAGTTGGCATTGGGTGCGCCGGTGCTCGACGGTGGGCAGTTTGGGACCAGCCAAGGTTTAACGCCCGACATCTCAATTTGAACAGCAGATCCGGAAGCGTTATAAGCCTCGGCTGTGGCAGAGGCGGTGACCGTGCTCGAGGTTCTGTTAAGCACGCGCGCAAAGAAAGTGGGTAGCGCCGTCCGCTGAATAGTGACCGTGATTCGCGGATTCGCGGGCTGACTAAAATCGCACGCAACCGTTTGTATTGCAGCAGGCTGTCCCACTACTTTGTTTTGGGCGGCCGCAGCCTCCGCTTGCTTGTTCGCAGCCGCCGTGCTCCCCGGGCCTGAACTTTGACACACATCGTTTTGAACGATCGGTGGCGGCGCGCCTGCTTGCACAGATGTGAATCCAGATGTCGCGAACATCTTGGCGCCGGCCAACGCCGCAGCGTCGGCAGCATTCTGAGCTTCTCCTTGTGCCACGTAGAGTGTCGTGACATCGATAGCAAGGGCAGCCATGGCCAGCAAGGAAACCATCGCCAGCGCGATAATAATCATCGTCACGCCGCGCTCGCTACTTCTGCCTCGAAATTCAGAACTACGAATTACGTTCATGTCAGATCACGTTCTGAACCACAGCGACGGAGCTTATTTGCGACGATCCGGGATAGCTGGCAGTCGGTGATAGCAATTTGATCACGTTGGAGAACTGCCAACGATATGGATAACTCAATGTTGCCCTCGTCCCCTCGATTGTGTAGGGGGTTTCGAAAGGGGGACTTAGGGTAGTTGAATAAGTGAACCCGCGCTCCACGGTCAGCGTCAACGTTCCCGGACATCCTGTGTTCGCAGTGAATGTCCAGGCGAGCCCTCCCGCGGGCGCAGCCTGCGCAGCTGCCAGCCCGCAATCATTTACTCTTCCCGCTGTGAGATTGCCTGCAATCGTATCGCGTATAGCGCAGATCGATTCTGGCGCGTTGCAATTGCCTGTTGCTGAAAGGTCGCGTGTGGGTTGATTCGCTCCGACTCGAGCCGCAAGAAGCGCAGCATTGTGAACTTTCTGCTTTAAGTTGAACGCGGAGCCAAAGTCGAAAATTCCGACGAAGAGAACGACCAGCAGAGGAAGGGCCACTGCGAACTCAATAATCTGCGAACCAGTCGTCTCGGAAAACCGTTTACGAAGCCCCTTCATTAATACTCCATGGGTACTTCAGCTGCTGCTGGCAAGTTGAAGAGCTGTGCGCCGAGTGATGTAAAGGGTAAATAGAATTGATAGGGGTACTGAAAGCTGACTAGAGCGCCACATGTTGGCAGGTTACTGTTCGTCGAATTCAGCTGGACGTTGCGGCAGACCGTTACATTCCCCGATATGCCGCACGAATTAGCTTGGTTAAACCCGGCACAAAAATTGGGAGTGGGTGTTACGTTGTAGATAGCGATGGGCGTGGGATCTAGTTTCGACGCTTGGAGCACGCTTGTCACCCGGGCGGCTACATTGGCAGGAGTCGGGAGAGTGTTGCCACAAGTAGCGCAGTTGGTTCGCGCCGCAGTTAATGCTCCCTCACGCGCGGCATAGGTGATCGTAGAGTAGACGTTGTAAGCTCGCCCGAACCAGAAAATTGCTAGCAAAAACAGAAACACCAACGGCATCACAATCGCAGTTTCGGCAATTTCCGCGCCCGAGTCGCCTGCGAGTTGTCTCCACGAGAATGTCATTCGCCTAGAACTTCCCAAGAGCTTCACCTATGCCATATCCGACGACCGCAATCGCGACGGCAACTCCATACGGAGTTTTGACGGCATCCGGGTTGTCCAGCGAGTACGCGGCGCCCGGCATCCGCAAGTGCAACAACGATCCAAGAATGTGCAGCATGTTCCGCAAGGTCTGCACGAGTCGCCGCTTGTAAATCACTAACGCGAGAGCCATCAGCCCCTCAACGAAGACGGCGGCGATTAATATCGTAATCAACCTTTGCGGGCCGAAGCACGCTCCAACAGCTCCCACCAACTTCATGTCACCGGCACCCAGGCTTCGAATCAGTACAAACGGCAACAACAAGCCTAAGCCCAGCAGCATTCCTAGCGCAGCAGACTTCGCACCTGTCCAACCTTGTAGCAGGCAATTGACCGCAATTCCCGCAATCGCGCCAGAAACCGTCAACCAGTTCGGGATACGACGAGTGCGCCAGTCCGTCCACCCGGCGATCAACGCTAGCACTATCGCCGGAATCCATCCCCCAGGTGTCACCATGAGTTGGCGCGCTTTTTGCAGTCTCCGGTCGAACCCAGCGACCCGCTGTGAGAACTGTAAGGTTTTCCGGTCTGAGACTCAAGAACCAGTTCTCTGTTGCGGGTGTTCACCGGTCAGGTAGACCCAGCTCTCGAATAGGAAAACAGTTGCTATCTGCTTGAGCTTATTCTACTTTGCGTCAAAATAAAGGGCACGCTCGGCGGCGTGCCCTTCGTGATTCCACTGTAATTGTTGGCCTTATCTCTGCAACGCTGGCGCCGCATTCCGTTCCGCCACGATCTTCTTGGCATTTTCGGCTAGCGCGCGAGCACGAGGGAGCAGGTCGAGCGCTTTGATCACCTGCGGATCACTTTCAGCCCGTACCTTCAGTCCTTCCTCTTGTCCGAAAGAATCAACGAAGATTTCCGTCTTGATCTGCGACTTAACCCACTCGTTGTTTTCTACCAAATCTCCTTCGGTAAACGGAATTTTCTCGTCGTCGAGGAACTTGTGGAATTCTTGCATCACCGGCTCATCGACCTCGAAGCTCTTTGTCGGATGATGGGCGACGATGTATTTCTTTGCAAAGTTGAAGAAGGCATACCGCTGCAGCATGGTTTCCTGGAAATGATTTCCCTTTGGAGGGGCAATCTTTTCGTCTGGGTTGATACCGCCGCCGCCGTAGACCGTACGTCCACTGTCAGTCAGTTTTACTTCGTGGTTTGCCGCAGCCGCATCTTCTTTTTCGCGGTTGTAATAGTAGTCGTACAGAGAAACGTTCGAGTAATCGCGTTGAATCAAACGGCCGCTAGGTGTGTAGTACTTGGCAGTGGTCAGCGCAAGACCCGTATTTTCCGACAGGGGATACACGGTCTGCACCAAACCCTTGCCAAATGTGTTTTCGCCGACGATTAGTCCACGATCGTGGTCCTGAATTGCGCCCGCAACAATCTCGGCCGCAGATGCCGTTCCACGGTTTACTAGAACGACAAGCGGATATTCCTTGCCGCCGTTGCCGTGGCTCGCAACATAGCGTTTCTCGGGAGAATTGCGCCCGTGATGCGAAACGATCAGCTGTCCCTTGCGCAGGAACTTGTCAGCCACGCCAACGCCTTCACTCAAAAGTCCGCCGGGATTTTGCCGGAGATCCAAAATCAGACCTTTCAAATCTCCCATTTCATCGAGCGCCTGTGCGACTTCGTGTTCCGTTGTTTCCTGAAATCCGGAGATGTGCATGTAACCGATGCCGGGCCGAATCAGGAAATGCAAATCGACGCTGTAGCGAGGAATCTCATCGCGCACGACATTGAAGTCGAGCGGCTTGTCCGAACCTTCGCGCAGAACTGTAATGCGGACCGTTGTACCTTTGGGTCCTTTCAAGAGCTCAGCCACATCGCCGGTGCTCATGTTGTCGGTTGCTTTGCCATCAACGGCAATGATGATGTCACCAGGATGAATGCCCGCCCGATACGCTGGAGTGCCCACAAATGGGGCGATGACGATCACTTTGTTGTTTCGGGGCCCGACGGTCATGCCGACGCCGTAGTACTTTCCGCGCTGTTCTTCGCGAAGCAGGGAATAGGACTTGGGATCAAAGAAATTGGAGTGCGGATCGAGCGAGTGCAGCATGCCCGGAATCGCGCCGTTATAAATGGCCTTGTCGGCGTTGACGGCCTCAGCGTAGTTCTCTTCCACCAGATCGTAAACCTGGGTGAACTGCTTCAGGCTGTCGCGGACATCCGCGTCGCCTCCCGGGGCCGCGGACGGGTTAAGCTTCTGCCCGAACAGCATTCCGAGGAAGCCGCAGGTGACCAGCAGAAAGGTGACTACGTAGAGAGAACGACGAGAACTACCGGCCATTTTTGATTGTCCTTTGGCAGGGGTATTTTGAGGGTCCCCGGGGCCGCCTTTATGAGGCAGTATAACACGCCCCTCTACCCGTATTAGACGCTGCCATAAGCACTTTGGTTACCAGCCGAGTCAAGACTGGCGATCATATTTCTACCGTGTCGACCCGAATTTTGCTTTTGGAGTGCGTGCCGACGCGCGGCATTCTCAGGCACCTGTTTTGGAGACAATTTTACTCTCAGCCTCTCCACACCCGAGGGTGCAGCCACCAGAATCGGCTTCAACGCTGTGGTAAACTTCGCGAACTTTGTAGGAGGAAGATTCATGACCCGCCGCTTCTCCCACGGCTTGCTGACCATTTTTGGCCTATTCCTATGGACTTGCCTGTTCCTACAATCCACTTTTGCCGTCGACCCTTCCTTGGCACGTTGGGTTCCCCTAAAGGCAAAGAACTCCCCGTCTGCACGTGCCGCTTCGGCGATGGCTTACGATCCAGTAAGCCAGAAAATCATCTTGTTTGGGGGTTTTGACTATGCGAACTACCTGAACGAGACTTGGATATTCGACGGTCTCACTTGGACGAAGCTCAATACGCCGACAGCCCCCTCCGGTCGGGCCGCGTCAAATATGGCGTACGACAACGTTTCGAAGAAACTGGTCCTCTTCGGTGGTTACGATGGCAACCGATATCTGAACGAGACTTGGCTGTGGGATGGCGCCGTGATGCAGTGGACACAGGTCCATCCAAAGGCGTCGCCGCACGGATCAACCGCACCGGCTGTTTTCACGGACCCGAAATTCGGAACCGTGACAACGTACGGGGGCTTCGATGGCCGCTTTTACGGCATCGAAACTTGGCGTTGGCGAAATGGGAACTGGCATAAGATGCGGCCTCTTGATTCACCTACAGGTCGAGGCGCGATGGTATCTGCCTACGATCCCGTTCGAAAAAACGTCGTGATCTTCGCTGGTCTCGCGGCCATCAACCCTTACAACACCTGGACGTGGGACGGCACGAACTGGACGCGACAAGAACCCTCCGCACTGCCTCCATATCGCTATTTTGGAGGCGCAGCTTACGATCCGAATTTCGATTCTGTTATTTGCTTCGGCGGTGGCTTGAGCGGTGCCGATCTGAACGACACCTGGGCATGGACAGGAAGCGACTGGATACAAATGACTCCGGAAGGCTTGATCCCGGCTCGCGAGTCCTTCGGTATCACCTACGACGAAGCAATAGGAAAGACAGTGGTTTTCGGCGGGCAACTCGGCGGCAAGCTACTTCGCGATACCTGGGTTTTGGAGTCGCACTAGGTACTATGTCGTATGCGCTCCTGACTGGGCAGTCAGGAGCGCGGCGAGGAGCAGTACGGCTATCAGGTTGGTGTGGGGTGTACTGCTCCAATCCCTTGGAACGCAAACTGCTTTGGGTAGAAAGCGCGTTAGGCGCAGCCCCAAAGTGCGCCGTTATTCCAAACGTTTAGCGTGTTTTGCGTCCACATCGCAAGGTGTGCAAGAACACAAGCTCTCGATTACGCTGAAGCCCCAGTGGCCACTGTTCACAGTCAACTGAATCTGTTGAAGCGAAGTTAGCTCACCTCCGCGTGTTTGTGAAATTCAAAGTATCAATCATTAACATCCGTCTTTTTTGTGCACCCGCCAATCGATTGCGACATCAACGGCGCGGCACCCTCGCGGGAACGCTATAAATCGAAAACATCAACCAGCCAAGCCTTCCAATTCGTCTTCAATTTGCGTCTTCCTCTGCTAAAATCCTCCCGCCATGCTCGACACATTCCTCGTTCCTGCGAAGACGACCGTTAGCGCTAAAGGAGACGGCCACAGCGTCGATGTGGGGTCAGCACTCAACACGGTTCTTCTCGCCACCCTGGACATTTCGAATATTGTCGAGCAGGAATCGCTCGACGTGTCGATCTACGCATCAGCGGACGGAACCACGTGGTTCACGAAACCTGTGGCTTCTTTTCCGCAACAGTTTTATCGCGGACAGACTCCATTATTGGTCGATCTAAGCCAGCATTCCGACTCGAAGTTTCTTCGCGCACATTGGGAAGTGGCCCGATGGGGTCGCGGCACCGAAACCCCGATGTTTGAATTTCAGGTGACGATCAAGCAAATACCGCCTGAACTTCTTCAGGAAGCGCGCTCCGAAGCTCACGCGAGAAGGTAACGCAACAAGTTTCCTCGCTACTTCAGAATGGTCTCTCGATCGCCCTAATCTCAAACGCGATCGCTTTCTCACAGTCTTAGCTAGTGATGACCATGACCGATCGTGGCCGTCGGCTGCTCTATAATCCGCCGACAGGAGACGGCATGGCTCGCAAGTTTCGAGATCTTAACGAGCGCGAACTGCTCGCCCTCGCAATATCCCTTGAAGAAGAAGACGGACGCATCTACGGCGACTTCGCTGACGGCCTGCGCGAAGACTACGGTGAGACAGCCAAACTCTTCGACGAAATGCGGGAAGAAGAGTCTCAGCATCGTGCCCAGTTGATCGAAACCTACCGTGAACGTTTTGGGGAGCACATTCCACTCATCCGACGACAGGATGTGCAAGGGTTTGTAAATCGCCGACCCGTCTGGCTGATGCGCCCGTTACCCATTAAGGAAGTTCGCAAGCAAGTCGAGGTGATGGAACTCGAGACGCGCCGCGTCTATGAGCGTGCCATGCGCCAGGTTACCGATGCCGGTATCCGCAAACTTCTGGGAGACCTCGCAGATGCCGAGCGCAAACACTATGCGACCGCAGAGTCACTCCAGGAACGAATCACTCCTGCAATTGAGGAAAAAGAAGAGGACGCGCAGCGCCGTCTCTTCGTTTTACAAGTTGTTCAGCCGGGACTCGCGGGCTTGATGGATGGATCGGTTTCAACCTTGGCTCCGGTCTTCGCCGCCGCGTTTGCGACGAAAAGCAGCTGGGATGCATTCCTCGTTGGAATGGCGGCTTCGATCGGCGCAGGCATTTCGATGGCGTTTGCCGAAGCCCTATCCGACGACGGGTCACTCACCGGCCGCGGGCGGCCAATCCTGCGCGGAGCTGTCACCGGACTGATGACCACCGCCGGCGGCGTGGGTCATACATTGCCATTTCTGATACGAGACTTCCACGTCGCGTTTGTTGTGGCGGTTGTCGTGGTAGCCCTTGAACTGGCCGCCATCGCTTGGATCCGCAATCGTTACATGGACACCCCATTCGTATCAGCTGTGTTTCAGGTCGTCCTCGGAGGCGTTCTGGTGTTTGCCACGGGCATTTTGATTGGCAGCTCATGAGGCCCGTTGCCGGGTGCGACACTTTTGGAAGCGACAGCGGTCCATATCGGTCACGCGAGCCGAACGTTGTCGCGTGACCTTACCTTTAATTTCCCGCTCTACTTCCTCGTACCCTAATCAAATGGAAGCAGCTCTCAAAACAAGGGCCCGCGTATTCGCGGGCCTCCAGGGTCTGGCCATCGACTGCTATTTCTTCGACATGACTGAATCATGATCGTAGTATTCATAGGCGGACATCGCCTTCTCGCCGCCTTTTTTCCATGTCCGCTTGTCGTCAGTCAATTTTCCCAGTGCCTGCGCCATCGCCCGCACGTGCATCGCGACTGACCCACAGCATGAGCCGATGTAGTTGATGCCAATCTCCTTGGCCTTCACCGCATAATCTCCCATCTCTTTTCTGGTCAGTTGCAACGGATCGAGCGCGTACGGAAATTCCGGCAGGGAAGTAAAGTCCGGCTTATCTTTTGGCGTTCGATAAGCAACCGGCTGGCATGCTAAATATCCAGAGACAGCATTGCGCATTTTCTCCATCGACGGCAATGTGTGTTCGGGCGAACGCAAGCAATTCATCCCGACGATGTCCGCGCCGGCATCGATGAGAGCCTTTGCTGCTTCCTCCGCGGATTTCCCATCGGCCGTCTCGTCTTTGTTTTCGAAACAGATCGTCACCATTACGGGCAACCCAGTCGTCTTCGAGCGCTCGACCGCGATCAGAGCTTCACCTAGCCACGAGAATGTTTCGCCAATGATGAAATCGACGCCCTCGCCGCATTGCAGTGCTAGTTGCTCATCGAAAGTTTTTCGAACACGATCTGAGGCAGCAGGACTTCCCGGCTCATACATCCACGTCAGGCTCAGATTTCCAGCCACCAGACACTTATCTCCTGCGACTTCGCGAGCCACACGTACAGCCGATTTGTTTATGTCCTCAAGTTTGTCTTCAAGACCGACGGTCGCGAGCTTGTCCCGGCTCGCGTAAAACGTCAGCGCCTGGAGGACGTCCGCACCAGCTTCACGAAATTCGACGTGCAATTCGCGCAACGCCTCAGGGTGTGTAATTGCTACCTCCGGAGTAAACGGTCCCGGCCGCACCCACCCGCGCTTTTCAAGCTCGAGCAGGTATCCGCCGTCGCCCAGCACGACGCCTTCTTTCAAACGTTCCAGAATCCCCTTTTTCGCCATGCCCGATCCCTCCGAATGCAGAGTATGAGTGAATGTTATCGACAACGACTTCTAAACGGCCCTCGTCCACACGATTCTCAAAAAGTTGCTCGCAACAACTCTTTAGTCATCCACGTATTCCCACGCCGCCTTTATCGGTGCACTCTCAGCAAATCTCGATGGACGAAACGATGAAATATCCACCGTTTTCGCAATTCCATCGGCTAACAACTCCGCCATCACCACGCCAATCGCCGGAGAAATCTTGAATCCCATACCGGAAAACCCTGCGCACAAATGCAACCCACGAATCCCTGGTACCTCTCCCAGCAAAGGGCGCGCATCAGGAGTGCAGTCATAGACCCCGGTCACTCCGCGCATGACCTCGGCATTTTCGAGCGCTGGTACGCGTCGGCATGCGCGCTCGATAATTTCCTCGAGAGACTCATCGGAAGCTCTCTGCGGAAAATCATCGGGATCGACCGGCCGCTTCCCGTAGAAATCTCCGACAAGAAATTTGTCCGCTCCGTCCGACCTAAAGTACGTAGCAGAAACTGAATCGATGCATGCACACCCGCCTGCCTTCATCCCCGCGGCATTCTTCAGGATCGCAACTTGGTGATATTCAGTCTCGATCGGCACGTCGTATCCAGCTGCGGCAAATAATGGACGCGTCCACGGGCCGGTCGCGGCTACGACCACGGGCGCCGAAAATTCGCCTTCGTCGGTTACAACTCCACGAACTTTTCCGCGCTCGACCGAAAATGCTGTGGCTCGTGTGCGAGGAAGATAGTCAACGCCCATGTCCCGGGCGCGTGTTAGGAAATCGGTTGCCACCACATTGCCGTCGCCGTACCCCGAATCAGGCTCATACGCGGCGAGTTCAACCTCGTCGACCTTCCAATCGGGTTCAAGTTCCTGAAGTTGCTTTCGATCGATCAATTCGACTTTAACGCCCAGTCCGCGCTGCATCTCGACGTTTTGTTTCAAAAGGTCCATCTCATTCGGATGAACGATGCGCACGAATCCAGTTTTGCGAAACTCACCATCCTCGCCAACAATGTCCCGCCAGTTCTGGAAGATCTTTAAACTCACAAGTGCCAACTGAACTTCTGGGGGATAGCTGTAGTGCATCCTCACCAGAGCGGAGGATCGTCCGCTGGCGCCGGTGGCGACATGCTCCTTTTCGATGACAATGATGCGCCCGGCCTTGCGTTTGGCAAGATGGAACGCGATCGAGGCGCCCATCACGCCTGCCCCGAGGATGACGAAGTCGGCTGTCTTCGGCTGACCGTTTCCCGTCACGCGACTGCCTCCTTGAACCAGCCCTTCTTCCAATCACGCAAAGCTTGATGCGCAGCGTTATGTCCTGGTGCCCCCGTCACTCCGCCACCGGGGTGCGCGCCAGCGCCACACAGATACAAGCCATGAATCGGAGTTCTGTACTTTGCCCAGCCCGCAACCGGGCGCATGAAGAACAACTGTTCGAGCGTGAGGTCACCGTGGAATATATTGCCTTCCGTGAGGCCGTACGTGCGTTCGAGATCAAGCGGGGTTAACACCTGTCTGGCGGTAATCGAGGCGGGCACGTTCGGCGCGTACTCCGCGATTTTGCGAATGACGCGATCGCCCAGCAACTCGCGCTTCTCATCCCATGATCCTGCGCGCAGATGGTAGGGAACATACTGAACGAAGCACGTCATGATGTGCGTCCCCCGGGGTGCAAGCGAAGGATCGGCATTCGAGGAAATCACGCAATCGACCCAGAGTTCTTCGGGAATGGCACCGAACTTTGCGATATCGTAGCAGCGCTCAGCGAATTCTAGGGACGGCACCAGCGTGTAAAACGTGCGCTCAAGAGGCCCATGCGTCGCAGGGGTGCCTTTAAACCGAGGCTCTTCAGAGAGCGCGATGTTTACCTTTGCGCACGGTCCGGCCATCTTGATCCCACGAATTGCGTGCACGAATTCATCGGGCAATTCTGCCTCAGAGACCATGCCCAGAAACGTTCGCTTCGGATCTGCGTTTGAGAGAACCATCTTCGCTCTTACTTCAGTACCATCTTCGAGTATGACCGCGCGGGCACGCCCGTTTCGTGTATCAACATGGGCAACGGATGCAGAAGTTCGAATCTCCACACCAAGCTTTCGTCCTGCCGCGGCAATGGCCTGGGTAATCGAGCCCATACCGCCCATTACGTGGCCGTAAAAGCCCTGCACGTCATGCGCTCCACCGCTGAGCAAGTGAAACAGCAACCCGATCGCAGTGCCTGGCTGATAAGGGCCGCCATGTTTCCCGTAAACGTTGTTTGCAAGAAACATAGTTTTGATCGTGTCGGATTCATAATTGCGGTCGAGAAACTCACCGAGACTTCCGGTGAGAAAGGAAACCAGTTACGCGATTACGACACTCGGATTTCGACACTCGAGATCTTTCGGAAGTGTTTGCCCACTCGCACCAGGTCGGTCCAGCCGGATGCGCTTCGACTGTCAACCTCCGGGGGCGGCTCGAGAAAAAACGGCTGCAGATAGCGAGCCAGCTTCTTGAGCTTGTCATCGACCCGTACAAACGTTTCGGCATCTTTTGGAGAATGCTTGCGAAATTCGGCCGCAGCGCGATCACGATCGGACCACCACGGAACGACGCGACCATCGGGAAATGGGACCTGAATGGAGGGATCGCAGGGAACCATGCGGAGTCCATGCTCGGCAAGCTTCAGATCGCGAATCACTTCAGGGCGCAACATGCTCGCCACGTACGATGTCGTCGAAACGCGGCAGCCCGGCGCAATCTCTTCCGTCACACAGCAACCACCCACGATTTCACGCCGCTCAAGCACTAGCGTCGAAAGCCCTGCGCGACCTAAATATGCGGCGGCCGTCAGTCCGTTGTGCCCACCGCCGATGACGACGGCGTCATAAATACGGTTTGCAGGGACGGGCATTTCAGTGAATGACCTCAGGTCAAAGCAAGCTCGTTCGGGTGAGATACATTACCGCAAGGCTCTGAAAAATAGCTATTGAAAACACATTGAACCTTGCGGTATCTTTCCCTGACTTAAGGTCAATATGCCCGGGATCACCAGCAGTCTTGCATCGCCCCCCCAGTACCGGCGGAACTCGCCGCCGCGGCCCAGATCAGAAGCGAAGCGAGCGCGCATTATCGACGCTTCGATGAAGCATTTTGCGGAGAATGGTTATCACGATGCCCGCGTCGGTGACATCGCTTCGCAGCTGAGCATTGCCAAAGGTTCCATTTTTCAACACTTCGGCAGTAAGGACGGCCTCTTTTTCGAGGTGTATATCAAAGCCGTTCGATCTTTCCCTGCGTATCTCGATTGTCCGGCCGACGTAAAGGCCCGAGGTTTCTGGGAGATCTTGCGCTATTGTCTGCAGCGCACGGAAAACATCCTGCGTGACAATTGGGTCCCCTATCGCATTTACCTGATCGGCAACTATGGCACCGACCTCGCGCTGCGCCGTGAGATCAATCGTTTTCTGGTTACTGAAGATCCTTACGGCTGGGGTGCATTTGTTCGCTTTGGTCTGAAGCGTAGTGAGCTGCGGAGCGATCTCGACGTGGAAATGATCGTCTCCATCCTTGAATGGACGATGGATCGCTTCCAGGACGCGCTGCTTACTGAAGAACTCGATCCGGGTTTGTTTCGCCGCCAAGGAGACGGAGCGGACAAACGCGAAGCACGCATCAATCAGTTTCTAGATTTGCTGAAGCGCGCTGTTGGCACAAAAGCCGCCTAGAGGATGGCGTGTGTTGACCATTCAGAAATTGGCGTCGGAGATCCAGAACAATGATGATCGACTCGTCCGTCGAACAAATTCTCTCGAGCTACAACGACAAAGCGCCGCTGTCACACGCATTTACAATTCCCGCCCCGTGGTACGTCGACCCGCGCATCGCTGAACTCGAAAGACGCACGGTGTTCAGCAGCGCCTGGCAAGCGGTTGGGCGTGCCGAACAGGTTCAACGACCAGGTCAGTTTGTCACTGCGAACATTGCGGACGAGCCCATCGTCGTCGTTCGCGGAACCGATGGTGAGCTTAGAGCGTTCTACAACGTGTGCAGGCATCACGCCGCGAAAGTCGTAACAGAACCGTGCGGCCTCGCGTCAATCTTGCACTGCCCATACCACGGATGGAACTATGGACTCGATGGCTCTTTAAAGGGTATGCCAGAGTTTGATGGTGTGAGCAATTTCGCGCGTAGCGACAACGGATTGGTTCCTGTCAAAGCAGAAATCTGGGAAGCGTTTGTATTTGTCAATCTCGATCCAAACGCGCCTCCATTGAAAGAATTTCTGGGTGGCCTCGTAAATCGATGTGCGCCCTTGAGCCTTTCGAGACTCCATTACTTTGCAACCAAATCTTGGGACATCGCGTGTAATTGGAAAGTTTTTGTCGACAACTACCTCGATGGCGGTTACCACGTTCCGCATCTTCACAAAGCACTCAGCAGCGTCCTTGATTACAAACAGTACACGATAGAAAACGAGGACCGATACTGCTTGCAGTCGAGCCCAATGGTTGAATCGGATGAAGACGCCGCAACTGGGGCAACGCGTAAAGGTGATCGGGCATGGTACTTCTGGCAGTATCCCAACTTCATGATCAATTGCTACGCCGGTTACATGGACACCAATCTTGTGGTTCCCCTCGACACCGATCATTGCCGAGTGATTTTCGATTTTTATTTCGACGACGTCAGTGAAGCACGTCGGTCCATTAACGAACGGAGTGTTTCGGTTGGCGATCGTGTGCAGGACGAAGATCTCGGAATCTGCGAAGACGTTCAGCGCGGCTTGAAATCACGCGCTTACGGCGCGGGCCGTTTAAGCGTTCGTCGCGAAGCAGGTGAGCAGTTGTTTCATCGTCTATTGGCCGCTGACCTAAAAAGCGGTTTAGGCAAGATCGCGGCTGCGGCAGATTGAGCTTTCCGGAGAACCCATCGTGAAATTGGTACGTCTCTTTATCTTGGCGATTCTGTGCGCGTGCGCCTCAGCGCAAGTCATTGCGATCAAAGCCGGGCGTCTAGTAGATCCGGACAGCGGAAACGTACTCAGCGACCAGGTGATCCTGATTCGCGGCAACAAGTTCGAGGCCGTCGGCAAAGGCCTCGCGATCCCTGCCGAAGCGAAAGTGATCGATTTATCCTCGAAAACCGTCTTGCCGGGATTCATCGACTGCCACACGCACGTGGCAGACGGCAAGAGCCTGGGCGCAGACCCATTTAATGTTCTGAAGAAAACTGCGTCGCAAATCGCGTTGGAGTCGGTAACCAATGCACGTCTCACACTGCTTTCCGGTTTTACAACCGTGCGCGACGTAGGGACGTACCGCGCGCTTAACGACATTGCTCTGCGAGATGCAATCGCTGCCGGCGACATTATCGGGCCACGCATGTACGTCGCGGGCGCATACATCACCATCACCGGCGGGGCAGGTGCGATGACCGGTCAGGCGCCGGACATACAACTACCGTGGGACCTGCACTATGGGGAAGCCAATAGCCCGTGGGAAGTGCGCCAGAAGGTGCGGCTGCTTGCGCATAATGGCGTCGATAACATCAAGTTGCTCTCGACTGGAGCCGTGCTTACCCATGGTAGCAACCCACAATCCGTCGAATTCACGCCAGAAGAATTGCAGGCGGCCGTCGACGAAGCAACGAATTTTGGTTTGCGTGTTGAAGCACATGCTCACAATCCGCAGGGCATCAAAAATGCGATTCGCGCCGGGGTCGCTTCCGTCGAGCACGCCACATTGATTGACGATGAAGGGATCGAGCTGGCGAAGAAGCACGGTACCTACCTCGACATGGATATCTACGACGAAGAGTGCATCCAAGAAGACGGTCGGAAAGGAAATATCCCTCTGGATTTCCTGGAGCACGACCGGGAGCTCGGTGAACGGCATCGCCAGAACTTTCGCAAGGCCGTGCAGGCGGGTGTGAAGATGTCATTCGGGACTGATTTAGGAGTATGCCCTTACGGAACGAGTCCTAAGCAATTTGCGTTCATGGTGAAGTACGGTATGACGCCAATGCAGGCGATCCAGTCTGCCACGACAAACGCAGCGGATCTTCTTGGCCACTCAAAAGAACTGGGTTCAATCAAGCCAGGCAAGTATGCAGACCTGGTTGCTGTAAGTGGCGACCCGCTGAGTGACATCCGAGTGCTCGAAAATGTGGAGTTCGTAATGAAGGACGGAAAAGTCTACAAGCAGGCCAGCGCTGTTGCATGCACTCTGTAAGGGCGAGCCTATACCCAACGCGTAACTTCAAACAAGGAACTGCTCGGCTGAGCAACTTCCAACTGGTTCACTCAAGCGGCCCAGAGGATGTGAGTCACAGGCCTCAAGAACAACAATAAAGCTGTGTTGCGGGACACACCAGGCGAGTGTAGGACTGGAGCGTCTTTTCCCGTATCATAAGAAACTCGCATGCGTGTTTTGTTGGAAATTTTCGGTCAGACTCTACGTACGTTGTGGGCCCATAAGCTGCGGTCTTTTCTCACCATGTTCGGAATTGCCTGGGGCGTAGGGTCGTTGCTCCTGTTGGTCGGGCTGGGCGAAGGTTTTCGTTCGGGAAACAAGAAACAATTCGACTCGCTTGGTGAGAACGTAATGTTCATCTGGTCGGGTCGCGCGCCCGCCGTCGAAGGTAGTTTCACTAGCATGCGGCGCTACTTTCTGACCTACAAGGACTACGAAGACATCAAAGCCGAAGCGCCGAGTGTGAGAGAGGCGGCTGCTGTAATCTCGCGTGGCGATATTCGCGCGGTTAGCGACTACTTCACGTCTGCTGGCCAGCTCATGGGCGTGCCGGCGAACTTCAATACCATTCGATTTCTTCCAATCGACGAAGGTCGCTGGTTAAACGAGAACGACGTGCAGCAGAAGCGGGCGGTTGTAATTCTTGGCGACGAAGGTAAGAAACTTCTATTTCCGGGTCGTCCGGCGGTTGGAAATACGATTCTGATGGGCGGCATACGATTTGAGGTCATTGGCTCATTAAAACGGATTGGACACGGCGATAACAGCACTCTGAACTTGCGTATGTTTGTTCCGTTCACCACCATGGCGCAGTACTTTCCGGTAAAGGAGGAAGTCGATAAGACGGACTTAATCTCTTTCATTAACTACCAGCCGAGGACGCGTGCTTTGCACGAACAAGCAAAATTGGAAGTCCATAAAATCGTGGCGCGCAATCACGGGTTCGACTACAAGGCGCCCGACGCGTTTGATGAATGGGACACGATAAACACGGTGGACCAAGTAGGAAAGATTTTCGACGCGATGAATATGTTTCTAGGAAGCGTCGGATTGGTTACGCTCGCGCTCGGAGCAATTGGAATAATCAATATTATGCTGGTCGCAGTAGCCGACCGAACTCGCGAAATCGGATTGCGCAAAGCGATTGGTGCAACAAATCGCAGCATCATGTTCCAGTTTTTTGTCGAGGGCGCCTTTCTGACATTGCTTAGTGGAGGATTAGGGATGGCTGGGGCGGCTGCTTTGATGGCCGCGCTCGGTACTCTCCCATCCCCTCCAGGTTTCGATCCGCCAAAACTCGTGCCCGCAACGGCCGCGCTCGCAATTGCAGCATTGGCGATTGCTGGAGTGTCTGCCGGTCTCTATCCAGCGCGCCGTGCGGCTTTGCTGCAGCCGGTAGAAGCTCTTCGTAAGGAATAGGAATGTATCGCGATCTGCTACAGCAAGCGTATGGTGCCATGCGCCACGATCTGCGCAAGACTCTACTCACAATGTTGGGAATGGCCTGGGGAATTGCGACGGTAGTGTTGTTGCTCGCATACGGCGACGGTTTCGGGCGCGCCATCACAAATATTTTCGAGAGCTTCGGCGCCAAGGCCGTCGGAGTTTTTCCCGGACGTACCTCGCAGCAAGCAGGCGGGTCTAAGGCGGGTGTGCCCGTACGGTTCACAAATGAAGATGTCGAGATGCTGAGGAATGTGGCCCCTTTGATCCGTCACATCGCTCGCACCTCTGATAAACAGGCTTCGGTGCAAGCGGGATCAAGGACCTACGATCTTCCGGTGAATGGCGTAGACCCGTCAGTATTGGCAATCTGGAATTTGCAGATCGAGGAAGGCCGATTTCTGAATGATGAAGACAATATTTCACACGGCCGTTATGCCGTGATTGGTTCGGAGGCGAGAGACAAGCTGTTCTCGGGCGCTTCTCCACTCGATGAAACGATTCGCATTAATGGTGTTTCTTTCCAGGTTATTGGCGTAGCTGCGCCGCGCATGCAAGAGGGTGACAGTGACATCAATCGTCAGATTTACATCCCGTACAACGCTATGGATACTTTGCAGGACATTCATTACGTGGGGGGGATATGGCTCGACTTTGAAGGAATGGATCATGAGAAGCTGACGAAAACGATTCGAGAATCCCTTGCTAACGCGCATCGGTTCAAGTCTACGGATGAACGGGCCGTGTTTATTTTCGACGCGCAGAAACAGTTGGCACAATTCAACATCATCTCGATGGGATTGAAAGTGCTGCTGGCATTTATTGGGACCGTTACGCTGGGAATCGGCGGCGTGGGATTGATGAACATCATGCTCGTGTCAGTCACGCAGCGGACGCGCGAGATTGGCGTCGAAAAAGCGCTAGGGGCACGAAAAAGAGACATCTTGTTCCAGTTCTTGTCTGAAGCGCTCGTGATAACGGCGGTCGGCGGGGTGTTGGGAATTCTGCTGTCTTACGCGGTGGCTTTTTCGGTCGGACGCTTGACGCTCTACAGTGCGCTGGCGAAGCATGCGGAAGCAGCGGACATCCAACTGATTGTAGCGCCCAATATTCTGATTGTGGCGACGGTGATTTTGGGCATCGTGGGGTTGATCAGCGGAATGTTTCCGGCAATGCGAGCAGCGAAGTTAGACCCGATTGAGGCGTTGCGGTGGGAGTGAGCACCCTACGATAGCGACTTGAGGATCGCACGGGTTCCGCGCCCACGTTTCTCCGGCTGCTTAAGTACGAAGTCTGCTTGGTTATTTCAGATGTTTGTCGAACCAACCCACGATTCGGTTCAAACGGTCAATCAAATGTTTTTCTTCTCTTAGCCCGTGGCCTTCCCTCGGGTAAATTACCAGTTCGGTTTCGACGCCGTAGCGTTTGAGTGCGCGATGGAGCATCTGGCTCTGGCTAAGGGGGTCGACTGTGTCGGCGTCACCTTGCAGAATCAGTGTCGGAGTCTTCGCATTCCTGATGTACGTGATTGGAGAACTCTTTCGGAAGCCTTCTGGCTTTTCGTACGGCAAGCCGTAGAACCACTCATCGTAGGACGGATGTTCTTCTGTTCCGTATTCAGTAGCAAGATCTGCCAGCCCTGCGCCTGAGACCGCAGCTTTGAATCGATTCGTTTGCGTGATGGCCCATTCGGACATATATCCGCCATAGGACCAACCGGCGATTCCAAGGCGATTCGGATCAGCGAGTCCCGATGAACCTAGGTAGTCGGCCGTTGCCATCACGTCTTTGAAGTCGCCCCCTCCCCAGTCAGCGCGGTTCGAAATCATGAAGTCAAAGCCGTAGCCGGTTGAGCCGCGAATGTTCGGATAGATAACGACGTATCCAGCGGCTACGAGAAGCTGTCCCCAGCTGTCAAATTCGTCAGCCCAGTTACCGGTTGGGCCCCCATGGATGATGAGAATGCCAGGCGGCTTCGCGCTTGTCGGAGTGCCGGTCGGTTTCAAGATTGCCGCTTCAATCTGGTGTCCGTCGAAACTTTTGAATTGCACAAACTCGGGCGCGACGAGTGCATATTCATCAAATGACTTGTTCCAAGACGAAACGGATTTCGGCGCTGTGTTCTGATCCCAAAGGAGTAGTTCGTCGGGTCGAGTAGCTGTGGCGCCGACAAGGGCAATGGGAGAGTTCGATGAGCTCTCGAGGGCACTGATGGCCATTGGCGGAGAAAGCAGTTGCTCGGCGCGTCCGGTTGAATCGATGGCAAAGACTCGATTGCGGAAGCCTTCGCTTGCCAATGCAAGAATGCGTCCGTCCGCGAGCCAAGTGTAGGCCTCGATTGGTCGGTCTATGGATTGGGCAGTCAGGTTTTTTCCAGTGCCGCCATCGGTTGGTTGCACGAAAAGGTCATGAGGCTGCGGGCCGTCAACCCGTGAACCGACATAGGCCAGTTGCTTTCCATCCGCAGAAAGTTTCACGCCGCCGAAGGGTCCGCGGGGCGCAGCAATGAGGCTCATCTTGCCGTCTGTAGGACTCACAGCAAAAATGCGATCCGTTTCCCGATCGGACTCAGGGTGGTCGGTAGCAACGACAATGAGTTTGTCACCGGAAGGGGTCCACTGAACATCCCTGAATTCCCAAGGTTTGCCGGCGACCTGTTGCGCTTTGCCTGTGGCGGCGTCGGCGATCCAGAGCCACGCGTGTTTGTCATCGAAATCAACACGTTTGGCGTCGTCTTTATCTTTTTCTTTTTTTTCCTCGAGGTCGGATTTTGGCTTCGGAGCGAGAAACGCGATCTGTTTGCCATCGGGAGACCAAGCGAAATCCTGAATGGCTCGTTTGCCTTCCGTGAGACGACGAGCTTCACCGCCATCAACTGGAATGACAAAGATTTGCTTTTCCTCGTCACGGTCTGAAAGGAAGGCGAGTGTCTTACCGTCCGGCGACCAGCGAGCATTCGATTCCGATTTGGTCGAAAAAGTGAATTGGCGGACGGCCGCGGTTTCCGCGGAATAAAGCCAGATGTGAGTGAGACGCTCAGAGCCTTTCGAGGGCTCGCTAACCGTCATCGCCAGGCTTTTTCCGTCCGGCGACCAGCGCAGGTCGCGAGGATGGCGGATCGCGATGGCTTGCTCGGGTGTGAGGCGAAGTTTGGATTGGGCACAAAGCGGCAGAACAAAAATTGCGAGAACAAGCGCTAGTTTCTTCATACGGTGGCGGAATTATACGGGTTGAGTGGTGACAGTGAGAAAAGAAGGCCGTCGAAGTGAAAGTGCCGTGTAAAGGCCTTCGTGAGGCGTTGCCGGGGACGTCAAATTATCATCTACACCGGTGGCATCCATCACGTTGAACATTCGATCGAAGCTGATAGAATTTCGGGTTTCCTATCCCAAGCTCCCACGTACGTAGTTCTGCATGCGCCATTTTGCTTTCCTCGAGGAGGAGTCGTGAGTTCTTTGATTCGCTGCTGCGCCGTGGTGTGTTTTCTGAGTTTCGCATTGCTGGCGACCGCGCAGGAGTCGTCCGAAGGACGGCTGTTGCGTTTTCCAGACATCTCAAAAGACAAGATTGCGTTTGTCTACGGCGGCGACATATGGCTAGTGCCGTCGAGTGGCGGGACGGCGCACCGCATTACGACATATCCCGGGAGGGAATTGTTCCCGAAATTCTCCCCGGATGGGAAACTGCTCGCATTTACCGGCCAATACGACGGAAACTTCAACGTCTACGTCATGCCGGCCGACGGCGGACAGCCAAAGCAACTCACTTTCAACCAGGGCGGAGCCCCGTTAAGCGATCGCATGGGCATCCACAACGAGGTGGTTACTTGGACGCCGGACAGCAAGCGGATTGTGTTTCTGACTCGGCGCGATTCATTCAATGGGTGGACCCGGCGTCCCTACAGCGTATCGGTCAACGGCGGGTTGCCAGAAGCGTTCCCAATGGACCAAGGCGGGCTTCTTTCGTATTCGCCGGATGGAACGAAGATCGCCTACAACACCATTTTCCGAAACTTTCGCACGTGGAAGCGCTACACCGGAGGAATGGCACAGGACATTCTTCTATACGACTTGAAGAACAACACCGTTGATCGTGTGCCTCACACGGAGTACACGGATACATTTCCGATGTGGAGCGGAAGCACTGTGTATTTCACGTCGGACCGCGGACCTGAACACCGACTGAATTTGTACAGCTACGATCTTGGATCGAAACAGATTGAGCAACTGACGAAGTTTGCAGATTTCGACGTGATGTGGCCAAGCCTGGGAAATGGCGGAATCGTCTTTGAGAATGGTGGATATCTGCATCTCTACGACATCGCCAGTAAACAGGAAAAGCAGCTCGCGGTCCAGATTCCGGGCGAGCGCGACCAGGCCATGAAACGGTGGACGTCAGCAACCAAGCAAATTACGGATTTCGACATTTCGCCGGATGGAAAACGCGCCGCATTCGCGGCGCGTGGCGACATCTTCACAGTGCCCGCGAAGGATGGAAGCACGCGAAATCTTACCCGGACGACCGGTATCCGCGAGCAGAAAGTGTCATGGTCGCCCGACGGAAAGTGGATTGCATACACCTCGGACAGAACGGGCGAGGACGAGATCTACATTCAACCGCAAGATGGGATGGGCAAAGAGCAGGCTATCACCACAGGTTATAAAGGATTCAAGTTCGCTCCTACATGGTCGCCGGACAGTAAGAAGATTGCGTGGGCGGATAAGGATCTGCAGGTCTGGTACGTGGACGTGGCAGAAAAGAAGCCTGTGCTGATCGAGAAACCAGTAAGGGCCGGTGCTTATTCGAAAGACGTATATGGCGAGATCAATGATTACGTTTGGTCTCCGGATAGCAAGTGGATCAGCTATTCGAAGCCTTCGGAAAATGGGAACAGCGCCCTGTACCTGTATTCATTAGCGACCGCAAAAATTACGCCCGTGACCACGAACTTCTACAACAGCAATTTGCCGGTGTTCGATCCGGAAGGGAAATACCTCTACTTCTTGTCAGACAGGGACTACAACGAGGTGCTGGGGAATTTCGACTTCGAATTTGCAAACCCGAAAACGACTCGAGTTTATCTTGCGACATTAAAAGCCGGTGACCCATCACCCTTTTCTCCGTTGAGTGATGAGACAGCCATCAAGAAGGATGAATCATCGTCCGCGTCTGATGCGAAGACGGACGAAAAGAAAAAAGAAGGAGACAAGTCGAAGACCGAGGACAAAGAGAAGAGTGGGGATAAAAAAGAGCTTGCTAAGGACGTGCTGAAAGATTTCCGGATTGATCTGGATGGAATTCAGGGCAGGATTGTTGCGATTCCTATGCCGCCCGCACAGATTCGCGGGCTTGCGGCGGGCAAGAGCGTTGTGTTCTACACAACCGCACCGGTGCAAGGACTGAGCGGGCCGATTCCTGGCGAGGAACCGCAGCTCCATGCGTACGACGTGAAAGAACGAAAAGACAAAGTCATAATGGACGATGTCGATCGATTTGCGCTCTCGTTCGACGGATCGAAGCTGATGTATCAGGTTGGCGGCGCGAACGGAGAAAATCGTTACGGCATCATCGATGCAAAAGCGGGCGACACAAAGAAAGCCGGCGAGGGTGCGCTAAAGCTTGACGGGCTTAGAGTTCAAGTCGATCCGCCGCAAGAATGGAAGCAGATGTTCCGCGAAGTGTGGCGGCAGGAGCGCGATTTCTTCTTCGAGCAGTCAATGAATGGCGTGGATTGGGACAAAGTCCGAGAAAGATACGAGGCCTTGTTGCCCTCGGTCTCGAGCCGCTATGACTTGACGTACATCCTCGGAGAAATGATTGGAGAGCTGTCCAACTCGCATACCTACGTTGGTGCTGGAGATTTGCCTGATCTGCCGACCGTGCGGGTTGGGTTGCTGGGTGCGGATTTCGAACTAGACGCGGCCAGCGGGAAGTATCGCATCAAGAAGATTTATCCCGGAGAGAACTGGGATCCTCAATTGCGTTCCCCCCTAACCGAGCCGGGCGTCAACGTGAAGGAAGGCGATTATCTGCTGGCGATCAACGGACATTCCCTTCAGGCGCCGGAGAATCCTTATGAATTGTTGGTCAACACAGCGAATGACAATGTAATGCTCACCGTGAACTCGAAACCGACCGATGACGGGTCACGCAACGTCCAGGTCAAGACGATTGCGGATGAATACGGTCTGCATTCGCTGAATTGGGTTGAGAACAATCGCAAGAAAGTGGATGCAGCTACAGGGGGAAAGGTGGGCTACATCTACATTCCCGACATGGGTGCACCCGGGCTGAACGCGTTCGTAAAGCAATACTTCCCCCAGATTCGTAAGCAGGGGATGATTATCGATGTTCGATACAACGGCGGTGGGTTTGTTGATCAGCTGATCTTCGCTAGGCTTCGGCGAATTCTGGTCGGCATGGACACGGCCCGCAATTGGGAACCGGGCACTGTGCCGCCGGTCGTGTTCAGCGGGGCGATGGCGTGTATTACAAATCGCTACGCAGCCTCGGATGGGGACATCTTCAGCTATTTCTTCAAGGTATATAAGTTGGGGCCACTCATCGGCGAGAGGACGTGGGGCGGTGTGCGAGGCATTCGCGGCAACTTCCCACTGTTGGACGGTGGCTACATTACGCGTCCCGAGTTTGCTCGGTACGGGATGGATAGCAAGTGGGTTGTCGAGAATCGCGGCGTACAGCCCGATATCGAAGTGGAAAATCGTCCAGATCTGGTGATAAAGGGACAGGATCCGCAACTTGAGCGAGCGATTGAAGAGGTGATGAAGCAGATGCAGTCGCTGCCGAAGACATTGCCCCAGCGACCTCCGGACCTGCCAGCTTACCCGGAGAAGCCGGGGTTTTAGGGCGGGTTCCCAGTTTAGGCGCTAGCTTTGCTCGCGGCTCGGGGAGTGAACGATGCAGCGTGGCATCCCTCGCGGAGACGAAAATACGCTCTCGTGGAAGAACAGGCACCCATTCTTGGCAGTTTTGCGATTTTGGGTGGGAATACCTTCAGACAATCTGAAAAGTGAGCGACGTTTCGTATAATAGATACATCGTGCTGAAATATTCAATTGTCGTGCCTCTTCACAATGAAGAGGAAAATGTGACGGACCTTTATGCCCGCCTGAAGCAGGTAATGGAGTCGAGCGGGGAGTCCTTTGAGATGGTACTCGTCGACGACGGGTCCACTGATGGAACCTTCGCCTTACTGCGCGAGATTGCTGCTATCGATAGCCGCGTGACCGTCGTGAAGCTGCGCAGAAATTTTGGGCAAACAGCTGGGCTGGCTGCCGGATTTGATCATGCGCGCGGTGAATACATTATTGCCATGGATGGCGATTTGCAGCACGATCCTGCTGATATTCCAATCTTCCTTGAAAAAGTTGCGGAAGGGTACGACATCGTCAGCGGGTGGCGAAAGAATCGCATCGATAACTTTTGGATGCGGCGCATCCCCTCTCGTATCGCGAACTGGCTCATGGCCAAGTTAAGTGGTGTGGATATCCATGATTTCGGAACTACGTTCAAGGCCTATCGTCGCGAGATTCTTGAACAGGTACCTCTTTACGGTGAGTTGCATCGGTTCATCCCGGCGTTAGCCTCGTGGCACGGTGCATCAATCGTCGAGGTCCCAATTCGCAACGTGAACCGCGAGAGAGGCGCCTCACACTACGGAATCTCGCGGACGTTCCGAGTCTTCTTCGATCTGATCACAATTCGGTTTCTCCTGAAGTACCTTGCGCGTCCCCTGCACTTTTTTGGAACAGTTGGGATGATCGGCATCCTCACATCGTTTGCGATTGCGACTTGGCTGTTGTGGGGAAAGGTCATTCATAGTGTCAGTATCATGGGGAACCATGCGCCCTTAATGACGTTTGCGGTGTTGCTGTTCCAAGCTGGTTTGACGATGCTCGCATTTGGCCTCTTGGGCGAAATGCAGGTGCGTCACTACCACGAGCCAGCGCGAAGAGCACCTTATTCTGTAGAGCGCGTCTTGCGAGCGCAGAGCGAAGAACACACGGTTTCTGAGTAAGCGGATAGCTGATCGCGTCTACCAATCAGCGAAAAAAGATCCCTCCTCGCGTCACACGATCGTGTGATGTACGTCCTGACCAAGACGTTCCTTCCCTCTGACAATGGGCCCAAGGCCAAGCCAGCCCACGAAGGGGGTATAATTCCGGGGTTTGCCACCATGGAAAAATCTACCCAGTACGAGCTCCGTCTTGCCGAGCGGATGTCGCGCCTTGGCACTGAAACCGCATTCGAAGTCCTCAACAAGGCGCGCGCTCTGGAACGCCAAGGTAAAAAGATTATCCACCTTGAAATCGGAGAGCCCGATTTCGACACTCCTGGCAATGTGATCGAGGCCGGAGTCAATGCCTTGCATCAGGGCTGGACCCACTACGGTCCCTCGGCTGGGCTGCCGGAATTGCGCCAAACGATTGCCGAGTATGTTTCCAAGACGCGCAGAGTGAACGTCAGCAGCGAGGAAGTGGTAGTTGTCCCAGGCGGCAAGCCGATTATTTTCTTCACAATGCTGGCACTTGTGGATGCTGGGGATGAAGTCATCTACCCGAATCCCGGCTTCCCAATCTACGAGTCCATGATCAACTATGCAGGCGGGAAGGCTGTACCTATCAAGTTGCGCGAGGAGCGTGATTTCTCGCTCGACGTTGACGAGTTGGCCGGATTGATCAACGACCGCACGCGCCTGATCATTCTGAATTCACCGCAGAATCCGACCGGCGGCGTGATGAGTCGACGTGATATCGAGGGCGTCGCAGAAGCGATTGGGGATCGCAATGTGATGGTTCTTTCGGATGAGATTTACAGCCGCCTGCTGTTTGAAGGCGAACACTTTTCGATTATGTCAGTGCCGGGCTTTAAAGATCGAACAATTCTCCTGGACGGCTTCTCTAAAACCTACGCGATGACCGGCTGGCGCATGGGATACGGTGTGATGCGCGATGATCTGGCCGCTACGATGACGCGTCTGATGACGAATTCAAACTCATGTACCGCGAGTTTCACTCAGGTTGCGGGAATCGAAGCCTTGCGGGGGGATCAATCGTCGGTGGATCACATGCTGGACGAGTTTAAACAGCGACGCGATGTCATGGTGGAACGCCTTAACAAGATCAAAGGTTTTTCGTGCCGAATGCCAAGAGGAGCTTTCTACGTTTTTCCCAACATTACGAAGACTGGGTGGGCATCGAAGAAACTCGCGGACGCGATGTTGGAAGAAGCTGGTGTCGCCTGCCTATCTGGAACGGCATTCGGCAATTTTGGCGAGGGCTACCTGCGTTTTAGCGTGGCGAATTCGCTAGAGAATCTGAATAAGGCGCTTGACAGCATTGAAACTTGGGTAGGGAAGAATCTGCCGTAGAGCAATGGCAGTTTTATTCACTGATTTTTGACAATCTCCGCTGTTGCGCTGGTGTAGACTCCTGCCCTTATGGTTACTCTCGACAAGAACGTAGTAGGGTCTTTCTGCTGGGTTGAGCTGGCGACAACAGATCAGAACGCGGCCAAAACGTTCTATGGTTCGATCTTTGGATGGAATGCGCAAGATTCGCCGATGGGTCCCGGCGAGTTCTACACTATTTTTAAATTGGATGGGCGTGACGCGGCCGCTGGCTACACCCTGCGCCCCGAGCAGCGTTCGGCTGGCGTTCCCCCAAACTGGATGCTGTACGTCGCGGTAGAAAGCGCGGATCAAATAGCTGCCAAATCGCAGTCACTCGGCGGCAAATTAATCGCGGGTCCTTTTGATGTCATGGATAAGGGACGCATGGCAGTGATTCAGGATCCAACCGGCGCACATTTTTGCGTATGGCAGGAGATTCAGCACTCGGGAATCGGCATCGCAAATGAGCATGGCTCTCTGTGCTGGGCAGACCTAAGTACACCCGATGTTCAGCGTGCTTCGCAGTTTTATTCTGAGCTGTTCGGCTGGCAGATGGTGAAGGACGAAAAAGATCCCTCTGGCTACCTGCACATTAAAAACGGTGACCAGATGATCGGCGGTGTACCGCCTGCAAAACATCGGCAGCCGGGTGTTCCACCCCACTGGCTGCCATACTTCCTCGTGGGCGACGTTGATGCAATTGCGGGAAAGGCAAAGCAGGGCGGCGCTAACCTGTTCTTACCGCCGACGAGCATGGAGAACGTTGGCCGCTTGGCCGTAATCGCAGATCCGCAAGGTGCGGTGTTTGCAATCTTCAAGTCGGCACGGTAAAGACTCACTAACCCCGTGACATCTTCGCTCAAGAAGACGTGGACAGAACGATAGTGCTGTTTTGAACGATACGAGGTCGGAATCTTTTCGGCCGAGCTAAGCCGCGCACACAGTTACGAATCCTTCACTTGGGATAAAATACCGTCTTCGATCATTCGCACTGTCCCGCTATCCTGCGCCAAAATATCAAAAGTTATGACAAAACGATTCCGTGTGTTTGCGACCTGCGACATTGGAGATGCCCTCAACATACTGCGCGAACGTGGTTACAACCTCGAGGTCTATCCGAAGCCAGAAGCTCCATCGAAAGGCTTAATCCTCGAGAAAGTAAAGTCAGGAATCGATGGATTGATTACCACATTGCGAGACAAGATCGATGGGGAGGTCTTTGCTGCAGGCGAAGGAACACTGAAAGTAGTCGCCCAACTCGCGGTTGGTTTTGACAACATTAATCGGGCGGATGCGAATCGTTACCGCATTCCCTTTACCAATACAGCCGACGTTTTGACTGAGGCCACAGCTGAGTTTGCGCTCTTCGCATTAGGCGATTTAGCGCGGAAGCTTTGGACGTCCGAAAAAATGCTTCGCGAAAAACGATGGGGCTATTGGCACCCTTTTCTACCGTTTCTGGGCGATGAGATTACCGGTAAGACAATTGGAATTATCGGCACTGGGCGAATCGGCCTGGCCATGATCAAGAAATGCGAGGGGTTTGACATGAACATTCTCTGTTATGACCCCGCTTACGAAAATCACGACTACATGCGGACGATTCAAGAATTGAAGGACCTTCGCTATGTGCGAAAGGTTTGCCTGGAGCAGACCTGGATACGATACGCACAACTCGAAGAGGTGCTGAGCCAATCCGACTACGTGAGTGTTCATGTGCCGCTGCTGCGAGAGTCTGAGAGTTCCACGCCCACATACCATCTGTTTAACGAAAAGACGCTGCGGATGATGAAGCCGACGGCAATGTTGGTGAACACGTCGCGAGGGCCTGTCATTGATGAGGCCGCGTTGGCAAAAGCCCTGCGCGAAAAGTGGATCGCGGGTGCGGCACTGGACGTTTATGAAAAGGAACCGCTGGCAGACGATTCACCGCTGCGCGATGCAGACATTGAAGACCGTTGCCGTTTGTATCCTCATTACGCGAGCGCGGCAAGAATCACACGCTTGTCGCCTGATCCAAACAAGGGGATGGCGGGCCGTTGCGTGCAAGGACTTGTTGACGTGCTGGAAGGGAGCTACGACGGCGATTTTACGAAGATGCCGTACGTGGTCAACAAAGAGGCGTTCTCAAAATAAGATCCTGCCCTTCGGAATCAGCGCGCATGTAGACGATCAAATTCGTCACGTTCCTGCCGAAGGTGGCTACCACAAGAACGGCGAATAACCAATTTGCAGTCGAGCAGTATATCGCGGGTAGGCATGTTGGGATGTGCAATGCGATCCAACATTGCCGCAACTGCGGTTTCGCCGAGCTCTGGGCAGGGTTGACGAAGTGTCGTCAAAGGGACGCCAAGCAATGCAGCGTACTTGACGTCATCGATGCCAACAATACGAACCTGTTGCGGGACGCGTATGTCGAGTTGCTCCAGCGTTCGCATTAAGCGGGCGGCGGTGATGTCATTCGCGCACACAAATCCGTCGGGGTTCACTTCTGCCATCAGAGACCGGATCGTGCCGAGATCCTCAACATCACCAATGAAAATGCGATCCAATCCGCTCGCCAGGCCAATGTGTTCGTGCGCATCTCGAAAGCCTGCGATCCGAGCATCCACTGTGGGTGCGGAATACGGTGCTGCGACGAAAGCGGGACGCCTGCAACCGTGGCGTAGCAAGTGTTCGGTCACAACGAAACCAGCGCGTCGGTTGTCGATGCCGATTAAATCAAACTTGCTGCGCCGAGGATATGGCAGAAGACACCGGTCGAGAAGGATTACGGGTATGCGAGCCTTTTCGAGCGACTCGATAATCCATGAATTCACTTCGTCTTTAGCAGTGGTGAGTTCAAGCGGGGCAAAGAAAATTCCGGAGACTGCGCGCGAAATGTAATACTCGCAGAGCTCTTTCGTCTGCTTCTCTTTGTCGCCAGAGGTTTGCGTGGTGTCTCCCCAGAGGAGTGCATGCGCCCCAGCGCGGCCGGCGCGCGCCATGCCTTGGCAAATCGGCTCAAATATCTCGGTTTCACCCAGACCGGGAATGAGAAGTCCAAAAACGTGCGTAGCAGAACGTTCGACTCGTCGAACATACGTGCCTGATCCCGCCCGGCGTTCTATCAGTTGCTGGTGTTGAAGTTCTTTGAGAGCGCGCTGCACCGTGAGGCGCGAGGTGGAAAAGCGTTTTACCAAATCTGCTTCGCTTGGAAGTTTGGCTCCTTCCTTGTACTCCCCCATGGTGATGGACTTGCGCAGTTCAACCACGATCTGCTGGTATTTCGGTTTTTCGGGATTACTCAAGCCGAGGCTCCACGGGCAAATGCAACAATATCGCAAACCTGTCAGTACAGGTCTAATTATTTGTGGGATGCAACTCGGGATTCATACAGGTGTAGTAAAGATTTAGTCAAGTAAATCAAAATCTTACTCATCTATAAGCGAAATAAATTGGACTGTCCGCTTCCCAAAAACCAGCGGCCAGTATATATCTGTTGGCCTTCATGAGAGTTAATTTCTTCCTTCTCAAAAGCACGGTGGTCGCCGCCCTCGGGGGCCTACTGTTCGGTTTCGATACTGCTGTTATCGCCGGTACAACGGCCGATTTGACCACGGTATTTGGCTTGAACCCAACGCGGCTGGGCATCACTGTGTCTGCGGCGCTTGTAGGAACGATTTTGGGCGCGATGCTCGCGGGCTTCCCTGGCGACAGGTATGGACGTCGCGATAGCTTGCGAGGAATGGCCGTCCTCTACTTCGTGTCTGCGGTGGGTTGCGCGTTGGCGTGGAATTGGGAGGCATTGATCTTCTTTCGCTTCCTCGGGGGCCTCGGAATCGGCGGTTCGTCCGTACTCGGCCCTATGTACATCGCGGAGATTGCGCCTGCAAGCTGGCGGGGGAGGTTGGTTGGCCTGTTTCAATTCAATGTGGTTGCGGGAATCTTAATTGCCTATCTGTCGAACTTTCTTGTCGGACTTCAACATCTTTCGGTGGATTCAGATTGGAGATGGAAGCTTGGGATATCGGCGGCGCCTGCCGCCCTCTTCTTCCTGATGTTGTTTGTAATACCAAGAAGCCCTCGCTGGCTCGCGAAGAAACGTCGGGTAGATGAAGCGCGAGAAGTTTTGAAACTCACTGGCGTTGACGATTACGAAGGGGAACTCCGCGCGATTGTGGAATCAATCGATGCCGAGCACGGCCATGCTGATGAACCACTCTTTTCGCGGAAATACGCCTTGCCGATTTTTTTGGCGATTTCAATCGGCATGTTTAACCAGCTCTCTGGAATCAACGCGATTCTCTATTACTTGAACGACATCTTTGCATATGCGGGCTTCAGTAAAGTATCGAGCGCTCTCCAGACCGTTTTGATCGGGCTGACTAACCTGATTTTCACCACGATCGCCATGTCGGTGATCGACAAATTCGGGCGCAAAAAGCTACTGCTAATAGGGGCCATCGGAACAGCCATTTGTCTGGCAGGAGTAGCCGCTATATTTTTTAAGAACCAGCGGCATGATTTATTGCTCTGGCTCCTAGTGGCCTACATCGCTTTTTTTGCGTTTTCGCAGGGTGCGGTCATCTGGGTATACCTTAGCGAGGTTTTTCCCAACCGTGTCCGGGCGAAGGGGCAAAGTTTAGGAAGTTTCACGCATTGGGTAATGAACGCCCTAATTTCAGGAACCTTTCCAGCGCTCGCTGCCTGGTCGAAGCCAATTCCGTTCGCTTTTTTTGCAGGCATGATGGTACTGCAATTTTTCGTAGTGTTGTTTATCTACCCCGAAACGAAAGGCGTCTCCTTGGAAGAGATGCAGAAAAAGCTCTCGGTCGCATGATCACTTCGCTAGAAATTACTTTGCTGCAAAATGAAAAATGATCTTCTGGCGCGACGTCTCATCGTTCCCGTCGGGAATAGCCACGTGGAGCCTGCCTATACTCTCGTCTTTGTTGGAGAGTACTCCACCCTCGACAGCTGAGATCTGACTGGGGTTCCAAATTAAGAGTTCGTATGTGTGTCCCGCAACGCCTGCAACATCGGCAACCATTTGCGCTGCGTTGCTTTCCCAAGACTCGGAAAGTATGCGCATTCCTTGGCTGGGTTCTCCCAGAGACGGTAACGTCGAATTCAATGCCAGCCCAAAGTCATCTTTGATTTGTATGCGCACTTTGTTTGTCCCGTCACTAAGTCGGATGCTCATAGCCGCATGCTGATCGGCCGCGTTCTTATCGACATGAAACGCAAGGTTCTTGCCATTGAGCGAGACAGAAGCAACTCTGCTTCTCAGACTCAGCGCGGGAGCGAATTCCAGACTGCAATCTCCTTCACCCTTCCGTTGAACTTCTAAATCGATCAAACCGGGACTGCGTTGATACCCGATCGCGATGGCAGTCGTTCCGGCACGAAGATTCTGTATTGAGAAATGTTTCCAATCAGCTGGTACGTGCGGTTGGAACGTGAAGCGGCACTGCTTGGCATCGGCCATCAGCCCGAGCATTCCGCGAACAATCGGACTGATTACCATAGCGGCGGACCAAATCTGATGCGGTGAACTGGTGGACAGACCCTGGTAGTAGTTTCCCGACAATACTTCGGTTACATGCCCCAGCGCGCCGTCTGTTGCAAGAAGCGCGTTGGAGCGTAGGTTCAAGTAGGCGGGTAGTGCGCGGTGGTATCGGTACTCTCCGACCGATGCCCATCCGGTGAAAAGAGGCCATACAGAACCGAAGTGATACCCCCCGGCGCCGTAGTGAGCTGACCGTGACGAGATAATCCGCATACCCCAGTCACTCTGGTGATCCAAATCCGCAAGTCGCGTGATCATGGATTGCGCTTTGTCCTGGTCCGCGAGACCGAACCACATGGGGACCGTTGCAAGAACACTCGCTTCGTCGACACGGTGACCATTGTTGTCAATTGCGAACGCAAATATGGACTTTTCGGGAGACCAAAAAGCCTTGTTCAAGATAGGTAATTGTTGGTCGAACGATTGGGACAATTTGAGGTTGACGTCCTGTTTGCCTGTAAGTTTGGCGAGGTTAGACAGGGCGCGAAGGCACTCCAGTCCCAACCCGCTCTGGTAATATTCCGTCTTAACCGGTAATAGAGGTCCACCTTCAACCCACCCGTGTCCCACTCCGAAATTCTTGGGAAAGTTTTGATCGTCATACGTCGACTGCAAAAACTGATAGGCGCGCCATATGCTGCCCCATTTTTCCTGAGCGAATGCAATGTCGCCACTTTGGACCACATAGTCGTTGAACGCAATGACGTAAAGCGGAGTAGCATCCGCTGAAGCGAAACCGTAGGGGTACGCCTTGAACCAATCGACGAAGCTTGCTCCTTGCGAAATCTCATGAGGAATTTTGCCGTCCTCACGTTGAAACTTGCTGATAAATTCGAGTGCAGTGCGGGTTGTTTGGAAATCGCCAACAGCGTTCAGGGCGAACGATGTCCACAGCGAATCACGTCCGAAAAACCACGCGAATCCAGGACGCTGTCCTGTTCCCGAAGTGCGATAGCCCGCTACGAGCCCCGTTCCGAGATAGGGATTCGTCACAAGCCCCTGCAGTGTGCTGACGCGAGACCAGTCATAAGCGCGCTGAAGCTGCTCGTCCGGCAACTGGAGACCAACAGTGTGATCAAGATAAGTTTGATAGTAGTTTGCCGAGTCCTTAAGCAGTTCGGCGTACGATGAAACTAGATGCTCGTAAATCGCGGTGGCTGATTCCAGTCCGTCTGTCGAGGCGGCGATCACGATGAACTTCTGGGCCCTACCGCGCTCTGTCGCACCCAATCGAAATGAACTGTCGTCGGAGGAGGAGTAGTTCGTCTGATATGCAAGCCGAGCCTCGGTGGCGGAAGGAGAGCCGACTAACGCAGCAAACTTTTTCTGTTCCTCTCCAAACACAAATGCCTTACGTTGAAAATCCCAACTGAAGTAGGTTCCTCCGAGGGCCGCAGGCCACTCCAGCTGAAAGTCAGCCACAAATTTGGCCTCTACATCGAGTGGCTGTTCGGTCTCTACGTCAAGCAGAATGACAGCGCCTTGTTCGTGGACGGGAACGAAGAGTGTTTCGCGGACAGAAAAGGTGTCGCTCGAATAAAGAATTGAGGCTGACTCGGGGCGTACGGTCACAGTACGGGCCAATGTTTCGGCTGGCACGAGCCGGCCATCCACGTGAAAAGTTAAATGCAGATCGCGCAGAATCTTGATTGGGTAAACCCATGCTTCGAATGTCCCAGCTTCGTTTCCGAAAAGCCCAGCTCGTTGGCCCACAACGGGGAGAAATTCAAATTGCCGCACAGTCCGAGACAGCTCGAGCGGGCGCGCAGGTGAATCGGCTGCTGAGACGGCAGAAACCAAGGAAACACAAATCAGGATGACCGCAGGCAATATTTGATATTTGGCCGCGGGACAGCAAAACATGTTTCGCATCATCATGATTCTTCTGTCGTTAGTGCCTACCGTGGGCAGTTGGCTTGCAAAGTCACGTTGCCATCCATATAAGAAAAGAGGGGCGAATTCTAGCACGATAGTTGCAGGCAAGGACGCATTGCACTCTTCACGCCGCGGGTTTCTTCAGTCTCTCAGTCGGACAGCGTTGGTGTTGTCACTCGAAGGGGTTTTGGAGTTGGCAAGGCCCACGTGGCTACATGCGTTTCCGCAAGCTGAACCCAAGAAAACCCCACGGCAGAGTGAAGGCGATCTAGGCGTTAGCTTTCTAGAAGTTGGTCGTGAGTCGGGTCTCAGCGTCAAAACCATTTTTGGCGGAGAACACAAGAATAAATATCTTCTTGAAACCACCGGATGCGGAGTCGCGTTCTACGACTACGACAATGATGGATGGTTAGACATTTTCCTTGTGAATGGTACGCGCCTCGAGGGATACCCGGCGGGACAAGAACCCGTTTCGCATTTGTTTAAGAATAATCGAGATGGGACCTTCACAGATGTGACCATGCAGGCTGGCGTGGCGCACGCGGGCTGGGGACAAGGGGTGTGCATTGGCGATTACGACAACGATGGATTCGAAGATCTTTTCGTTACCTATTTTGGGAAGAATGTCCTGTACCACAATAACGGAAACGGAACATTTACCGATGTGAGTGTGAAGGCGGGTGTGGCCGGGAAGGGAACACGATGGAATACTGGGTGTGCTTTCGTGGACTACGATCGGGATGGACACCTCGATCTCTTCGTCGCCAACTACATCGATCTTGATCTTGCCACCGCGCCAGTTCCTGAATCAGGTCCATGTCTGTACAAGGGCGTGATGGTGGCCTGCGGTCCTCCTGGCTTGCAGGGCGGAAAGAACATTCTTTATCACAACAATGGAGATGGAACGTTTGCCGACGTGTCCGAAAGTGCCGGGATATTGAAAGCAAATGGCACGTTTGGCCTCGGAGTTCTTACTGGGGATTTTGACAACGATGGTTGGCCCGATATCTACGTTGCTAACGATTCGACTGCCAGTGCGCTATACCAGAATAAGAAGAACGGGAAGTTTGTGGACATTGCTCTTGAAGCTGGATGCGCGTTAAGCCCGGATGGAAAGCCGCAGGCGGGCATGGGAGTTTCCGCCTCCGATTATGACTTAGATGGCAACCTGGACATGGTTAAAACAAATTTTGCCGGCGACACGCCTTCTCTGTATCACAACTTGGGCGGAGCGAATTTTGAAGACACCACATTTACCGCTGGGCTAGGAGCGCACACGCAATATCTAGGTTGGGGGTGCGGTTTTCTCGATGTGGACAATGATGGATGGCCTGACATCCTGATTTGTAACGGCCACGTCTACCCTGAAGTGGAACAACTCAAGACCGAGGCTGGATACGCCCAGCGAAAGCTGCTCTATAAAAACTTGCGAAATGGCCGTTTTGCCGACGTTTCAATGCAGGCGGGGACTGGCATTTCGGGTCCAGTGGCTGCCCGTGGTTGCGCGTTCGGGGACTTCGATAACGATGGAGACGTCGACGTTGTTATCAATTCGGTGAACGACTACCCCCAGTTGCTTCGCTGCGATTCACAGACGGGAAACAACTGGATCAAGGTTCGAACAATTGGCACCAAGTCCAATCGCAGCGGCATTGGTGCTCGCGTGAAGTGCGTAACGCGCGCTGCGGGTGAGACGAAACTACATCAGCAAATTGACGAGGTGCGGAGCGGCGGAAGCTACATCTCGCAAAATGATCTTCGCGTGCATTTTGGCTTAGGCAAGGCAGAGAAGGTGGAACTTCTGGAAATTCATTGGCCCAGCGGACAAACCGACAACTTGAAAGACATTAAATCCAACCAATTGCTTTACGTGAAAGAGGGCGAAGGCTTGGTTCGCACTGTCCAGTTCGAATCGCAAAAAAAAGCAAAGGGTTGAATCGACCGATGCGCTAAAAATTCTCAAGCATCCATACGTTGGAAGTACCGCTAGCCTGCCAGATCGCGAGCTTCTTGCCATCAGTAGACTGGATGGCCCATCCAACTCTCATTTTCTGGTCATCAATAATGGTACGCACCCTTCCATTGAGAGGAACGTTGAGGAGAGAAGATCCATCCTGTGTAGTGGAGGCGGAGACCCAAATACTCTCTCCGTCCGCCGCCCAATCAAGGCTATTCAAAAAGGGCCAACCAGGTACCGGTCGAAGAATTTCCGAACTGTCGGCTATGGAAATCAGCCGAATCGCAGCGTCGCTGTTTGGCATGCTCTTCCTGGATGTAGCGAGAGTTGTGCCGTCTGGAGAGAGACTCCAATTGAAACTGTAATAGTCGGTCTCCCGGCGTTTCAGTTGAGGTAATTCGTTGCTCTCTCCGGTGAGTGGATCGAATCGAAAAAACCGAATCTCACCCTCTTGGATGCTGCTGAAGATGCATACATTCGCGGGTAACACACTGCACTGGTGGTTGTTGAGGCCGTCAGCTTTCAATACCAGTTGCGGTGGCCCTCCCGCAAGCGGAACGCGCATCATTCGGACTTGGTTTGTTGTTTGGTCGAACTTGGGCGTTACAAGATACAGGACGGTCCTGCGATCTGGCGTTAACCGGGGCGTAACCAATTGTTCGTTTCCGCCCGCGAGCAATTCGGGAGTGGCACGCGCGACCGCTTGTTTGAAGATGTGAAACGTGCCATCGCGATCAGAATCAAATAGTACGGATTTATTGTCGGGCGACCACGCGAAAGGGTAGTCTTGCCGCTCATCAAGTGTCAGTCGACGCGGAGCGGAGATCCCCGTTCCAGCGTTCACAAGGTCCGCGACGTAGACGTCGGGTTGGATCGAGTGTTTGAAGAACGCAAGCCGTTTCCCGTCGCTTGTGATGCTTAACGTCGTTACAAACCCAGGGTCGCTCGTCAATCGCAAAGGCACGCTGGTCGGCTTTAGTGATAAGGGATCAATTTGAATTTCCCACAGGTTCGAGTCGTCTTGATTAGGTGGACGTTCGGAGATGGTGTAGATGAGCTTATTGCCTACCGACCAAATGAGATCGGATCCCAACCCTACCGTGGATAGCAGGGGATGAATCCTGCGAGTTGCAACTTCGATTACTCGCAGCTCCGCATCAACGTGCTGACCTCCGCCATGATAGCGACCGGCTGCGTATGCGAGATTCTTTCCATCGGGCGACCAGGCTGGCACACCGACTAACGCTCCATCGCTGGAGAGAATTTTTCTAGGACTTCCTCCATCGGCCTGCATTACCCAAATTTCCTGCGACGAACCCCCCTTAGGACTCGCTGTACCTTTCAAAAACGCAATCTGGGAGCCATCTGGCGAGACAGCTGGCGAGTTGCCATCGTCGGTGAGCTTTATTGGTACTCCACCCATGATGGAGACGTTCCATAAACCCGGCGCATCGCTAGGAGATGCTGCCCACGTAGTCACCAGATGCGTTCCATCGACAAGCCAGCTTGCAGGCCGTCCCCCAAAATGGTCTGGCAAGGAAACCGGGTTTGTTTCCCCAGTTGCGATCTGCCGCAGATAAAACCCCGTCCTGTCCGAGTAAGCCAAATACCGACCGTCAGGGGAAATAACGGCGCTAAGAATAGGGACATCCGCGGGGTTCGCCGTCAGCCGGCGAAGCGAGGGAGAGGGGCGCGATACAGTCGAACGTGCGTGCCCAAGCCACCACCCAAATGCGACCGCCACGAGCAGAGCGATCGCTCCAACGGCAAGGCCCGCGCGAACCCACCTCGCTGCCGGTTTTGTAGGCGTGCTCGAAGTAAGGACATCTGAGGCCGGTTTTCCATTTACAGGAACCAAGAATCGGTAACCGCGGCGTGCGACAGTTTCGACAAAACGTGGGCTGTCGGCTGAATCACCGAGTGCCTCACGCAGGCGACGGATCGCTGCATTCAAGCTATGGTCGAAGTCAACGAAGGTGTCAGCGGGCCATAGACGATTCCGCAATTCTTCTCGGGAGACCACCTCACCGGGCTGTTCCAGCAAAACGGTCAAAACCTGAAATGGCTGCTCTTGTAGGCGAACCTTCGAACCATTGCGGCGCAATTCTCCCGCCTTCAGGTCAACTTCGAAGATTCCGAACTGCAACAGCCGATTTCCGTTACTAATGACTGGCATTTCCCGACCCCACCGCTTCCGAGTTTAGCACTGAACAGTTTCAAAACGCATGTCAGCTACGTCGTTAACTATTTGACGTATCAGCGCTTAGCTCGTTACCAGGAGATGAGGTCGGCGTTATCCGATCGGGCTTGAGGTACGAACAGACGAGTTCGAAATTTGGCTTTGGGAACGAGGGAAAGAAGCCATGTTTCGAGCCACGGTATTTTTTTATTTAGTCGTATCGATGATCGCCCCGGCTGGTGTGTCAGCACAGACCAGCGACGATTCGCAAGTAGCGGTTTCAGTGTTCAACGACGCGCACGTGGATCGTCCCACACTTGAGTCTGGCCTAGACCGCGCAGCAGCGGTATTCCGCCGCAGTGGCATCCAGTTGATCTGGGCGGAGTGCAGTCAGGGACTAGGCAAGGTTTCTCGAGACTGCACAGTGCCTTCTGACGGTGCGCACCTGGCATTAAGAATTTTGACTCGATCCCTGAATTTGAAGTCGGAGGTTTATGGGGTTGCGTTCCTGGGCGAAGATGGACGAGGCACCCAGGCCGATGTTTTCTTTGGCGAAGTAGCCAACCACGCGCCAACAGGAGCGAATGTTTCGAACATGTTAGGACACGTGATTGCACACGAACTTGGGCACTTATTACTTGGCAGCAATTCTCACGCTACTTCCGGGATCATGCGCTCGCGCTGGCAGGCAGCAGAGCTCCAATGCTTGGCTCATGGAGCGCTTTTTTTTACCCCAGATCAAGTTAAGTTGATGCAGGCAAGACTTCAGAAGGGGGAGAAATATGTCGAGGCGAGACTTGGCCGTTAAGATGGCGGTTTCTTATCAACGTTTGGAGCGCCCGAACCTTCCTTGAGAACGTGAATCGCATTCGGGGACAGCGAAACGTAGCGTTCACTTAACCCACTTGGCCATCGGACTTCAACCCAGTCGACTTTGTCGGCTTGCCCGAGTCCGAAATGTGGCCGCATATCACTGTTTGAGTTATAGCTTGATCCGCTTCGCACTTCTGCGACGAGAGTCCGTCCGCCGACTTTCACTTTGATCTGGGCGCCAATGCCGTCGCGATTGGATTTGGTGCCGATCGGCCGAAACGCGATCCAGTGGTTCGCCGACCGTATCTCATTTACAAGCAGACTGGGCGGGGCATTCATGTTGCTGATTACCGCAGACAGCCGGCCATCATTCCACAAATCTCCAATTCCCAACCCGCGCGACGATGCGGATGTGGTAATCGCAGGTCCTGCCGTCGCCGAAACGTCTGAAAATGTTCCGTTACCATTGTTATGGTAAAGAATGCGCGGTTCCTGGAAACTGCTCCCCAAATGCTGTCGGTCGACTTCGGGATAGACATGGCCGTTGACGAGCAGCAGGTCGGGCCAGCCATCATTGTCGAAGTCGAAGAACATGGTTCCCCAACCGAGATACTTCGTATACAGACCTAACCCTGCCGCAGTCGTTACGTCGTCGAATGTCCCGTCACCGTTATTCCGATAGAGAGTTGATGTGTCGTCGGAGAAGTTGGTTTTGAAAATATCGGGTCGGCCGTCCCCATTGAAATCAGCGATGGTTGAGCCCATACCTGCCTGCTCTCGCCCATCTTCGTTAAACGCTGCCCCAGCAGTCACGCCGACGTCGGTAAAAGTGCCATCGCGGTTGTTGTGGTAAAGAATGCTTGCGGTACTGTCGCATGCGACATAAATGTCAGTCCATCCGTCATCGTCGAAATCTAAAGTTGAAACGCTGAACGCATAGTGCCCGTCCGTCTGATCAATGCGAGCCTTTGAAGAGACATCCTCGAAAGTGCCGTCGCCGCGATTGTGATAAAGGATGTTTTTTGCACCAGGCAAGCCACGCGGACCACACATCACAGGCACGCCTTTCCAAATGCACGAGGGTCGTTCTCCCGGGGTAGGTGCTTTGGAGAGATCGAAGTCGACATAATTGGCGATCATCAGATCGAGTTTGCCGTCGCGGTCGTAATCGACGAATGCGCAGCCAGTGCCCCAGGCTTTACCCGAGCCAGACACCTGTGCCTTTTGGGATACGTCTTCGAAAACTCCGCTCTGATTGCGATAAAGGAGATTCTTTCCGTAGTACGTGACGTAGATATCTTCCCAGCCATCGTTGTTGTAGTCGCCTATGCAAACTCCCTGACCCCAACCGGTGGCGGCGAGACCTGCTTTCACAGTCACATCGGTGAAGGTCCCGTCGTGATTATTGCGGTAGAGATGGTTTGTCGGGCCCTTGCCGTTAGGGAAGCCTTCCAAGGTGGTGCCATTGACGATAAAAAGATCGAGCCACCCATCATTGTCGTAGTCGAAGATTGCGACGCCAGTCCCCGTTGTTTCGATGATGTACTTCTTGGTGTCGGTCCCACCGAACACATTCATCATGGTGAGACCTGACTTCGCAGCGACGTCAACGAAGTTTGCAATTGCCGTTGATTCCTTTTGTGGTGAGGCAATCGGTTTGACTTGCGCAAAGCTGGGCAACGCAAGAGTTAGACCGCTGAGCAGAAGACACGCGAAGAGATTCAACGATCTGAGAGAACGGTAAATGCTTACATTCATGGCCCAGCTTGCATAGTAGGGTCCCCTCATGGCAGGGTCAAGGCAGATGGGCCGAGTTCAAAGCTCATGAGTTCGCATAGTAGTATCGAATCGAGGCAACGATCAGCAGTGATCTCGGCGAGACTCGACATTCGGCCCATACCCTTCGCAACGAAGATACCGCAGATCGTGATGTTCCTTTGCCTATGCTTGACTCTGCTTGTTCCAGTTGCAGAAGCACAAAAGAGCGCCGCGGCAACATCTCAAGCAACTTATCAAAAAGGGATTGCAGCTCTTCAGCGCGGTGACCTGGCAACGGCCCGTGCGGCATTTGAGAAGGTTGTACGCGCGGTTCCGAACTCGCCGGAAGGACACAACTCGCTTGGCTGGGTGTTATTTGCGCAGGGGCATCCGGACGAGGCCGTTACCGAGTATCGAACGGCGATAAAGCTCAAGCCCGCGTTCTCGCAGGCCCGCATCAACCTGGCAAACGCTCTTTCACGACAAGGAAAGAATGAAGACGCTATTGCCGAAGCACGCGCAGCCGTTCATGCCGCTCCAAACAGTTCGGAGGCGCACAAAACATTGGGCCGCGTTCTTAGCCTCTCGGGCAATTTAAGCGACGCTGGTGCTGAGCTGCAACGAGCGATCGAGCTCGATCCCGCACGGGCCGATCTGCACGATGACCTCGGATCAATCTTGGTGCAGGAAGGAAAAATCGACGAGGCCGCCCCGCACTTTCTCGAGGCGCTGAAACGGCAGCCAAAGTCTCCCACGATCCTGCTCCATCTCGGGGTTGTTCGATGGGAGCAGAAGTTCCTGGACGATGCCGCAAAATTGTTGCTCGAGTCATCTCAAATTGCTCCGCAAAATGCGCAAGCGCACTACTACTTGGGTCGCGTCCTGGAGGACCAAGGTAAGCGAACTGAGGCGATCGACGAACTTAAGCGGGCGGTGGAATTGCAGCGTGATTTTGCCGATGGATACAGGGCCCTCGGTCTGGCGTCGCAGCGCACCGGGGACGCAAACGGGGCGATTGCCGCGTTTCGTCGCGTGGTGGAACTTCAACCAGACAATCCTGATGCGCGAAACAATCTAGGCTTGGCCTTGGTGCAATCCGGGGATGCGGCTAATGCGGTCGTCGAGTTTCAAACTGCTTTGCGCTTACAACCCGGAGACAGTGGTTACCGCGGAAATCTGGGCGTGGCTTACCTGCAGCGAGCAGATTTCGACGCAGCGATTACGGAACTCCGCGCTGCAATAGAGACATCACCTCAGGATGCAACTCTGCATTACAACCTCGGCTTGGCGCTAAAGCTCAAAGACCTGCTCGCAGATGCGGTTCCTGAACTTGAAAAGGCCGCGCAGCTTGATCCGCAACAGGCTGATATTCGTTATACCCTCGGTGTGACGCTTTGGCAGATGGGCGAATTCGATAAAGCAACCAAGGAATTGCAGGCTGCGCTACAAGTGAAACCAGATTACGCGGAGGCGTATTACACCCTGGGGACGGTTTACAAGCAACAAAACAAGTTGACAGAAGCGGCGAGTGCACTTCGCGATGCGATTCGCTTGCAGCCAGATTTTGCGGGCGCACACACAACGTTGGCAGCTGTCCTGCGGCAACTGGGTGACGATCAAGGCGCTGCTCGCGAAGCCGCGGCCGGTCTCCAAATCAGCAAAGAGAAGACAGCGCTTCAGGCGGCTGCGTTCAACACCAATTCTGGAATTCGAATGTTAACCGCCGGCGATACACAGGGCGCAATAGCCCAATTCCGGTCCGCTATACAATTGGCCCCTTCGTATGCGCCGGGTCATTATCAGCTTGGCCTCGCACTTTTACGCCAAGGGTCGAAAGACGAGGCTCGAGCAGAATTCGACAAAGCGTTGGCGTTGGACTCCAGTCTTAAGCCTCCCCAGAAATAAATTCCACTGCGAGTGACTCGCTATTCGTTGAGATATTGCTACCAAAAATGGAAATTCACGTTTCGAGTTCATACAAGTTGTCATAGGCCTGTAAAGACCGGATTAAATCACTTGACAACACAGCTTCATGCAAATTAATTTTCGTACGGCACGTGGGGTGCCCGGTTTAGTTTTTCTCCTGACATTCTGAAATTCTGCAGTTGGGTATCTTGATTTGCCCGCGAACTCAGCAGGTTCTGGGCCGCGGCGCGAGGAAGCTCTTGAGTCCGGCGTGTAAGCAAAGTTCGCTGCGCGTTATCCCCGGTTGCGGGACGTCTGTCTTTCCATCGAAATTTCACTCTTCGGAAGTATTCTTCAGGTTCCCTGCGCAATGTATCTTCGGAAGCGCAGTGAGCGCGGCCATCCATATAGCGAGCAAATGCGGAGGCAATAAGAAATGACAAGGCGATTCGTAATCGCTACGGCGGCAGCTCTTTGTTTTTGTGCGACCACATTGATTCCGACGACGGCGTTCGGACAAGCCGTGTACGGCAGCGTTCTCGGTACTGTAACTGACCCGCAAGGCGCAGCAGTTGCGAATGCAAAAGTGACCGTGACGAACCAGCGCAAGGGTACAGCGGATACGACAACGACGAACGGTGACGGCAACTATTCGGTCACGCACTTGATTCCGGATGTATACACGGTCAGCGCGGAATCGGCAGGTTTCAAGGTCAGCCAAACGAAAGATATCAATGTTTCAGCTGATGCAGGCGCGCGCGTTGATTTGCAGTTCCAGGTTGGTGGAACGAGCGAGACGGTGGAAGTCACCGCCGAGGCACCGCAGCTGAAAACGGATCGGGCAGATGTGGCAACGACTTTCAATGAAGCGTACGTTGAAGATTTGCCCATTCTGAATCGTAACTTCACTACCCTTCAGCTCCTTGCGCCAGGTTCTCAGAAGATTGTCGGATGGAGCCACGCCGCTACCGAGAATCCACAAGGTAGTCAGCAGATTTTTACGCAAGGCCAACACTTCAGCGGTACCGCGTACGAACTGGATGGTACGGATAACCAGGATCCAATTCTAGGAATTATTGTTGTAAACCCCAACTTGGACGCTGTCACCGAAGCTAAGGTCTCGCTGCAAAACTATGACGCGGAGTTTGGGAAGGCTGTCGCCAGCGTTGTCACTGCGCAGACGAAGTCAGGCAGTAACGAATTTCATGGGAGCGGCTTCTATTTCCGACGCTCCGACGCACAACTAGCACGCGATCCGTTTACCCAGAGTCCGAATCAGGCGAACCCTGTTACTGGTCGTCTCGTACCGCCTTCGCGCTGGCAGCAATTCGGTTTTACCTTTGGCGGCCCAATCATCAAGGATAAATTGTTCTTCTTTGGTGACTACCAGGGCACAAGGCAGACGAACGGCGTGAGTGGCCTTTTTACGCTCCCAACGGAGCGGGTTCGGGCAAGCTGTAACCCAGCTACGAATGGGACGAGTGCTACGCCCGGATTTTGCGATTTAAGTGAGTATTTGACTGCCGGTATTACGGGTGGGGGGCAGGTTTATGATCCAGCGTCGAGCGATTCTGCAGACGGCAGCGGTCGCGACGCATTTGCAGGAAATCTGATTCCCATCGATCGGATTTCGCCAGCCGCTTCCGCAATATTGGCTGCGTTGCCTGCTCCGCAAAACTCCAACGTTTTAAATAACTTTGTCGGTTCTGGCTCAGGCCCGTTTAGCCAAAACGGGTTTGACACCCGAATCGACTATTCTGCGACGTCCAGCATCAACGTGTTCGGCAGATTCAGTCTGAATTATTACAGTCTTTCCGGGCAGGGTGTCTTTGGTCAAATGCAGGGTCCAGGCAATGGTCTTCTGGGGCTTTCCGGGAGTTCGACCACTCACAACTACAGCCTCGCAACCGGTTTTACAAAGACCTTTAGTGCGACACTTCTGACGGATTTTCGCTTCGGGTACTTCAAGTACAACCCTGTAACGGCCAAACCTGACGGCGGCACACCAATGACTGATTTTGGAATTCCTAACGCCAATACCGGCGACCCAAAAACTGAAGGTTTGGGTTCGTTTCAGCTTGGCAAAGATCAGATCAGCGGATACAACGGTGCGCCCGCAAACGGCGACCAGGGCCTCGTCATCTCAAGTTTTGGTGATGGTCTAGGTGTCGCTCGTTGCAATTGTCCGCTTACTGAGAGTGAACAGCAATTTCAGTTTGTGAACAACTGGACAAAGATTTTGGGTAATCACCAAGTTAAATTTGGCGCTGACATACGCTATGCGATGAATCTCCGAATTCCGAGCGACAACAATCGAACTGGGGAATACAACTTCAGCCCGGAGGTGACTGGCGAAAGTGGGGACCATGGACTTGATCTGGCAACCTTCCTACTTGGACAGGTGTCGTCATTCGCAAGATATGTAAACAATCCGGATCTCCCGTCCGCTAATAATGCTGCAGAGCGACAAAAACGCTGGTTTTTTTACGGCCAAGATACATGGCGGGTGACTCCAAAACTAACGCTCAATTACGGGTTGAGGTGGGAAATCTACTTCCCAGAGAGCGTCAACGCTAAAGGCAACGGGGGCTTTGCCAACATAACGGATTTGGATGGAACGGGTGCCATCAGAGTCGCAGGTTTTGGGAATATCGACTTGAACGGCAATGTCGATAACAAACTCAATGCTTTCGCTCCACGTCTTGGCATTGCGTACCAGTTGACTCCGAAGACTGTCGTTCGTGCGGGCTATGGCCGAAGCTTCGACATAGGCGTATTTGGATCAAATTTTGGCCACACGGTGACTCAGAATTTACCAGTCTTGTTGAAGCAAAACCTTAATGCGAGCAGCCTTGGTACTGGTCTATCGGCAGATCGTATGCCGCTTTTCTCATTAGATGCGGGCCCAATTGCTGCTGATTTTCCCGCCGTTCCGGATGACGGCATAATCCCCTTCAACACCCTTGGCGGGCAAGTCACAGGTACACACATTCGTCCTCCCAAGCAGGTTCTACCAACGGTAGACGCTTGGAACATTACCGTACAACGCCAGCTTACCAACACCACATCCCTTGAAGTCGGTTACGTTGGCAGCAAAGGGACGCACGGTTTTGCCGGCAACGGACCAAATTACAATGTGAATCCACCTTCCATCGTAGGTTTTACGGCTGGACTTTCCCAAGACCAGCGGAGGCCTTTGTTTCCAAAGATTCCTTTTTCACTAGACAACTATTACGGAAATGACGCAGCAAGTACGTACAACGCATTTGAAGTCAAAGTGGATAAGCGTTTTTCTGGAGGCTTACAGTTACTGTCGCACTACACATATTCCCGCGCCTACAACCACGACAGCAACTACTACGCGATCAATCATGACATCTCTTGGGGTCCTGTGGACTTCAACCGAGATCACGTCTGGGTTTTGAGTACGGTCTATGAGCTGCCTTTCGGCAAAGGAAAGCGCTTTGCGGGTGGGGCAAGCACTGTCATGGATTACATTATCGGTGGATGGCAAGTAAGCAACACGACAAATTGGAGTAGCGGTCTGCCGTGGACGCCCAGCTTCGCCAACTGCGGTGCTGAGCAAGATGTCGGTATCTGCCGTCCCAATAGAGGCAGCGGCTCGTTCGACGTAGGTGTGTCAGGGAGCATCGACCCGGATACGCACACGCTCACCTATTACACTCCAGTGCCAGACATCACAACGAGTTCTGGGCCTTTTGAGGATCCAGGTGCCGGGAACTTAGGAAACATTGGTCGCAATACGTACCACGGGCCATCTGGGTTCTATTCCGATCTCTCGATCGTGAAGAAATTCAAGATCTACGAGAAATTGACTGCCCAATTCCGCATGGACGCCTTCAACGTGTTCAACCATCCCGTGTACGCTTTTAGCGCAAACAACGGTGCGCAAACCTGTATCGATTGCCAGGGCGGTAACAATGGCAAGATCACCGGTCTGGAAGGTGGCACATCCATGCGCCAACTCCAGTTCGCCGTGCGGTTCGACTTCTAGGAGTCGAACCCCGCGGTCCTCAGAGGAGGGAGTCCTAGACTCCCTCCTTTATTTTTGTTGGTTCTTATCGCGACCATTTTGCCATTATGCTTAGGCGCCTCTTACATTCCTGTTTCCTGATTTTCCTTCTTTCTTGCACCCTCTATGCCGCACAGGGGACACAGGCTGCGCCAGGTGGCGAGAACCCGCCGCCCGCGGTGAAGTCCATGCCTCAGACCGCAGAGTCCCCGCTTGCCGAGCCTCAGAGATTGATGCGAGAAGGAAAATATGACGACGCTATATCGCAGCTTCAGGGGATGTTGACTCGCCCTAGTTTGAAAGGTGTTTCGCGCGAATTGGGTCTCGCTTACTTCAAAAAAGGTGAGTACCTGCCGGCTATTGCCTCGTTCAAAAAAGCGCTCGAAGAAGACAGAGAAGATCGTGAAGCAACCCAGTTGCTCGGGCTCTCATACTATCTGGCGGGTCGTCCTGCAGAAGCTATACCGTTTCTCGAAAAGGTCCAGTCGTGGTTTCCTCGAGCCAATGTCGACGCGGCTTATATTCTCGGGATTGCTTATATTCAGACGAAGGATTACCCGCACGCACGCACTGCATTTGCCCACATGTTCGATGTGCCAGCGGATTCTGCTGCTGCGTACCTGTTTACCGCGCGCATGCTCCTGAGGCAGGAGTTCGATCCGATCGCCGAACAGTATGCGCAGAAGGCGGTCGTTCTTGATCCCAAGTTGCCACTGGCTCACTCCTTACTAGGTGAGCTCAACCTTTACAAATCACGCATTCCTGAGGCCATCGCTGAATTCGAGAAAGAGCTGGCTCTGAACCCCGCGAACGCCGCCACGTATTACAAACTCGCAGACGCCTACTCGCGCGTTCAGAAATATGACGATGCCGAGCGACTCTTACAGCGGTCGATTTGGCTCGATGCAACGTCTACCGGACCGTACATACTCATGGGAAAGGTTCTCCAGAAGAAGGGGGAATTGGAACTGGCAGTGAGGGCCTTGCAGCGTGCTGTTTCAATGGACCCGAACAATCCGATCCCTCACCACCTGCTTGGGCAAACTTATCGCGACATGGGAAAAAAAGAGGAAGCCGAGTCAGAGTTGAAGTTAGCTGAGCAGATGCGAAGCCGTCAGGACGCGCGCCCATGAGTCCTGACGAAGTCTCCGTGAAACGAAAAGTAGTCGGCCTGGGCGAGCTGCTCTGGGATTTACTTCCCAACGGAAAGCAACTCGGAGGCGCCCCCGCAAATTTTGCCTACATTACGAAATTGCTTGGCGATGAGGGCATCGTCGCAAGCCGGATTGGCAACGATCAACTTGGTTCTGAGGCGATGCGGCGCCTCGCAGAACTCCGCCTCGGGACAGAATCCATTCAGCAGGACAAGGAGTATGCAACCGGATCCGTAAAGGTTGAAGTCGATACTGCAGGTCAGCCCCGATTTGAAATTGCGGAATCTGTCGCATGGGACTTCCTCGAATGGACGTCGGGTTGGCAAGAGTTCGCGCACAAAGCAGACGCCGTCTGTTTCGGTTCGCTCGCCCAGCGGGCACCCACAAGCCGGGCGACCATCCGGCAGTTTGTACATTCCACGCGACCGGGCGCCGTCCGGGTATTTGACGTGAATCTTCGTCAAGCGTTTTATTCGGCGGAGATTTTGGCCGATTCCATGAAATTGGCAAATATCGTCAAGCTCAATCATGAAGAGCTTGCGCGCATTATGGGAATCTTCGAGTTGTCGCACGTTGATGAACAATCGTCGGCGCGGCGGCTTCTGGCACTGCACAATCTGAAGCTCGTGTGCGTTACGCGCGGCAACGGCGGAAGCTTACTAGTTTCTAACGAACAATGGAGTCAGCACCCTGGATACAAAATCAACGTTGCGGATACGGTTGGGGCCGGTGACGCCTTTACCGCAGCGCTGATCCATGGTTATCTGCGCAATCGCACCCTGAGGCAGATCGGGGAAGAGGCCAACCGGGTTGGTGCCTGGGTAGCGAGCCAACCAGGTGGAATGCCGGTGCCCGAATACGAACTGGACACGACGCTCCGCGCGATCAAATAAAGAATCCCTACTTTGCGCTCAGTTGCTCCTTTGCAAGCTGATCGACCATCTTCGCGGGCAGCGCGTGAAGAAACTCAAGAAACACTCCATTCGTCCAGCCGAATCCAATGACGTTCGCTTGATATCCAGCCGTAATGTTGGCTTCTGACGACCGAGTGACAACGTTATATTTCTCTCGTATATAGCCATCACGCCGAAAATTTTCCGCGACGGTCGAGAGAAACTTGTATGACAGCCGATTGGCGTCATCGTTGAAACCATAGCGTCGCAGACCCTCAATGGCTGGTAACTGTGTTGGAGCCCAGCCCCATGGGTAGTCCCATTGAACGCCGGTCTCCTGCGTACTCATTGCGAGTCCGCCCGGTTGCTCGAGTTTTGCGAGATTCGCGACCACCTTACGCGCCTGTTCATCAGTCGCAACACCTGCCCACAATGGAAACAAGGTAGTGATGTAGACGTAAGAGGATCGTTCCTTTTTCTCGAAGTTGTAATCGAAGAACATGCCTTTCTCATCGTCCCACATGTAGCGTATGACAAGCTGACGACGAAGCTGAGCTTTTGCCTTCCAAGCCTCTGCTTCGGCAACATGCCCAAGTATCCGAGCCATCTTCTCCAAGTCAGTTTCTGTCTTGTACAGCAGACTGTTAAGACACATCGGTGCAAAATGGTGCGTGGCGGCGCTATAAGGGCCAAATCGAAAAGATATGTCGTAGCCCGACTCACGCATGGAACGATCGCCCTTATAGAAATCGTCGCTGAGCGAAACGACCTGTTGCGCCTCACACTCCGGATGCGCCATCGTTGTCGGCACGTCGCAAACTTGGACGGAGTATTTAGCGCCGAAGGTTGGCGCAGTATCTCCCGCCTTCTGGACCACCACGTAGTCATCAGCCTGGTTAGGACGCGCAGTAAAATATGACGTGACTTTACGATAGTACCCGCTTTCATCCTGCAGTCCCTCTGCGGGTGGTCCTGATCCGAAATCGTAGTAACGTGAAAGGCCAGTGTCTCCCGCCAAATGAGGCTCGCGGTTCCACATCTCGTAATCACGTTTCAAATATGAATAGGCACGCTCGAGCCATGCATTATTGGATTTTCCCGCTGCTTTCTCTGCGTCATACACTGACATGATCATCGAACTAAGAAATGGCGGCTGCGAACGTGTTAAGAAATACGTTCGGTTCGCATTTAGAAGTGCGCCGTAGTGCTCAATCTCGAAGAAAAAGTTCTCAACCATTCCTTTTGCCAAATCAATACGGGCATCACGGACGAGACCACGGATAATGAAATAGCTGTCCCAGCCATACATTTCGTTGAATCGTCCACCCGGTACGACATATTTGTTTTCCAGGTAGAGCAATCCGTGCGGATGGATTGAGTTCGTGTCAATCTGCCCGAGTTGCGTGATGCGTCTAGGAAGATGCTCGACGTCCACCTTGCAATCGGCTTGGAGTTGGGAGACGGCCGGTGGGGTAGGAAAGTCAGCGGGCAAATAGAGCACAGGGGCAACTTTAAGCTTCGGGTCTACGATCGAGTCGCAAGAATTCATTGAGCGAGTCAGCTTGTCCCAGTTCGTCGAAATGTACGCTAGGATCGGATCGAGTCCGGAGTGTTCGCGCGCAGGGGCGGCGGTTTGGCCGGTGACAGCAACGCTCAATCCTGCGAGCAGAAGCAGAGCTGCAGCAAATGGCCGAAGTCGAGATCGCTTTGAAAATTTCATCTGTCCCTTCCTGTTGGGGTCGCCAGGATCATTATTGCTACGCGACGTCGGAGCCACGAGGACGCGATGTCGTTCAATCACGATCGCTGCAAGTAATTGATAATACATAGTATATCGGTAAATGGGCGAATCTGGCGAAACACGCGCGTTTAACAAAACCACCCCTCTGTCGCGCCTTTTGTTACTTTGAACTGAGCTCGCAAAGCGGATTGTGCCCGATTGCTTTAACCTCATTAGAGAGAACCGTGCAAGACATCGAAAAACTCAGCCCCGAGCTGCAGAGTATCTTGAGCCAGCCGATCCGAGAACTCGGATTGAAGCTCGAAGAGTCGCCCGTCCACCGATACGTGCAACAGTTGTACCGCGAGTTGGATCGCAAGGGAGTCAAAAAGTTTCGTCCTCAATGTTATCTGACCGACGAATGGGGATGCCCGTCCGGAGAGCCGGTTATAGGAATTCCGTTCTACCTTGCGCACACCGACTTGGCTCGTCTCGAGAGGGAATTGAACGATCTCGAAACAACGCGCGAGATCATGATGTACCTTCGTCACGAGGCTGGGCACGCGTTCAATTACGCGTACAAGCTATACAACACGCCCGAATGGAAACAACTCTTTGGTCCGTTTCGACGCCCGTACCGCGACAACTATCGTCCAATCCCATTTTCGCGAAACTACGTTCGACACCTCGCGGGATGGTACGCACAAAAACATCCCGACGAAGACTTCGCGGAAACTTTTGCTGTCTGGCTGACTCCCCGATCAGGTTGGAGAAAACGCTATCGCGGTTGGGGTGCAATGGAAAAGTTGCGATACATGGATCGGATCGCACGAGAACTTGGCAATGTCGACGCGATTCGACGTCGCGGCCGAACAGATGTAACGGTTGAGGAAATGGAAGCGACCGTCGGAGAGTTTTACCGGCAATCGTTGACGGAGGAGTTCCCAACTGGAGACTTGGCGCTTGATACCGACTTGGTAGATATTTTCAATGTGTCGAAACGGCGCAGAGGGGTTCGTCCAGCTGATGACTTCCTGCGACAGCACCGCAAGACGGTTGTCGACAAGATTGCCTATTGGACTGGCGTGCAGCGGCCCCTCGCCAGGAAATTAATTGAGGTGATTGAGAAGCGTTCCGCGGAACTTGGTTTACTTGCGGATACCAAGCGCGAGGCGGAGCACTTGACTGAGATTACCGTTTACGCTTCTGCCTTGGCTACCAACTATATGACGCGCGGGAAGTTTATTCAGCCATGATTTCATTTCGAGAAATGCCTCAAGATTTCTTCGCGTGCGCCCGATTTTTCCGCCGGAGGCGACCATGATCAGCGGGAAACTTAAGGTTGCAGTGCTGTATGACGTTTGGGAGGATTCGACTGACGTTGTCGAGGCGCCTGCGGAGAAAACCTCACGCAAGAAAAAGAAGCCCCAGAGCAAAACCAGGAAGCAGAAAGAGGATCGAGAGGAAATCTTTGAAGCGCTGGAAAAACTTGGTCACGAGCCGTTTTACCAAGTCCTCGATGGTTCCCTCTCATCGCTGCATGCCGTTGGAAAGTGCGGTGCCGATCTCGTTTTCAACTTAACCGAATCATTTGCAGGCGACGATGCCAAGGAGATGAACGTTGCGGCCTACCTCGATCTCCTCGACGTGCCATACACCGGCGCCGGCCCGCATGCGAATTTCCTCGCGCAAGACAAGGCTGTGGCGAAGAAGATGTTTGCCTTTCACGGTATCAAAACCCCATTTTTCGCGACATCCTACCGCGGCAGAATTGAGCACGCACACAACATTGAGTTTCCGCTTATCGTAAAGCCAATCCTCGAAGACGGCTCCATCGGGATTGACGCCGGGGCCGTGGTAAACAGTATCAAAGAATTAATGGAGCGAGTGGAGTATATCCAGGATCAATTTGATTCTCCCGCATTGATGGAAGAATTCATTGAGGGAAGGGAGATTTACGCCGGCATTCTCGGCAGTTACGAGCGAGCTCAGGTTCTACCTCTCGTTGAGCTTGACCTGTCGAAGCTCCCGAAGGGAGTTCCAAAAATTGCAAGTTACGATGTGAAATTTGAAGAAGGTACCGAAGCCTACCGCCTCACCAAGTCCGGAATCGCAGAAGATTTGGATGAAAAAACGACTTCACTTTTGAATGACACCGCGCTCGCAGCATACCGTGCGGTGAAGTTGCGCGATTATGGAAGGATAGACATGCGCCTTTCAACCAAAGGCGAGGTCTATGTAATCGAGGCGAATCCAAATCCGTGGCTTTCAAGCAAGCAGGAATTCGCGATGGCCGCGAAGAAGTCGGGACGCTCCTACACGCAGTTGATCGGCGAAATTGTCGAAATGGCTATGGCGCGGCACCTTGCAAGCAGTGTTGCAGCGAACACGGCTCCGAGTGGCTAAGCTCGCATCGCGCGACTATTTATAGAGCCGCTATCGGCTGACTTCGCTTCAAAGGCTTGAAGTACGATCATGACCACAAGGCACGCCAACGGAACAGCCAAGCCCAATCGAAGGCTGTGGTAACGATCCGCAACGAGTCCTACGATCAACGGCATTACTGCGCCACCCATTCCAGCCAATGCAAACATGAATCCCGCCACACGCTGAGCTCGATCACCGTAACGGCGCGACAACAGAGAAATGACGATCGGGTAGACCGGCGCAAATCCCAACCCCGCAATGAGTGCACTGAGCGTTGAAGACCACAAGGTTCGAGAAGCAAGTAGCCCGGCCGTACCAGTGCATGCCAGGATTAGACCTGCGTTCGCAACTCTACGATCTGAATATTTGCGCAACGCCAGAGGAGCGAGGCCGCGCCCGCCAACAAGAGCGCTCCAAAAAAAAGCAGGAGTCAGCGCCCAAAAGGAGCCAGCGCCGCTCACTCGCCTTGCGTATGTCGCGACCCACCCCGAGAATGCATTTTCACTGCCCACATAAAGAAAGAACAGTGCGGAAAATATGATCCCCAATTTCCAATCCCAGTTCTTTCTCGGAGTGGTCGGGTTTTTGGGAGGTGAAGCGGGATTAACATTGAAATCGGATCCAGCTACTCCAGCGCCGCAAACCACGAGAAGGAGCGCGAGTATCCAGTAGAGAGCCTCGACGCGGTGCAGTTGCACCAAAGCGGCGATGGCGATGGGTCCAAGAATCGCTCCAATTCCCCACGACATATTGAGGAGATTAAGAGCCGAAGCGTCGCCCTCCGGATACATCTTCGAGATGAGTAGATTGCCGGTAGGGATCGTAATTCCAAAACCTACGCCGTAAAAGAACACGGCGGCGAGTGCGCTTGGCCAGCGTGACAGGGCCAAGCCCGCAACTCCCAATGACATCCAGAAAAGCCCGAGGGCAAGCACGATACGGAAGCCGCGCCGCGGTAGAAGTAGACTTGAAAGTCCGACTCCAAGCATTGAGCCAGCGAACTGCGAAGTAAACATTCCGCCTGCATCTGCATCGGAAATAGACCAGCGGGCCGAGAGGATTGGTATCAACGGCCCGAGCATTGTCACTACGACACCGGTCAGCACGAATGACGCGTGCACCAGCAAGATGGATCGCCGCATTTGAGCGGATTCAGAAGTCATTAAGCTGCCAGCTCCACCGCTCAACCCTCTCCATACGACACTTGACCCGGCATTTTCGTGAGTCAGCGGGATCGTCGTCGAGCCGTCTGTGCCATTGCGGTCGAGTCCCTTATCACTAGATCTGGTTCCACCGTAATTCGCCGGAACGCGGAGCTGCGATCTGGACGTATGATTTTCTGCAACACGGTCGCGGCAGCCGTTTCACCCATTTTGTGCAGCGGTTGGCGGACGGTAGTGAGTCGTGGATTTTGAAATGCCGCACTTTGAATATCATCAAAGCCGACCACCGAAACATCTTCCGGCACTCGAAGCCCCGCGTCGCGTAAGGCGCTGATTGCGCCGATGGCGGAAATATCGTTAAAAGCAAATAAAGCCGTGAAGTGTTCTCCAGACGCTAAGAGTTGCTTCGTTACCAAATAACCTGGTTCCGGTGTGGGGGAGTCGCCTTCCAGTTGAACAATCAAACGCGAGCTGATTTTGACTCCTAAGCGCGAAGCAACTTCACGGATCGAATTCCAGCGAACTTCGGTGTCGGAACTAAAAGCTTGCCCTTTAATAAAAGCGATGTGCTCATGTTTCAATCCAACCAAGTGCTGAAGTGCAAGTTCCGCTGCGCGAGGGTGATCAAGTTCAATGTTGGTAATTCCGCGAACCTCATAATGGCCCGAAATCGTCACCACTGGCAGCGGGAAATCTTGCTGCCAAGGCGTATCTACCGCGATCAACCCGTCCACTGAGCGTGAGAGAAGCAGTTTGGGATATTCATCGATCAAATCGGGACGGTGGCGGTGGCTGGCAACGAAATAAAAGTAGCCTTCGTTCAAAAGGTGGTCTTCGATGCCACTCATGACAAGAGCCGCATATCCTTCACTAACCTCAGGGACCATAACCCCGATCGTAAAACTCCGCTGCGAACGTAGCGAGCGAGCAAAGAAATTGGGGCGGTAATTGAGTTTCCGAGCGGCCTCAAAAATTCGTTCCTGCGTCTCTTTAGGGATGGAATCGGCAACCGCAGACCGGTTCATTACTAGCGAAACCGTCGCCGGAGCAAGGCCGACATAATCCGCCAGAATTTTTAGGCTGACGCGCTCCTTGGGGAGCTTCTGACCAACAAAATCGTTTTTCTTCAAGGTAGTCTTACGGGCCACGGCTGGCGAAGTCTCGCACAACGTGCGCCAGATGGCAAGCCGATAGGCTTGCCATACGCGCAAAGAAAATAAAGCTGAAGATGGTGGTTGTTACCTCGGCCCTTGTGTGGACAGCATTATTTACCGAGAGCCTTTTCAATCGCCGCAGTGACCTGGGGCGAATCGGGAGTGACTTCTGGTTCAAATCGCGCAATGGCGTTGCCATCTCGATCAAAAATGAACTTTGTGAAATTCCACTTAATTTCACCACCAGTAGTGGGGTTCAAAGTCTTGTCTGTGAGGAACTGATAAAGAGGCGTCTGATCTGAACCTTTGACCGAGACTTTGGCCATCATCGGAAAAGTGACGTTGTACTTCCGCGAGCAAAACGTCTTGATCTCTTCGTTCGTGCCCGGTTCTTGCGCGCCAAAGTTGTTTGCCGGAATCCCGACAATCACCAGACCGCGATCCTTATACTTCTCGTAGGTTGACTCGAGTGCCGAATACTGCGGCGTGTAACCACATTTGCTAGCTACGTTAACCAGCATCACAACTTTCCCTTTGAATGAGGAGAGTGGCGAGGGCTGGCCATCGATTGAATTGAGTGTGAAGTCGTAAACTGACTTACTTGCAGCCAACGCAAGGGCTGGAAGCAACAAAAGCATTAAGAACAGAGTTCGCAAGAGATCCTCCAAGTGTGCACTGCGATCACTACGCCTGACTGGCGCAGCCGAAACTTATGTTAGCGGTGCTGCCGATGCCTTCGTCATACAACTTCCAGATCACACGATTATAGACTCGCCGAAATATTGATACGACCAAAGACCAATGATGCACCGGCTTCTTGCTATAATCCGCTGCTTCACTCACATTCCAAACGCGGGCAAATCGAATGGCATTTCGGCTTCGAGCGACGGCTTCAGCAGTGCTGGCAGGCATTGTTCTCTCATCCTCACCAGGATGGGGTCAGGATTCAATCCTCGGATTTTCGGCGTCATCAGCGGACCTTGAACGAAAGATCGAACAGCGTTTCAAAGCAATTCCATTGGCCGATGAAGAAAAACGTCAGCACAGGCTTTTCACTTCAGAGCCCCATCCTGCCGGATCCAAGCGCAATAACGAACTTGCCGAATATATGGCCGCTGAGTGGCGAAAACAGGGCCTCGAAAACGTCGTGATCCGCCAATATGACGTTTATAGCTCTGAGCCCAAATCAACTTCGCTTGAAATGATTTCGCCTGTGCCTTTTAAGGCAAGCTTGCGTGAGGCAGCCTACGATGAAGACCCTGACACAAAGAACCCGCGTATCTCCGCAGCATGGACTGGGATGTCGATTTCTGGGGACGTGACAGCGCCAGTTGTATACGCACATTCCGGTAATCCCGAAGATTACGCTGTGCTTCGGAAGAAGGGAATCGATGTAAAGGGAAAGATCGTTCTCGTTAGGTATTCCAATCCATATAGCTATCGCGGCTTCAAGGCTCTGACTGCACAGCGGGAAGGCGCCGCAGCGATTTTGATCTACAGCGATCCAGCGGAAGACGGGTTCAAAAAAGGAAAGGTTTTTCCAGAAGGGCCATGGGGACCCGAAACTCACATTCAGCGTGGCGCGATTACCTATGACTTCATCGTTCCCGGTGACCCGCTCACTCCGGGATGGGCATCGGTCCCTGGAGCCAGAAGGATTGCTTCACAAGATGCGCAGTCGCTGCCAAAAATTATGGCCCTGCCCCTTTCGTGGGCAGATGCAAAACCGTTGCTCGAGAACATGGGAGGTCCTGTCGCTCCCGCCGATTGGCAGGGAGGACTAGCAATTCAATATCACCTCGGTGGGGAGCAGGCGCGCGTCCATCTCAAGATCGAGATGGACAATTCGATCAAGCCATACTTTGTGGTCGAGGGTCGGATTCAAGGCGCGGACGTCCCCGATCAGTGGATAGTGCTTGGCAACCATCGCGATGCTTGGGTATTTGGCGGGGTTGACCCCAGCAGCGGTACCGCATCCATGATGGAGATGACCAGAGCTTTCGGTGCATTGCTTAAACAGGGAGTGCGTCCACGAAGAACGCTCGTTTTCTGCAGTTGGGATGGAGAAGAAGTGGGTCTTACTGGCTCGACCGAGTGGGGGGAACAATTCGGCGAAGAGTTACAAAAAAAAGCAGTCGCTTATATCAACGTAGACTCTTCAGTTTCAGGCCCTGATTTTGACGGTAGCGCTGTCGGTTCTTTGGCGCCGATGTTGATAGAAACGACCCACAGTTTAGAGGATCCTTCAGGCGTTTCGTTGTATGAAGCTTGGAAAAATGCACGTGCGAAAAAGAACAAAGATAGCGGAGATGGTCCGGCAACAGACTTCGTCCTTGCCGATACGCGTATCGGCAGTGGATCAGATCATACAGTCTTCCTGAACTACGTCGGCATTCCAGTAATTGGGCTGTCCTTTGATGGATCGTATGGTGTGTATCACTCAGCGTACGACAATTTTTATTGGATGAATCATTTCGGAGATCCGGGCTATCGTTATCACACGCTTGCCTCCAACCTTTGGGGCGTACTCGCTTTACGTCTGGCAAATGCTGATCTTTTACCGTTCGATTTCGACTCATATGCTCAGAACGTGCGCGCATTTGTGAAAGACCTGAGTAAAGGAAGGGATGTCAGCCAAGTCGATCTCAAGTCGCTAATGCTGAAATTGGCAGAGTTTGAGGCTGCCGGCAGGAAACTGAATGCGACCATCTCGACGGTCCTTGCTTCAAAATCAACGAAAACATTTCTGAATTCAGCCAATCAGTCGATGCTGCAGGTTGAACGAAACTGGTTAAATCCCGAAGGAATTCCCGGGCGACCATGGTTCAAGCACATGCTTTACGGTGCGCGTTTCACGTATGCACATCTGGAATTGCCTGGCCTGACTGAGGCGGTGGAACAAGGAGACTGGCAAAGGGCAAATCAGCAAGCACATATTCTTCAAGCTGCGGTGGACCGCAACACCAAGCTGATCGACGAGATCACCGCAGAATTGTTGAAGGCATCCGCAAATGGGGAAGGAGCTCATTGAGATCGTACACCTTGGCGCTTGTGTCCCTGAACAGAAAAGGTACCCGTGTCTGAACTAGCACTTCTCGGCGGGCCGAAATCTAAGACGAAACCATTTCCTGTCTGGCCGCAGTTCGACGACGGCGAACGCCATGCGCTGCAAGCGGTTCTAGAGAGCCGCGTCTGGTGGCGTACGCCCGGCACGAAGACTTTGGAATTTGAACAGGCGTTCGCCAGTTTCCATGGAGCCCAGTACGGAATTGCCGTCACCAACGGAACGGCTGCCTTGGAGGTGACGCTGGCAGCACTCGGAATCAAGTCTGGGGATGAGGTGATCGTTCCAAACTTCACATTCGTCGCCACCGCCAGTGCCGTCCTATTTGCGAACGCTCTCCCTGTGCTCGTTGATGTGAGTGCGCGGACTCACTGCATTGATCCGGATCTTGCTGAAGCAGCAATTACCCCGCGTACCAAAGCGATTATTGCGGTGCACATGGGGGGACACCCGGCAGATCTGGACCGCCTCAGGCAGCTCACGTCCCGGCACGGACTAGCTCTGATCGAAGACTGCGCTCATGCGCATGCCAGCGAATGGCGAGGACAGCGCGTTGGAACTTTCGGCACCGCAGGAACATTTAGCTTCCAGTCGAGCAAGCTCATGACCGCAGGAGAAGGCGGCATAATCATTTCAAATACGAAGGAGTTTGAGCGACAGGCACGGTCCGTCCATGATTGTGGCCGGCTACCCGGGGAGTGGTTCTACAGTCACTACGGTTACGGTTC
>Ga0207650_10000170_pt1 | contig 77357 bp, 60 predicted proteins | sample KBSS63metaG_FD_184325 | JGI IMG/M metagenome (GOLD analysis project Ga0207650, IMG submission 184325) | Switchgrass rhizosphere microbial communities from Kellogg Biological Station, Michigan, USA - KBS S6-3 metaG (SPAdes) (version 2) | ecosystem: Host-associated > Plants > Roots > Rhizosphere...
CGACGACGTCTCCCTTCTGGTTAATGCCAAAAGCGATGCTGGACGAGTTGCCGGGCAGGACCCCCAAATCCTGCACGACATAAGAAGCTGGGTCAGCCGCAACGGCCCAAGATGTCAGGCCGAGCACAAGCGCGACAAGAGGGGCTCGCCTCGACGGGAGACGCACAGCGCTAGCCGAGAGAGTCTTACTGAAAGCAATCGCGAGATACTGCAGAGACGCCGCAAACCAAATGGAAATTTGGGCACGCATCGGAGATCTCCTTCAAAAAAATCGGAATCTTGACTGAGCGGAGGTGGGTAAGGACTGTCATTCTTGTACGTCTTGCACTCCGATGCGGTGACCTCCGTCACCTCACCGCGTGATCACATGCCGTTCGGCGAATCGCGGTTGGCCCCCTGGGCTGCACGGAGAGCGGCTTGAGCCAAAATACGCGGCAGGAATCGTGCAGTCTGAGCCGTTTTGACCACTGTCCGACGTAGCTGGCAAGATCGCCAGTGGGCAACCCTGTCACGGCAAGCTGATGGCCTGCGTTTCCGGCTAGGTTTTCTCTGTACTTTTCGCGTGGCGTGTTCCTCCTGATGGACGGTTCAGATTTCAGGAAGGACTTTTTTGGTCCCAATGTTCAGACCATATCCAGCTTGCCGGCCATTTGGGTGTGATGGTGCCGACAATGAGTAAAGCAATTTCGTCTAAGCCCGTGCGAGTAGCGTTCTTCAGGCTGATTTGCTCATTGGGCGAGCGAACTCGATGATCTTTCCGCGTCCTTCTGCTGAAACCCACTTCAAGCTTCTTCGGAAATGGTTGGGTATGTAGAATTCGATTACTTTTGCCACAGTCGTCACTGCCTTCATCTCTAAAATGTCCTCACGCTGTCTACCGCGTCTCCACCGATTTTCTATCCGTATGGCCTTGCCACTCCCAGCCACAATGACAACGGACGAAATCGCTCAATCTCAGCTTCTTCAATAGAGCTTTACAAATAGTGCATGACCTCATCCACATCGCTGTTCTCCAAAACGAGTGACTTGCAACGAGAGCCACATCCGGCCCTTCAAAATATTGGAGTAGCGCAAGTCAAATTCGGATGCGATGCAGTTGTCTCGAAATTGTCAAATGATTGTTTGGCAAAGTTAACGTAGGCAATTGAGAGAGGCACGCGGTCCCCGATTGAAGCCGCTATGACGTTCATCGGCAATTCACCAACGACTGCTTTCCAGACCCGCGTTCCCAGCAGTTTGCGTAATCGTCTTATTTCGCATTGCATTACACGGACACTTTCGAATTGCCCGTGAGAAGGGCGACGTTGAGTGAGGAATGTGACTAAAACTTCGCCAGTGAAGCGGCGGGCGCTTGCCCTTGGTAGCCATCATGATGATGACGAAGAGCGCTTTAGGAATTGGCGAGTCGAGCAACATCAAAGTTCCCGCGGCATTCGGTTTACTTGCCGCGCGGTGCGTGCGAGACCGGCCGAATCCGCTCTGCTGGAACGACACCTTCCCCTTCCAGCAGGGCGTAGAAGCGATCGGCTGCGAGATTCTTGAACGTCTCAACTTTCCCGGAAGGCCAGCGGACCTCGAGCGACTCAATCATCTCCGCCGATCCCAGCCCAAAGTGCAAACGGACATCGCTCTGGGAGATATAACTACCGCCACTGCGAACCTCGTCGGTCTGCGTCATCCCTCCGGTCACGATCTTCACGCGCGCCCCGATTCCCATGCGATTGCTCCGGGTGCCCGCCAATTCCAGACTCACCCAGTGGCGGCCGGAAACACCGTGGTTCTGCAGGATCATCGGCGCGCTATCGAGGTCTTCGACCACGACGTCCACATTGCCGTCATTGAACAGGTCCCCGACCGCCAAGCCCCGTGACACGCGGCTCTCTTGCAAGGCTGATCCGGCCAGACTGCCGGCATCACAGAAGGTGCCATCTTTCTGGTTCAGGTGGAGCAGTTTGGTCTGCGCGTAACCACCGCTGGCAGGCACCTTTTCCATTTGCGGATAGACGTGACCGTTCACCGCCACCAGATCGAGCCAGCCATCGTTGTCGAGATCCACGAATGCATCGCCCCACTTCACTAGACGAAAGGAGGGCAAGGCTACCCCTGACGCGTACGAGACATCCGTAAACATCCAGTTCCCGTCGTTGCGATACAGGTCGCTATAGTCGTCGCTGAAATTTGTCACGTAGATGGAAGGGCGTCCATTGTGCAGGTAGTCGCCGAGGGCGACTCCCATGGAGGCTTGCTCAGAGCCCGTCTCGCTCAACGCGGTACCGGATTCGAGGCCAATCTCAGTGAACTTGCCTTTGCCGTCGTTGCGGTAAAGAAAGTTAGGCAGTGTGTCGTTGGCCACGTAGATGTCAGGCCAGCCGGTATTGTTGAAGTCGGCCCAAACGACGCCGAGACCGAAGTAACCGTGCGGGTCATCAACGCCGGCGGCCTTGGAAACGTCAGTAAACGTGCCATCGCCATTGTTGTGAAACATCGAATCGCCTGCGCCCTTCAACCCACGCGGTCCGCAATAAACATCGATACCGCGATATTTGCAGAGTGACTTGCCGCCAAACGGGGGCAGATGGTCGAGTTGGAAGTCGACATAGTTGGCCACCATCAGATCCACGAATCCGTCGCGGTCGTAATCTCCGAAAGCCGCACCAGCAGACATGCGACCGTCCGCAACACCCGCTTTCGCGGTGACATCGGTGAACGTGCCATCCCCATTGTTGCGAAACAGAACATTTCCTCCGAGACACGTCAGGTACAGATCTGGCCACCCGTCGTTGTTGTAGTCGGCCACTGCGCCGCCCATCGCGAAGCAAGGAGCCGCCAGGCCTGACTTTTCCGTCGCATCGGTAAATGTGCCGTTGTGGTTGTTATGGTAGAGCGCTCCGCGAGCCGATTCCTTGCGCAGGGCCATCTCGATGGTTGGCGCGTTCGTGAAATAGATGTCCAGCCAGCCATCGCGATCGTAATCCCACAGAATGACACCGCCGCTCATCGACTCGACAATGTATGTGCTCAGCGGATTGGCGATATGTCGGAAACGGATGCCTGCCTTCTCCGTGACGTCTTCGAGTTGCGGTACTTGGCGTCCTTTGCACTGAACCTTCTTGGCATTCGGCGGCGGAGGAGGCGCGGCCGGATGCTGCTCCTGACTCAAAGCCATCGGTGCAAGCAACACCGCTGCGCCGACGAGCAGGGCGCGAATGCGAAGTAATGGTCGCGGAGTCAATTGCTGTCCGTCTCGCTCAAGTTCATTGCTTCTTGTCTTCCTTCTTTTGCGGAACCTGCTCGGAGACAGTAGTCCCCAGTTCTCGCAGAAGCGCGCGAGCCGCATCATCACCCGGGGCAAGTGCCAGCGCCTTTCGCAATGCCCGGATTGCTTCCGGCTTGTTCCCGGCGCGATAGGCCGTCAACCCGAGATTGCGCATGAGATTGGGTACTTTCGGATCCCATCCCTCCGCTTCCTGATAGTGTCCAAGAGCAACGGCATACTGGCCCTGCATTGCTTCGACCGTGGCCAGATCATTGAAGGCGCCGCCCAGAACAGAACGCAAGAATTCTTCCTGCGCCGCTGCCTGTCTCTGCTGGCCCGGTGTCAGCTTGGCGTGCGACAGCGCGTCGCTGCCTAACGGTGTGGCCGCATCCTTGCCCGGCCCACCCAAGGGAACAGGCGGCTCGTTTTGAGGAAGGCTAGGGGCATCGGCTGAAGAAACTCCGGATCCACCCGAATCGCCCGTACCACTTCCTTCCTGGTTGTCGGCGATGATGTTTTGCTGAATCGCGCGCGCCTTTTCGAAGTATCGCTCCCCTTCCGCTGCTCTTCCGGAAGCAACGAGGATCCGGCCAAGACTGGTGTAGGCCTTCCGGATATCTTTGTGAGCGTCCACGCCGCTACGTTCGGCAAGTGCAATTGCCTTCCGGAAGAGCCGCTCCGCGCGCTGATTTTCCTTGCGCCGGTAGGCATTCAGTCCCAGGTACAGCCAGGCTTCCGGTGAAGACGGATACAATCTCGCCGCCTCCCCCAGATAGTGATCCGCCTCCTGCGACTGGTTCGAACTGAACGCCATATAGCCCAGGAGATAGTTCGCAAAAAAATCTCTAGGGTCGACTCGCAGTTGCTCGAGAAATTGCCGGCGGGCCTCCGGCGTGGGGGCCCATTCGTTCTGCATCAAGTAGGTCAGGCCGAGAAAGTAGTGGCCGTTTGGAACTTTAGGATCGAGTGAAAGCGCACGCTGGAACTCCCGGATTGCGTCGCCGTACATGGTGGCATTTCGATAAGCGATGCCGAACAAGAGATGCAGGCTGCTGCCATCACCGGACGCCACCGTCATCTGCTGGAAAATGGCTGCGGCCTTTTCCTTCTCTTTCAATCGGAGCAAACAACTGGCGAGACGGTAGCTGGTGTCGCGGTTGGGACGAATCTCAAGCGACTTCTGGAAAGACTCCGCCGCGGCGCGGTAGTCCTTTTTCTTCACCTGCGCCTGGCCCCGAATGGTCCAGGCCGTGGCGTTACGCGGATCTGCCGCAAGCGCTTGGCTGATCTCTTTGAGTGCTTCGTCCACCCGGCTGCTAAACAAGTTGGCAGCAGCGAGATCGACGTGCGCATCTGCAACATCCTCGAACTCGAGTGATCTGCGGGAGAACTTGGCGGCCTCGGGATATGCGGCTTCAAAGAGGCGCAACTTTCCCATTTCGCGGAGTCCGAGGGCGACTATCTTCTCGCTGGCGGCAGCGGCAGCAGGCAAGTCACCAGCCTTCGCCGCCGCCTGCGCAGCGGCAAATCGCCGATCAAATTCGTCGAGTGGTGACGCGGGCTTCTGTTGCGCGTTCGCTTGCAGGCACCCCAGAACGGCAAGGAGGAAAAGCTGCGCGCCACGCGCAGACCGTCTCCACAGAATGACGTTCGAAGACCCGGAAGGTGGGGTGTGGATCAAAGCCGAAGGTCCCAGGCTGGTAAGTAAAAGTACACGCTTGGTGGCGAGCTGTTCAAGTCGCAGGATTTGGCGAGAAATCGCCATTACGCCACTACTTCGCCCCGGGAAAGCTGTTTCCGAGCAGTTGGTGTAATCGCCTGTTCTCGCCAGTTAAGTAAGGGTGTCATTAAAATCGTTGTCAGGGGCGAGGGGCGCTGGGTTATATGCCTGTAGTTAAATTCAGGCCGTCGGCGGAAATAATAGAACGCCATCGTTATCTGGCAGAGAAGCACGCCGCTTTCAGGTTGATGCAGAATTTGGTCGAACAGATTGCGGTTTCGAAATACTCAAGCGGGCTTTTGCTACAACCTCGATGCAGACGTTGTTAGTCGCACAGACTCCGGAGTTCGAGTGGGATAAAGAAATTCTGCGCGTCAGTCCTGATGTTCACAGTGGTGAGCTCGTGTTTGATTTCAGGAAACCGGGTCCAATCTGCTCAAATACCGGCACTGGATTCGACGCTGTCCGCCTGAAGCGGGTTTCTCGCGGCTCGAAGGATTTCTCACGCTCAAGAAGTGGTTTGTCGTACACAAGGTCTAGTCCACAGTGGACTAGAAACATCGACATTACACCAGTTGACCCTTGGTCAGAGTGGCCTGAGAAGTAGTTGATGTAATCGCCTGATTTCGACAATTGGCCTTACGCGCTCGGCCAACGATTAATGAGGTGCCACCGACGCATCTGTCTCGGTCGCGACGGAATGTGCGGTGACTCGAAAGAATTGCTCTGCTGCGCCTCAAACACCATTGCGATTCTCTGTGCTGCTCGTTAAGAAAGGCCTTGGTGGCTCTTCTTTATTCGGCTTGATCCCAGACTGGAGTCCAGGACTTGTCCGGGTTGAAGCGCTCCATGTTCATGAACTCGTCGAGGGTGCTTGGGCCGAAATCTTTTTCGTACACAACGCCGTCGTGGCTGACGATGAACGTCTTTACGCCGGTCACGCCGTACTCGGCAGGGGCAGCGATCAGGGCGAAGCCACCGATCATCACACCTTTGACTACGAAATCCATTTTGCCGAGTGGAGCAGCCGGTCCCTGTCCCTTCAGAATTTTGAAGAAATAACCGTGATAGGGCTCGGATCCGCTGGTGTAGCCCAGTTCGATGGCGCGAGCGATCTTTTCACCGATGGGACCGCCCCACGTGCCGTCGGGGTTTTGCCAGGCCAAACCATCCTGCTTGCTCGGAGTACTGACGATGCGCTGTGCGTACTGGTTCACGTTGTACCCTTCGAGTGGCTGAAGCGCGTATTCGTGCTGCGCCTCCACGTAGCCGCGGCAGATTTGAATGGCGTCCAATTCGTTAGCGCCGATACGGCGGTAGAGAAGTTCCTGTCGGCCGGCCTTCCCATCAAAAAACCACTTGCTACCGCTCTTCACGATCGGAACCGGAAACGGCCAGTCCTCCTTGCCTACGAGCAGGAACGCGCGGTTCCCGTTTTTCGGATCCACGGAGATGCTCTTCTTTTCACGGGCCTCGGCGGCGAAGTCGGCGGCGTGTTTCCGATCTTGCGCGAATTCACCACTAAAGACAACGTCCTCGCCACCGGGGCCAAAGATGTGCATGAGCGCGACGACGTCGAACTTGTCGGCGGCAGCCACCAGCGCATCGGCTGCCAGTTGCGGGGTGTCAAAGCTGCTGAGGCCTGCGGCAGGAGGACTCGTAGAGGCTGGAGGCATCTTGGCTGTCGATTGCTGCGCAATAGACAGAACCGAAACGCATAAGCACGCCCAGACCACCGCGATGACAATCCGAAGAATTCGGAAGAGATTCACATTCGCAGATGTCAATGTCACTTTGTGCTCCTAGGATTTCCGATTACGGTTGGTAACCTATCGACGCCGCCCGCCACCGCCGCCTCCGCGAAAGCCGCCTCCACCCCCTCGAGATCCCATGCTTGAGGAACCGCGGCTGCTGCTGCCGCGAGCGCTCGATCCGCTGTATCCTCTCGATCCTCCTCCGAAGGCGTCGCGGTTTCCGCCACCGCTGCGCGAGAGATCGCGGCTTCCGATGCGATCGGCTCCGCCTCCACCGGCCCGGTTGCCAGCACCGGCGCCCCCGCCACGATTGCCCATACCATCCCCGCCGGCGCGGTTGCTTGCGCTGTTCCTTGCGGTGGAGCTGCGGGATACGTCGCCGCCTTGCCGTCCCATCTGTTGGCGGGCGCTAGCCTGACGGTTGGCAAGAGAGTCGCCGCGCGTCGTGCCGCCGAATCTGTCCGCTGTTGCGCGATCTTTGTAGGGAGCTCCGCCACGATGTTCAGGATTGTGTTGCCATTTGTTGCCACCCCCACTCGGCAAAGTGGAGACGCGATTTCCCCCGCCGGCACCGCCCACACCGCCAACACCACCGGCACCACCAACTCCGCCAACGCCGCCGGCACCACCAACGCCGCCAACGCCGCCGGCACCACCAACGCCGCCAACTCCACCAACGCCGCCCACTCCACCAACGCTGCCCACTCCACCAACGCCGCCCACTCCACCAACGCCGCCCACTCCACCAACGCCGCCCACTCCGCCAACGCCGCCCACTCCACCAACGCCGCCCACGTTACCGCGATTGCCGCCGCGGTTGATGTTCGAATTGCGGTTGAAGTTGTTGTTGACGTTGATGTCGATATCATTGCCGCCCCAGCCGCAGCCCCATCCCCAGCCGCCGCTCCAGAACGCGCCCATCATCACACCCATGCCGAACGAGATGGCCATTCCCGCAGCGTAGTATCCATAGGGGGGGTAATAAATCGGAGGGTAGGGATAGATCGGCGGACCGTAAACGACCACGGGATCGTAGGAAGGCACATAAACGACTTGCGGTTGAGCCTGTTCGACGACGATCACCGACTTGTTTTCGACAACTTTTGTTTCCACCTTCTGTTGCTCAGTCGATTTCAAATTGCCCTTATCCTTGGCTTTCTTGCGCATACGCTGCACGGCATCCATTACGTCGCTTTGCTGCGATAGAAACGCGTTGCCCAGGTCGGTCGTCCACTGGATGTCGTCGGCCAGTCGCTTTACCACATCAGGCAAGGCGGCCATCGCTTGGACGCTGGGATCCCAAGACTCTTTCGCGACGGCATCGGCCAAGGGTTTGTCCTTGAGACCTTTGTGTTTTTCCAACCATTGCTGGAGCTGGACGATCTCAAGCGGATATGTGGATGCCGCGAGGGTCTGCGCCAGCAACGGGTCTGGATAAAGGGCAATGGGTGCAACTAGAGAATCGAGCTGGTCGGGCGGAATCTTGGCAGCCTGACTCGGTGTCGAGGACGCGGTCGCCTGCATCGGAGGCGGATAGAAGGTCAGGGTGTCGCCGGGCAAGAGAGCAACGCTGCAAACAATCGCCAGCAAACCTTGGAAGGTTGCGCCATTTCTGTTCAGATTCAAGGGCCGCTCCCCTCGTCTTACGAAACTACTGTGGATCGCCGGTCAGATCGGTCCGGGGTGTAGAAACAATGCATTCGTTCCGCGATCTGCATGGCTACAGTCCGCAGTGCGGAGCTACCCCTTCTCAACGTAGGTCATGCCGTTTCTCACGTCAGCTGGCAAAAAATACAGGTCGTGTGGGTGTCGAGATCCAGCGTCCGCTACCGGACGAGCAGGCGTAGTTGACGTAATATCGACATTTCACCAACTACTTCGCCTGGAAGCCTGTTTGTCGGGTAGTTGCTGAAATCGCCTGGTTTCTTCAGCTGGGTGATTCTAGGCGCCCGGTTCACACCGATGTTCCTCAACCGTCAAAATCGCAGGAACGTTTTTTGCCAGCAGTGGCACCATCCACGTCACCCACTGATCGAGAATTTCGGGAGAAACCGCCGTCTCTCTAGTTTTGCCCTCTACTCGCCATTTTCGGCGCAAAAATGATCCGCTCGACTCGACGTTGACTTCGTAATCCGACTGTTCCCGAACTAGAGCACACAAACTCTCGGCAGCCTTCCGACTCGCTGCGTTGTAAGAAAAATCCAAGCGCAGCGTGCTCTCGGCGGTTACACCGTGTTTCTGTAAAGCAGCCCACGTGTGGCGATTCATCGCAAGTTGTTTGGCAAGAATGGTCTCGTAGTGTGCGTCTTGCGTGGAACCCTATGATATCCGAAGGCTTAAGCCACGGTTAGCCGATCGTTATTGTAAAATTGCCATTTCACCAACTGCTGACCGGGCTCGAACTCTTAACTCTTCGAACAAACAAGAGCTTATAAGTCGGAGCCACCCTAAGAGGACTCCAGGGTAAGAATCCAGCTAATTCACATTGAGGAAAACGCCAACTCTTCGGTTTGCCAGGTCAACGGTCGGCGTAATCGAAAATTCTGTTCCTCGAATTGAGATTCTGGTGCGACGGGAGACGCTGCTACCCACGAGGTAACCTAGAGTGGCCCCGGCGGCGACGTCACTGGCCCAGTGCTTGTTGCCCCTTACGCGAGCGATACTTATGGCGCTTGCAACACCATAGCCGACAAGTCCCGCCTTCCAACCGTAGTATCGTTGCGTGACTGTCGCAATCATGAAGGATGTGGATGCATGCGATGACGGAAAAGATCGATCGTTGCTTGCATCCGGTCGCGTGCGACTTATCGCCAACTTCATTCCATAGGTGAGCCCTTCATCAAGAACTGTGGCTTGCGCAAGTGAATAGGTAAAGGAATGAAAGCGATCGTTTTTCGATCGATTTCCCGCGATTAGAAGGCCGCCGACCACGGGTGCCACCACGTAGAGAGATCCGAGCGCCGATCCGAACTCGCCAAACGAGGAACTCCCGTCGTGGACTGAAAAATGCTCCTGAATATCTTCGTCCCAAATAGAGATGACGCCTGTTGAGGCGCTGCCGATGAGCAGAGGAGCAATGTTCTTCGTGCTGAACATCGCCAGAAAGTTTCCGCCCAGATTCTGTGGGAAGCGCTTGAGGCTGGTGTATTCAGGTGGAGCGTCAGTGGGCAGTCCTGAGGCCGTGCTTTGACCTTGCACTCTGGCGATCCCACACACCCACAATAGAATGATGGCCGCCGCCAAGGTGCTGCGCCGGGTCCCACCGAGGGAAGGGGGTTCGCTCGATCGCAAACGCGATGTCCTCTTACCATCCGGTCCGCGAGCAAGAGAGGTGGCGACTTTCATTCTTAATTCGCCAGTGCAAAACATTCGTAACAACCGACAAGCGGCGCCGCTGCGGTTCCCGTCGCCTCCTACGGTCCAATGGTCTCAGAGGGACTGAATCGTTCCGTTCTCAGAGGGCGATGGATAAGCAGTATTCAGAATGAACCTATCTTTTAAGGAAAGCCAATAGAATCCAGGGAAGTTTTTCGCCGTGAAAGAAGTCTGGGTTTGAGTCGGCATTCGAGAAATGGACGCGGCGCCCATCCCCTTGCTTGTCCGGCCCATCGCTTGACAAATATTTGCTGTTGGTTTTGAATAAATGACTGTCAGTCGAATATGGCTACAGGTCACCAATGTCCAAGAGCAAAACATCAGGGTTCTCTGCTGTTGTTGAAGCGCTAGCGGCGGAAGATCTTCCGCACCTCAAGGAATTGGGGAGACGGCAGCGTCGTGCGGCTGAAACAAGAGTGCGGTTATTCCGAACTGCGGTACAGCTTTTCGCGAAGCGTGGCTTCGGCAATGTCACGGTCGAAGACATTACGGAGGCAGCCGATGTCGGCAAGGGAACTTTCTTCAACTACTTTGAGAGTAAGGATCACGTCTTTGGCGTAATGGCGGAGATTCAGCTCGGAAAAGTGAAGGAAGCTCTCATCCGATCGGAAGCTGGGAATGAGACGACCTTCGCCACATTGCGCCGACTGTTCTCACGGGTCGGTGAAGAGCCGGGGCGAAGCGCAGAGTTAACGCGTGCCCTGATTTCTTCGATCACGGGAAGCGACCGCGTTCGAATCGTCATGTCGGAACGTATGGCGGAAGGACGACAGATGCTCGCCCGTATCATCCAGCTGGGCCAGGAACGGGGGGAGGTCGCGGCTGCTTTAAAGCCATCGCAAGTTGCGCTTGCTTGCCAACAATCTGTAATGGGCACGATGTTGCTGTGGTCTCTCCGGGGAGATGGGCGGCTTGAGACCTGGCTCGAAAACAGCTTCAACCATTTGTGGAGAGCAATCACAGCCCCGCGAGAGTCGTAGTCATGAAACGAAATCTGATACATCGTGTCGCAACTTCGCTGGTGGTCCTAAGTAGCGTGTCGTTAAGTCTTGCGCAAGTCCAAAGCCCCTATCGGCTCAGCCTTCGCGAAGCGATTGATAAAGGATTGCAGGCAAATCTAAGCGTGCTGGTAGCTGACACGCGCGTCCAGGAACTTGAGGGGACACGCGTTCGTCGTTTAGCGAATTTGCTACCAAAAGTACGAGCCCAGTCGTATGCCAACCTACAGAATCGCAACCTGCGGGCGTTCGGGATTTCATTTCCCGGCGTTCCGGAAGTCGTCGGGCCTTTCTCTAATTATGATTTTCGTATTTATGCAGATCAGAGCATTGTTGACCTGCAAAGCTATCGGAACTGGAAGGCAGCGGAGGTGCTTGCCGAATCGGGCAAGCTCGACTACCAGAATGCTCGCGACCTTGTAATTCGATCGATCGCCAGCTTGTATCTGAGCGGGCAAGCGGCTGCCGCGCGGGCGGAAGCAGCGCAGTCCCGCGTGACTGCTTCCGATGCTCTTTATCGCCTTGCGAAAGACCGCCACGATAGCGGGGTGGCCACCGGTGTGGACGTCTTAAGAGCGCAAGTGGAATTAGCGAATGACAAACAAGTGTTACTGGCAGCGCAAAACCAATACAAGCAGACTCTTCTTTCGCTCGCTCGGAACATTGGCATGACGCCGGGTACGCCTCTGGAGCTGGCGGAACCACTTGCTTTTCAGCCGTTGAGTCGTCCACAGATCGAGAGTTCAATTTCGTCGGCGCTGCTGAGCAGGCCCGACTACTTGTCTCTTGCGATGCAGCGGCGCAGCCTGGCGGAACAGGAACGGGCTAACCATGCCCGTAACTATCCGCGCGTTGGTGTAAGCGGAAACTACGGAGGGCTGGGCCGCAGTATCGGAAGTGTTCAAGGCACGGGAGTGATTCAGGCAACAATCGATTTCACAATTTTCGATCGAGATCGTGGAGGCGAGGCGCAAGAAATAGCCGCAAGGCTACGCCGAGTTGATGATCAGATCGCCGATCTGCATAGGGGGATTGATCAAGATATCCGCGAAGCGCTGCTGAACTTGGAGTCTACCGAAGAGCAGGTTCAGGTTGCGAAAGAAGGCCAGGATCTTGCGCAACGAGAGCTGACATTGGCTCAAGATCGGTTCGAATCCGGGGTCACGAACAACGTCGAGGTCGTCACGGCACAGGATTCACTGGCGCGCGCACAAGAGAATTACATTCTTGCGGTTTCCAGCCACGCGGACGCTCGCCTTTCCTTGTCGAGGGCGATGGGTGGCACCGAGCAATCGATTGGCAACTATTTAAACAAGCAGTGAGTGAGCTTCTGCGGCAATTTAGAAACGTTGGCACCAAGCAGGCTTGATGACATGAAGAAACGAATCCAATTACTCCTCGTTCTCGCTGCACTGGTGGCGGCTGGGTTGTACTTCTATCCGAGAATGAAAGAAAAACCCGCGCCTGCAAACCAGTTAGTCGTTTCCGGAAACATCGAAGCGCACGAAAGCCTTGTGAGTTTCAAGGTCTCTGGCCGTGTCACGGATTTACCGATTCAGGAAGGGCAGTGGGTTGAGGCGGGAACCGTTCTTGCCAAACTGGACAACGCAGACTATCGCCAAAAAGTCGGAATTGATGAGGCGAATGTGCATGTTCGTGAGTCTAACCTCGCGTTGACGAAAGCAGGGAGTCGAGAGCAGGACATCAAGGCGGCCGAGCAGTCGGTTGCCGATGCCGGAGCCGAGCTCGACCAACGCAAACTGGATCTCGAGCGGGCCGAACGGCTATTCGGACGCGACGCAATCGCTGCCCAAGACCGCGACCGGGCACTGACGGCATTCAAGCGCTCTCAGGCTCAATACCAAACGGCACAGCAGCACTTGAGTGAAGTTCGTGAAGGTAGCCGTCCGGAAGAAATTGCCATCGCCCACGCTAATGTTAAAGCAGCGCGCGAAAGTCTCGGGCTCTCGCGCATCAATCTTGAGTACACAACGTTACGAGCGCCGTCGGCGGGCGTGATCGCGGTCCGGCAGGCGGAACTTGGTGAGGTTGTGTCTCCGGGAACGCCGATTGTAACCCTCACCGATCTAGATCACGTATGGTTGCGCGCTTACGTTGCGGAAACAGATCTGGGCCGCATCCACTACGGGCAGCAGGCGACGATTCGAACTGACACGTATCCGGGGAAAACTTACAACGGGCGCATTTCTTTTATCGCCGACAAGGCTGAGTTCACTCCAAAGAGTGTGCAGACTTTCAAAGAGCGCGTGACGCTTGTGTACCGCATCAAGATCGATGTTGAAAACGCAAATCACGAGTTGAAGCCAGGCATGCCAGCGGACGCATACATCGATCTATCGCCAGCGCAGTCGCCTGCTCAAGCGCAGTAGGGAAACCGCATGGATGACAATCCAAAACCCGCGATCGTTGCGTCCCATCTCACCCGGACGTTCCCAGGTGTGCGCGCGGTTGATGATTTGAGTTTCGATGTACGGCCGGGGGAAATCTTCGGCCTGGTTGGGCCGGATGGCGCCGGCAAGACAACGACGCTCCGCATGTTGGCGGGCGTCATGCCGCCGGACTCTGGATCCGCAACGGTCGCAGACTTTGACGTGGTTCGCGATCCAGAAGGCGCCAAGCTGCACTTGAGCTATATGCCGCAGCGCTTTGGACTCTACGAAGACCTCACGGTTGACGAAAATATTCGGTTCTACGCGGACCTTTTTGGAGTTGACCGCACTGAGCGGGCTACGCGTTCGACGGAACTTCTTGCAGCGGCGGGAATGAGCGAGTTTCGAAAACGCCTTGCCGGCAAGCTTTCTGGAGGGATGAAGCAGAAGCTTGGACTCGTCTGCGCGCTCATCCACCGGCCTAAAGTCATTTTGCTGGATGAACCGACGACCGGTGTTGATCCAGTTTCCCGGCGCGATTTTTGGAAGATTCTTTATAACCTTGTATCCGAAGGCGTGGCGATTCTGACTTCTACCGCTTACCTTGACGAGGCTGAGCGTTGTCATCGCGTGGCGCTCTTGAACGAAGGTAAGCTCCTCTTCTGCGACACCCCTGACAATTTAAAGAAGCATTTGGGCAAAGGCGTTTTATCCATCACGTCGTCGGATCCGCGTCAGATCTACGACACGCTAAAAAACGCCGAAGGCATCTCGAGCATGATGCTGACAGGCGATGGCGTTCATGCTGTGGTGGATGATGCGGCGCGGCGCATTCCGGCGTTCACCTCGAGCCTCAAGGAAGCTGGCGTGCAATTTGACGAACTTCACGCGGTCACTCCCACGATCGAAGACTTATTCGTTGACGCTGTCACAAGCGGGGTGGGGCGTTCAGCATGAACGATGCTGAGAAGTCGGTAGTCGTTCGCGATCTTGTGAAGCGCTTCGGAGACTTCATTGCGGTCGATCACATTAGCCTCGACACGCGAAAGGGCGAAATCTTCGGCTTCCTCGGGCCGAATGGTGCGGGCAAGTCGACCACGATCCGGATGCTCTGCGGTTTGCTGACTCCTACGTCAGGAACAGCGATCGTTGCGGGTTTTGATGTCGAGAAAGAGCCTGAGAAAGTGCGCCAAAACATCGGCTACATGTCACAGAAATTCTCTCTCTATAACGACCTGAGAGTGATCGAAAATCTACGGCTGTTTGCCGGGCTTTATAGCGTTCCGGCGAATCTTCTGAAGGAGAGGATTGAGTGGGCCGTGGAGATGGCGAACCTGAAGGGCCAAGAATCTTTAATTACAGGAACTCTGCCAGGGGGTTGGAAGCAGCGACTGGCGCTGGGTTGCGCGGTTCTGCACCGTCCGCCTGTCATCTTTCTGGACGAGCCAACCTCTGGTGTTGACCCGATTTCTCGGCGGCAATTCTGGGAATTGATTCACCAGATGGCGCACGACGGCGTAACTGTTTTCGTGACCACTCACTACATGGAAGAGGCGGAGTACTGCAATCGCTTGGCAATGATTTACCGCGGCAAAATGGTCGCCCTCGGCACACCGACTGAGCTTAAGCAGAAATTTATGAAGGGAGAACTTCTGTTTGTAGAGGCTCAGCCACTTGGGCGAGCGGTTGATGTTCTCCAGTCGACGTCAGGCATTCTGGACGCAGCCGTATTCGGAAACGCGTTGCACCTTGTTGTGCCGAAAGCCGAAGAAGCGATTCCACTGGTGCGCAGTCGTCTGCAGTCGAGCGGCGTGACGGTAAGAAGCATCGAGAAGATCAGGCCAACGCTCGAGGATGTGTTTGTGTCTCTTACTACGGAAGGCGCGCAGACACGGGCCGCCGAGGTTCGCGCATGACCTACCGCCGTTTCGCAGCAGTCGCTTCGAAAGAGATTATTCAGATCATGCGCGACACGCGCAGCCTGATTATCGTCGTCCTGATGCCGATCATTCTTGTGCTCTTGTTCGGCTACGGCGTGAGTCTTGACGTGAAACACGTGGCTGTCTACGTATTCGACCGCGAAGGTAGCCAGCAAAGTCAGGACCTGCTCAAACGCTTTCAGGCGAGTGAATATTTCAGCGTGAAACGAACCGTAAACAATTATGCGGAACTGATCCGCGCCATCGACGATGGTCATGCGAAGCTCGGGTTGGTGATCCCGCCCGATTTCTCCGAGCGGCTCCGCTCCGGTCAACCGGTCAGCGTGCAGGCAATCGTCGATGCGACGGACGACAACACTGCCAATGTTGCGGTGAACTACAGCCAAGCCGTCGTCAGCGGCTTTTCACAGGACGTGCAGATCGAATGGCTGCGAGACCGCGGTGTGATGATTAGTGGTCAGCCAGTGAATGTCCAGGCGCGTACCTGGTACAACGAAGACCTTGAGAGCAGTGCATTCATTGTTCCTGGCGTGCTGGCGCTTGTCATGTCCGTGATTGGCGCATTCCTTACTTCGCTTACGATTGCTCGCGAATGGGAGCGCGGCACGATGGAACAACTCGTGTCCACCCCTGTTACGCCCCTCGAAATCATGTTGGGGAAGTTAGTCCCATACTTCGTTATCGGAATGTTTGATGTCGGGATCTGCACGGCTCTGGCACTCGTCTGGTTCAAGGTGCCGTTCCGGGGGAGCCTGACTACACTCTTCATCTGTTCTGCAATGTTTCTGATTGTTGTTCTCTCGCTGGGTTTCTTCATTTCGGTTATTGCCAAGAACCAACTCGCCGCCAGCCAAATTGCATTGATCGCCACTTTCCTGCCGGCCTTTCTGCTGTCGGGTTTCTTATTCGCAATCGAGCAAATGCCAAAGGTCATTCAATACATCACGCGGGCCTTGCCGGCGCGGTACTACGTCTCGGCGTTGAAGAAGATTTTTCTCAAAGGGACGCCTACCACGATGTTGTATGGCGAACTGATCCCGCTGGCGATCTTCACGGTTTTGCTGGCGACCGTTGCTACACGCGCATTTCATAAGAGGCTGGTCTAATGTTTCAGCGCCTCAAGCAGATGTTGATCAAGGAATTCATCCAAGTATTCCGAGACAAGCGAACGCGATTTGTGCTGTTTGGTCCACCAATTATCCAGATGCTGGTATTTGGTTATGCAGCAACTTATGAAATCCGCCATGTGCCGACCGTAGTACTGGATCTCGATCACACATTTGAGAGTCGAGAATTGATTGCGCGTTTCTCCGCCACTCCGTATTTCGACGTTCAACAACATCTCGACGATCGACGTCAGATTTCCGATCTGCTCGATCGCGGGAAGGCGACCCTCGCTCTCCACATTCATCCGGGATTTGCGGAGGAACTTCGCAAAGGACAAACTGCGCCCCTACAAATCATTGTGGATGGCACAAACTCCAATACGGCCCTGATCGCGACCGGATACGCGAATCAGATCGCGCAAGGATTCGCGGCTGACTATCAGCGCGACCGCATGGACCGAATGTCACCAACACTTGTCGCTCGCGTGCCGCAGATTCAACTGGACGCGCGGCCCTGGTACAACGAAAGCTTCACGAGCCGCTGGTTCTTCGTGCCCGGAGTAATTGGAAGTCTCACGCTTGTGCTGGTAACTACGCTGACAGCCTTTGCGGTCGTCCGTGAACGCGAGATCGGTACGCTTGAGCAGATCATGGTCACGCCCATCCGACCGTCTGAATTCATTCTTGGCAAGACGCTCCCTTTTTTCTTGATTGGGCTTCTCGACGTGGGCCTAATTGCGACGGTGGGGACTCTGTGGTTTCGAGTGCCATTTCGCGGCTCGGTCCTTGTTTTGTTAGCAGGTACTGTCGTCTTTCTTTTGTGCATGCTTGGCGTTGGCCTGTTCATCTCGACCGTTTCGGCCACGCAACAGCAAGCCATGGTGACTTCGTTCTTCTTCATCATGCCCGCGATTACGTTTTCAGGATTTGGTTTCCCGATCAGCACCATGCCGCAATGGTTGCAGACACTCACCTACCTTGATCCGCTGCGCTACTTTCTGATTGTCTTGCGAGGTGTGTACTTAAAAGGCGTGGGGATGGACATTTTGTGGCCACAAATGGTGGCCATGCTAGTGCTCGGTGTGGGACTTCTTACGATCAGCGTCTTCCGTTTCCATAAGGCACTCGACTAGCCGGACTTGCTGCACAGGCATTGGCTCGTGCAACTAGGGGCCTACGGCTACCTTCAGAGGTGCCGGTGTTTGCAACTGCTGCTTGAATATTTGGCGCTTCTCGGCGACTTCTGCAACCGCGTCTGCGTGTACGACGTAAGTTCCTTTTGGCAGAGTCGTTCCAAAGTTGATGTCGGGGCCGACCGAGTTCGCTTTCAATTTGAAATGCTGGTATCCGAGGGCCGTCGCGCGTCCGACCTCGTTGATGCCAACGACAACTACGGTCAAATCAAAATCACTCTTCGACCCGTTGGCGGCGCGGACCGTACCATCAATTCGGTTGTTCTGCACTTGCGGTGGCTTAACCCACTCAAACGCCAACGTGGCAAGAACGGCGACGGGAAATTCCCGGTTAATGCTGTGGGCAGGGACCGCCGAGTCGACAACCTGGATGGTTACGCGGGCATCTCCGGCCTTGGTTGGAACGCCAGAAATGGTGCCGCTTGCGGCGTCCAGCGCGAGGCCATCCGGCAAGGTTCCGCTGTCGATTCTCCATTTGTAAGGAGGGATACCACCCGCAGCCTGGAGTTGAGCGCGATATTGAACTCCCGCGCTGATTTCGGGTAGTGCTTCGGTTGTGATAACAAGTGTCCCGGGGACGGAAGCGGTCTGTGCCAGAGCCGCGATTCCGGCACAAATCGTCGCCATCACAATGGACCTTGCGGCGCGACTTAGCATCACAATATCGAGCATAGGCGTTGGATGCGTTCTAGGAGGCGTCTGTTCGTAACTTTTGCCTTCTCCGAGGTCAAGGGATTGAACGCCAGGATCAGAATAAAAGTATATCGGGTAGCCATGAATTAGGTTTTGGGGGATCAAGTGAACAAGTTTGCCCTTTCCGCATTTGTCGCACTTTTGTTTTGCGTTTCAAAGCCAGCCCACGCGCAGATGGACATTGCTTTCGGTGCCAGCACACTCAACTCCGCTTCATCAACGACACCTACATTTATCTTTGGGCCGCAACCCTTGAATGGCGGCACTTATCTTTCGATTAGCGGCAATCAGCTCTTTTTCAAAGACCAGTTTGGCGTGGGCGGAGAAATATCTTGGAAGGCTAGCCAAGCGCTTTACGCAGGGTATCAACCGTATCGCCCAATCTTTTGGGATTTCAACGGTGTTTGGGTGCCCAAGATCGGTAAGCGCGCCGAGGGGGAGTTTCAGGCAGGAATCGGTGCGGAGAGTATTCGTTTCTACAACAATTTTTACACGTGCAACTTCACCTCGTGCACGAACTACACGACCAGCACGCATTTCATGGGACACTTCAGCGCAGGGTTGCGGCTCTATTTTGCGGGAAACGCCTTTATCCGTCCTGAGGTTCACTTTTATGCCGTGAACAATAATCAGGAATTCACCTCGAACAAGATTCTCCGATACGGCTTGTCACTGGGATACTCGTTTGGCGGAACTCGCTGAAGAATTATTCCGGTCGACGGGCGCCGGCCCAATTACTGCCTTCCTAGTCACGCGCCGTTAAAACTCCCGGTCATACATCTCTCGACGGGCCTCCGCCGTCACGGTAAGCTTATGAGTTTGCACACGGAGGCGCGGCTCATGCGTGCGGCTGTCGAAAAGCTTTGGCCTGAGATTCGTTGGATCGAAAACTCGAGGCTGAGAGATCAGGTCACTCAAACGTGGGTTAAGGCCCTCGAACGCAGTCCTCTCAAGCCTGACGACTTGAATCGTATCCCGTTCACCCTGCTTATCCCGAATTGCCCCATCACGTTCATGGAGCACAAGCGCTGCGTTGTGCACATTGCCAGACAGAGTGCGCAGGCGATGCAGGAATTTATGGGTCGCGCGCTGCCAGTGGACTTCGATGTCGTGATTGCGGGAGCTATCCTCGCTGACGTGGGCAAACTGCTGGAGTACGAAATTGGGCCTGACGGGAAGAGCAGGCAAAGCGAGCGGGGAGAGGCCCTGCGTCATCCATTCACCGGCGTCGCGCTAGCGATTGAATGCGGAGTTCCCGACGATGTTTGCCACATCATTGCCGCGCACGCGGCTGAGGGAGATCTTGTAAAGCGGACGACAGAAGCCTACATCGTCCATCATGCAGATTTCATGGCGTACCTCCCGTTCAAGAATCCGAAGAACGTGAGGGCGCGCTGAGGAGTCATTCCCAAGGCATGCTAAGACTCATGACTGAGCGCTGTAGAACTTCGCCCTTGAGACAGAAACAGCAAGGAATGCCAAGTGCTCAGGGACAGCCGAACTGAAACAGGAGATTTCGTGTCGACCTCTCAAGCTCCGACGAAAGAAACCATCACCGCCAAAATGTCGCGCTGGGCTGCTGCTCTCGACTATAAACATCTTTCACAAGATGCGATCTACCAGGCCAAACGGTTCCTGTTGGATTCCGTGGGGTGCGCGCTAGGTGGATATCAGCAGCATGATGTGAAGATCGCCCTCAAAGTCCTCGACGAGATCGCTGGACGCGGTTCCGCCACGGTGATTGGAACCGGGAAGCGGATTGATCCCGTTTCTGCATCCCTCGCCAACGCATTGATGATTCGTTGCATGGATTACAACGATATCTACTGGAAACAAGATCCATCACACCCGTCTGACATTTTCCCCGCGGCCATGGCCGCGTGTGAGCGCGCAAAAACCGGCGGCAAAGAGCTGATCGTAGGTTTTGTTCTCGGTCACGAATTCGAAATGCGCTTCTGCGAAGCCGCCTTTCCTGGAATCCGAGAGCGCGGATGGCACCATGCAACCCTTACCGCCTTTGTTTCGCCGTTTGTCGCCGGTCGCGGACTGCATCTTTCATGGGAACAGATTCAACACGCGGTAGGAATTTCTGCGAGTCGGCAATGCACGCTTGGCGCAGTTACCGCGGGCAAGCTTACCATGATGAAGAACACGGTAGACCCCATGGCCACGCAAAGCGGTGTTCTAGCTGCCCTACTTGCCGAGACGGGTTACACGGGGCCGGAACATGTTGTCGACGGCAAAGAGGGACTTACGCATGTCTTTGGTCCCGGCTGGAGGTTGAATCTGCTCACTGACGGGCTCGGCGACTCTTGGCGGATCACGCAATGCGGCATGAAGTTTTTCCCAACAGAAGCATTGACACATGCGCCAATCTCGGCGGTCCTCGATCTGGTAAAAACGAATGACCTCCACCCGGATGATGTCGAGAAAATCCAGATTCGTTCATTGGCTCGTGCGGCCGACATTCTTTCCGACCCGAGCAAGTACGACCCGCACACCAAGGAAACTGCTGACCATTCTCTGCCGTATGTCATAGCCGCCGCCCTTGTAGATCGCCAGGTCACGCCGGCGCAGTTCGAAATGGCTAAGATCATGGATCCGACAATCCGCGGGCAGCTCAAGAAGGTGGAAGTGGTTGCAGACCCTGAGATCGAAAAAGTTTTCCCGGCACTTCAGCGCGTGATCGTCAATATCACGACCACGGACGGCCGCACCTTCTCCAAGCAACTCGACTACCCGAAGGGAGATCCACGGAATCCGCTGACCGACGCCGAGATCGAAGAGAAGTATGCGGCACTTGCCGATGGCGTACTCTCTCCAAAAGCGCAGAAGAAACTGAAAGATACGATCTGGAATCTGGAGAAGGTCGGCTCAGTTTCTAAGCTAATGGCGCTGATGAAAGCGGATGTTCGCGCCAAGAAAAATTCACGCACAAAAGGAAAGATGAAGTCGAAAAGTCCCAGAAAAAAGAAGACACGCAGGTAAACAGAAATGGCTGATCTAAACCAAACAGTTATCGCAAGCCTTGACGCCAGGTTCGTAAAGTTGTCGGGCGGCGTCCGGGAATTGGCGGCTCCTTTGTCCGACGAAGACTTTTGGGCCAAGCCCTTTCCCTTCGGTAACAGTTTCGGACACCTCGTCCTGCATCTCACGGGCAATCTGAGCTACTACATCGGTGCTCAGATTGCCGGTACAGGATATGTGCGCAACCGGCCCGTGGAGTTCACAGATTCGTCTCGACCGTCCAAGGAGACAGTGATGAAGAATTTCGGGGAAGCTGTCGAGACAGTTCTTCGCACGATTCGCGCGCAAGCTCCAGATGATTGGTCCAAACCCTTCACCGGCGCGGGCAGCGATGCAAAAGATCGGTTCGATATGGTGCTGCAATGCGCAACCCATTTACATCATCATGTGGGGCAACTGATGTACATCGCGTTTGAATTGAAGAACAAGACCCACGAGGGCAAATGAAAGCAGCACGCCCGCTGGGCAAATGAATGAGAAGTGACAATTGAGATGGAATCGTCGCAGGGACGTTAAGCATGCCCCAGACTATCGTTGAAAAAATCGCGCAGACTCACCTTGCGGAGGGGCCAAGCCGCCCGCTCCGCACCGGAGATTTTGTCTCTATCCGGCCACATCGTGTCATGACACATGACAACACGTCTGCGGTGATGAGCAAGTTCAAAGGCATCGGCGCGAAAAAAGTCCATGATCCGCGCCAGATCGTGTTTACTCTGGACCACGATATCCAGAACCAGGACGAATCGAACCTAAAGAAATACCGCGCCATCGAAGTATTTGCGAAAGAGCAGGGAATTGATTTCTACCCCGCAGGTACAGGCATCGGCCACCAGATTATGGTCGAGCGCGGGTATGTTGTTCCCGGTTCATTCGTCGTCGCCTCCGACTCGCACTCCAATATGTACGGCGCTCTGGGCGCTATCGGCACACCTATCGTCCGCACCGATGCTGCGGCTGTTTGGGCTACTGGAGAATTCTGGTGGCAGATCCCGCGCAGCGTGCAGGTCGTCCTCGAGGGGAAACTGCCTGAGGGCGCCACTGGCAAAGACGTCATCATCACGCTGTGCGGTCTCTACAACCACGACGAAGTTTTGAACGCCGCGATCGAATTTACCGGCCCCGGAGTCGCATCGCTTTCGATGGACGCCCGCCTCTCGATCTCGAACATGACCACGGAGTGGGGTCCGCTCGTCGGCTTCTTCCCAGTCGATGCCGTCACGATCGAGTACTTGCGTGGGATACATCAGCTATTGAAAGCTACCGGCGTCGAGCGCTTTAGGGAAACTGAAATCGACAACTGGGCGAAAAATCCGCCGAACCCTGATCATGATGCTGTCTATGCCACGAAAATTACGCTCGACTTAAGCCAAGTTACCCCGCACGTCTCCGGCCCCGACACGGTTCAGGTTATGCAGTCACTAGCGGAAATGGAACGCAAGAAAATCGCGATCCAGAAGGCCTATCTTGTCTCCTGCGTGAACTCGCGTCTCGAGGATCTAGAAGCCGCCGCGAAAGTTTTGAAAGGTAAGAAGATCGCCGATGGCGTCCAGTTCTATCTCGGTGCCGCGAGCAAGTGGGTGCAGGAAGAAGCTGAGCGGCGTGGAGTCTGGCAAACACTGATGGACTCGGGCGCACGCCCGCTCCCAGCCGGATGTGGCCCCTGCATCGGTCTCGGCGTTGGTCTTCTGGAGAAAGGCGAAGTTGGCATTTCCGCAACGAATCGCAATTTCAAGGGCCGCATGGGATCGCGTGATGCCCAATGCTATCTCGCGAGCCCCGAAGTAGTTGCTGCGTCCGCCGTCGCCGGGTTCATCCGTGGCCCGCACGAATTTGCTGACCGAAAACCGGCTCGCCACTTGCAGGAGTTTGCCGCCGCCGCCAGTTCCGAAAAAGTTGAAATTCTCAAAGGCTTCCCGGAGCGAGTCAAAGGCCGCCTCGTTTTCATGCCGCAGGACAACGTCAACACTGACGCCATCTACGGCAAGGACTACACCTACCGCGATGACATGACCAAGGAAATGATGGCGAAGGTCGTGATGGAAAATTACGACCCACAGTTTGCGGCGTGCACCAACGCCGGAGATGTCATCGTTAGCGGATTCAACTTCGGCACCGGATCGAGCCGTGAGCAGGCGGTTACGTGTCTGAAAGCCAAAGGTATTCCGCTGGTCATCGCAGCCAGCTTCTCTCAGACCTATTTGCGCAACGCGTATAACAACGGATTCCTGTGCGTGGAAGTGCCAGAACTGGTGAACAAACTGAATGCCCAGTTCGCAAGCGAGAATGCCGCTAAGGAGAAAACAATTATTCCCGGCGATGAAATCGACATTGACTTTACTTCCAGCATGATTACCTGGCGCGGAGACAAGTTTTCATTTCCTGCGCTCGGGAGCGTGCCGCAATCGTTGGTGATCGCGGAGGGAGTAGAAAATTTGGTCGCGAAGCGTTTGGGTTTGTCGTAAACGATGCAGCTGATAATGGTGTCCTTCGCGCCACCAGTTTTAAAAGTTTATAAGGAGATCTAATAAATGCCCAAACATACCGTCATATCCATGCCCGGAGACGGCATTGGCAACCAAGTCCTGCCCGAGTCCGTTCGCGTTTTGAACGCTGTCGGCTTCGACGCGGAATACATTCATGCCGACATCGGATGGGACATCTGGTGCCGCGAGGGCAATGCGCTACCGGATCGCACCATTCAGTTGCTCGAAAAGCACAAACTCGGACTATTTGGTGCCATCACTTCGAAGCCGAATAAGGAAGCTCAGGCCGAACTGGCGCCCGGGCTGCGCGCTAAGGGCTACGTGTACTACAGCCCAATCGTGACAATGCGCCAGAAGTTCAATCTCGATACCTGCATGCGTCCTTGCATCGGATTTATTGGCAATCCGCTCAACTTTGTTCGCAAGCGCACGGACGGCGGTTTCGACGAGCCACAGATCAACGCGACGATTTTTCGCCAGGGAACCGAAGGCATGTATGCGGGAGTCGAGTGGACCAACCCTCCCGAAAACGTCCGCGCTGCTCTGAACTCGCATCCGCGTTTCAAGGCCTTTGCTAATGTCCCTGGCCGCGATCTGGCCGTCAGTTGCCGGATTATCACCCGCAATGCTGCGACCCGCATCATTACGGCCGCGTTTGAATACGCGAAGAAGAAGAATTTCAAAGCCGTTACCATCTGCGAGAAACCGAACGTTGTTCGGGAGACTTCCGGCATGATGGAAGAAGTGGCGAAGGAAATTCACAAGAAGTATCCGGATATCCAGCTCTGGTCCACTAACATCGATGCGCAGATGATGTGGCTGAACAAAAATCCTGAAGACTACAACGTAATCGTCGCTTCGAACCTGTTTGGCGATATTCTTTCCGATGCCTTTGCTGGACTCGTCGGGGGGCTTGGTTTTGCGGCTTCCGGCAATATTGGAGACACCGTCGCGGTTTTCGAGCCAACCCACGGCTCTGCTCCAAAATATGCTGAGTTGAATCCTCCCATCGTGAATCCGATTGCGATGATTCTTTCCGCGGCTATGATGGTGGATCATGTCGGCGAGCACGACAAAGCCGAACGCATTAAGACCGCGGTCGCATCGGTTGTGAAAGAAGGCAAGGTGCGAACCTACGACATGATGCGCATTCCGGGCGGAGCGAAGTCTATCAGCCAGGGAGCAGCTTCGACCGTGCAAATGACGGACGCGATTTTGAAAAAACTATAAACACTTAAACCACGGAGAGCACGGGGCACGGGGTAACAAAGCGCGACTTCTCCCGTGTTTCTCGGAATCTTCTGTGGGTGAAATCTTCTATGCCAGCACCTCGCACTGCCGAAGCCGGACACTACGGAAAAGAGATCCGTTCAGACGCTCACGTTGCCGTCGAGCCACGCGATGGCGGAGGCGTCCAGATCAGCATGCAGTCCCGCGTAGCTCCTTATTATGGAGATGCGATTACGGCTCAGGCGCGCGAAATGCTTGAGACCATGGGTGTGAAGAATGCACAGGTCTCGATCCACGACGAGGGCGCACTGCCATTCGTCATCTCTGCGCGCATTGAAACAGCAATAAACAGGTCTGGTCTCGGCACCGGTAAAAAGGTTTTGCCCGAGAGAGCTGCGCTGCCCGAACCCTCACCCAAAGATCGTCTTCGCCGTTCGCGCCTTTACGTGCCTGGATCAGAGCCAAAATACTTTATCAACGCGGCGCTGCATGGTCCTGACGCCGTCATCCTCGATCTCGAGGACTCTGTACATCAATCGGAAAAGGACTCCGCTCGCATCCTCGTCCGCAACGCACTTCGCAACGTAAACTTCGGCGCCTGCGAGCGGATGGTACGCATCAACCAGTTGCCGCTCGGACTGCAGGATCTTGCCGACATTATTCCGGAAACACCGGATCTCATTCTTATTCCGAAAGTCGAGCATCCAGGACAAGTCGCTGAGATTGACCGAATGATCACGGAGCTGAAGCTGCGTAATAGCATCAATCGGTCGATCTGGATCATGCCGATTCTAGAATCTGCGCTCGGCATCGAGAACGCATCGGCGATCGCTGGTGCCAGTCCAAACGTTGCGGCAATCACCATCGGCCTTGAGGATTACACCGCAGACCTCGGTGTTGCGAAGACGCCGGAAGGCCGCGAATCACTCTTCGCGCGCTCGCGTCTGGTAAATGCAGCGCATGCGTCCGGTGTACAGGCAATTGATTCAGTGTTTGGCGACGTGGCCGACATGAATGGCCTGAAAGTCTGGGGTGAGAATTCGCGTGCACTCGGATTCGAAGGCATGGGCTGTATTCATCCCGCGCAGATTCCGGTAATTCACGCGGCGTTTGCGCCTTCGAAGATAGAAATCGAAAAAGCTCAGAAGATTGTCGCAGCATACGATGAAGCACAGAAACATGGGCTGGGCGTTGTCAGCCTAGGCTCGAAGATGATCGACCAGCCTGTGGTGAATCGTGCTTTGAAATTGGTCGAGCGCGCAAAGTCAATGAGTTTGGTGTAGCTCACGAAGTGAATTGCGAATCTCTTGGTCTATTTCTCGTTCTTTCAGGTTGAAGTGCGTTCGCCTGACTTTCTTCGTGTCTGTGCTTCCGCAGTGAAAGAGGTTAGAAGAAAATGCCTGACCGAGTTGAACTAGCGCATAACGCCGCTGGCCGCCGTGTCCCCACCATGGTCAACGGCAAGCCGCAGATGCCGTATCTCGGCGTGGGCAAACATCAGCCTCGCGGACGCAAACAGGCTCCGCCCATTCGGTCGAACAAGGATTATCCGGACAACGGCGACAAACGACTTCCTGATCTCGAGACTGCGCTCCGAAGTTGTGGGCTTCGCGACGGCATGGTGATTTCGAGCCACCATCACCTTCGCGACGGGGACAAGGTCGCGATGATCGCGCTCGAATCGGCAGCGAAACTTGGCATCAAAGACCTCATGTGGTTTCCCAGCGCGTCCTTTCCCTCGCAGGAGGGTGCAATCGACCTGATGGAGAAGGGAACGATCCATCACATTGAAGGTTCGATGAACGGCCCGCTCGGTGATTACTGCACGCAAGGAAAGATGAGCGGCATGGGTGTTCTCCGCTCTCATGGCGGACGTTGGCAGGCCATTCAAGACGGCGAAGTTCATATCGACGTCGCGGTCATCGCCGCGCCCATGGCGGACGCATTCGGTAACGCTGACGGGTCGCACGGCAAGTCCGCCTGCGGATCGCTCGGCTTCGCATTAGCCGATTCCATCTACGCCGATCACGTCATCGTCGTCACTGACAATCTGGTTCCGTTCCCGTGCATTCCCTGGCACATTCAGGGAAACAACGTGGACTATGTCGTCGAAGTTGAGTCGATTGGCGACCCTGCGAAAATTGTCTCGGGCACTACTCAGATCACTCGTTCTCCAGATCGCCTGCGTATTGCCGAACTCGTTGCGCGCTTCCTGCGGGAGGCCGGCATAATGAAGAATGGATTCTCGTTTCAAGCCGGTGCTGGTGGTATCGCCTTGGCGTTTGTTCAGTATCTCAAGGCGATGATGAAAGAAGACGGCGTGAAAGCACGCTTTGTGCGCGGTGGATCGACCAAGTATCTCGTCGAGCTACTGCACGAGGGCCTCACCGACTATATCCTTGACGGACAGACCTTCGATCTCGACGGCGTTCGCTCCATGGCCGACGACCCGCGACATGTTCCCAGTTCACCGTTCACGTCCTACAACTACCATGGGAAGGGAAACTTCGCGTCCATGGTGGATGCCGTTGTACTTGGCGCAACTGAAGTTGACGTGAATTTTAACGCCAATGTCGTCACTCATTCTGACGGTCGCCTTTTGCACGGCATCGGTGGTTGGCAGAACTGCCTGTTCGGAGGATGTTCCATTCTGGCCGTTCCATCGTTTCGAGACCGCATTCCCGTCATTGTTGATGAAGTCACCACCCTCACGGGGCCCGGCGAGATGATTGATGTCATCGTGACTGAGCGCGGGATCGCTATCAATCCGATCCGTACTGACCTGCTCAATGCCGTCAAGGGGTCGAAGCTCCCGATTCGCCAGCTGCAAGACATCAAGAACGAAGTCGAGAAAATCTGTGGCGGCAAACCAGCGCGCCCAAAACTCGGCGACAAACCGTGCGCAGTAGTGAAGTGGGTCGACGGCACCGTCCTTGACACAGTCTGGCAGGCCGGCTGAACTAGGTTTTTTTCGGCCGATTAATAGCCCTACCTTCTGCAATCTTACGAATATTTACGTTTACTTTCGATCCCCACCGATATTACACTGGCCGCGTTTGAGGTGCCCCATGCGCCGCATCGCTCTAATTTTTCTCATCGCGTCGACATTCGCCTTTGCACAGGACCAGCAAGCCCAGATTGGATACAAGTCCGATCCGAACGCCGATCAGAAAAAGACAATCCTACTGAAAGACTTTCATCCGATCTCCAGGCTGCACGTCCCCGTTCACAAGATTGAACGTGCCAAGTATTACGTCATTGACGTGCACAACCACATCAATGACGCGCAGGGCATCGACGATCATATGGATCCCGCGAAGGTCGTCCAGATCATGGACGCGACCAACGTGAAGACGGTCGTGATCCTCACTGGTATGTGGGGAGACAAACTGCAGAAGGTCATCGACGAGATGGTGAAGCCATTCCCGGGTCGGTTCATAGTCTTCACCCAGATCGACTGGTCGAAAATCGATGCGCCCGATTTTTCTCAGCAAATGGTCCGGCAGATCGACGACGCCGTTTCACGCGGCGCTCGCGGTTTAAAGCTGTTGAAGGACCTTGGCCTCGGCGTTCGTGACAAGTCCGGGAAACTCATCGCCATTGATGATCCGCGTCTCGATCCTATCTGGGACGAATGCGGCCGGCTTGGTATTCCCGTTTCTATTCATTCTGCCGACCCGGAAGCATTCTTTTATCCAATCGATGCCACCAACGAACGGTACGAAGAACTCGTCGAGCATCCCGATTGGAGTTTCTACGGAAGAGACTACCCCGGCATCGAAGCGCTGCTGGAAGCGCGAAACCGCGTATTCGCCAAGCATCCCAAAACGCGTTTCGTATCGCTTCATATGGGATGGCCCGAGAATCTCGACTGGGTCGCATCCATGCTAGACAAGTATCCGAACGTGATGGTCGAATTCGGCGCGCGCGAAGCAGAACTCGGACGCCAGCCAACGCGCTCTCGGGAATTTTTCCTGAAGTATCCCGACCGCATCATGTTTGGTACCGACAGCGGAATGGACGAGGAGATGTACCGGAACATTTTCCGGTGGCTCGAGACGTCCGATGATTATTTCGAGCCATGGGGATACCCCGGCCAAGGCCGCTGGCTGATTTACGGCATAAAGCTGCCGGATGACGTGCTGGAAAAGATCTACCATAAAAATGCCGAGAACCTGTTCGCGCAATTCAAAGGACAAGCAAAGTAACGATTTCCCTCGCCCTTTTTGGGTGAATGATTTCCCGCTAATGCGAATGCGCAAGCTGCACAGGAGCCCACTTATGCATCGCCAGTCCGCACTCCTACTCACGATCCCACTGCTGTTCACGCTAGCTTGTTCGAAGACGCCGCAGGCCACCAAACAGCCACCAGCGAAACCATCCGAAATCAAACTCGACCTCGCCGCAGGAGGACCGGCGACGGTCACAACTTCGACGGCCGAATTTCGCGTGCTCCCAAGCGGGTACATCCAGTCCACCCTTTTGTCGAACAAGCTCTCACTCGATGAGCCAGCCGTAGGTGTTCCGGCCGACAGCGATTACGTCGTGGCTGACGGCAAGGAAGTACGGTTTGTTCTCGAATTCGACAAAGCGCAGACAACTGAAGCGATCGGCAAACTCGGACGCGGCAAGCGCATTGAGATCCCCGCCCACCCACTGGGGCCTGCCGGAACGAACCTGCAGCGCACGCTCGTGCTGGAAGCGTACGATGACTTTCCCAACCTTCTCCTCAGCACCGTCTCGTACAAGAACACGGGTACCGTCGATGTTCCGCTCCAAAAAACCGTGGCGCAGCGGCACCGTCTAAGCGCGAAACTAATCGACGCGAAAGCGCAACCTTACGATCTCTGGTCCTATCAAGGCTCAAGTTACGACTGGGGCAAAGATGATGTTCTTCAACTCCGCAAGCCTTTCTCGCAACCGAACGTTATGGGTGAGATGGTGAAAGGTGGATATGGCGGCGGCATCCCGGTGGTTGCCTTCTGGACGGGCAAAGTTGGCACAGCCATTGGCCACGTGGAAACACTCCCGATTCCTGTGTCTCTGCCGGTGAAAGTCGACAGCGACAACCGGGTTGACACCGCACTTGAAATTCCCGCGGCCACGCTTCTCAAACCGGGAGATACCTACTCCACACCCCGGAACTTCGTGGCTGTTTTCTCCGGAGACTTCTACGAGCCGCTGCGCCTCTGGTCGAGCGTTCTTCAAAAAGAAGGATGGGAAATTCCCAAGCCTTCCGCAGAAGCTTACAACGTGAGCTGGTGCGGATGGGGATATGAATTTAATGTGACGCCAGCGGAGATGACTGGGACGATTCCCAAACTCAAAGAGCTCGGCATCAAGTGGGCGACGCTCGACGACCGCTGGTTCGATACTTACGGGGATTGGGATCCTCGCCCTGATACGTTTCCCGGAGACTCCATCAAGAAAATGGTGGATGACTTTCACAAAGAAGGGGAGCTCGTCCAAATCTGGTGGCTACCTCTTACCGTCGAGGATGGACAGAATCGCTGGGAGTCGCACAAATACATCGTTTCAAAAGTCGTGAAAGAACATCCCGAGTGGCTCATTCTTGACAAGGATGGCAAGCACGCTCACATGACGCGTGGCTTGGCCGCACTCTGCCCGGCCGTGCCTGAGGTGCAGGCTTACCACAAGAAGCTCACTGAAAAATTCATCCGCGACTGGGGTTTTGACGGGCACAAGCTCGACAACATTTACACTCCACCACTCTGCTACAACCCGGCGCATCACCACAAATCGCCGGAGGATTCGGTCTATGCCATGGCGGATGTGTACAAAACGATTTTCCAAACCACGCGCGCTCTCAAGCCCTACAGTGTTACGCAAAGTTGTCCATGTGGCACACCGCCGTCGCTGGCGTGGCTGCCTTACATGGACCAGGCTGTCACGGCTGATCCAGTGGGAGCGTTGCAGGTTCGCCGTCGCATCAAGATGTACAAAGCGCTTCTTGGACCCGAGTCCGCGGTCTACGGCGATCACGTCGAACTTTCCATTATGCATCGTCAAGGAAACAGCTGGAGCGAGGTTGGCGACGACTTCGCGTCAACCATCGGGCCTGGCGGCGTGGTAGGAACGAAATTCGTATGGCCTGATCCTGGACCGAAATATCAGAGGGTCAATCTCACGGCCGACAAAGATCAAAAGTGGAAAAAATGGATTGGGATTTACAACGACAAGATGCTCTCAAAAGGAAGTTTCCGTAACCTATATACGATTGGATACGACACACCAGAAGGCTATGCGATTGAAAAGGACGGCAAAATGTATTACGCCTTCTTCGCTCCTGTATACAAGGGAGACTTGGAACTTCGAGGTCTCGCCCCTGGTTCCTACAAAGCTGTGGACTATTCGACCGGTAAGGAATACGGCAGCGTGACGGCAAACGAAGGATCGGGCAAAGTCGCGGTGGACTTCAAAGACCACTTGTTGCTCGAGGTGAGCAAGTGAGCCCGCAGCACATTTGGCCGGGAAAATGATGACGAAGCCCGTTTAAAAGAAAAACTGTCAACCCGAGCAAATCGAAGGGCCAGTTTTCGACGGCGACCGAACAACATCAATTCGAATGCTGTGGATCCTAACCCATTCAACATAAAAAAAGCCGGGCTGGTTTTCAGCCCGGCTCATACAGTCACGAAGATTTATTGCTGCAGCTTGATCGCTCCTCCGATGTCAAATCCAGAATCTGCCTGGAGTGAATAGGCAGATGAATTCGACACCATGTAAAGAACGATGTTTCCTGAGACATTGTTCACGCTCGCTGTAACGCGACCGTTCCCCCCAACAGAATACGTTCCGGATAGGGAGCTTTGTGTAACCACGCTTGGTCCTGGAGGGAAGAAGCTGTTTGCAACTTGATTCTGAACCACGTTTCCAGCGCCATCAGGGATAAAGGTGCCAACACGATCCTTGAAGGCTGTATCGAACCCGTCCATAAAGAACGCGTACTGGCCGCTTAAGGTGGAATTGGTGAAGGAAGTCGTGGTTTGCTTTTCTACCACTCCGTCCTCGGCATTGGCAGGATTGTTGACGAGATAAAATGCGCGCGTCGGACTTACCATCCACAATACTTGATTGGTGACGACACCACTGTTGAGTCCAACCATTGCCCGTCCGTTCGACGCAACACTATAGGTCCCACCCGTGATTGCGACGTTCGATTGCACATTGCCATCTTGCACCGAATCGAACGCGCCGCCGGTTATCGCACCGCTGCCATCGGCGTTGAAGACGCCGACTGTATGGATTGCCGCGATGTTTAATCCGGAATCTCCGGTCGCTCCGAAAACGAAGGCCCCCGACAGCATCGAATTCGAATATGGCCCAACAGTTTGCGCCTCAGCACGACCAAGGCTCAGAGTTCCGTCAGCTCGCATCAGCCGGAATGTATTCGCGTCCACAGCGTAATAAATATAGTTCGCGGTGAACCCTCCGCCCTCGGTAACGGCCATCGTGCCTCTTCCATTGGTTCCCGGAGAACTGGCTGATCCTGTGAGCGTTACAGAAGATAAGGTGTTGGAGTTCAAGATATCTTCGTTGCCCGTCAACGCTCCTCCGGCGAACGTCATCCGGCCCACGAGGGAGGCCGCGTCGGGTGCGATATTGGTTTCGTGAATACGAAACACGAACGTTCCGTTTGGAGGAGCGGCAAATGCCGACGTCGTTTGTTTCTCCCCTGAACCCGCGCCTGTTCCAAAGAAGTCGTCTTCGATGATGTAGAAGTGATTGGTGTCCGACAGGGTGATGCGATAGGAGACGGTTACGCCGGCAACGCTGAGAACTACGTCTCCACTGCCGTCCTTGTTGATCGCGTAGGCCCCGGTAAAGCCATTTGAGCCGATTGATCCACTTTGTGCAAAATCCTCAGTGCCGTTACTGATATTTCCGTTCCCATCGGCGGTGAATACGCCCGACAAGACGTAGTAGTCCGAATTGCCCGTACCGTCCGACAACAGCATGTTCCCTGACAGCGAGTAGGCATACTGCCCGTTTAGACTGGCATTGCTGAAGTTTCCCGTGATAGGTGGGCCGGAATTATTGTCGTCTCCACAGGCGACTGCAAATATCAGCAGGCCAACTACGCCTGCCACTCCAAGCCACCGTACGGCAGCTCTACGATAAGCGTTTCCAGACATAACAAGACGGCGCACGGCGCACCTCTCCCCTGAAAATTGGATATTAAATTTCTAACACAGCGAACCGAAAGAAGTTGTCCCCAGAACCCCAACGATTACTTCGATGCCGAATCGTTCAACCGGCGACGGCGTTTTTTGGCGGGAACCAATGGTCCATGCGCGCACATTCACCCCTGCAAATGCCTTTGACTTCGATCTACGACTCCGCCTAAGATTGCCGCCCAAAGCGGCCAACATGAATACAACCTACCAGCCTCGCCCGGTCGATACTTCGAGCGTTACGATCCCAGAAGCTCTCCAGGAAAAGATCGAAGACCTCGCCCGAAATAATCACGAGGTCTGGGCCAGCTCTCGCATTTCAGAAGGATGGCGCTACGGTCCTGGACTTGATCGTGAGAAGCGCGAGCATCCGAGCCTGGTCCCATATGAACTGCTGCCTGAGTCGGAAAAGGATGTGGATCGCGCTACCGTGGTGCAAACCCTAAAAGCCACGCTCGCCATGGGGTTCCGCATCGAGCATGGATAGTCTCGACGAAACTTCTACGAACCGCGACAGAACACCCGATGACATGGACGATTGGCCTCGCGCTCTTCCCGGGAGTGTGAAGTCGGCGTGTGACGAACTCGTCGTCACGTACCGTGAGGCTGATGCAAAAGCCATTAAGTCGCTCAACAGGCATCGAATTGCGGTGCGCTTGTCGGCCATATTCGGCACGGCCGCTGTCACGGTTGCGACCATCGAGTTGGCCCGACACGCTGAGGGATTTGAAGGCAAAGCGTGGCTTTTGCTTGAGGGCCTCGCAGCACTCGCAGTTGGAGCAGTCGTGATCTGGGGGTCGCTAAGTGCCCTGATGTCGACGTGGCTGCTTGAGCGTCACAAAGCGGAACGATGTCGATTCCGCAAATACCGTTTTCTGCTCGACCTTGCTCTCGCCTCCGACCCAATATGGATTACCGAACTCTCCGCAGAACTGAAAAAAGACGCGGTCGATTTTCGCACTCTTGACGACGCGGATATGGAGCGCTGGATGGACGATGATCCGGTCGCGGACCCGCAGCCTATCCCTAACGATGACGAGCACACGGTTGGCGAGCGTCTGCGCGATTTGGCGTCGCATTATGTACGCCAGCGCCTCGAAAAACAGGAGAAGTATTTCTTCAGACAATCGAAACGAAACACTGACCGTGATAATCGCTACAAGAACATTCCCTTGATTTTCTTTTTTCTAAGTATTCTTTTCGCTCTGGTTCATTTTCTTTTACCAGCTGCTCTTGAAATGTTCTCCATTAAGACAGAGCTTCACACGGAATGGATGGTCGCTGCCGCCGCTATTCTCCCGGTGCTTGGCTCTGGCATTCGCTTGTGGCGTTCGGCGTTCGAATTCAGCCGTAACACCATCCGCTTTCGTGCGAAGGCAAACACTCTGAAAACACTGATCAGCAGCGTTAACAATCAGCTCAGGTCCGACCATCGCATTGTGCCCGAGGAGCTTGTCCGCGACATCTGGAATGGGGAACTGGTTCTAGAGGAAGAACACCGCGAGTGGCTGCGCTTGATGCGCGAAGCCGAATGGATTGGGTAAAAGCTTTTTCGGCCGTTTGGTTGTGCGCGTCACCTTCCACAATTCGCCAACCGGCTCCCGGCCACCGGTACGCCATACTGATTGCCGCCTTGCAGAGACTGGCGGTCGGCGGCCAACGTCACCGTATCCACCGGCTTTGGCCAAATGAGCTGATAGTTTTGGCCGCCGCCGCTCCAGCGGCCAATCAGAGGGCCAGCGTTTAAGGATCCGTCGGGGACGAATATTCACGATTGCCCCGTTAAACCAATGCCAGTTTCCAACAATGCCAGAGCCGCCCGAAATTCGAGTAGCGGACATGGTAAAGCCATACTGATTGGCGCCCGAGAGCGTCCTCCCGCCATTACTGAGCACGGCATTGTCTACAGGCTCGGGCCAGGTGAAGTTGTAAACGCTCTTCACCGAATCAACCAGACGCCATCGCCCTGGGAATGTCACGGCTGTCATCGATCCATCCTTTCGGATGTCCACCGTTACATTGTTCGACCACTTCCAACATCCGACGATCGGATCATCGCTCGTCTTATTTCCCAGCATCCACCATGCGCCGCCGCCAAGCAGCGCCGCCAGAGCTAGTAGCGCAATCCATTTCAACGAGGAGCCAGAGGGTTTGGTGGGCGGCAGTACCGGCGCTACCGCGACCGCAGGAGATGCTACTCGTGGAGCAGACGGTGGAGCGCTTACAACTGGCTTTGCTGGTGCGTTTGATTGCGGCAAGATCCTGATTACCGTTTCGGCCAGATAGTCGAGGTGAGTTTCCATCGGCGGCGTGATGGCGTCCAACCAATGCACCGAGCTGATGAAATAGTCGAGAGACTTGGTTGGCTTCACGTCCTGGATGCGAAACGGAATGATAGTCAAACCATGACTTACAGCGCGCTCGACTTCTTTTGCGACGTGGGTGGAAGCGTTCGTGTTCGCAGAAAACACTAGCACCATCACACGACACTGCTCGATCGCTTCGATGATCGATTCCCCATAGGAAAAGCCGGGAGGCACATCCCGTTGAGCGATCCAGCAGCGCACGCCTCGTTGCTCAAGGCGTGCGCAAACGGCGTCCGCTACGGTTTTGTCGGGCGATGGGTAACTGATAAAGACATCGAAGCCCACGCGTGCCGCCTGTGATTAGATTTTGAAGAAAGACGATGGGGCCGGAATTACCTGCGAACCGGGGAAGTTCGCGACGCGCGATTCTACCAAAACTGGGTTTCGAGTGGGATAGAAAGGATTTGGGCCGTGGGCCCAGCCGCTTATTTACAGTCTTTCAGGAAGGATTCACGGTGCGTTCTATCGCGAAAGGCTTCAGTTCCGCCGGCACGGGTCGTCGAGAGTGCTCCCGCCGAGTTGCCGCCCTTCAAGCACGATTTCAAATCTGCGCCCTTCACAAACTGGTTGATAAACCCGGCATCAAAACTATCTCCTGCACCGACAGCGTCCACCAACTCGACCGGGTAGCCGGGCGCCTCGACCCGCTCGTTCCCGCGCTGGGCAACGGCACCTTTAGCTCCGAGCTTCATGGCCACCACCGGTACGACTTTTGCGAGTTTCGCCAATGCTTCGTCGCCCGTGCTCGCACCGGTGATTCTCTTTGCTTCGCTCTCGTTGGGTAGGAATACATCGACATACTCGAGCGCCTGCCACAATCCGTGCTCCCACTGGTTTTCAGGATCGTCGTTCGTATCGAGCGAGACGGTGAGGCCGGCCGCTTTAAGGTATTTAAACAGCTCCATGATTCGGGGTAATAACCCGAGCTGCAAATAGAATGACGACAAGTGGAAATGCCTAGAATCCGACAAGTATCCGAAATCAAGATCTTCGAATAGAAGCGCCGCGATTGTTCCGGAATAAGTCACCATGTTGCGCCATTTGTCGCGCTGCAAAATGACCGTAATTCCAGTGGACAATCCAGAATCAGCTCGCTGGACCTTTTCTACGTTAACGCCACTCTCTGCAAGGCGCGTCAGCGCGATCTCGCCAAGCTGGTCTTTGCCGATGCACGAGATAAATCCCACTCGACTGCCTAGCGAAGCCAGGTTATGAGCCACGATGCTGGACGAGCCACCCAGCGTCAAACTCATGCCATCCGCGAGCAGCTCCCGCTCTGCGGGCAGTTCGTCCGGCACACCGTACAGGATTAAGTCGAGATTTAGCTCCCCCGCGATCGTGACGTCAAAGCGCGGCATGTTCCGTCGTCTCAGACCCTCTGTCTTCCAGTTCCACCACTCGACTCAGGTTGCGCGGATGATCGGGGTCAAGGCCTTTTTTAAGGCCGGTATAGAGTCCGGCGAGCTGAGGTCCATACAGGGTGGGCGCGAGACGAGCTAGCTCCGGCGACTCCAGGTTCAATTCAATCAATAAGTCCGCGGATGCACGCGCTCTTCGGTCCGCACGATTACACACCACCATCGTTGTGCCGCCCAACTGCTTCATTTCTTCCAGTGCCTCGCACTCGGCGTCATACGACGATTCCGAAAGCAAGAACACCAGCAACGTTTCAGGACTGACAATGGATTTGGGCCCATGCCGGAATTCCAGAGTATGAAACACCTGCCCGTAAGAAACGGACATCTCCGTCATTTTCAAAGCCGACTCACAAGCCAAACCAAAAAATGGGCCCTGCGCGAGCGACACGTAATCGGCAAACGCGTGTCCTGCGACAAATTCGCGCACTCTTTTCGGCACATCATGCAGCGTGCGCTCAGCCGCGCTTGGCAATTGCTTCAGCGCATCGATGAAAGGCTTATCGTCAGCGACGGTTGCCGCCAGCGCCTGCATGGTAAGCAGCATTGACGTAAACGAACGCGTCATCACTGTGCTTTGTTCATCTGCAGGGGAAAGCAGAATGGTAGTGCTTGCCATCTCTTCTAGCACTTGCCCCGCGGAGCAAGTGATCGCCAGCGTTTCGACTCCCCGATCCTTGAAAATCTGAGCTGCTCGCAATACCTCTGACGTCTTTCCGGAGCGCGATACCAACACCGGAACCATGTCACTCGTGTCCCCTAGGGTCAACTCAGGATAAAGAAGCACCTCGGAGGCTGGCACAGCCCGGGCGCGACATTCGGTTAGCAAATTCATGCTGGCGGCCGCGGCCAGCGATACGTAGTAACTGGATCCGCAACCGATAAACAGCCAATTGCGTTTTCCATGAAATCGCTGGTTTACATCTTCGAGACGACGTTCTCGCGCCAAGAGTTCCAAACACGCATCCCACACCTTCGGCTGCGACAGGATTTCCGCTAACGCGTATGCCCCCGATGTTGTTGGCCCGCCACTCCGGTTGTCCTTCTGATCAGACAAGATGCACCTCGATATTGGCCTTTTTCAACGCTTTCAGGTCGCTGTTTGCAACGCCTCGATCCGTAATGACTTCATGCACAGCAGTCGGCGGCCCAATCAGAGAAAGGCTCCGCCGCCCAAATTTGCTTGAGTCGCACACCGCTATCGAGCGCCGCGAAATGTCGACCATAACCCTGTTCACTTTCGCTTCCAGCAGGTTCGGAGTGCTCAATCCGTATTGCGTATCGAAACCGTCCACGCCGAGAAATAGTAGGTCGGCACTGAGCCGTCGAAGAGTCTCTTCAGCGATTGGCCCTACGAGCGAGAATGAATTTTTGCGCAGAGTCCCGCCCGTCAAAATGACTTCTACGGACGTGCCAGAGAGTTCCGCTGCGATATTGACGGCGTTCGTGATGATCGTGAGGTTATGAAACTCTCGCAGGGAACGTGCCACAGCCGTAGCGGTTGTCCCTGAGTCTAGAATCACGACCTGTCCTTCTTTGACCATCCGTGCCGCAGCAGCGGCGATGTGCAGTTTTTCGCGACGGTGCAGTTTCTCTTTTTCTCGTAGAGTCGGATCTTCAAGAGCTCCTTCACGAGCTGGCAGCGCTCCGCCGTGTGTGCGATGGATCAGCCCTTGAGAGTGAAGAATCTCAAGGTCCTTTCGGATAGTCACTTGAGAGGTTTCGAACTGCTGCGCAAGATCGGTGACCAAGACCCTGCCTTCGCGGTTCAGGTTCTCCACAATGGCGCGCCGGCGTTCTTCGTTGAGCACAGGATTTGACCCGCCGGGCGGAATTGCGGGGAAGAAGTTCGCCCGTGTGAGACTTATGGTTGCGCTTTCTTTTTATATCGTTTGCTTTCGTTTGTCCAACAGAAAAAGCTGGAGGATGCCGCGACGATTAGCGTGACCACCTCGCGAATACGAGCGATTCGCATTTCAGTACTGAGTTTTTCTCGCTTTTTAGCCGGAAACATCGGGTGAGGGCAGTGACGCAGATCGGGTGCCTTTAAGACGCGGCGCAAACCACACAACGATCCTGTACAGAAAAAGAACGCCGAGAATGACCGCATACTGCAAAGGTTTGCGCAGATCGGCTTTTACGAGCCAGATATAGTGAATTACACCTGCGATGGCCGAAATATAGATCAGCCGATGCAGGCGTTGCCAGTTCTTGCCGCCCAGGCGCCTGATCCATCCTGCTGTCGATGTCAAAGCCAACGGGATAAGCAATAGAAAACCCAGCATTCCTGCGGTGATGAATCGCCTCTTGACAACGTCTGCGACCATCTCATGCCAGTCGAAAAATTTATCCAGCCAAAGCCACGTCATGAAATGCAGAGAGGCATAGAAAAACGCGTACAGACCGAACATCCTGCGGAAACGAATCAAAGACGGTACGCCCAAAAGCTTTCGCAGCGGCGTGATGCTCAGCGTGGTCAGAAGGAAACGCATCGTCCAGTCGCCGGTCGAGTGCGTGATCACTTCAATCGGATTTGCGCCCAGGTTTCGGTGCAAACCCTGCCATGCGAGCAGGCCCAGCGGTGCTACACACACCAGGAACACCGGGATTTTTATCCATCGAATCATTCAACTTAAGAGTGTTGCGGTCGAAAAGTAATACGCAAGCTGTGAGGCTTCTTGTGACGTGGCAGGCGATTTTTGCAGCCAGCACGTCTGACACAACGGTTTAGAAATTCTTCTTCAAGTCCATTCCGGAATAGAGGCCTGCGACTTGATCATACCCGTTGAACATTAAGGTTGAACGCTTACTAAACTCTCCTAGCCTTCGCTCACGGGCTTGGCTCCACCTCGGATGGTCCACAGTTGGATTCACATTCGAATAAAATCCGTACTCATTCGGCGCCGACAGATTCCATGTACTTGCCGGCTGATCGTCCGTGAATCGAATCTTTACAATTCCCTTAATACTCTTAAAGCCGTACTTCCATGGCAAAACCATGCGCAGCGGGGCGCCATTCTGATTCGGCAAAACTTCTCCGTACATTCCGAAAGAAAGAAGCGCTAGTGGATGCATCGCCTCATCCATACGCAGGCCTTCAACGTAAGGCCACTTCAGCACTGAAGACTTTTGCCCCGGCATCTGTTTCGGATCGTAGATCGTCGTAAACTCCACGTACTTTGCTTTACCCAGCGGCTCCGCCCGCTTTATGAATTCGCTGAACGAATACCCAACCCACGGCACCACGATCGACCAGCCTTCTACGCACCGATGCCGATAGATACGCTCTTCGGGCGTTGACATTTTCAAGATTGCGTCAACGTCGAACGTTTGCTTTTTCTTAACCAACCCCTCGACTGAGACCGTCCACGGACGTGTTTTGAAATCCTTTGCCAGTCCGGCTGGTTCGTACTTATCTGTCGAAAACTCGTAGTAGTTGTTGTAATTGGCAACGTCTTTGATTGGAGTGATTGTCTCCGTCGTGGAAAAGGGGCTCTTCAGAATGCCGTCGATTTTGGTGTTTGCATGCACAGACTTAGTGGGAGACGCGAATTCACGCAACCCGAACCCTGCGGCCGCTACAACGCCAAGCCCGGCAGCGGTGATGAAAGCGCGCCGATTCAGATAAGTACTTTTGGGCGTAATTTCAGAAGACGCGATATCGTCTGGTTTCTTAATATGCATGAAAATTCCTGCTATGAGTACGAAATGCGCCTTATCTTGGATGGCTGGCGATCAGTACTACGTTATGGGACGCTGCTCAGCCCAAAAAGTTTCAAAACTCGGCCAAGTTAGATTTCGGGAATGTAAGGCAGTGGCCGAATTTCGCGAGTGCGACAAAATCTATTGCGCGAGCCTTCACGGATTCGCAGCGCTTCGTCTACGAGCTCAACACATCGCGGACTTTCCGCGACAACGCTTGCAATGTGAAAGGCTTTTGCAAGAATGCGGTTCCCGGATCGAGCACACCCTGAATGACGGCATCTTCCGTGTAACCCGATAGAAACAATACCTTCATTGCAGGATACGTCCGAAGCATCTGTTGTGCGAGCGCGCGCCCGCCCATCCCCGGCATCACAACGTCAGTAATAAGAATGTCAATCGGACCCGAATGGTTGGCTGCAACTTCCAGACCTGCCTCGCCGTGGTCCGCTTCAAGAACCCGGTAACCCTTGGTAACTAGTGTGTGGCGGACCAATTCGCGTACTGATTCTTCATCTTCCACAAGCAAAACCGTTTCTGATCCTCCGACGGGTTGTACAGAATGCCGGTTGGCTTCCGTATGCTCGCCTGGTTCTTCAACGCGCGGCAAGTAGATGCGAAATGAGGTACCCTTCCCAGGTTCGCTTTGCGTAACAATGTATCCGCCGCTTTGCTTGACGATTCCGTAAACAGTCGAAAGACCCAAGCCCGTCCCTTTGCCTTTATCTTTCGTGGTGAAAAACGGTTCGAAAATACGGGATTTCGTTTCCTCATCCATCCCGTAGCCGGTGTCCGTCACCGAGAGCAATACGTATCGACCAGCCTCCAGAAATGTGTGTTCACGTCGGTCAAGTTCATCGACTGTGACATCACTGGTTTGGATGGTGATTTTTCCTCCGTCCGGCATGGCATCTTTTGCGTTGACGACCAAATTCATCAGCACCTGTTCCAGCTGCCCGGCATCCGCACGAGTATGTCCGCCGTCGGACGCCAACTTTGTTGCCAGCTCAATGTCTTCGCCAATGAGCGGGCGAAGCAAGCGCTCCATGTCTTCCACAATGGAGTTCACATCCACTACCTTGAGTTCGAGCAATTGTTTGCGGCTGAACGCAAGCAATTGCCGAGTCAACGTTGTGGCCCGGTCGGCCGCTTGTTGAATCGAAAGAACTCCCTGGTAGTGTGAGTCCGACGCATTTGCCTGCTCGAGTAGAACCTCGGTGTATCCGCTGATGACCATCAGCAAGTTGTTGAAGTCGTGCGCCACCCCGCCCGCCAGTCGGCCGACAGCTTCCATCTTTTGCGCTTGGCGAAACTGGGCTTCCAACTCTCGGCGTTCGGTAATGTCTTCCGCGAAGACTTCGAGCAGTTCTTCCGGCTCCTCGGGACTACTGACGGCGCGACCATTCAGGCGCACGGTAATGGCGTTTCCGTCCTTGCGTCTCCATTTCACCTCTACGCCATCGAGGCGGCCTCGCTCCCGATACTCCTTGAGCAGCCGATCCTGCTCCGGTGGGTCTTGAAACAGATGCTCTCGCGGTTCGAGCGCCAAGAGTTCGTCTGAGGTCTGATAGCCCAGCATGGTTATCAGCGCTGGATTGACATCCAGGAATTTTCCGGTCAAGGTCGCGCGATAGATACCGTAGACCGCGCTTTGCACCACTGATCTATAGCGCCACTCCGAGCGCCGCAGTGCTTCTTCGTAGCGCTTGTGTTCGATCGCGCTCGCCAGTTGTTGCGCAACAAAGGTCAAGATCTCTTCATCGCGTTCGCCAAACCGGACGTTATCCGAATAGCTTTGCACCACCAGCACACCAATCGTGGCTGAAGCTGTCTTCAACGGCACGCCGAGCCAATCAACCGATGGCGCACCGACCAGCTCAACTTCCTGGCGTTTTACGAGCTCATCAAAAATCGACGGAGTGCAAAGCAACGGTTCTCCCGTACGCATCACATATTCGGTGAGTCCGCGCGCCAGTCTCTTCGGCGCTGGAGTTGTGTCTTCTTCATCGACAAAATATGGAAAACTCACCGTGCCAGATTCTTGATCGCATAGCGCGATATAAAAGTTTCTCGCATACATCAACTCACCAACGATGTTGTGGATGGAGGCGAAAAACTGCTGCAGATCTCCCGCCGCGTTAGATCGCTGCGCTATCCGGTATAGCGCCGAGCTGACTGCCTGAGCGCGATTCTGTTCTGAAATGTCGCGATAGACAATGTAGTGCGCAATCGGTGCGTTGCCGGCTGTTACTGGCGAGGCGGATAGAGAAACGTCCACCAGCGAGCCACCCTTGCGCCGGCGCTTGGTCTCGAGAGTGATCTTCTCGCCCTTTTTGAGATTCTCGGCGATGAACTGGGTCTCAGCAGTTCGGTCGGGTGGCACTAGAAGTGTATCGATCCGCTTCCCAATCGATTCGCTAGGCGTGAAGCCAAATGTGCGCGTGAACTCTTCATTGATGCGCACAACAACGAAATTTGTGTCCAGGATACTTACCGCTTCGGGGGCGTATTCGATGAGTTGTTCGAGATAGGCCTTCTGGACGTCACGATCCCGCTCGGTCCATGCCACGGTGCCGACGGCTGGCGCAGCTTGCTCGGAAATTTCCCCAGACATCAGCGAAGGCGAAGCTCCGCCCCGCAAGGTCTCACGCAAAAGTCGGGCCCGCGCCAAATCCCACAATTTCGCGGGCTGGGAAATCTTTCCACCCATCCAGGTGGCCCCCCTCTGGGCACCCAATTCCAAGCTGGATGGTAACGACGAAGAGATACCCACCAAAGTTACGTAGGTAATTGGACCTAACTAACTAATTAACGTCTATATGAGTCGATTCTTTACGGTTTTAGATGAATTTGACGGTGGGCTGCAGAATGGTTGTGTTCTGGCTGCACGGCTGACGTTGATTTATTGCGTCCCTTCCAGCATGTCGCAAACACGGCCCAAGGCATCGCGATCGGACTGCGAAATCGCAAGGAATTCGAAGCCGTGGCGCAGGCCAATCCGGTACCTGACAATGGCTCGAAGCCTTAAGGGATAGGGGCTCAACGGTAGCGGAACTTCGAGCGTTACGACTTCACCAGGTTCGAGCTCTCCCGTGAGCGTTCCACCAATACCATCGAGCCCGATTTCAGTGGATCGGCCCCAGACGTCTACCGTCTCACCGTCTCGGAACACGTGCGCTTTAACTTTCGAATCGAATTGGTACCGGGGAAACCGCCGGGCCCGGCCAGTGCCCGTCTTCGCGTTGGTTTCGCTCACAAGATCCTTTGAAACAGTCTCTGCACTTGGTTTTACGGAATACTGGCATCTGCAGATCTCACGCTTTGGTACTTGAGTTCAAATCCCGAACTGCCCTTCAGTTACCGTGTAGAGCGTATCCAGCCTCCAAAGGCAATTTTCCCCCGATCCGGATCACGTCAACACCGCTCCTAATCGAATAGACGTCCACGAGTCCTAATGCGCCCGGGGTTGATTGAACCTTCTTGATGACATCGTCATCCGTTTTCACCACGACAATTCCCGGACGGTTAGTATGCCCGTGGTTGACCGTGTCGATCAGCTCGTTCACCGCGTCCGGGCTCATGCCATAAATCTTATCGACTGCAACCTTCATATCGGATGCTTTCGGGTCTTTCATTACGACTGTGATCGGCTTCCCGTCTGGCCACTTCGTAGTTTGTGCTTTGCAAATTTTCGTGAGATCTCCCGCGCTGAGCCCTGTTTGTGCGGTGCCCTTGTTGGCTACCACCGCAACATCGCGCGCCGCTGCAGACACAGTTCCGCACATTAGCGCCAAGCTCACTGCAAAAGCCCGCAGACCACACAAAGATAAAAGCGAGAGCAAAACAGATCTCCGCGGATAGCGCCAAACGTCGATTCTCGTCGATCCGGGATGGTCACTCAACAGCAAGGAAGGTCATGTACCTCTGAAGTTACGCCTCGCGGCCATCGTCTACGGAAAGAATCCAGCGTGCCGAATAGGGACTCTCAAAGCAGAAAAATGCCGATGGCCCGAAGGCAATCGGCATTGGAGACTGAAAGTGCACGAACACGCTACGCGGCTTCAATTGCTACGTGTCGGTAGGCCATGATGATGTCGCTCTTGGTGATCATCCCCAACAACTGCTTTTCTTCGCGACGCGAGACAACTGGAAAATTCGCCAAGTGACGTTCGCGCATCCGTTCAACAACTTCGTGAATCGTCTGATCTGGGTATGCCGACTGCACTTCTCGCGAATAGACTGCCGCCACACGCACGTGCGACCGTTCGCTTCGATCGATCTTCATTACGTCTGACATGCTAACGACGCCGCATAGTTCGTTGTCGTCATTCAGCACCGGCAGTGCAAAGAACTCCTTTGCGAACATGACCTCTTGCACGGAATCGAGCGAATCCTCCGGAGAGACCGCCGGCACCTCCGTCATTACATCTTCGACTCGAACGGCCGAGAGCACATGCAGTGGCCCAGAGTTGCTGCCCAATCCCACAAGCTCCGGATATGCCGGAATCCCATGCTCCGCCACGTCCAGACCCATCACTTCTTCATCAGCCGTGACGCGCAATCCCGTGATCCAATCCACCACTTTGAACAGTACGATGGACGCAATCACGCCATAAGCAATCGCCACAGCTGTGCCGATCACCTGGACCCAGAAATGAACCGTGTATCCGTGAAATCCATTCGGAATCATCGGCGCCCACAGGCCAGCAGCGAGTCCGCCCATTAACCCGGGAACCGCATGCACTGGACCAACGCCGCACGGATCGTCTAGCTTTAGTCGCTTTTCGAGGAAGCGCGCCGTCCACGGAATCTGCGCGCCTGCGATTACACCGATCAGAATTGCAAACAGCGGATGCACAAGATGCACGCCCGAGCAGATTGCTACCGCGCCCGCCAACCCACCGTTTGGTGTGACGATAGGATCGGGTTTCCCTTGTGTCCAAGTTCCGGCGAGCGACCCCATGATGCCGCCCGCGATAGCTGCCAGCGTATTAATTGCCACTAGCGGCAGATCTGCCGCGATGTTTCCATACGACGGCACGGACCCCAGGTTGAATCCGAACCAGCAAAACATCAAAAGCAGCGCGCCGAATCCCATCATCGGCACATCATGTCCCGATGTTCGAACCCTTCGCTGTCCCAGGAAACTCGCGCCTACTAACCCCACAATCCCGCCGACCGCATGGACGCCCAACGATCCTGCGTAGTCCTGCACACCCATCCGGGCCAGCACACCGTTCCAGAGAATGTACGCAAACACTGGGTAGACAATTCCTACATACAACGCCGCAAATAGCAGATATGCGGAAAACTTCATGCGTCCCGAAAAGCTTCCACTCGGAATCGCGCACGATACCAGCGCGAACATCAAAGAGACGTAGAACGTAATCGATTGCCCGCCATCACCAATAAACTGCCACGGCAAATGCCACCCGTTCGGCATGTGCAGCAAGGGCCACCCGTATTGCTTGATCGCGAAGCCTCCAACCAGGAATACGATGATCCCGATTCCCAGGTGACCGGTCATCTTCATCATCACGTTGGTGACGTCGCGCGACCGAACCTGCCCGCCTTCCAGCAGGAAAAAACCAGCTTGCATCAGGAAGATCAGGCTTCCCATCGAGAGCAGCCACAACCAGTAAACATTGGTTTCCACGGACTCTCCTCACCTTGATTTGGAAGACACCGCCGCTTGGGGCAAACGGCATTATGGTGTTGAGCTGTTTTTACGGGGTGAGCCGCCGAAAAGGAAATTCAAAATTCTTATGAGCGCGATAAGAGCGCACGATATCGAAAGCGAGGCGTCTCACGATGCGCAATTGATTGCGAACAAAAGATGTTACGCCGTTTCACCCACGCTAGCCGTGACATCGGCTGAACTTTTCAGGCTCGTCTTCGTACCATAGAATAGACACCGCTCAGGAGGTGCCGTGCATGTTCTGCAATAAGTGTGGAACCGAAATCGCCCCCGGCTCGAACCTTTGCTCCAATTGCGCTCGTGCGATGAATCTCTCGTCCCCGATGATCGGCGGACCCTCACGCCTTGAACGTCATCTCCGCACCTTGGGCATACTCTGGATGGTCGGCAGCGGCATCCTGCTATTACCGGCATTTGTCCTTATGCTCCTGGGCTCGGTAGTTCACTTCTCCATTCCTGGGACCGAAAACGTCGCGCGGATAATCGGGCCGTTCGTTCTCTTTCTAGTCGGATCGGTCTTCCTGCTGGTGAGCGCTTGCGGAATCTTCGTCGGTTGGGGATTGATGAAGCATCAATCTTGGGCGCGCATTGCCGGAATTATTCTGGGCGTCATCGTTCTGTTCCACTTTCCGCTCGGTACAGCACTCGGCGTCTACACGCTCTGGGTCTTGTTGTCCGACGACGGTACGCAATATCAACGCCTGGCGACTGAGATGCCGTAACAATAATTTCTTCGTGAGTTTTCATCGCCTTTCTGCTTGATTCCTTGACGTGGGCGCAGCGGCCGGTTTTGAACCGTAGCCTCCAGACTGGCCAATCCTGCCTTCCTGCAACCGATTCCGATTTACAATCATCTCTACCCTTGGAGGACAATCATGGCTCATGAATTACCGCCGTTGCCGTACGACTACACGGCCCTCGAACCTTTCATCGATGAGAAAACGATGCATCTGCATCACGACATGCATCACGCCGCATACGTGAAAAATCTCAATGCCGCTCTCGAAAAACATCCCGAACTGGCCTCAAAATCTGCCGAAGAACTCATAACCAATCTGAATGCTGTTCCTGAAGACATACGTGGCGCTGTCCGCAATAATGGCGGAGGCCACGTGAACCACACCATGTTCTGGCAGATCATGAAGCCCAAAGGTGGCGGAGACCCCAGCGGCAAAATCGCCGAGGCCATCAAGAAATCGTTTGGCGATTTCAAGGCATTTCAGGAGAAGTTCAACGACGCCGGAGTAAAACAATTCGGTTCAGGATGGGTTTGGCTCGCGGGCAAACCGACGGGCGAAGTACAAATCCTCTCCACTCCGAATCAAGACAGCCCAATTTCGCAAGGCCTCTACCCAATCTTCGGCAACGACGTTTGGGAGCACGCGTACTATCTGAAATACAACAACCGCCGCCCCGAATACCTTCAGGCCTGGTGGAACGTCGTCAACTGGGACGAAATCAACAAGCGTTACGAAACAAGTCAGAAAAAGAATACCCCTGAACTCGCCGGCGTGAAGTAAAAGCACCTTCGTGAACGTCGTAGGATCTTAGCTTGCTAGGTTTCTACGACGTTTTTAAAACAACCCCACCTTCTAATCCTGAGCTCTTCGAAGGAACTCGCGCATTCGCGCCCTGCAACCGGCACTCCTCAGATAGACTGGCGATCCAGTGGCGCCCTTCGGGAACCAATTATATTTTGTTCGCGTACCACACAGCGGATGAGCATGCGCCACGCCAAGCACGCAATCTATTGTCTCGCAGCTCTATACCTGATCGGCACTCTTCTCGGCGGGATTGGATTGGGTTGGATCGCACTGCATCCGCCCCGACACTCGGCGACGCCGGCGGAAGTCAGGAATGTGAAGGCAACAATCGAGCGCGGGGGTGCTACCTTTCAGGATGTTGAGCTCGTTGCAGCAGACGGGGCGATCTTGCGTGCCTGGTTAATGCGGCCTTCGGAATCCAATGGCAACGCAGTAATCCTCCTTCACGGCGTGGCTGACAGCCGCTTAGGCATGTACGGTTACGGGAAATGGCTGCTGGAAAACCACTATTCGGTCCTTCTCCCCGACGCTCGGGCTCATGGTTCTAGTGGCGGGGAATTCGCCACGTATGGATTGCTGGAGTCGGAAGACATTCACCGATGGGTGGATTGGCTCGTCAACACCGATCACCCTCTTTGCGTTTTCGGTCTAGGGGAGTCGATGGGCGCAGCACAACTCTTGCAAGCTCTTCCGCGCGAGCCGCTCTTTTGTTCCGTTGTCGCAGAGTCTCCGTTTGCAACATTTCGGGAAGTTGCGTATGCGCGGTTTGGCCGTCAGTTTCACACTGGCCCCTGGCTTGGGAGAACGTTCTTTCGGCCGACGGTTGAGATCGGTTTCTTGTTTGTTCGCATTTGCTACGGTTTTGACATGGAACGCGCATCTCCAGCACAGGCTGTTTCAAAGACCGAAACTCCAGTTCTCCTTATTCACGGCCTCTCCGATAGGAATATCCCGCCATACCACTCGCAGGAAATCCAATCAAGGAATCCCTCTCATGTAGCGGTGTGGATGGTAGCGAAGGCAATTCATACGGGCGCACATCGAGCCGAGCCAAAGGAATTTGAGAGCCGGGTCCTACTTTGGTTCTCGGACCACATGACACACCGGTAACGAATTTCCAGCGCCGGTTCATTTGAATCTACGCTCGCGATCTATTTTTGGATGACGGTCAAAACGTGCGATCCAATCACTGCACTGTCAATCCGGTCCGGCAACGGGAATTTAGACTCCATCCCAACGCCCGGATACCGCGGCGCCAGGTATTTCTCCACGAACATTTGCACCACAAACCTCGGAATCTCCGTTCCGTCAAACCAGACCTTATCGACGATTACCGTACCCTTGCCACCAGAACCCGATGCTTGCGCCGTGACCACCACGTCGTGAATGCCTGTGAACAAACTGAGCATCGGATTTGGATTTTTGGCTCCTGCGCTAACTTTGTCGAAGTCGACGCGCGCTCGTCCGATGAGGCCCCCGGCGTCACCTTCCATCCGTATCGATTCGACCCCTGGCGGCATCTCGAGAGTGCCCGACGCGAGATAAGTGTTAAGTTCTTTTTCGGTGATTTGCGTGGGGGTCGCGTCAGGATGAGCGAGCGACCCGTTTCGTTCGATGTGTTCGAACTTGCTCTCCGCTCCCGTCTTAACTGCTGTGGCCTTTTGTGCGCCTATTGTGCTCACTGAGAGGAGTATCGCCGCGCTGAGAGTTAGCCTTCCGAATAGAGCACGATTCATGGTTTCAACGCAGCCCGAGTCGGCGTCTTGTCGGGGGCGACACGCGGTTCGGCCAGCGTCCCGGTTACCACATATCCCCCGCCCGCCCTCCCGAGCTTCAAGTCCAATTTGTTGCCCGCAGACACGGTGCCACTCACCTCATAGATGCCCTCGTCGGTCTGCAGTTTGCCCTCTTGTATCTGAAACTTCCCCTCGTTTCGAACCAACGTACCTGTGAATCTTTGCACAGCGATCGAAGCGCCGCCTTCGTGCAGCGCCAGGTTCGGAAACCGGCCTGCCCGCATGTCAAACTCCAGAACGCCGGAGCTGCTTTCGTGCAGCGCTGGCATGGAGCCACCTGATGCCTCAACTTCGAACGTCCCGCTTCCCACTCCGTTGGCCCAGTTGCCACTGAGGGCCTCGCTCAATTGTCCCAATGAAATCTTTTCAAATTGTCCTTTACCGGAATATGTGGGCGGCTTCACTGTGTAGTTCGCGATCCAGTCTCCCTGATACGCTCCGCCCAGCACCTGAGCTCGGATGTGAGAGAGACGTAGTTTGCCCTGGTCTAGTTCGAGAGTTGTGGTCACCTTGCTCGCGATCAATCTGTGCACAGCAAGACGTCCGACGTGCAGAATGCCTTCAGCCCGCAGAGAGGCAAATGGCGATGGGCTACTCGAAGCGGTTCGCGATAACATCCTGTACCAGGGCCGCTTTCCGGGAGACGGCGTCAGAAACTTGCCAATCTCTTCGGTTGATAGCGTATCCACCTGCATATCGAAGCGAGCGAAACATGGTGAGTCTCCCTCGCAAAGCCTCGGAACAATGATCCTGCCGCTCCAGTGTCCGCCCGCTCCGGTCGCAGTAAGCTTGTCGAACGTCGCCTCTTGCGGTGTCAAGGTGAGCTGCCCAGAGGCAATATCAATCGGAGCGCTGGTACCCGGTACCTCTGCGCGAATGGCGTGCAACTGGGCCGTGCCTTCCGCCCGTGGGGCCGCAAACCCACTCCAGCTTCCGGCTAACCTCATGTCTACCTTGGCCACGCCATCTGCAGCAGGTTGAGCACCCGGCAACCCAAGCAGGCGCGCCAGCTCAATCACTCTTTGGATTTGCGCCTCACCCTGAATGCTGAACCCGTATCGGTAGCGAAGGAGCGTCGCGGTAGCGATGGCCGGAGCAGGGCGTCCGAGTGAAATCGGAAAGGGAAGTAGGCTCAATTCGAGCTCTGCGGAATCGCTCGATGACATATACGACTTGTGTTTGCTGCGGTCCTGTTCCTTTATGCCGCCTGCAATGAAAGTAATCTTGCCAAAATCGAAAGCTTCGGCATCGCTACGACTGTCGCCGAGAGTTACGGGTGTGGTTTCGCCACCTCCGCCGTAGACCACCGCTGCGCCATCCGCCTTTCGCGCAGTTAGAGTTGCTTGCACCGTTCCGGCCGCTACCAAGCCTTCTGGCAGGTCTTTCTTCGCTCGTCTCGCCAGATTTACAAGCTCTTGCGCAGGAAGACGATCAGCGGTCAGTTTCAGGTTGTAGGTGCGTTCTCCAAGGGGGTCGGTCACTACGCCGGTCAAGCGCAACTTGCCCTCTCCTACGGAACTTTCGCAATCCAAGTCTTGAAATTGACGCGCGCTTGAATCGAAGTGGGCGCTGCATTGCGTGGCCAGTCTGGTGCTACCGGTGCTCAGGATGTCGTAACGGCGGAAGTCCTGGATCGCACCTTCTGCGATGACTGCCAGATCGGATGGCTTACCTTTGAGCTGGAATGAAACATCGACGACGCCGCGCCATCCGCGGTCGCGGGCGAATGCCAATTTCGTCAGGGCCCCCAGTTGCGCGCCCTGCCAACTGACGCTGAAATCCAGAGGCGTCTCCCTCAGGCTGCTCGCGCGTCGCCATGTGCCGTTGATGCGTAACAAGCCCGTGTCAGTCAAGTTGAAATCAGTGCGTACTGGCTGCGCGCGCAGGCGCACACCCCACGTGTTCTCTGACTCCTGCCACAAAGCAAAGTCGGTATCGGTGAGAGCAAACGCTTTTTTCTCTTGTCCAAGTTTTATATTGATGCGTGCGCGATTCGCTTGAATGTACGGGAATCCGGGTCGTTTTTCCGTCACCGTTTTTGACGTAGGAGCGACGGGTTCCTTCGCAGCACGCTCAACGAGCCCCTCAAGGTTCCAGCGGCCGTCGACGGTTCGCGCAAGGTTGAGACTAGGCTCAGTCAGATCTAGCCGGGATATTTCCAGCCGGCCACGCAGCAATGATGTGAGGCGAAGTGCCGCCGAAACTTCACTGGCGCGCAGCATTGGCTCGGCGCTGATCGTGGGGTCATCGTGCACCACAAGATTTTCCAGATCGAACCCCGGACGCGGCAAGAGATGAAACGTGACCGCGCTGACTTCTGTTTGTCGTCCCAACGCCACGCTCATGGAGTTGACCACACGGGACTTCAAACGATTCGCCCCAGGCCTCACCATGAAGAGCACGGCAAGGACGATGGCAAAAATAAGGATTGCGCGGCGTTTGGACTGCAAGAGCTTCACTTTACCGCCTTGAACGTACGGCTCCATCGGGTCTGATCGAAAAAGTGAATGACAATGTGGAGAATGAACTTCAGCCTCTCACTGAATTCCTTTTGTTGGTACTGGTTCGGTGGGGTTTCAAACGACCAGTAAATGAACATCGGACGTCCAATCACATTTTCCCGTGGAATGAATCCCCAATAGCGGCTGTCGTAGCTCACATCGCGATTATCGCCCATCGCGAAATAGCTGTTAGGCGGAACAACCAGGTCGTCTCCCTCTACGTAGGTGTGCAAGACCGACTGCCATGCCGGTGTCACCGTATACATGTCAGACGGAGGCACTGCCGGAAAATTGTCGCGATAAGGATTTGGCATGTCGGGGCCCTTGTGCATGACGTACGGTTCGTTCAGTTTTTCTCCGTTGCGATAGACCGCGCCATCTCGCAAATGAATTCGATCGCCAGGAATTCCGATCACGCGTTTAACAACGTAGAGTCCAGCCTCAGCAGGCGAAAGGAACACAACAATGTCCTGGCGTCGTACATCGCGATAGGGAAGCAACGGCCCCATCCATTTAGTGGGAGGTGCAAACTGCTCCCGATTGACGAATACGTGGTCCCCGATCAGCAGCGTGTCCTCCATCGAACTTGACGGAATCTCGAACGCTTGCATGACGAATGTGATGATGAACAGGCCCGTGACGAGCACAGCCGCGAGGGAGGCTAAAAACTCGACAGTCGTCTCTTTCTGTTTTTCTTCAGGCAGGTCTTTCTCTTTTGCCAATACGCGGTTGGACACTCGCTTGGCGTGATTTGCCGACATGTTTTTAACTGTGCTCACCTTATCAGCCGGAAGGTGCGGTTCCAGCGACTCTGATCAAAAAACCGTATAGCAGTGTGTGCTAAAAACTTGAATCGATCCGCAAAACTTTTTTGCAAGTATTGGTTGGGGGGAGTTTGAAACGACCAGTAGATAAACATCGGACGTCCGATCACGTTTTCGCGCGGTACAAATCCCCAATAACGGCTATCGCGGCTAACGTCCCGGTTGTCCCCCATCGCAAAATATTTGCCCGGGGGAACTACGAGATCGTCCCCGTCAACAAAGGTCTGCATTTGCGTGCTCCACTCGGGAGCAAGGTCATAACCCGCCGAAGCAGGAACCGATGGAAAGTCGTCGCGAAACGAATTAGGGATGTCCGGCATTTTGTGCATGACATATGGTTCGGCGAGCTTCTCGCCGTTCCGATAAACGTCGCCGTCTCGCAAATGGATCCTGTCTCCCGGTACTCCGACGACTCGCTTTACAAGATGAAGACCAGCTTCCGCCGGTGAAAGAAAGACAATGACGTCGCCGCGCTGGATCTGTCGATAGGGAAGTAACGGTCCCATCCATTTTGTCGGAGGTGCGAACTGCTCCCGGTTGACGAACAAATGGTCCCCAATCAGCAGCGTGTCTTCCATTGAACTGGAGGGTATCTCAAACGCTTGCAGCACGAACGTGATGATAAAAAGGCCAGTCACCAGGACCACGGCGAGTGACGCCAAGAACTCAACCGTTGTTTCCTTCGGTTCCGCTTCTGCTTGTGCTTGTCGTTGTGTTGTCGCCACTCACCGATCCTTGCGAACAGGTCCGCGCTACTTCACCGGGCGGAACGTGCGGTCCCAACGAGTGATCTGAAAAACATGTGTAATTGCGTAAGCGAAATGAAAAAGTTTATCACCCACGGATGGCGCGCTTGGCAGGTCATTCTCCAGATTCCGAACCGACCAGTAAATCAGTAGCGGTCGTCCGATGATGTTTTCTCGTGGTACAAATCCCCAGTAGCGACTGTCATAACTCGAGTCACGATTATCTCCCAATGCGAAGTAGTAGCCTTCGGGCACGATCAATTGGTTGTTATCGACCAGTTTTTGCATCTGCAAAAACCAGTTTGCCTCGAGTCCCGCTGCTACCGTGTCCGGTCGCGGAAAGTTATCGCGAAAGTTGTCCTGCGTATCGGACTTGTAACGAACATAAGACTCAGCCAGCGCCGTCCCATTGACGTAAACTCTTTTGTTGACTAAACGCACGCGGTCGCCAGGCACTCCCACCACGCGCTTCACAAAATGCTGAGAGGGATTTACCGGATAATGAAAGACGATGATGTCGCCACGTCGAATTTTCCGGTACGGCATGACCGCATCCCAAATACTGCCGCCGCCGTAACACTGCTTGTCGACAAGCAGGTAATCGCCAATCAATAGTGTGTCTTCCATCGATTCAGACGGAATCTGAAAGGCCTGCACAATGAAGGTCACCACGAAAATTGCGATGACCACCGTGCAGAGTAGGGACTGAACGGTGGCAGCCGCGTCCGAACCGGACAACCTTACGCTCGCTTCCATTCTGTTCAGTGATCCTCTCCCGGGATCACGGTCGGCAGCGACGCAAGGTGATCCAGAACTTGCCGCGCTGCTTCTTGCTCAGCGCGTTTTTTGGTAGTGCCCTCGGCCCTCCCTACGAATGCGACCCGCGTCGCGGAATCCGTTTCTATCAGCCGTGCTTCTACTGTAAATGTCTTTTTGTGTTCCGGTCCTTCCTGTTTAACCAGCACATACAGCGGCTGTCTTCGGCCTGCAGCCTGGAGCGTCTCCTGAAGAGTCGATTTAAAATCGGTCACCGGAAGCTTGCTTCCAGCGCCCTCCATTGTGTCGAGTGGATGCAACACTTGTCGTTGCACAAACTCGCGCGCGGCTTCTAGGCCGCCATCCAGGTAAATCGCAGCCAAGACTGCTTCCAAGGCATCAGCGAGCAGAGCGTTTTTAGCGCGTCCGCCACTCTTCTCTTCGCCGCGACCGAGTCGCAGAAAATTACCCAGTTCCAGCGTTTGTGCCACTTGCGCAAGGTGCTTTTCGCTCACCAGATGAGCCCGAAGCTTCGAGAGTTGTCCCTCGTGAAAGTGCGGGAACCGGCGATACAAAGCTTCACTGCTTAGCAAAGCCAGCACCGCGTCGCCAAGGAACTCCAATTGTTCATTGTCGCCGAGTCGCGCAGCCCCCGCGCCTTGCTGTGACTCGCGTTCGCGCGCCTGAGAACTATGCGTCAGCGCCTGTTCAATGAGTTCCGAACGCTGGAAACGGTACCCCAGTGCCGCTTCTAGCGCAGCAATGTCTCGTGTCTTCATGAAGTCGGACGCCTCTCAACAGGGATCGGCCTCCGTGTGATGCCCTCTACTAATTCTTCGGTGCTTCGGGTGATGCCGCTGGCTTCGCTGCCTCGGGTGCCGGTTTTGCCGCGTCCGGCGTTGCTGTCGCCGGCTTTCCGCCTGTTAGTTGCACCAAGCGGTCGCGTTCTCGCTGTGCCAACTGCTTCACCGAACTGCCTTCCTGCGCCACGCTGACTGCCTGCTCGGCAACCTTCAACGCATCGGGATAGCGATTCTGCTTATCGAGCGCTAGCGCCAAGCGCAACACCACCACGGGATCTGGGCTGGATGGGAACGCATCAATCGATTGTCGCAATAGTTTTTCAGCATTCGGAAAGTCATCTTTCTTGAACGCCAGCGTTCCCAGGATGGAGTAAGCGTTTGACCGCAATAATGACTTGTATGCGTCGATCTTTTCCTGCGGCGTGCCGGCCGGAACGGCTACGTCTGTCTCAATCGTTTCCGTAGCATGCTTCGCGTACTTCTCGGCCTCAGCCCATCGTTGATCCTTGTCGAGGTCGGAATCGCGTGTGCGTTCTGTCAACACCTCTGCTACCAGGACCAGTGCCTCGGGATCGTCAGCGTCCAGCCCAAGGACCTTGCGCCCCATAGCCTCGGTCTTTTCTGCATTGTTGGCGTTCTGGTATCCGCGCATCGCGGTCTTGTACAAAATGATCCGCAGTTCGCTGTCGGGAAACTTTGTGGCGAAGTCGTCGGACGCCTTCTCAAGGGCAGCGTTGTCCTTGTTCTCCGACGCTGCCTTGTAAGCATCGAATTCCGGCTGCGTCTTGGCTTGTGGCGGCCGCTTGCCTTCTGTCGCAGCCGGTGCTGCCGCGCCCTGTGCCGGCGCAGCCTGTCCTGCCGCTGGTGCAGTTTGACCCTGTGCTGGCGTTGCTTGGCCTTGTGCCTGAGTCTGTGCCGGCTGTGCCGGAGTCGCTGCTTGTCCGCCCATCTTTTGGGCGGTGGCCCAGGTTGCGATGGTCAGCACCACGCCCATTGCTGCTCGCTTCATGCTGTCTCCTGTAAAGCGATCCTCGGATCGCGGGAATTAGATCGCGTAAAATCTCGGTTGCTGCTTTACTGCGATTTCGTTGGCGGTTCGTAAGGCTGGTTGATGCCTCGTTGGGCCGCAGCTTTCACTTCAGGCATCGCACTGCCTGCATCGAGCGCCGCACGGTAATGCACAAGCGCTGCGTCACGATCTTCCTGCAGGTCCGAAATGCGCCCCAAGTAGATATGCGACCAAGCCACAACTTTGGGCTCTTTCGCCACGCCCAATGCGCGCTCGAAGTATCCGCGGGCTCCCTGCATGTCGCGGTTCATGGTCGCAACCTGCGCCAGAATGAATAACGCGCGCCCCGGGTCCTCGCGATTTTCGTCGAGTGCCTGCTGAGCTAATTTCTGAGCGCCTTCCGGATCGCCCGCCGCCAGCCGTTTCTCAGCCTGCTTCAAGAGCAATTGATCATTCGGACGCGACAGCCTTAGCGTTTCTGGTACCGCTTCGGCCGCGAACTGTACCTGCGACGCCCGCTTCATCTCCTTACCGACGTCGATGGCGTTCAGCAGATCCGGATACGCGTTCTTCATGCCGGTCGGTTCTTTTTCAAACTGCGCAAGCGCCTCGTAAAAATGGCGAGTAAGGATGTAACCGGAATTCACGGCTTTATCAACTTCCGCGACGCGTTCTGCTTCGGGTGTTTTCGATCCTGCTGTTCGAATTTCAATCGCCCGTACCAGGCATTCGGTCACGAGCAGTGAAATATTATCCTTAAAGCTCTCCTCCATTGGCGACGTCTTCACTTGCTCCAACAGCGGTTCGAGCCGTTTGAACGACGACCCGCTGCGCAATGCCATTGGGTCGAGAAGGTAATGAAGATAAGTATGCCGAATTTGCTGCATCTTCAATGATCGCCCGCTCGGCGAAATCACAACAAAATAATCGCTCCCGTAGTTCCGTGCGTTCGTCTGGTCGGGTGCGCCCATCGGATCCAGATAGACCGTAAACTGTCTTCCCAAATATGCCGCCGAAGGAATCTTCAAATAGATTTCCGTGTCGAACAGCATTTTCGCGAGCGGCTCGTGATATTCGTTCGGCAATGCTTCGTACGCTGCTTTGTGTTTTTGCCAGATCGCACCAAGGCCGGCGGCCTCGTAGAACTTCGTGACCAACGGAACAAATCCGATAATGAAGCTGGCATCCGGAGGAAGTTCCGCCTCTTTTGCCTTGGGCGCAAAGCCCGGGGGATCACCCAGATATAACGCGAGTGAAACATACTGTGCCAAGTCTCGCGATGAATCCGCTGGTTGATGATCACGATAGAACTCACACATCGGCAACGACGCCGCTTTGGCCGGGGCCGATGTCAAAATCGCATTCTTAACCTCGGCCCGAATCGTTTGACGCAAAGGATCGGACGCCGTGAGATCTTGATCGTACCCGCAGGCATTGATCGACGTGAGCACTGTAAACATCGTTTCGCTCGTGTCGAGCGCCACCTTGGGCGTATTTTGGGCGGCACACACTGGGGCCAGCAGCCCAAGAGCGACTGCCAAGATCGATCGTCGAAGACGGGGAACCAGGAAACGCCTCCTACAGCATGGCGGGAGTGAAACTTACCTATAGCAGTTTAAGGTCTCAACCATGCTCGGTCAAACCGCAAGCCACCTTATTTTCCTTTGGGTTGTGACCTTTAGAGGCTTCGATGCTCGACGCTCTTGAAAGGGATGTCGCCACCAAACGGATGAGAAATACGAAGGCCAGATGAGGAGCCCAAGCGGTGCTACATGAATTTGACGAGGCGTTGCGTGACACACGGACAAACTCGCTGGCATCCGCGCAGTGTTGTTCCAGCCGTGGGCTGGATCTCTAAACCTTCTATCCGCGCGCGTCTATCCGCGAACGCTGACCTTTGAAAACGAAAGCACAGCGTGTCCCGTTGTCGGTCTCCCCATCGAAGTAGCCGGTCGGAACGTCGTGAAGATCAGCATGTTCTTCACAGCGGGAAGCATCTCTTGTGTCGCTTCTGTCGAATCGGACAGAATGCGATAGTCCTGAACCCGCCCATTCGCATCCACGTATGCCTCGATAACGAGCGATTCCGAATTAATCGAGTTCATATCCGAGCCAAATGAGGACTGCAGCAACACTGGCCCGGTATGAAGCAACAGTGGAACGTCGGTGCTTCCTGCCTGCAACTGACCAGGCAGGGCGAAAATGCTCATCAGCAAGCCGAAAGCAACCACTGCGCTTGCCAGTCCCGCGGTCGCAGGAACCATGAACGCATTGACCGCATTCTCAAACCGGACCCGTACCCCCTGGAACAGGGGACGCTTCGCCGCAGCGATTTCCTGCGAAACCGCCACCTTCAGTCTCAGCGCTAAGTCAGCAGGAGCGCGCTTGCGGCCGATCCCCGCCAACAACTGTTGTGTTTGACGAAGTTGCTGATACTCACTTGCGCACTTCGGGCAACGCTCTACATGGCCAGTCAGCGTTTGCATCTGGCGCCCCGTAAGAGCGCCATCCAGATACGGCGAGAACAACTCCTTAGCCTCACCGCATTTCATGATGTCACCTCAAGTTCGTCGCTTCCATTTCGCGTCCGGGATCGCTCGTGCTTGTCCCGTTCATCCGGATTGATCAAGCCCAGCTCCGCTCCGACATCTTTTACGTAATCGGTGAGACGCTGCCGCAATGCTTCGCGCCCTCGCGTCAATCGCGATTTGACGGTGCCGAGCGATACTTGTGTCACTTCTGCAATCTCTTCGTATGACATTCCTTCCAGATCTCGGAGCACCAACGTCGTCCGGTAGGGCTCCGGCACGTTTCGGAGCTCGCGTTCCACTCGCTCGCGCACTTCTTCGTGTGCAAAAGCATCGAACGGAGAATCGTGTCCGTCAACCAGCCGCTCCTCTAGAGCCGAGCTTCTTTCCTGTGAATTCTCGCTTTCAGCTGGTTCCATCGATGTCTCTCGCGCCTTATGTCGGAACCACCAGCGCCGCCGGTTCGAAGCTTCATGTAAAGCGATCCGATAGATCCACGTCTTCAGGCTCGACTCGCCATGGAAGTGCCCAATCCCGCGAAACACTTTCACGAAAACGTCCTGCGTCGTGTCGGCCGCGTCCGCCGGATCGCATACGATGCGATACACCAGGCTGTAGATCGGCTGATGAAACTCGCCGATCAGCCAAGCGTACGCTTCCTCAGTGCCGGCCTTGAGCTCCGCGACAATCGCGGCTTTCTGGGCTCGCACTCCGATCGCACTTGCAAGATCGCCCAACGTGGCTACTCCCGCCATGACTTTCATGGCGCACCCCTATTATAGGTCGCTTGGCAATGCCGACCTACCACCCTAATTGGAATTCCTCATTGAGTTCCGATCCTAGACAACACAGATACACACATAGACCCCGCGGTCGTCAAAAGAGTTCCAAAGCAGTGCGGGTGGCATTTGAACCAATAACGAAGCGGAACGGGAAGTGAGGGGGATGCGGATGGGTATAGGCTAAGTGTTGGTTCGCCAATGGTTTAGCGAAGGCGCTCTCCGCGGCCCAGTTCAAGGCCAAGTTTGGCCGACCTACCGCACCTACTGCGGCGGCGGGGTCGCCTGGGACGCAGTCGGAGGCTTAGGCGCCTTTTTCTTGGAAGGTTTCTTCGGAGCTTCGTTATCGTCAACCACGATCTTCTTTGGCAACGGTGCCGGAGCAGCAGCCTGCAGCGTCCTCACTTGACTCCGTAATCGCTCGATCTCGCTCTCTTTCGAGGCAGTGACGGTTTCGAGGCGGTCGGCCAGTCCACGCCGGGTATTTTCGAGCGCGGCGGTCTCGTTCGACAAACTTTGGAAATCGTCCTTAGATCCAAACGCACCCGCCGATTCAGTTACTGATACGAGCACGTCATACAGCGCATCTAGATTTCGGTACAGCTTGAATGTGGCGCGCGTGTCTTCGGGTGCCGCTTGAAGTTGCGTCACCATCTCTGGCAATGCCGACTGAAGATTTCTCTGGATCGATTCCACATTGGCTTGCGCTTGCCGCTTGTTGTTATTGTCTGTCTTCCACTTGTCTACCCTCATTTTGCCCAGGCTCGCTTGCAGAGATTGCGAGGTTTGTTGCAACTGTCCGAGCAAGCTATTGAGTTGATTGACCGAGGAGTAAGAAACAGGTGCTGGCGCAGCGGGTTGGTTCTGTGCGACGGCTGCGATCGCGAACACGAGAAGGCACGCAGCAATAATTGGAAGCGAACGACAGTTCATGTGGAGTCCAGGTTGTGAATTCAGACGGATGCGCTTCGTTAAATATATCGCATCGGAGTTTGACTCTGCAGGAAAGGTAAGCGAGAATTGAGGGGATCGTCCCTCAACATTTGTTCCACTAAGCAAGTCTCCGCTCAATCGTGGGCCTGTGGCGCAGCTGGGAGCGCGCTTCCATGGCATGGAAGAGGTCGTCGGTTCGATCCCGACCAGGTCCACCAAATCCCTGATACCATCGATCCCTGCACGGTCGCGGGCAATTCCACGCGACGCTCGGCCCACTTGGGCCAGTGAATGAATGCAGCCGGGCTGTGCGGCATGGGCCTACCGCAAGATCAGATATAGCCCCGATGCCACCCATACCAACGATGCCACCAGTGCGGCCCACATCAGGCGGAATTCCTTTGAAACTTGTTCTTGAGGTCTCATCTTGAGGGAATAGTGACGAGACACCAAGGATCGTTTCAACTGGACGGCCTATGGGCATAGGCCGTCCATCCCTCAAAAGCCGGGCCGCGCGAGGAAATCGGTGTGGAGTGCGCGGGTGCGGCTTGGGCAGAGCAATTATCGCACAACCATTATGTTAGTAAACCGATTTAGTAGAACATCGTTGCTTCTGGAAGGGGCCTCGCAGGCGCACTTTCTCTATGCCAAAATTACTGCGCTTTTCCGAGATTCGCGACTCGAATCCAATGGTCGGCGAAAAGGTGATGGCTTCCCGGCACCTCGACCTGGGGCATATGACAACTCGCGCAATTCTTCGCCGCGACTGGGCATGTTTTTGCGTTAGCCTTCCCGCCTGCATGGCAGGCTAGGCATTTGGAGTCGTAATGCGATTGGTCGGTTGCGACTTCTTCGTGTGGATCGTGACAAGCGACACAGGTAATCCTGCGGTCCTCGAGGTCGTAACACTTACTCAGAGAGAGTCGGTAGGGCGCAAACCGCACCGTGTTTACGTCATTGGCGTTAGTTGTTACATCGTTCGCCGTTCGATGACACTGTCCGCAAAACGTCAAGACATCTTCCGGGGGCATCGCGGATAACTTTTTCATTTCATTGAGATGCAACTCACCTTCTGCCAGCCCCGCAAGGTGTTTCGTGGCTGCTGTGTGGCAGCGCACGCAGCGCACACCGGGTTGCATCGCATCGCGCGCGAGTTTGCCGTCGTCGACGGCATTGGACGCGTGGCATGCAAAGCAGTTGGCTACGCCCGACGCTCCGATTCGTTTTCCGACGGCCTGCATCAGGGTTGTTGGCTGTGTATCTTGATGACCGATCGTGATATCCAACCCATTGATCTTGCTGAAATAACTCACTCGGCTTTCATAGAATTCGCCATCTTTTTCGAGAACATAGGTTTGCCCCACGCGGCCGGCCCCAACGGCCCATCCAACTGGTATCTCCACTGATTGCTTCCCGTCCGAGACCGAGTAGATACTTCGATTGTCGCGTCGCTCAATACGATAGGAGAACGGACCGTCCTTGAACGTGAGGAGTGGCAAGGAAGATAGGATTTTCGATTCCTGTGGAGTTTCCGCTGCTTGCGCCATAGAGGTAGACGGTTGCGTCTGCCCTTGCACGTGGCAGGCAGCGCAAGGGGTCTTAGCACGCTCGTTTGCCTGTGCAAAACACGCAATTTGTACCAGCAAAACAATGGTGGCAAGTCGGAATAAAACCGCAAGACTCATATGACTAAATCACGCCAAGAAGGTCCAGGGAACAAACAAACATCTTATATTGCTCGCCTAGACAGCGTTTGGAAGCACGCTGCAAAACGGATTTACCAACCGTATCCGTCATGCTCTTTCTTGTCGCTAACCGTGATCGCACAATCGAATCCATGCCATCATGGGGATGTCATGTTCTCGCGCATCAGAAAGATTTGCTTTGTCGTTTTTCTGTGTGCAATTCCAGCTTTGGCTGTTTCCAACATGACGGTCCGATGGCAGCCAGTGAGGCTTGTCAATGGTGCACCGGTCTTTTTCCAGGTCAACTCGCCGACGCCGCTGAAAACATTGAGCGGCATTTGGCTCGACAAGGATCTGCCCTTCTCGTATGACCCGCCCTCACGCTCTTGGTACGCGCTCGGCGGTATTGCCCTCAAGACAGCCCCGGGGCATTACACCCTGCATTTGAACGGTTTAACCAAAGCCGGCCACCCTATTGAATTTCGTCGCGACATTCACGTATCGCGGGGAGACTACAAAGTTGTCGTCGCACTTTCGGTCCCGAAAAAATTTACTGATCCGGATCCCAAACAGGTCGATCAGATTAAGCACGACAAATCTTTGAAGGACGAGGCCTTCAAGAAAACCACTCCGGGCCAGGAGTGGGCAGGCGCCTTTAAGGCTCCCGTTGATGCCTCGTATTCCGATGTTTTTGGAACGCAGCGCAAATTCAACGGCGCCGTGCTCAGCATTCATCAAGGGCTTGATTACCGTGTGCCGACGGGCACGCCAGTCTCCGCCGTTAACGCAGGTACCGTCTTGCTGGCGCAACCCCTTTTTTTCGAAGGCAATTGTGTTGTTATCGATCATGGGCAAGGGTTATTAACTCTTTACTTGCATCTCTCGAGACTCTTGGTGAAAGAAGGAGATCGCATCGAACGTGGACAAGAAATTGGAGTCAGTGGCGCCACCGGACGTGCTACCGGTGCACATCTTCACTTGGCAGTTCGCTGGCGGGGCGAGTATTTGGATCCGGCGACCTTGCTGACTCTGCGCCTTCCCGAAACCGCCTCCGCGGATGAACCTGGCAAGCAGAAAAATTAACATTCCCGCAACATCGTAAGAAAACTGTTGCATTTCCGCTCGCTCGTGATTATTCTCACGCGCGACTGTCCTGCAAGAAGCGACGGGGGAAGCGCTGACTTTAAGCCGGACAGTTCGGCGGAAGGTCGTGGGACCCCCTCACCGGTCTTCCGCCGAAACTTTTCTGATCTAAACTACTTCGGGCATCCGACGACCGTTCAAAGTCACACAATCTGCGCGGGTACAATAAACCGTGCCAGATTCTGTCCCTGCATATTCCTGTTGTCTTGGTGGTTGGAGTTCTCACAGAACGACGCGACTAGCTAACAGCGGCGACATCTGCGACCTCGGCCACGCCGTCGCGGAATGCGACGGTACGACCGGATATTGCTGGCACTCTTTCGCCCGGCACCAGAATGCCGACCAGGTTTAACGGATCCGCTGCCGAAAGAACTACTGTCTCGCCGGTCGGCGGCATCCGCCGGGTTGCTCGCAACGATTCCACCGCGGCTGGCAGTGCGAACTGTTCGCCTAGAAATCCACTGACAAACCTTCCGCCCCGGATCTCCCCTCGATCTTCCAAGCGCCGAAACGCGATTTGCAATTCGCGCCACTTGGGGAGGTTCGTCTCACGAGCCATCAAATCCCTGAACACTACTCCGTACCGCTTCAACAACATCCAGCAAGTAGCTTCTACCGCGCGCGCACGGTCTGTAAGTTGACTCGTGTGTAACAGGGCCCACCTGCCTGCGCTGTGGCGCGGCCGCGCAATCTTGCCGTTGCCCATTCCCATCCGTCGCTTCGGATCAATCAGCGACCGCAGGTTGTCGAATCCGTCGGCCGTGACTACCCCCGCCGCGACCAGTTCCCACAGGCCGGTTTCAACTTCGGATTTCAACTTGCCTGTCTCGCGAACAATGTCAGGGAAAAAAGATGCGCCTCGCTCCTTCAAGAATCGCAATACGTCCTGTGCGCTATCGCTTAAGTTTCTAGCCGTTCCAGGCTCCGCCATCGATTCATGCGGCAACATCCACTCCGCCTCCGCTCGCACGAAGAACGTAATTGGCGCGACGCTCGTTGGGATCACGCGCCGCTTGCCCGCGGCGGTGTCCTCGAGGGTAGCCGGGTGCGGTGATAGCCTGCCCCAGCCAACGCTTCCCATCAGACAGAGCTGATCCAGATTCTTCGGGTCGTAGTTACCGACTCGTCTTGCCAGCACCTGTCGCTCCCACGCATTTGCTGGAATTTCAAATCCCTGTAATTGGGTGAGGATTTCGAGCGTCCCACGTTCACCAGCCACCTGCGTTCCTGGCGTGACGTGCTGCCACCTCATCAGCCAGCGCATAAACTGCGCAGCCGTCACGGGTTCTATCTGCTTGCGCAGCGTCGCTACGGTAAGCCGATGAATCCGAGCCAACAACCTCCGATCACACCACTCGGTATTGATTTCCGCGCAATTCCCGGTCCTATCACTAGCGGAGGGCACAAGCTCCGCAGGCCCAATTCGACCTGCGCCGACAAACTTTCCGCGCAAGATCGCGCCGCTCATCTCAATCCGCAGCAGTGCCTGCTCAATTTCGGTGGCGGCTAATCCCAGCAACTGACCGAGGTCCGACGCTGTGGTCGGGCCCAGGTGCGACATCCATCCCGTCACTGTCTTCAATACAACTTCATCCCGCGCAGACGTCCCAACACCCGTTGCCAGTGCGGGTTCATACCGAACGTCAGGAAACAGGATTTCAAACAGCTCAGCCCGCTCGGCGGCGATCCAGTACCGCCGTCCGTTGATCAAGCCGACCATAGCCCGTCCCTGCTGTACAAGCTGCTCAAACCACCGTTCCCACTCGTAAGTAGCCTGACCAACGCGCCCAATTCCCGACAGATTTCCCCCCGACACGTGTGTGCTTAACGCTTGCTGCGTTCCTAAGCCTGACGCCTCGATCCGAGGTTCTTGATGCCGAATATCCGGCATCCACACCAGCGTATGAAGCACGTCGTGTAACTCATCCGCGTCGCGCACATCCGGCCACGCCTCGTCCTGTACCTGCGCGATCGCTGCGGGGTCGAGCTTACCAACTTCCTCGAGCACTGACTCTGGCAACATCCTGCGCATTTCAACCGCTCTCGCGCGGCGCTCTTCGAGCGGCGCATCATCGAGGTACGCGTACGGATTCGCGTTCAAGATCTCATGAGAAAATTGCGAGGGAACTGGCGTATCCACCGCGATGCAGCGAATCTTTTCGCTTTCCATCCCACGAAGCACTTCCTTCAGGCCCTCTAGATCCATCGCCTCTGTCAAAACGTCCTTCATCACTTCCCGAATCAGCGGATGGTCCGGGATCTTGATATCTCCCTCGATATTCTCCTGGCAGGCCGCCACATCAGGAAACACCGATGCCAGCAGATCGTCCGAGCGCATGCGTTGTATCTGTGGGGGGACCTTCTTCCCGCCTTGAAAACGTAAGAGTGCGAGTGAGCGATTCGCGTCCCACCGCCAGCGCGTCCCAAAAATCGGCGACGCGAGAGATGCCTGTTCCAGTAGTTCCGGCACTGTGTGCTCGGTTAAGAACTGGAAAACATCTGCGAGCGGAAAACTATGCTGCTCGGCCAGCGCAATATTCAATCCATTGTCGGTGGCCGCTGCCTGCAGTTCGAAGTTGAATCCGCGGCAGAAGCGTTTTCGCAACGCGAGTCCCCAAGCTTTGTTGATTCGTCCACCGAAAGGTGCGTGGATAATCAGCTGCATGCCGCCCGCTTCATCGAAGAACCGTTCCGCGATGATCGTTGTCTGCGTCGGTACTGCGCCAAGGACGGCTCGTCCTTCGAGAATGTACTCGACAGCCTGCTCCGCACCTGCGTCATCGAGCCCGCAGTTGTCCTTGAGCCAGACAACCGCCGCGGCCACGTCCGGATTGTTCTGCGAAAGACCGACCGGCGAAGTGCTGGGCAAAAGATCGCTGATCTTCTGCCGCAGCTTCCCGACATAATCGGAAAGTTCGTTGGTGCGCGCGGGCGCTTCTCCCCGCCAAAAAGGGACGGTCGGCGGCGCACCGTGAGCATCCTCGACCAGCACCCGCCCGCTTTTCCCTTCAACTCGACGGATGCGCCAAGATGTATTCCCCAGCAGCATGATGTCGCCGGCGCTGCTCTCTACCGCGAAATCTTCGTCGAGCGTTCCGACGTTGATTCCCTCAGGTTCCAATACGACATTGAACAACGCTGTTTCAGGAATCGCTCCGCCACTTGTGATGGCTGCCAGGCGGCTGCCGCGCCGCGGCCTCAACATGTGGTTCACACGATCACGATGCAGGTATGCGCCATACCGGCCACGCTGCGAGGCGATTCCCTCGCTGAGCATTTCGAGGACCTGTTCAAACATCTCCCGCGTTAATTCGCGGTACGGCTGTGCGCGCCGCATCAACTCAAACAGTTCGTCGTCGTTCCATCCGTCACCTTCTCCGGCGCTGCCATCAACTCGTCCATTGCCCTGTTGATGGCTGGCTTGCGAGTGGCCGGCAGTTCCAGCTGCACACGTCGCGACGATCTGTTGGGCCAGGATGTCCAGCGAACATTGCGGAATAATCAGCCGATCCAAGTCGCCCTGCTTAATCGCCTGAACCAGCGCGGCCGTTTCAAGCAAGTCGTCGCGGGTTGTCACGAAGAATCGTCCCTTGGGAACGGCGCCACGCCAGTGACCCGAACGTCCCACACGCTGCAATGCGACGGCAATCGAACGCGGTGAATTGATCTGTACGACCAGGTCGACCGTTCCAACATCGATTCCAAGTTCGAGCGAGGCAGTTGCGACCAGAACTTTTACCTGGCCTTCTTTCAGTTTTTTCTCGGCGGCAAAACGCATTTTGCGAGACAGACTGCCGTGATGCGCAGCGACATTTTCTTCGCCAAGTCTTTCGCCGAGCTGATGTGCAACGCGTTCTGCCATGCGCCGGGTGTTCACAAACACCAGGGTTGATCGATGTTCTGCGACCAGCTGCACGAGCCGGTCGTAGATTTCGCCCCACATTTCGTTGGAGGCGACAGCGCCAAGAGCGCTTGCTGGAACCTCGATGCCGAGATCGAGCAGTCGTTTATGGCCGATATTTACGACTACCGGCTCCGCTCGACCCGCGCCCGTCAGGAAATGTGCAACTTCCTCGATCGGCTTCTGCGTCGCCGACAGTCCGATCCGAACCGGTGTGCGCTCCGTGAGAATCGCGAGCCGCTCCAGGGACAAGGCGAGATGAACGCCACGCTTGTCATCCGCCACCGCATGAATTTCATCGACAATGACCGTCTCAACATCTCGCAGGATGCCGCGACTCCTTTCGGCCGTCAGGAGGATGTAGAGCGATTCGGGAGTCGTGACCAGAATGTGGGGCGGCCGCTTCAGCATCGCTCGCCGCTCTGGCATCAACGTGTCGCCGGTTCGCACAGCCGTGCGGATTTCCGGCATCATCAACCCCCGCTCGCGAGCCATCTGAAGAATTTCTCCAAGCGGACACTCGAGGTTCTTCTGGATGTCGTTGCCGAGCGCCTTCAACGGCGATACGTACAAGACTTCGGTTCGATCCAGCAGGTCGCCAGCAAGCGCCTTGCGAACGAGTTTGTCGATACAAGCCAAAAATGCGGCAAGCGTTTTGCCAGATCCGGTCGGCGCAGAGATCAACGTCGTCCGGCCGGCAAGGATGTGCGGCCAGCCTTGCTCTTGTGGTTCCGTCGGGGTTCCGAAGCGTTCGATGAACCATTCCTGGACGAGCGAATGCGCCCACTGCAGTGAGTCCGGAACCGTTAGGGGTGCAGCCAGGAGGGACACGCACGCCATTGTAGCCGCGATCGGAGCTTTCGTAAATTGTTCGCCTAAAAATAGGTGACCTTTGCAAACTCCAATGAGCAGTTCGGATTTTTGAAGCACCCTACTTTTGGAGGTTTAAAGAAGACAGCCAGAAATCGCAAACCTAGTTCCCCTGATGAATCAATGACTTGAGACATTTCCTGTACAATCACTGGCCAACCCTAACAACGTCTGCATCTGGAGTCGTGTCCACATGCTGAGTTTAAGTGCAAGCATCGGTGCCGTGGTCGCAAGCGTTACGCTCGCGATCGGTGCATTGTGGGTAATCCAGTGGCTGTGGGAACCTGGACGCCGGCGGTCGCACAACGATGTCATTGGGCCGAGCGTTGGTGTGATCGGCACTACTTATGCGGTCATTGTCGCGTTCATGCTTTCAGGTGTCTGGAGCAATTTTCAGGCGGCCCTGCGCAATTCCGAATTTGAAGCGAATTCGCTCGTGAGTCTCGGACGTCTCGGCAGGTCATTTCCGTCTCCAGAACGAGAAGAAATTGCGAGTCTCACACGGGAATATGCCAAGGACATGATCGTTCGGGAATGGCCGGCGATGGCGCGAAAACAGCTATCTCCGCATGGTCACGAAATCATGATGCAGCTTTGGACCCTCCTTCCCACCACTCGAACTACGACGCCTCAGCAAGCGGCAGCTCTTCAGCAAGCCCTTTCGGAGTTGAGCGATATGTCGCAGCATCGGCGCATTCGCGTCCTGGAAAGCCGCACGGAGTTGCCAAATATTCTTTGGGTCGTGCTCTTATGTGGCGCTGGAATCACAATCGGCGCATCGTGTTTATTCGGCGTCGAGGATTTCAAGATCCATGCGTTTCAGGTCGGCGCGTTGAGCCTCACGATTGCCATTGTGCTGGTGGCAATCGCCGATATTGACCATCCCTTCGATGGCATCGTGCATGTCAGTCCCACAAGCTTCCAGTACGCTTTGGATACTCTGGAAGAAACGTCTCCCGGCCAAGCCACCGAGTGAGGCGATGCTATATTCGACAGCATGTCCAAGGTGCGCGCGCGCAAAATAAAACTGATTCTTTTCGATGTTGATGGCGTGCTGACTGACGGAAAGATCTGGATTTTTCCCGCTCCCGAAGGCTCGCAGCAGAGTGTTCTCGAACAATCCGCAAAGCACGGCGGCATGGGCGGATTCGGCCTGCACAGCACGTCCCTGATTGAAGCCAAGGGCTTTCACGCGCATGACGGCACGGCCATCTCTTTGGCGCGGCTTGCCGGACTAAAAACTGGAATCATTACCAAAAGAATTTCCGAAACTGTCGCACTACGTGCGCGTGACTTGAAAATCGATCATGTGCATCAGGGCATTCAAGACAAACGCACATGTTTTGAGGGCATTTTGCGCACCGAGGGGATTACCTCGGCGGAGACGGCGTTTGTGGGCGACGACGTAATCGACCTTCCTGTCATGCGCAATTGCGGCCTGGCAATTGCGGTTGCCAATGCGCGCCCGGAAGTCAAGAGAGAAGCGCATTACGTAACACTCCATGGCGGAGGGGACGGCGCGGCCCGCGATGCGGTCGAATTCATCCTAAAAGCGCAAGGGAAATGGAAGAAGGTCGTCAGCGATTACATCTGCGAGAGAAGCCCTATGAGGAGCACTTAGCGGTCAGCGGTCGACTTTAGAGCACTGCGACTTCTACATCGATCTACATTAAAAATTTGATGTTCCGGGAGTCGTGGAATGCTGGCGGGACTTTCTTTAAACCCACCGGTCGCCTTGCTTGGGGCGTGCTCGGGTCAGCGACCGATGGGCACCGTTTCTCCTTACTCACCCTGTTGTTTTCAGGAGCAATTGACACATTGGAACCCAAATTACTCCTAAAAGTTGCTCTTTTCTAATTTTTTTTATTTTCATCGATAAACTTAATTTTTTGAATGACTTGTTCGACGTTCGGTTGAAAATTCGGACGCAGTTGGCCATCGTAAGTGCCGGGGGGCGGGATTAGGCCTCGTCAATGCGCGCAAAGTGATTGGCATATAATTGCGCGCACTGATGGCCGTCACTGCAGGGACTAAACTTGGCCCATACGAAATCCAATCGCCGCTCGGAGCGGGCGGCATGGGCGAGGTGTACCGTGCCCGCGACACGCGCCTCGATCGAACCGTTGCCATCAAGATCCTCCCGACCCACCTTGCTGATGACATCGAAGCCCGCCAACGTTTTGAGCGGGAAGCGCGCACCATTTCTTCGCTAAATCATCCGAATATCTGCATTTTGCACGATGTGGGGAACGAGGATGGCACCGCCTACCTCGTTATGGAATTCGTGCAAGGCGAGAGTCTGGAAGCGCGGCTTCAAAGAGGCCCCTTGCCGCTCAAGCAAGCGCTTGAATGCGGGATTGAGATCTGCGACGCGCTCGAAAAGGCTCACCGCGCGGGCATCGTGCATCGCGATCTGAAGCCGGGGAACATCATGCTGACGCCGTCGGGCGCCAAGCTTCTGGACTTCGGCCTCGCCAAACCAGTGTCAGGAATTCTCGGAAAACAGTTTTCGAGTGAAAAGGGCCACCTCACCCCATCGACCCCGACCATGAATCTCTCGGCGCTAGGCGCCCCCGTTGGGACCCTAACTCAACGGGGATCGATCGTCGGAACTTTCCAGTTCATGGCACCGGAAGTATTGCAAGGTCAGGAAGCGGATGCTCGCAGCGACATTTTCAGTTTCGGCTGCGTTCTGTACGAAATGATCACGGGCAAGCGTGCGTTTGAAGGCAAGAGCCAGATCTCCGTCGCTTCTGCCATTCTTGACAAGGAACCTGAGCCGATAACGAAGATTCACCCGATGGCTCCCGCAGCGGTCGATCACGTTGTACAGGAGTGCATCGCGAAAGATCCGGAGGCTCGTTGGCAGAGTGCCGCTGATGTCGCGCGAGAGATGCGCTGGATCGCAAGCGGTGCTTCTGGGGTCAGCCCTATTCCCGTTGCCCAACCGCGCCCTCGCTCGCTTAGTCCGTGGATATGGGGAGTGGTGGTGGGTGCGTTGCTGGCTGCTTTACTTTGGTCGTACTTCCGGCCTTCGGAACCGGTTCAAACTTTACGATCATTTCTTCCGCCGCCAGCCGAGCAAGGCTTCGATTTCACTGGTGATTTTTCAGGTCCCCCGGCCTTAGCCCCTGACGGAACAGCAGTCGCTTTTTGCGCTCGCGCTTCGAAGGAGCGCAATTCCATCTGGGTCCAGTCGCTTGCTGAGTTGTCTGCAAAGAAGCTTGAGGGAACCGAGGGTGCAGCATTTCCTTTCTGGTCGGCCGACGGGAAATTCATTGGCTTCTTCAGCGACGGACACCTGAAGAAGATTCCGGCAACCGGAGGCCCCGTTACTGTTCTCGCAGACACGCCAAATCCGCGAGGGGGCACTTGGAGCGCGGACAATATCATTGTGTACGAACCGGACTATCGCGACACTCTGTGGAAAATCAGCGCTTCAGGCGGCTCTCCATCTCGTTTAACGAAGTTTGATAACGGCAAACACACGACGCACCGGTGGCCTTCGTTTCTCCCTGACGGGAAACACTTCTTGTTCTTCGGGACGAATCATTCTGGAAACTCTGAGCAGGGAGTTTATTTCGGCTCAATCGGAGACGGTGCATACAAGCACATTCTTGATTCTGATTCCGGCGCTCAATACGCTTCGGGATACCTTCTGTATCACCTGCAATCGCAGTTGTTGGCGCAAAAGTTCGACCCGTCGAATGGAAAGCTATCCGGCGATGCCATGACGGTAGCGAACGTTGTGGAATTCGACGCGGGCACCTGGCATACCACATTTTCGGCAAGTCAGAACGGACTGCTCGTTTACGAGCCCGGAACGAAATTGATGGGAATCGACCTGGGATGGGTTGATCGAGCCGGAAAATCTGTTGGCACGCTCGGTGAGCGTGCTCCCTACAAGGGCAGCGGGCAGATTTCACCAGACGGAAAAAGGCTCGCCGTTGCCATGGGAGACCCGGAAGCGGATATTTGGGTGTTTGATCTTGTGCACGGCGCGAGAACGAGGCTGACTTTCGGGGGTGCGACCCATTTGATGCCGTCGTGGTCCCCCGATGGTCAACGCATTGTTTACGTGCGCCAGAGTGGATCGACCGTGGTTTCGGGTACCTCACTGCGAGCCCGTCTCGCGAATGGAGGAGGGCAGGAAGAAGTACTGATGGATAGTCAACCTTCCGGGATGGGTCGAACCTTGCTTTCGCCGCAGTGGTCGCCTGACGGGCAATACCTGGTGCATCTCGAACAAAGTGGTCCGAATGGCGCAGGTGTCTGGGCGTTACCGATCGGTGGCGACAAGAAACCGATCTCCGTCGTGCAGCCCCAAAGTTCGCAAGCGCGGGTTGTTCAATCGCGAATCTCGCCCGATGGACGCTGGTTGGCCTATAGCGCGACGGAATCCGGACGAGAGGAAGTCTATGTCACTCACTTTCCGAGCGGGGAAGGACGCTGGCAGGTATCGCAGACGGGTGGCACGTTCCCCGCGTGGCGTCGAGATTCGAAAGAGATTTATTTCCTGGGACCTGATGGCGCTCTTAATGTGGTTAGCGTCAGCACGGGCGGCGGAGAGTTCGAGTCAGGCCAGGTGCGACCGTTGTTCCGGGCGGGCTACATCGCTCCGGTTGGAAACCCGTATGACGCGGCCGCGGACGGCGAGCGCTTCGTGTTCACGACCCTGCCGGAAAGCCCCTCTACGCCGCTTGTTCTCGTGACCAACTGGACGGCAGACATCAAGAAATAATGGGTTGGCGTTTACAAGCACGCGAACTTCAGTCTGAGATCGCTGTGGGCTTGCTCGACATCAGCTCTGTAAAACGCGGATCCTTCCTCAGCTCTGCGAACTCGGCGTCCTTGTAAACATTCCCAATCTCTTTGTATCCCTCTTCCATGGCCTTGCGAAGGTACTCGAGGGACCGATCCGCCACACCCATTTTGGCGAAAAGTTTCGCGAGCACGTAGTCGTAATGGGCGCGATCATCCGGAGAAGGAAGCTGCGCAAGTACACCCGCGCGGGAAGTGCGCTCGAAAATACTGGGGTCCAGACGCAACGCTTCGCTATAGCTCTGAACTGCTTTGTCAAAATCTTTTTTCTGAAAATAGGCTGCGCCGAGATTGTTGTGGAACGGCGCTACATCCGCATGCAGTTCGATCGCTTTTTTGTATTGCTTGATGGCCTTTCCGGCATTTTTATCGGCGTAGTAAACGACGCCGAGATTGTTGTATGCATCTGCGTAGCGCTTATCCAGCTTGATGGCCCGCTCAAAATCCTTGCGAGCGTCCTTGAGGCGATGGATCATCAACTCAGTGATGCCAATTTTGTTGAAGAGCAGGGCACTATCGGATTTCTTCTGAACCGCGGCGCGATAGTAATCGAGCGCGTCGAGATAGGCCTTGTCCGATCGCAGCTGATCCGCTTGTTTTTCCAGTTCTTCGGCGGAAGCCCCGGATGATGGCGGTTCCGCACGCCGCATTGGCGGCGGACCAACCTGGAGTTGGTCGGGTGAGGACTGCGCCGTCCCGAAGACAGCAATGAGAACAACGACAGTTAGGGTTACTGCGCGAACCGTTCCCAAGCGAAGCATGACTTCACCCCCGGTTTGGTCAAAGGGCAAAACACCAACTCAGTGAGGCTCGGTTCCGCCCTTCTCCTCTGGCTTGGACGGTTGTGCAGGTGTTTTGTCGTCTTTAAAAACGTCAGCAATCTTTCCGAAGAAACCCTTTTTCTTATGCTGAGCAGGTTCCTGTCCTGCTTGGACACCAGCGGCGGTCGCCTGGTTCCCGTCAGGTGGCGCTACTGTTTCGGAATTGGAGCCAAAAATGTGCGAAAAGAATCCCTTGATGCCAGCCGCTTGGTCGCAAGTGTCGTGCGGTTCAGTCCCGGCCACGAACGCTGTGGTGTAAGTTTCCGGGCATGAAGGCGTTGCAAGCCGGTTGGTGGCCCGATCGAGTTGCACGTCGACGACTCCGGAAGGCTGCGAAAAGCCTTGGACATCGGAGTACTGCGGAAGCGTAACTGCTTTCTTCATGAACTCGGCCCATATGGGTAGCGCTGTCTGCGCTCCGCTGAGCCGAATGTCGCTGTAGTCATCGTAACCAACCCAGACAATACACAGGAGGTTCGACGTGTATCCCGCGAACCATCCATCGTGAGAACTGCCGGTTTTGCCGGCAGCCGGTGCGTTGAACCCACGCGCGCGCACGGGGAAAGCCGTTCCGGAGTTGATCACGCCCTCCATCATGTTTGTCATGACGTAGGCAATGCGAGGATCGAGAACGGTGCGTTTGTCGCTGTTGAAATCCAGAACCATGTCGCCCTTCGCATTGCGCACGGAGCTAAGCATGATTGGAGACAGACGGGTTCCACCATTGGCAAACACCGTGTAAGCGCCAGCCATATCGAGGGGGGTAGCATCGTAGGCGCCAAGCGCCATGGCGGGGGTGGCTTTGACGCTCATCACACCGGCAGATCTTGCGATTTCCGCAACCTTATCGTACCCAACTTCTTCCGCAAGCTTCACTGTGGCGTTGTTCAAAGACATGGCGAGCGCATAACGAAGAGTTACGTCGCCGTGGTATTCCTCTTTGTAATTTCGCGGTTCGTAAATCTGATCGCCGTATGTGAACGTAGCGGCCACGTCGGGGACGGTCGAAGCTGGCGTAAACACGCTGGTCGCGCCGTCGAGCGCGGTGTTGAGCGCGGCAGCGTAGACGAATGGTTTGAAGATCGAACCGGTGGGACGTTTGGCGATGGCGTGATTAAGCTGACTTGTGCCATAGTTGCGTCCGCCGACGAGGGCCACGACCCGGCCGGTGTGTGGGTCGATCGCCACCAGCGCCACCTGTGCCTGCGGGCCCGGTGTGACCTTTGTTTCGAACTTGTTTTTGGCGATCTTGATGCGCTTCGTACGCATCTTCGTCACCTGATCGTCCACCAGCTTCATGCCGGTATCGACCGCTGCAGCAGCGGCTTTCTGCAAGTCTGGATCAAGCGTTGTGTAAATTCGATAAGACTGGTCGTTAAGCTCGCGCTCGCTCACCTTGTTAAACAGTTGATCGCGAACCAAATCTACGAAGTAAGGAGCGTCGCTGGCTTCGACGTTCGGAGGCGCCAGCTTCAGGGGCGCGGCCTTGGCCTTCTCGGCCTGCTCTTTTGTGATGGCTTCGGTATCAGCCATCGAATCGAGCACTAGATTGCGCCGCTCAAGCGCGCGCTCAGGGTGGCGGTAAGGCGAAAGATAACTTGGTGCCTGAATGAGCCCGGCAAGAAGCGCGGCTTCAGGCAGATTGATGTCTTTCAGATCCTTGTTGAAATACGAGCGGGCAGCTTCAGCAAACCCCGAAATCGTGAAGGATCCACGTTGTCCAAGGTCGACGCGGTTTGCGTAGAACTCAAAGATTTCTTCCTTGCTGAATTTTTGTTCAAGTTCGACAGCGATCAGCATTTCAATCAGCTTGCGCCGGAAGGTTTTCTCGGGCGTAAGGAAGAAGGCGCGCGAGAGTTGCATGGTGATGGTCGATCCACCTTGCTTGTGGCGCTGGTGAGTGAAATCAATCCACGCGGCTTCCGCCAGGCGAATGTAATTGACTCCGCTATGTTGAAAAAATCGGCGGTCTTCAATGGACGTGACCGCTTGCACCATCACCTTAGGGATCGCGTCATACTTCACGAGTTGCCGCTTTGAACGCTGCTCCGAGTCGAAGAGCGAAGTCACCAGTTGCGGTTCAAGCTCATAGGCGCCAAGTTGTCCGCGAGCCTTGCTGACAATGCCATCCACTTTCCCTGAACGCATGGAGATGGTCGCTGGTTCAGCGCTGTGATAAGACTCGGGGCCGGGCGAGATATCGATGGCATTGGCACGGACATGAAATGTACCCAACGCAGCACTGTCATTGTTTTCCAGATATCCGGCGCGTCGCAGCTGCGTGGCGATCTGGTCGGGAGTTGTCTTCTGGCCAACCTTGACCACCTGTGGTCCAGCGTAGATCTTGGCGGAGTTGCTGAAGACGGGGGTGCTGAAACGCTTTTCGATAATGCGGTCATACTTGATGTAAAAGTACGAAAAAAACCCGACGATGCAAACCGCTACGATGGCAAAGGCCAGCACCGCGGCGCGGACGACGGGATCACGTGGAAGCAGGCCAAATTTGCCTTTGCCTCCATTCTTGCCTTTCGGGATCTTCAGTTTGATGGCCACGTTAGAGGGCGGAGTTCCACTCCTGCATGGTTCGATGCAGGTTCTTGCCGGGACGAAAGGGCGCTTCACTACAGTTCCCTTCCTCCAGAGCGAGAACGCGGCCTGCCAGAAAACCGGGTTCGGGAAGAGATACGCTATTTTACCGCGAGGGCGCAAATTTTGCCGTGCCGGGCGCCCACCTAGCTACCTCTAGAACAACCCCTTGTTCGTTGACGAGGCGTGGAACTCGAGGTCGGTTGCGTATCCGGGGACACTCACAGGCACGGTGTAATCAGCCGTAATAGTTAGAGACCCAGTTCCGAGAGTGCCGGTGCGAACGACTTTGACTTGCTTGTCGTTGAGCGGGATCTCCAGATCCTTCGCCTTCTTCAGAACGACGGTCTTGATGTCATCTTCCGTGCGCGACGTATAGGTGGCCGACATAGCCTCGTTCTTAAGCGAGTCTTCAAACTGATAATTAGCGAAATACGGGGGGATGAAGGCGATCCCAAATAGGACGACTGCCGCCATCGCGCCAAAGCCGAGGATTAATTTGATGGTTCCCATAATGCGTTCTAGGCTCGGGAACCGCCAGGATGTCAGCGGGCCGGCCGTAGCAAAGGTTCAAAATAGTCTGCTATTGCGGCGATGCTAGCATCGTGAATTTCACGTGTCGAGCGATGAACGACCTCGACAGTGCCTTCGGTAACCTTCTTCCCAACCGTGACCCGGAACGGGATTCCAACCAGGTCGGCGTCTTTGAACTTGACCCCGGGGCGTTCGTCGCGGTCGTCCAGTAAAACATCGAATCCACGGGACTTAAG
>Ga0207650_10000172_pt1 | contig 76270 bp, 70 predicted proteins | sample KBSS63metaG_FD_184325 | JGI IMG/M metagenome (GOLD analysis project Ga0207650, IMG submission 184325) | Switchgrass rhizosphere microbial communities from Kellogg Biological Station, Michigan, USA - KBS S6-3 metaG (SPAdes) (version 2) | ecosystem: Host-associated > Plants > Roots > Rhizosphere...
TTCATTTCGTACGTCACGGCGAGCGAGGTGTTCTCGATCACCGTGCCGCTGACGGTCGTGCTGATGAGTGTGCTCGGCGGCACCCGCCACTGGGCCGGCCCGGCGGTCGGCGCCGCAGTCATCACGGTGCTGCTGTACTCGTTCACCGCGGCCGACTACGCCGTCGCCGGCAAGGCGATGATGGGCGCGGTCCTGATCGCGACGATCCTGTTCATGCCTGACGGCATCCTGCTGCGCGTGCTCAGGCTGTTCGGGTACGGGCGCCGGCCGCCGCCGGTGGCTCGTTCACAGGACGTGATGGGCAGCGCAGCGCATCGCGAAGCGGTACCGAAGGAGGCACCGGCGCTCACGACCGAAGTGCCCGTGGTGGTCGACCTCGCGGCAGCGGATTCGGTCGTCGTTGCCGCAATGCCTTCGCCTGCATCGGCCGCAACGCGCGCAGCAGCTCCGATCACTTCACGCGGATCATCGGACGTGCTGCTGCGCGCCCATGGCCTTAGCAAATCTTTCAAGGGCGTCAAGGCGCTCGCCGGCGTCGACGTCGAGGTGCGGGCCGGCGAGATCCTCGGGCTGCTTGGCCCGAACGGCTCGGGCAAGTCAACCTTCATCAATGTCGTCAGCGGCCATTTCGCGGCAAGCGGCGGCCGCGTGACGTTCGAGGGGCGCGAGATCGGTGACCTGTCAGCGCATCGTATTGCACAGTCAGGCATCTCGCGCACTTACCAGATCCCGCGCCCGTTCGCGCACCTGAGCGTGCTCGAGAACGTCGCGATCGCCGCGATGTTCGGCGGCGCCACGCTGAGTGCACGCGCCGCGACCGACGAGGCCCGCCGCTGGCTGCAGTTCACCGGCCTCGAGGACAAGGCGACAGCGCGGCCCGACGAGTTGAACCTGCACCAGCGCAAGTTCCTCGAACTGGCGCGCGCGCTGGCATCGCGGCCGCGCCTTGTACTGCTCGACGAGGTGTTGTGCGGCCTGACGCCGAGCGAAATTGACGGCGCGGTTGCGCTCATCCGCCGCATCCGCGATCAGGGCGCGACCATCGTCTTCGTCGAGCACGTGATGCGGGCCGTGATGGCGCTGACCGATCGCGTCGTCGTCTTCAACCACGGCCAGCTGCTTGCCGAAGGCGTGGCCAGCGACGTCATGAAGCGCCCCGACGTGATGACGGCCTACCTCGGGCGCGCCCATGCTTGAGGTCCGCGACCTGCATGTCGCGTACGGTGCCGCGCCGGCGCTGTGGGGCGTCACGCTGCGGGTCGCCGAGGGTGAGCTGCTGTGCGTCGTCGGCCCGAACGGAGCCGGCAAGACCACGCTGATCAACGCGATCGCCGGCATCTTGCGCGCGCGATCCGGCGTGATTTCGATGGCCGGCAACGAGCTGCAGTCGCTGCCGCCGCACCGCTACTGCGCCGCCGGGATCGCGGTGGTGCCCGAAGGGCGTCGCCTCTTCACGAAGATGACGGTGCTCGAGAACCTCGAGCTCGGCAGCTACCTGCCGGCGGCCAAGGCGCGCCGCAGCGAGTCGCTCGAGCAGGCGCTCGCACTGTTCCCGATGCTGAAAGAGAAGCTGACGAGCCCGGCCGGCGAGTTGTCGGGCGGCCAGCAGCAGATGGTCGCGATCGCGCGCGCGCTGATGGCGCGTCCGCGCCTGCTGCTGCTCGACGAGCCGTCGCTCGGCCTCTCGCCGCTGATCGTCGAGGACATGTTCGGCGCGATCCGCCGCATCAACGCCGAGGGCATGTCGGTGCTGCTCGTCGAGCAGAACGTCGCGATGGCGATGCACGTCTCGACGCGTGCCTACGTGCTGGAGGAAGGTCGCATCGTCGCGGAGGGCGCGCCGGACGAGCTGCTGGCACGGCCGGAGATTCAGCGGGCTTATCTCGGGTTGTAGAGCTGACGCCCTGCGGTTCTTACGCTTAGCCTGAGGGATTGACGCGGACCGCGCGTTGCGTCTGCTGCCCTCGGCGATGCTTCGAACCGTCCGCGCGCCGACCCCGGGTCTGCGCTGCTCGACCGCCACAGCACGCGCTGCGCCTGCAGCCAACCCGCACCTCAGCGTGAACCTGTGGAGAGTTTTCGATGAATGCATCCGCGGTTCTTCGCAAAGCCGTGGGCGGGTGGCCGGGCTTGCGCCTCTGTGGCGCCGAGGAGCGCAGGGGCTCGGGGGTTGCGCGTCGCCGCAAGGCGAGGCGTCGAGCGCCGCCTGTTTGAGCACCGAGCACAGGCAGCCTGCGCAGCAGGATGCCGCCCGTGCGAGGGCGAGTTCTGCGTTCGCCCTCGAGAGCCGAGCACCGGCGGGGAGTCGGCGCTACGCGCCGACCGCCGCAGCGAAGCACGCCCGGTCACCTGCCCATGGCTTTGCGCGCCCCGAACGCTGGGTGCGCCCGCTTTGCTGCAAGCTTTTCGGGCGCCTCGCACGACGAACGCGCTCTTCGAGCGGGTCCAGGGAGCAGGCGCAACGAATCTACGCGTACTCTTTCCGCAAGATCTCCGCCGCCTTCACCATCGAGCGCAGCTTTCCGTCAGCGACTTCCCGCGGCAAATACTTCATGCCGCAATCCGGCGCGAGGATCACACGCTCGGGCGAGATGAAGGGCAGGGCGCGCCGGATCCGGTCGGCGATCACCTCCGGCGTCTCGACGTTCATGTCCGACAGGTCGAGGCAGCCGACCATGACGTGCTTGCCTGCGAGCTGCTCGAGCACCTTGCAGTCGAGGTTGGACTGCGCGGTCTCGATCGAGACCTGCTTGCAGCTGCATTGCGAGAGCTCCGGCAGGAACGAGTAGCCGCTCGGCCGTGCGTGGATGACCGCTGCGTAGCCGAAGCAAATGTGGACGGCCGTCGTGCCCTGGATACCCTCGAGCGCGCGGTCGAGCGCCTTCAGGCCGTACTGGCGCGCCTTTTCGGGCCGGGCCTGCATGTACGGCTCGTCGATCTGCACGACGTCGGCGCCGGCGGCGAAGAGGTCGCGGATCTCCTCGTTGACGGCTGCGGCGTAGTCGAGCGCAGCCTCTTCCTCGTTCTTGTAGAAATCGTTCTGCGCCTGCTGCAGCATCGTAAACGGGCCCGGCACCGTGATCTTCACCTTGCGCGTCGTGTGGCGCTTCAGGAAGTTCAGGTCTTCGACTTCGACCGCATGCTTGCGGCGGATCTTGCCGATGATTCGCGGCACCGGGTTCGGATGGCCTGAGCGGTCGAGCGCGGTGCCCGGGTTGTCGAGGTCCACGCCTTCGAGAGCGGTCGCAAAGCGGTTCGAGTAGCTCTCGCGGCGGATCTCGCCGTCGCTGACGATGTCCAGGCCGGCATCCTCCTGCGCGCGGATCGCGAGCACGGTCGCGTCGTCCTGCGCCTGCTGCAGGTACGGGTCGGCGACGCGCCAGAGCTCCTTGGCGCGCACGCGCGGAGGAAAGCGGCCGGCCAGCTTCTGCCGGTCGATCAGCCAGTCGGGCTGCGGATAGCTGCCGACGATGGTCGTGGGGAACATAGGGTTGTCTCCTGGGTTCACAGTACTTTACGGCTCGGTCGCGCCGTCTTCACCGGACGGCTGCACCATTCTTCCACGGGCAAACGTGCCCGGGACCACCGGAGCGACAAGTGACACAGACAACGACGACGAAGGCCTCGGCCCCTCGCACCCTCGGTCGGGTGCGGGTCCTGATGTTCGGCACGCTGATGGCAGTGCTGGCGACCTGGGCCATGGCGAGCTGGGCTCAGCCGATGGGTGGCCATGGCGGCCACCACGAGATGGGCGGCGGGATGATGATGGGCGGCTCGCCCGAGCGCATGGCCCGGATGATCGACCGCATGCTCGACGGCCTCAACGCGACCGACGCGCAGCGCGGCCAGATCAAGCAGATCGTGCAGGTCGCCGCGACCGACCTCAAGTCGCAGCGCGAGGCGCATCGGGCGCTGCGCCAACAGGGCATGCAGATCTTCACCGCGCCGAACGTCGACGCCAACGCAGCCGAAACGCTGCGCCAGCAGATGCTCGCGCAGCACGACCAGGTCAGCCGCCGCATGACGCAGGCGATGGTCGACATCAGCCGCGTGCTGACGCCCGAGCAGAAGGCGAAGATCGCCGAGCACCTGAAACAGCGTGCCGCGAAGATGGAAGAGCGCCATCAGCGCATGGAGCGCGATCGGCCCTCGCGGTAGGCTTATGCTCTTGCTGCACGACGCCCTGCAGGTGCTGCCTGCAGGGCGTCGGCTCTTGGTCAACCGAATCTGACGACATGACGCAACGCCTGCTGCTGGTCGACGACGACACAAGACTCGTCGCGATGGTGAAGGACTACCTCGGCGCCGCCGGCTATGAGGTCGAGACCGCCGAGTCGCTCGCCGCGGGCCGCCATCAGCTCGCCGAGCATTCGTACGATGCGATGGTGCTCGACTTGATGCTGCCCGATGGCGACGGGCTCGACCTTTGCCGCGAGCTGCGCGCGAGCCCGCGCACGCGCCACCTGCCGCTGCTGATGCTGACCGCGCGCGGCGAGCCGCTCGACCGCATCGTCGGCCTCGAGCTCGGCGCCGACGATTACCTCCCGAAGCCGTTCGAGCCACGCGAGCTGCTCGCGCGCGTCAAGGCGCTGCTGCGCCGCGCGACGCCGCAGACCAGCGGCGACGAGGTGCTGCGTTTCGGCCGGCTCGAGGTAGACCTCGGCGCCCGCGTTGCCCGCCTCGACGGCGTCGAGTGCGACCTCACTGGACACCAGTTCGATCTGCTGGTCGTGCTCGCGCAGAGCCCCGGACGCGTGCTGTCGCGCGACCAGATCATGGATTCGCTCAAAGGCCATCCGCTCGAGGCCTTCGATCGCTCGATCGACGTCCACATCTCGCGCATCCGCTCGGTCATCGAGGACGACCCGAAGAACCCGCGGCGCGTGCTGACGGTGCGCGGCGCCGGCTACGTGTTCGCGCGCAAGCAGGACGCCGACGACCGCGCCGACGGCGCATGACGATGGGCGCCGCTGCCGCGGCGACGTCCGCATCGCAGCGATGGCAGCGCAGCTGAGCGCCGCCAACTAGATCGACCGCATCGATGAAGAGCCTCTACGTCCGCATCTACCTGACGATGGTGGTCGTGCTGCTGCTGTTCGCCGCGCTGTCGGGCTGGATGTTTCAGCGCCAGATCGAGCAGGAGCGCGGCCGCGCCGAGTCGATGCTGTCCGAGCGGATGAGCGCGTGGGCCGAGCTGATCCAGCGCTCGCTGCCCGGCCCCGACGAAAGCACCGACAGCCAGGCCAGCGAGCTGCGCGAATGGTCGCAACGTCTGCGCTTGCCGCTCGCGCTCGACAGTGCGGCTGGCGTACGCATCGCGTCGTCGGAATCGTTCCTGCGCCGCCAGTCCGAAGGTGCGCGCAGCATCGCGATCAAGCTCGAGGACGGACGCACGCTGTGGGTGATGCGGCCGGGCCGGGGTCAGGGCGGCCGCATGGGCCGGTCGGACGGATCGGGTGCGGGAGACGGCCGCGGGGGCGGTCCGCCGGTGCTGCCGTTCCTGCCACCGGGCTGGCAGCGCGGCTTCGGTCTGATCGCGGTTCTCGTGGTCCTGTTCATCGCAGTCGCAGCCGGCGCCTACCCCGTTGTGCGCCGGCTGACGCGCCGGCTCGAGGCGCTGAAGCGCGGCGTCGAGCAATTCGGCGAAGGCCAGCTTGGCCACCGTGTCGCGATCAGTGGCCACGACGAGGTCGCCGCGGTCGCGGCCAGCTTCAACACCGCGGCCGAACGGGTCGAGACGCTGGTCCGCTCGCACCGGTCGCTGCTCGCCAACGCGAGCCACGAGCTGCGCTCGCCGCTCGCCCGCATGAAGATGGCCGTGTCGATGCTTGACGAAGCGACGCCGGCGCAGCGCGAGAAGCTGAAGCGCGAGATCGACACCAATGTCGCCGAGCTCGATGCGCTGGTCGAGGAGGTGCTGCTGGCGAGTCGCCTCGAGGCGACCACCGGCCCCTCGCATCCAGAGCCGATCGACCTGCTCGGCCTGGCGGTCGAGGAGGGCGCGCGTGTGCAGGCGGTCGTCGAGGGCGGCCCGGCGAGTGTGGTCGGCGATGAACGCCTCGTTCGGCGCGCGTTGCGCAATCTGCTCGAGAACGCGCGCCGCTACGGCGGCGCCGAGATTGCGGTCTCGATCGTCGCCAAGCCGGGCGATGGCGGCGCGACGCTGAGCGTCTGCGACCGCGGGCCCGGTGTTCCGGAAGCCATGCGCGATCGCATCTTCGAGCCGTTCTTCCGCATGCCGGGGCACGCGGAGCAAGCCGGCGGTGTGGGCCTCGGCCTGAGCCTTGTCAAGCAGATCGCAGAGCGGCACGGCGGGCGCGTGCGGTGCGAAGCGCGCAACGGCGGCGGCAGCTGCTTCGTGCTCGATCTGCCGGCGCGGCCACCGGCCGCGGCGGCGATCGCTTCGCCCTCAGCCGCGACGCCTCACGTGATGCGGCCAACGTAAGCGGACGCGGCCGAATGCCCAGCGTCAGGGCCGACGCTGTGCATTAATCGAAGCTGCAAATGTACCGAAGCTGCGCAGCAACCTAAGCCGACGCGGCGTCATCGCGCCGCCTTCAGTCCGCATCGTTTCTCAGGTCAACATTGCAAGCGACCGTTGCCGCTCGTGCCGACGAAACGTCTGCACTTGCAGCGCCAGCAGTGAGAGCGCAGCAACAACCAGCGCCAACGTCGCCGCGGCCCAGAAGCCCGGCGCGGCGAGCAGTTCGGCCGGCACCCGTCCGCTCCGATCGAACGCGATCAAATAGCCGCCGCCGATGCCGACACCCCACAACGCGACGGTGTTGACGATCAGCGGCACCGTGACGATGCGGTAGGCGCGCAGCACGAACGCGGTGACCGCCTGGGTCGCGTCGGCAAAGTGGAACAGCGCGACCCAAGTCAACAGCGGCACGGCCGCGGCCAGGATGACCGGGTTGTCGGTGTAGGCGCGTGTGATGAGGTCGCGGCCGAGGTACGCGGCGAGACCGAACGCACCGCCTGCCCCAGCGCCGATCGCGATGCTGTGCCAGCCGAGGCGCTGCGCGCCGGCCGCGTCGCCGGCGCCGATGCGCTGCGCGACGAGGGTGCCCGATGCGTTTGCGATCGCAAGCGGCAGCATGTACATCAGCGAGACGAGGTTGACCGCGATCTGGTGGCCCGCGACCGCAGTCGCGCCGCTGCGCGCGATCAGGAACGCCATGCCGGTGAAGCCAGTCACCTCGACGACCATCGACAGGCCCATCGGCACGCCGAGGCGCAGCAGCGGAACGATGCCGGCGCGGGTCGGCCGGGCGATCCGTTCGCGCAGCCCGAACCGCTCGTAGAACGGATCGCGCCGCAGCACGCGCCACGCGAATGCCATCTGGACGACCGCCACGATGGCGGTCGCGATGCCGCAGCCGAGCGCGCCGAGCGCCGGCACGCGAAGCTCGCCGAGCGGCGTCGACCAGGCGAGGCCGAACACCAGCAACCCCGTCAGCGGCACCTTCAGCGCGAGCGCGCCGAGCTGCAAGGCCATCACGGCCTTCGGACGCGAGATCGCGATGTTGAAGACACGGTACGAGGCGAACATCAGCGAGGCCGGCAGCGCGCAGGCGAGGCCCGCGAGGTAGCCGCGCACACGCTCGGCGACGTCGGGCGTCGCCTGCGACAGCAGCAGGAACGGCTCGGGGACCAGCAGCAGCGCGGAGCCGACGACCGAGAGCGCGAGCGCCAGCCACATCGATTGGTGCAGGGCACGCCCGCACTCGTGCAGCTTGCCCGCGCCGTAGAGCTGTGACGCGATCGGGCCGAGCGCCATCACCACACCCATGAAGCCGATGAAGACCGAGATGTAGGCCGCTGCGCCGACCGCGAGCGCGGCGAGGTCGAGCGCCGAGTGGCGTGCCACCATCACCGTATCGACCGTGCTGAACGCGAGCACGGCGATCTGGCCGACGTACAGCGGCCAGGCCAGCGCGGCGATGCGGCGCGCATTCTCGAACAGGGTCGCGGCGCTCATCGGCAAGCCGTCCCTGGCCGGCCGAGTGTCCGGTCGAGCGGAGGAAGAGGTTGCCTTGTGCCGAGCGGCCGTCCGCGGCCGCTCACGGGCCGGCCTTGTCGGCCTCCGCAGCCGGCGAGCGTTCGGCGTAGCGGTTGAAGCGCCAGGCGGTGCCGTCCATCGTGATGCGGCGCCAGGTGTTGCGCTTCTCGGCCGGCGTCATCTCGGGCCAGCGCTGGACCTCGGCGAACGTGCGGCCGCAGCCCTTGCAGATGTCGTCGCCCTGACTGGTCGAGCAGATCGCGATGCAGGGCGCGTCGGGCATCGTCGCGTACCACCCGAGCCAGGCCTCGTGCGCGGCCGGCGGCATCGAGTTCTCGTCGCACTCGGCCTCGTGGTAGTACACCATCAGCGCGTAGACCTCGGCGAGCGCGCGCACCTCCGCGCACGCAGTGATGCCGTCCGGCGACGGCAGCTTCTCGCGCCAGTGGTTGATCGCGGCTTCGATGTCGGTGATGTGGATCGCGGCCATGGCAGCCCATGAGAATAGCCGGGGTCAGGCCCGCTCGCGGGGTCGACGACCCTGAGCCGGGGGGGGTTTGGCCTCGGCGGCGCCGGCGGCGGCCGGCAAGGTGGAGCAGCGGCTGGAGGCCCTCGAATCGATGCGGCTCGCGGACCGCGCGCTCAGGCGGCGATCGTCAGCCGCGCCGGCCCGGCGGTGACGCTGCCGATCACCGCGGGCTGCGCGAAGCCGTCGGCCCGGAAGATGCCGAGGACGTCGTTGACCGCATCCGGCGCACAGGCGACCAGCAGCCCGCCGCTGGTCTGCGGATCGGAGAGCAGCGCGCGGTCGACGTCGGCGAAGCCGTCCGGTAAGGTGACATCGGCGCCGTAGCTTTCCCAGTTGCGGCCCGACGCGCCGGTGACGAAGCCGCGTCCGGCCAGCTCGCGCACCTGCGGCAACAGCGGCACCTTTGACCAGTCGATGCGCACGCCGGCGCGCGCGCCGCGTGCCAGCTCGAGGCCGTGGCCTGCGAGGCCGAAGCCGGTGATGTCGGTCAGCGCATGAACGCCCGCCAGGTCGGCGAGTGCGATGCCCGGCGTGTTCAGCTTCGTCGTGCTGGCGATCATCTGCGCATAGCCGGCCGGCTCGAGCGCGTCCTTCTTCAGCGCGGCCGACAGGATGCCGACGCCGAGCGGCTTGCCGAGGATCAACTGGTCGCCCGGCCGGGCGCCGGCATTGCGCTTGATCTTGTCGGGGTGGACCAGGCCGAGCACGACCAGGCCGTAGATCGGCTCGACCGAGTCGATCGTGTGGCCGCCGGCGATCGGGATGCCGGCCTCGGCGCAGACGCTTTCGCCGCCCTTCAGGATCGCGCCGATCGTCTCGAGCGGCAGCACGTTGATCGGCATGCCGACGAGCGCGAGCGCGAGGATCGGCTTGCCGCCCATCGCATAGACGTCGCTGATCGCGTTGGTCGCCGCAATGCGGCCGAAGTCGCGCGGGTCGTCGACGATCGGCATGAAGAAGTCGGTCGTCGCGATCAGTGCCTGCTGGTCGTTGAGCTTGTAGACCGCCGCATCGTCGGCGGTCTCGATGCCGACGAGCAATTCTTTCGGCACCGGGAAGCCGCTCGAGCTCTTCAGGATCTCCGACAGCACGCCGGGCGCGATCTTGCAGCCGCAGCCGCCGCCGTGCGACAGCGAGGTGAGGCGGACGGACTTCAGGGGTGATGGGTTCATGGCGGTCTCGGTGTCAGGGCGGAATGGACGAGCTGGATCAGGCGCGCAGCCTCTTCGGCCGGGTCGAAAAGCGGTGCGCGGGCCACGGTCTGCGCGCGCAGCCGGATCAGGAATTTCGGTGCGTCGGCGGCCCGCTCGACGAGGCGCGCCAGCCCCGCATCATCGCCGACCTCGAACCAGCCCGCATGACCGACGCCGAGCATCCCGACGTGGCCGGGGACGCGCGACGCGATCACTGCCGTTCCGCTGCACGCGGCTTCGAGAATGACCTGCGCGCCGCCTTCCATCAGGCTGCAGTTGGCGAGCAGGTGGGCGCGGCGGATGCTCTGGCGGGCCGGCGCGGGGGCCAGCGCGCCGAGCCAGCGATAGGTCGGGCACGCGGCTGCGGTGCGCCGGGCCGCAGCTTCGAAGCGAAGGTCTAGCGCCGCGCCGATCTGCTCGAAGCGCAGATCGCGGCGATGAGCCAGGCGGACGGCCGCGCGCATGAACGTCTCCGGGTCCTTCTCGTCGCGCAGGTGGCCGACATTGACGACGCGCAGTACGCGGCGCGGCGCCTCGACGGCCGCGAGCTTCGGCGCCGATTGATAGATCACGCTGCACTTCGCGCGCAGCGCAGGCTCGAGCTCGAGCAGGCCCTGCTCCTGCAGCACGACGAGGTGGGTCGCCTGCTGCAGCGAGCGCTGTGCGCTCGCGTCGGTGCGGATGTCGCGGTACAGGTCGGTGCCGGTCAGCACGACGACCAGTGGCCGCTCCGGATGCGCCTCGGCCCACGCCGCGATGCTCGGTGCCGAGCGCCGCGCGTGCAGTGCGATCAGCACATCGCACGGCTCGCCCGCCCAATGCTGCGCAATGCCGATGCGACAATGTTTTTGAAGCATCCGCGCCCAGCGCGATGCGGTGTGCCAGTTGCCGTTGTTGGCCGCGGCGAGTGCCGGGCTGACGATCAGGACCGAAGGAAGGTTGGGGGAAGACAACGTGCTCGACATCGAGGCCCCGAGCGTGGAATCGGCTCGCATGCGCAGCGCGGGGCAGGACCTGCTGTCGCTCGCGCTGATCGACGCGCGGAATCATACGTTGCGCTGGATCGCGGCCTGCGAGACGGCGCTCGGCGGCGAGGCGCTGAAAGTGCCGCTGATGGCCGAGATCAACCCGCCGCGCTGGGAGCTCGGCCACATCGGCTGGTTCCAGGAATACTGGATCGCGCGCAACGTGCAGCGCCACCGCGGCGAGCGCTCCGACCCGACCCGGCCGAAGCTCGCATCGACCCTGCCCGATGCCGACCGCTGGTACGACTCGTCGAACGTGCCGCACGACAGCCGCTGGCAGCTCGACCTGCCGGATCTGGCGTCGACGCGCCAGTACCTTGTCGACACGCTCGAGACCACGCTCGATCTGCTGGCGGCGACGCCGGACGACGCCGACGACGACACGCTGTACTTCTACCGGCTCGCGCTGTTCCACGAGGACATGCACGTCGAGGCGCTCGCGATCCTGTCGCAGACGCTCGGTTTCGAGACGACCTTGCTGCCGAAGCTCGCAACGCTCGCGACGCGCGAGCCGCTGCTCTTTCCGGCGACGCGCTGGCGCCTCGGCTCGGCGCCGTCGCCGGGTTTCGCGTTCGACAACGAGCGGGCCGTGCACGAGGTCGCGCTCCCCGAGTTCGAGATCGATGCGCAGGCCGTCACCTGGGCCCAGTACTGCGAGTTCGTCGAGGACGGCGGCTACGACGAGCCGCTGTACTGGAGCAAGGACGGCTGGCTCTGGCTGCAGCGGGAAGGTCGGCGCACGCCGCGCTACGTCGACCAGATGCGCCAGGGCGTGTTGCAGCACCGCTTCGGGCGGCTTGTCCGGGTGCCGATGACGCAGCCCGTCATCCACGTCAACTGGTACGAGGCCGACGCCTGGTGTCGTTGGGCCGGGCGGCGCCTGCCGAGCGAAGTCGAGTGGGAAGCGGCGGCGCATCAGGGCGGCTCACGCGGCTTTCGCTGGGGCGATGTGTGGGAATGGACCGCGACGACGTTCCGTGCCTATCCGGGGTTCGCGCCCGGGCCTTATCGCGACTATTCGGAGCCCTGGTTCGGCACTCACAAGGTGCTGCGCGGCGCGTCGTTCGCGACACGCGAGCGGATGCGCGATCCTAAGTACCGCAACTTCTATCGGCCAGAGCGCGACGACGTGTTCTGCGGGTTCCGCAGTTGCGCGCTTTGACCGGCGGAGCGCGCGACGGCGTTTGTGTTCAGTCGAGGTCGGCGTCGTTCCAGAGCGCTGCCATTGCCGCGGCGAAGCGCGCGGCGATCGGCTCGGCGCCGACACGGACGTTGCCGTCGACTACGCGGCGGCCGGCGACGTAGACGGCGCGGAAAGCGGGCGCGTCGGTCGCGAAGACCAGCGCATCGAGCGTGTGCGACGGCGGCACGCCGAGCAGGCCGGGCGCCTCGGCCTCCAGCACCAATGCATCAGCCCGTGCGCCTGGCACCAGCCCCGAGTGCGCGAAGCCGGCGCTCGGACCGGAGTTCGCGAGCGCGGCCTCGAAGAGCCGCGTGGCGCTGGCGGTGTTCGCGGAGGCGCGGGCCGAATCAGTCACTTTGGAACTGGCCTGCATCGATCTGCCCGCCGCGACGTTGCGCTCGCGGCGCACCAGCCGCTGGCCGTATTCGAGCCAGCGCAGCTCCTCGGTCCAGCAGCGCGCGACCTGGCTGTCCGAGCCGATCGCGATCGGTACGCCGGCGTTGAGCCAACGCCTCAAGTCGGGTAGGCCGTCGCCGAGGTTTGCCTCGGTGCTCGGACAGATCACGATGCCGGCGCCGCTGGCGGCGACCGCGTCGATCTCGGCCGGGGTCGCATGGGTTGCGTGGACCAGCTGCCAGCGCGCGTCGGGTCGCGCCTCGCGGCACAGCCATTCGATCGGCCGCGCACCGGTCGCGGCGAGGCAGGCATCGACCTCGGCGGTCTGTTCGGCGACGTGGATGTGGATCGGGCCTGAGTCGTCGCCGAGCCGATCGATCAGCGCAGCGATCGATGCGGCCGATGCGGCGCGCAGCGAGTGGATCGCGACGCCGGCGTTGACCAGCGGCCGACCGCTAGCGCGCACGGCGTCGCGCTGGCGCAGCACGAAGTCGGGCGTGCTCGCGAAGCGGCGCTGGTCGGGCCGCAGGGTGGGATCGGCGAAGCCGGCGCGTTCGTACAGGACCGGCAGCACGGTCAGGCCGATGCCGGCGTCACCGGCCGCATCGGCGAGCGACTCGGCCAAGGTCGCCGGATCGTCGTACGGCGTGCCGTTCTCGGCATGCTGCAGGTAGTGGAACTCGCAGACCTGCGTGTAGCCGCCGCGCAGGAGTTCGATGTACAGCTGCGCGGCGATCGCGCGCAGCTGGTCGGGCGTGATGCGCAACGCGACCCGGTACATGCGGTCGCGCCACGACCAGAAGTCATCGGCTGAGCCATCGACCTTTGCACTGATGCGTTCGGAAAGGCCGGCAAACGCGCGCTGGAACGCGTGGCTGTGGGCATCGACGAGGCCCGGCAGGACCGGGCCGTCGAGCCCGATCGCATCGGCGGGCGGCGCGGTGATGCCGGGCACGATCTCGGCCCAGTGCCCGCGCGCATCGATGCGTAGCAGCACGGCGGCGTGCCAGCGCCCGCCGAGCCAGGCGCGGGGCGCCCACAGCGTGCGACCGGTCGCGTCGGCGGCCGCCGGCTCAGCGGATGGCATCCGGCTTCCAGTCGCGCATCGTCTTGATCAGCGCCCGCAACGTCGGCCGCAACGTCGCCACTCGCTCCGGATCGACCGCATACGGCGGCTCCTCGCGCATGTAGCAGCGCCACGTCATCTCGAGCTGGACCGCTTGGCGGCCGGCGGCCGGCCGGCCGTAGTGGCGCGTGATGTGGCCGCCCTTGAAGCGGCCGTCGATGACGTGGCTGTACGTCGACTGCGCCGCTAGCACCGTCCCGAGCGCGGCGCGCAAGGTCGGTGCGCAGCTGGCGCCGTCGACGGTGCCGAGGTTGAGATCGGTCAGGCGGCCTTCGAACAGCCACGGCAGCTCCGACTTGATGCTGTGCGCATCGAACAGCACGACGTGCCCGTGCGCGGCCTGGATGCGGGCGAGCTCGCCCTCGAGCGCGTGGTGGTAGGGGCGCCAGTAGCGCTCGCAGCGCGCGGCGACCTCGGCGTCGTCGGGTCCGTGGCCGTCGCGGTACAGCGCGTCGCCGGTGAAGAAGCGCGTCGGGCACAGTTCGGTGTTGTTGACGCCGGGGTACATCGGCGCGTTCTCGGGCGGGCGGTTCAGGTCGATCACATAGCGCGAATGGCGCGGCAGCAGCAGGCTCGCGCCCATCTCGCGCACGAAGGCATAGACCTCGTCGAGATGCCAGTCGGTGTCTTCGACGTCGACGGCGCGGGCCGCATATCGGCTGCGCAGCGCGTCGGGCAGCTCGGTGCCGACGTGCGGGATGCTGACGAGCAGCGGCGTGCTGCCGCGATGCAACGTGAAGATGTCGCCGAGGCCTTCGGGCTGCGGCTCGAGGCCGGTGACGTCGTCGCTGTCGTTCATCGTGAAAGGGTCGTTGACGGATCGGCCGGCACGCGTTCGCGCCCGCCCGCGACGACGCGGCGGCACAGGTTGCGGCCGAACCAGTACGCCAGCTCGTTCGGATGCTCGAGGTCCCAGACCGCGAAGTCGGCGCGCCGGCCGGCCTCGAGCGTGCCGCGGTCGGCGAGGCCGAGGGCGCGCGCGGCGTTCGCGGTGACGCCGCGCACCGCCTCTTCGGGCGTCAGGCGGAAGAACGTGCAGCCCATGCCGATCATCAGCAGCAGCGAGAGCGTCGGCGACGAGCCCGGGTTGTGGTCGGTCGCCAGCGCGATCGGCACGCGGTGCTCGCGCAGCGCAGCGACCGGCGGCAGCTTCGTTTCGCGCAGAAAGTAGAACGCGCCCGGCAGCAGCACCGCGGTCGTGCCGGCGGCGCCCATCGCGCGCGCGCCGGCCTCGCTCAGGTGCTCGAGGTGGTCGCACGAGAGCGCACCGAACTCGCTCGCCAGCTCGGCACCGCGCTGGTCGCTCAGCTGCTCGGCATGCAGCTTGACCGGCAGGCCGAGCGCGCGTGCGGCTTCGAAGATCCGGCGCGTCTGCGCATTGGTGAACGCGATGCGGTCGCAGAACGCATCGACCGCGTCGACCAGCCGTTCGGCATGCAGCACCGGCAGCCAGCCGCAGACCGCGTCGACATAGGCGTCGGCGCGGCCCTCGTACTCGGGCGGCAACGTGTGGGCGGCCAGGCAGGTCGTGCGCACGGTCAGGTCGAGCTCGGCGCCGAGCCGGCGCGCGGTCGCGAGGCAGCGCCGCTCGTCGTGCAGCGAGAGGCCGTAGCCGCTCTTGATCTCGACGGTGGCCACGCCTTCGGCCATCAACGCGCGGGCGCGCGGCAGGGCCGCAGCGAAGAGCGCCTCGTCGCTCGCCGCACGCGTCGCCGCGACGGTCGAGCGGATGCCGCCGCCGCTGCGCGCGATGTCCTCGTAGCTGGCGCCCTCTAGCCGCAGCTCGAATTCGCGCGCGCGCTGGCCGGCATAGACGAGGTGCGTGTGGCAGTCGATCAGGCCCGGCGTGACCAGCGCGCCACCGAGGTCGCGCTCTTCGGTGGCGCGCGCCGCGACCTCGGCGGGCAGGTCGGCTTCGGCGCCGACCCAGGCGATGCGGTCGCCGTCGACGAGCAGCGCGCCGCGCTCGATCCATCCCCACGGGGTGTTGCCGGCGAGGGTCGCGAGGCGCGCGTGGCGCCACAGGGTCGGGCCGTTCATCGTGGCGTTCCCGGATCCGGCGAGTAGCCGAACCACCACGCCGGGACCACGTCGCCCGCGGCGGTGGGGCGATCCGCTGGCTCGAAGCGCCACGCGGCGGCGGAGCGGCGTGTCGCGCGTCCGCTTGAATCGAGGTCGGCGGCCCCCGAGCCGCTGACCCAGAGCAGCATGCCGGCCTGGACGGCGTGCGCCTCGGTGCCGGCCTGCCATTCACCGGCGACCGTGGTGTACAGGCCGCGCAGCATCCAGGCGTCTTCCCAGACCTCGCCGCGACGGACCGCCTGCAATGTCGAGCGCCCGTGGCGCGCCATCAGGTTCAAGTCGCGGGTCGGGCCCTTGAGCAAGCGGCAGCCGGGGGCCACGCGGCCGTCGAACGACAGCGGGGCATCGCCGCGCCGGCAAGCGATGTCGCCCGCTTCGAACGACAGCTCGACACCGGCGCCGTCGACGACCGCGAACCAGCGCTGGACGCCGGGATAGGCGGAAAACGGGCCGTCGCGATCGATCTCAGCGACGCTGATCCGCAGCGACCAGAGGTCGGCCGACGGCCAGGCCAGCAACTCGCGGGTGCGACCGCCACCGTTGCGCCAAGCCTGCGGTGCGACGTCGCCGAGGCGCACCGTGCGGATGGCCGCGCGGGCCCGCGCGGCGGTGCGGCGCTCAGGGCTTGAAGTGTCCATCGATCTGGTGACGCGAGCCGGGGTGGACGAGGCGGGCGATCGTGATCGGCACGCCACGGCTCATCGTACGCCGCACCACGACCAGGCACGGCTCGCGCCGATCGATCTCGAGCAGGCGCGCCTCCTGGTCGTTCGGCGCGCAGGCCTGGATCGAGTACTGCGCCTCCCAGAGCGGCGCGACCTGCAGCAGGTAGTGGGTGGGCGTCATCTGCGTGAAGTCGACGTCGAGGTAGCCAGGCGCGCAGGCCGGGTTCACGTAGCGGTCTTCGCACTGCAGCGGCACGCCGTCCTCGTGGTGGACGATCAGCGTGTGGAAGACGGTCGCACCGGTCGCGAGGCCGAGCTGCGCGGCAAGCTCGGCGGGCGCGCGCTCGCGCGCCGCAAGATGCACCTGCGCCTCGTGCCGATGGCCGCGCGAGACGATCTCTTCGTGAAGGTCGCGGATCGTCAAGGTCGACGAGACGCGGTATAGGTGGGCGGCGAAGGTGCCGACGCCCTGGAGCCGGTCCACCAGCCCCTCCGACTGCAGCTCGCGCAGCGCGCGGGTCACGGTCATCCGGCTGACGCCGAACTGGGCGACGAGCTCGGCGTCAGACGGCATCAGCGCGCCCGGCACCCAGCGGCCGCGCGCCAGTTCCTCCTTGAGGAATTGCTTGACCCGCGCATACGGCGCGGCCGGCCGACGCACGGCGGACAATGAAGCGCTGTCCGGGAAAACCATCGCGACGAGCTTACTTGCCTAGACTTGTCTAGTCAAGTACAGTCGTCCGCGTCGATCTCTCGTTTGCCGAGGTGCTCCATGACCGATCTGTCCGACCTCCACCAGCTCGCCAAGCCGCACCCGGTGCGCGCGCCCCGTGGCTCCGACATCGTCTGCAAGAACTGGCTGATCGAAGCGGCCTACCGGATGATCCAGAACAACCTCGATCCTGAGGTCGCCGAGAACCCGGATGCGCTGGTCGTCTATGGCGGCATCGGCAAGGCGGCCCGCAACTGGGACTGCTACGAGGCGATCCTGAAGGCGCTGCGCGCGCTCAACGAAGACGAGACCCTGCTGATCCAGTCGGGCAAGCCGGTCGGCGTGTTCCGCACCCACACCGATGCGCCGCGCGTGCTGATCGCGAATTCGAACCTGGTGCCGAAGTGGGCGACGTGGGAGCACTTCCACGAGCTCGACCGCAAGGGCCTGATGATGTACGGCCAGATGACCGCGGGCTCGTGGATCTACATCGGCAGCCAGGGCATCGTGCAGGGCACCTACGAGACCTTCGTCGAAGCGGGCCGCCAGCATTTCGGTGGTGATCTGGCCGGCCGCTGGATCCTGACTGCGGGCCTCGGCGGCATGGGGGGCGCGCAGCCGCTCGCCGCCAGCTTCGCCGGCGCCTCGTCGCTGAACATCGAGTGCCAGCAGAGCCGCATCGATTTCCGTTTGCGGTCGCGCTACCTCGACGAGCAGGCCAAGGACCTTGGGGACGCGCTCGCGCGCCTCGAGCGCTACACGAAGGAGAAGCGGGCGGTTTCGATCGGGCTTCTGGGCAATGCCGCCGAGATCCTGCCCGAGCTGGTTCGGCGCGCGGCCGCCGGCGGCATCCGCCCCGACCTGGTGACCGACCAGACCTCGGCGCACGACCTGGTGCACGGCTACCTGCCGGCCGGCTGGTCGGTCGAGCGCTGGCAGGCCGCGCAGGCCGAGCCGGGCCAGCACGCAGCGCTGCGCGATGCCGCGGCGCAGAGCTGCGCGACGCACGTCAAGGCGATGCTCGACTTCCAGGCGATGGGCATCGCGACCGTCGACTACGGCAACAACATCCGCCAGGTCGCCTACGACCAGGGCGTGGCCAACGCGTTCGCGTTCCCCGGCTTCGTGCCGGCCTACATCCGCCCGCTGTTCTGCCGCGGCAAGGGGCCGTTCCGCTGGGTCGCGCTGAGCGGCGATCCGGACGACATCGCGAAGACCGACGCCAAGCTGAAGGAACTCTTCCCGGCCGACCGCCATCTGCACCGCTGGCTCGACATGGCCGCCGACCGGATCGCGTTCCAGGGCCTGCCGGCGCGCATCTGCTGGATCGGGCTCGGCGAGCGACACAAGGCCGGGCTCGCGTTCAACGAGATGGTGAAGCGAGGCGAGCTGAAGGCGCCGATCGTGATCGGCCGCGACCACCTCGACAGCGGCTCGGTCGCGTCGCCGAACCGCGAGACCGAGTCGATGAAGGACGGCTCCGACGCGGTCTCCGACTGGCCGATGCTGAACGCGCTGCTGAACACCGCGGGCGGCGCGACCTGGGTCTCGCTGCACCACGGCGGCGGCGTCGGCATGGGCTATTCGCAGCACGCCGGCGTCGTGATCGTCTGCGACGGCACCGACGCCGCGGCGAAGCGGATCGAGCGCGTGCTGTGGAACGACCCCGCGACCGGCGTGATGCGCCATGCCGATGCCGGCTACGAGGAGGCGCGCGCCTGCGCCTATGAGCAGGCCCTGAACCTGCCGATGCCGGGCCGCTGATGGCGCCGTTGCGCCTCACGCCCGGGCACCTCGCGCTTGATGCGCTGCAGGCGATCCATGCCGGCGGCACACGCCTCGAGCTCGACCCGGCCGCGCGTCCTGCCGTGCGCGCCAGCGCCGCCGTCGTCCAACGCGCGGCGCAGGGTGACGCGCCGGTCTATGGCGTCAACACCGGCTTCGGCAAGCTGGCGTCGACGCGCATCGACGCCGACCAGCTCGATCGCCTGCAGCTCAACCTGATCCGCTCCCACAGCGTCGGCGTCGGCGAGCCGCTGGCGCCACCGGTCGTCCGATTGATGCTTGTGCTGAAGGCGGCGAGCTTGGCGCGCGGGCATTCCGGCGTGCGCGAAGCGGTGATCGACGCGCTGCTCGCGGTCTGCAACGCCGGCCTCGGGCCGTATGTGCCGTCGCAGGGTTCGGTCGGCGCGTCCGGCGACCTCGCGCCGCTTGCCCACATGACCTTGGCGCTGATCGGCGAAGGCGAGATGCTGGTCGACGGTGCGCGCGTACCGGCTGCCGACGCGCTGCGCGACGCCGGCATCGCGCCGCTCCGGCTGGCGGCGAAGGAAGGCCTCGCGCTGATCAACGGCACGCAGACCTCGACCGCGCTCGCGCTGCATGCGCTGCTGTCGTTCGAGCCGGTGCTCGAGGCGGCGCTGGTCGTCGGCGCGCTGACGGTCGATGCGGCGCGCGGCAGCGACGGGCCGTTCGACCCGCGCATCCATGTGCTGCGCGGGCAGCCCGGCCAGATCGACGTCGCCCAGTACTACCGCGCGCTCTTGGCCGGCAGCGAGATCCGGGTCTCGCATCTGACGGGCGACGACCGCGTGCAGGACCCGTACAGCCTGCGCTGTCAGCCGCAGGTCGTCGGCGCCTGCCTCGACCAGCTGCGCCATGCCGCGCTGGTGCTGGTGCGGGAGGCGAACGCGGTAACCGACAACCCGCTAGTGTTCGTCGGCCGCGACGGGACGGGCGAAATCATCTCCGGCGGCAACTTCCACGCCGAGCCGGTCGCGCTCGCCTGCGATGCCTGTGCGGTCGCGATCGCCGAAGTCGGCGCGATCGCGGAGCGCCGGATCGCGATGCTGATCGACGCCAACGTCTCGCGCCTGCCGCCGTTCCTCACCGGCGACGCCGGCCTCAACAGCGGCTTCATGATCGCCCACGTGACGGCCGCGGCGCTCGCCTCCGAGAACAAGTCGCTCGCCCATCCGGCCAGCGTCGACAGCCTGCCGACCTCCGCCAACCAGGAGGATCATGTGAGCATGGCGACCTTCGCCGCGCGCCGGCTGCAGGCCATGATCCACAACACCGCGCACATCCTCGGCATCGAACTGCTGGCGGCCGCGCAGGGCATCGAGTTCCTGCGTCCGCTGCGCAGCTCGCCGCCGCTCGAGGCTGCGCATGCGCTGCTGCGCGAGACCTGTCCGCCGCTCGATGAGGACCGCTATTTCGCCCCCGACATCGAGCGCGCGACCGCGCTGGTCGTCGACGGTTCGCTGGCACGCATCCTGCGAACATTGCCGTCGCTGCCGCCGCTGTGGATTCCGGCTTGAACGTTCAATCTTCCGTCATTCGACCTTTCACGTTTCGCTCAACACCGACCTAAGGAAGCACCATGAAGAAGACTTTGCTGGCTCTGACCATCGCGGCATCTACCTGCGGCCTGGCTTCGGCCCAGGACATGCCGGTCGCGATCGGCATCTCCGGATGGACCGGCTTCGCGCCGTTGACCTTGGCGAAGGAGGCGGGCCTGTTCAAGAAGCACGGCCTCGACGTGACGATCAAGAAGATTCCGCAGAAGGACCGCCACCTCGTTCTCGCCTCGGGCGACATCCAGTGCGCGGCGACGACGGTCGAGACCTGGATCGTCTGGAACGCGAACGGCGTCGCGACGACGCAGATCTTCCAGCTCGACAAGAGCTACGGCGCCGATGGCATGGTCGTCAAGCCGAACATCACGAAGATCAGCGATCTGAAGGGCAAGACGGTCGCTGCGAGCGCGCCCGGCACCGCACCGTACTTCACGCTCGCCTGGATGCTGCGCAAGAACGGCCTGTCGATCAAGGACGTGAAGGTCGTCAACCTCGAGCCGCAGGCGGCCGCGAACGCGTTCGTCGCCGGCACGTCCGAGCTCGATGCCGGAATGACGTACGAACCGTACCTGTCGGCAGTGCGCGCGAAGCCCGAGGCCGGCAAGATCCTCGCGACGACGCTCGACTACCCGATGGTGATGGACACCTTCGGCTGCACGCCGAAGTTCCTGGCCGAGAACCCGAAGGCCGCGAAGGCGCTCGCCGACGGCTATTTCGATGCGCTCGAGATGATCAAGGCCGATCCGAAGAAGAGCTTCGAGATCATGGGCGCCGACGTCAAGTCGACCGGCGAGCAGTTCGAGAAGAGCCAGGCGTTCCTGCGCTGGCAGGATCGGGCGGCGAACCAGAAGTTCTTTGCCGGCGAGCATGCGGCGTTCAGCAAGGAAGCGGGTGAGTTGCTGCTCGAGGCGGGGATCATCAAGCAGCTGCCGGATATGTCGAAGCTGGCGGATACGCGGTTTCTGAAATAGGCGGTCAGAGCTCGGCGGGCTGGTCGGGGCGATGGCAATGCGACGATCACATTGGGCTGATGCTGGCGGCGCTGGCTCGCATCAGCTCAGTGAGGTGGAGCGCGCGCAGAGGTGCGGGCGGGCAGCAGGCTTCGCTTCACTGCGGCGGTCGCCGCGTTGCGGCGACTCGCCTGCGCTGCTCGACCCGCGGTCGCATCGCGAAACTCGCTTCGTTCGCTGCGCTCACTGCGCTCAGACAGTCGCGATGAGTCAGATGACGAAGCGCGCGCAAGCGCGCGCCGACCCCGGGTCTGCGCTGCTCGGCGCCGCAGCAGGCGCTGCGCCTGCCACCCACCCGCATCTCTGCGTGAACCGCAGTGGACTCTTCTTCGGATGCACCGCTGGTTCTTCGCGAAGCCGTGGGCGGGTGACCGGGCGTGCGCCTCTGCAGCGCCGAGGAGCGCAGGGGCTCGGGGGTTGCGCATCGCCGCAAGGCGAGGCGTCGAGCGCAGCCTGCCTGAGCACCGAGCACAGGCAGCCTGCGCAGCAGGATGCCGCCCGTGCGAGGGCGAGTTCTGCGCTCGCCCCCGGGCACCGAGCACCGCAGGGCAGTCGGCGCTGCGCGCCGACCGCCGCAGCGAAGCACGCCCGGCCACCCGCCCGCGGATTTGCGCGCTCTCAACCTTCTCGGATTACCGAATGACTCCGCTAAAGCCGGTCGACGCTTCCACCCGAATGGTCCTCGGCCTCGCGTTTTTCGTGGTCTTCGTGCTCCTGTGGGGTGCCGCGACCTTGGGCGGCATGGTCTCGAAGACGTTTCTCGCCGATCCAATCACGATGGTGCGATCGGGCTGGACCTTGATGACCGAGATGGGCTTCGCGAAGGACATCGGGATGACCGTCTGGCGCGTCGTCGGCGGCTTCGCGATCGCCGCCGCCATCGCGCTGCCGCTGGGCGTCGCGATGGGCGCGTACAAGCCGATCGAGGCGTTCTTCGAGCCGTTCGTATCGTTCGCGCGCTACCTGCCGGCGAGCGCGTTCATCCCGCTGCTGATCCTGTGGGCCGGCATCGGTGAGGCGCAGAAGCTCGCGGTCATCTTCATCGGCAGCTTCTTCCAGCTGGTGCTGATGATCGCGGTGGCGGTCGGCAACACCCGGAGAGACCTCGTCGAGGCGGCCTACACCTTGGGCTCGACCGATTCGAGCATCGTGCGGCGCGTGCTGATCCGCGGCGCGGCGCCCGAGATCTGCGAGATCCTGCGCATGGTCCTCGGCTGGGCCTGGACCTATGTGATCGTCGCCGAGCTGATCGGCTCGTCGAGCGGCATCGGCCACATGATCACCGACAGCCAGGCGCTGCTCGCGACCGACCAGATCATCTTCGGGATCATCGTGATCGGTGTGATCGGCCTGGTCAGCGACATCGGCTTCAAGTGGCTCAACCGGCGCCTGTTCCCATGGGCCCTGCTCGGACGCTAGCCATGCAAGCACTCGAAACCCCGAGCCCCGTGGCACCGCCCGTTCGGACAGCACCCACGCGCGAGCCGTCGAATCCGTTCCTGTCGATCCGCGGCGTTTCGCGCAGCTTCGCGCCGACCTTACGGCACGGCGCCCCGACGCTCGCGCTGCAGGCGACCGACCTCGCGGTGGCCGAGAATGACTTCATCACGATCCTCGGGCCGTCGGGCTGCGGCAAGAGCACCTTGCTGCGGATCGTCGCGGGGCTCGACCGGCAGACGTCGGGCGAGGTGCAGCTCGAAGGCCGGCGCCTCGGCGGGCCCGGCGCGGATCGCGGCATGGTGTTCCAGAGCTACACGCTGTTCCCGTGGCTGACGGTGCGCGAAAACGTCTGCTTCGGCCTCAACGAACGCGGGCTGCCACGCGCCCAGCAGTTCGAGATCGCGCAGAGCTACATCCGCAAGGTCGGGCTGGTCGGCTTCGAGGACCACTATCCGAAGCAGCTGTCGGGCGGCATGCAGCAGCGCACGGCGCTTGCCCGGGCCCTTGCGAATGGCCCGCGCATGCTGCTGATGGACGAGCCTTTCGGTGCGCTCGACCACCAGACCCGCGAGCTGATGCAGGAGCTGCTGCTCGGCATCTGGGAGGCCGAGCGCAAGACCGTGCTGTTCGTGACGCACGACATCGACGAGGCGGTCTTCATGGGCAGCCGCGTCGTCGTGATGAGCGCGCGGCCCGGCCGCATCAAGCTCGACCGCGAGGTGCCGCTCGCGCATCCGCGTCACTACTTGGTGAAGACGACCGCGCCGTTCGTCGAGCTGAAGGCCGAGCTGACCGAGCAGGTGCGCACCGAGGTGTTGGCCGCTCAGGCTGCGGCTGTCTGACGCGCGCTGCCGGGCAATCGAACGAGGCGACGGGTCCATCCGTTGACTCTGGGGCATGGATGGCCAGCGGCACTGTCGTTGCGAGAGTCGACACGGCCGACCGTTGAAGGTCATCTGACTCACGGTTGGCTGATCCCGGCATCAGCTCAACGCGATGACCGGCCCTTCGGTCGCCTCGGCATCGGCCGCATCGTGCGTCACCAACACCGTCGGCAGGCCGGCACGCCGCGCGAATTCGAACACGAAGCGGCGGAAGTCGGCACGCAGTGCGGCATCGAGCTTGCCGAACGGTTCGTCGAGGAGCAGCGCCTGCGGCTGCGCGAGCAAGGTGCGCAGCAGCGCGACCCGCGCGCGCTGGCCGCCCGACAAGGTCGCGGGATCTCGCGCCCCGAAGCCGGCGAGGCCCGCCTCGTCGAGCGCGCGCTCGACCGCCGCGCTGCGCTCGCGCCGCCCGGCGATTGCACGCGGCAGGCCGAACAGCAGGTTGCCCGCGACCGACAGGTGCGGGAACAGCAGGTCGTCCTGGAACAGGATGCCGACCCGGCGCGCATGGGCCGGCACGCCGTCGAGTCGGCGCGCGCCGAGGAAGAGCTCGCCACGCGCCTCGAACGGCGCGCCGAGGAAGCCGCCGATCCACGACAGCAGCGCCGACTTGCCCGAGCCGCTCGGCCCCATCACGGTGACGATCCGGCCCGGCTCGACGTCGACCGAGAGCGCATCGATCAGCACGCGGCCTGGCAGGCCGATGCTCACGTCGACCAGACGCAAGGCGCGGACGTCGGCTCCGTTCGTCATCGCACGAGTCGCCTGTGGTTGCGTCGCACGATCACCGTCCGCGTCACGCCATCCCCTTGCGATGGCGGAACCACAACGCCGGCGCGATCAGCGCCGCGAGGTAGACGACGAGTGGGAGCGCCGCCTGCAGGAACGTGTAGACGCCAAGCACGCGGCGGTCGCCGCCCGACGACAGCGTGACCGCCTCGGTGGTCAGCGTCGCGATCCGCCCGGCGCCGGCGAACAGCGTCGGCAAATATTGCCCGACGCTGACCGCGAAGCCGATCGCGAAGGCGACGCCAAGCGGCCGCGCGAGCATCGGCACCCGCACCCGCCACAGCGCCTGCCACGGCGTGACGCCGAGCGCGGCCGCGCTGCGCGGATAGCGCACGTCGAGCGCGTGCCATGGGTCGGCGAGCGAGAGGAAGACGTAGGGCAGCACGAAGACGAAGTGCGACCACGCGACAGCGAGCCAGCGGCCGTCGATGCCGAGCTGCACCAGCACGACCTGAAAGCCGTACAGGAACGCGATCTGCGGTACCAGCAGCGGCGCATAGGCGAGCCACATCGCGTGCCGGGTGGGAGGGTGGTCGCGGCGCGATTCGCTCTCGAGGCAGGCGATCGACAGCAGCAGCGCGACGAGCGCGGTGCAGAGCGCGAGCGACGCCGTGTCGGCGACGACGCCGAGCACGCGCGGCCCCTGGGCTCGCCAGTTGGCGAGACCGAGTTGCTCGGGCAACGCAGCCGGAAAGCGCCAGGCGTCGGCGAACGACCAGAGCAGCATCAGCGCGATCGCGGCGACGCCGGCCGCGAAGGTCACGGCGCCGCTTGCTGCGCCGATGCGCGCGAGGCCCTCCGTCCAGCCGATGCGCACGCCGCGCTCGCACCACGCGGTGCCGAGCCGCGCGGCGATGCGCTCGGCCGCGAGCCAGCTCGCAAGCAGCGCCACCACAACGAGCAGTTGCAGCAACGCTGCAGCGGCGGCGGCGAAATAGCGCTGCAGGTCGTAGTCGGCGAACCAGCGCGCGGCGAGCACCGCGAGCGGCGGCGGGTTGCCGGGCGCGAGGATCAGGCCGACCTCGACCGTCGAGACCGAAAACGCGAGCACAGCGAAGATCGGCAGGCGCAGCTGCGAGTAGACGAGCGGCAGCACGACCTTGAACCAGCCGGTCGCCGCGCGGTAGCCGAGCGCGGCGGTGCTCATGCGCAGCGCACGGTGCGGCACCTGGTTCAGCGCCGCCAAGGTCATCAGCGCGAGGTAGGGCACCTCCTTCAGCAGCAGCCCCGCGACCATCGCGAGGCCGGCGCCATCGCGCACCGTGACGAGGCCGGCCGGCGGGCGGTCCCAGCCGGTCAGCTCGGGCGACACCAGGCGCACCAGCCAGCCGCTCGGCGCGACCAGGAACGCGAAGCCGACCGCGACTGCGACATGCGGCGTCGCCAGCATCGGCGAAATCCAGGCGCTGAGCCGGCGCAGCGCCGCGCGCTCGGCCATCAAGGCGCAGAACGACAGCGCGATCGCGAGCGACAGCACGGTCGCAAGCAGCCCGATCTGCACGCTGAGCCGGATCGACGTCAGCACGCCCGGCTGCGCGAACAGCGCGCGCCACGCCTCCAGCGAGAACGCGCGGCCGCCGATCGCGGGCAGAACGCCGAAGGCCGGCAGGGCGGTGCCGATCAGCCCGGCCGCGACCGGAACCAAAAACAGCGTGATCGTCAGCGGCGGCGCGAGCCGCACCGCGACGCCGCCTTCAGCGCGAATAGCGCTTCTCCCACTCCGCGGTGATGCGCGTCATCCAGCTCGCATGCGGCTCGAGCAGCACACGACCGAGCTCGCCCGGTCTCGGCAGCCCGACGACGCCGGCCCTCGGCGCGAACAGCGCGCGTTCTGCTTCGCTGAGCTTTGCGAGGTCGAGCACGGTCGCGTTGCCGAGCACCGTCGGGTCCTGTTGGCGTGCCTGCGCGACCGGGTCGAGCAGGAAGTTCGCGACCACCATCGCGCCTTCCTTGTGCGCGGCGTTGTACGGAATCGCGACGAAGCTGGTGTTGCCGATCGTGCCGTTCGCCATGCCGAAGACCCGTGCCGTCGGCGGCAGCAGCTTGTTGGCGATTGCGGTCGCCGCCTCTGACGGATTGAACGCGATCAGCATGTCGATCTCGCCGTCGTTCAGCAGCTGGCGCTGCGCCGGACCACTCTCGGGGAACTCCTTTCCGGCGCCCCACAACGTCGGGCGCAGCTTGTCGTACCAGGCCCAGAGCGGCGCGGTCGTCGCTGCAAAGGTGGCTTCGGTCGCGGGGCTCTGCAGTACGTCCGGCGTCGGCGCGAGCTCGTAGAGCGCCTGCTTGAGGAAGGTCGCGCCAAGGAAGTTGCGCACTGTGGGATGGGTCAGCCGGCCCGGGTTTGCGCGCGACCATTCGAGCAGCGCGTTGATCGAGCGCGGCAAGCCTTCGGGACGATGGCGCGCGCTGTCGTAGACGTAGACGACCTGGGCCAGCCGCCATGGCGATTCGAGGCCGTCGACCGGCACCGTGAAGTCGACGACGTTGCTGCGCTTGTTCGTGACGTCGACGAGGCGGTAGTTCGGCATCGCCTGTGTGAACGGGCCATGCAGCAAGCCCTTGTCCTTCAGCGCCCAGAAGTTCGGCCCGTTGATCCAGATCAGGTCGACGCTGCCGTCGCGGTCGCGGCCCGCGGTCTTCTCCGAGACGACGCGCGTGACCGCCTCGGCGGTGTCCTTCAGGTTGACCTGCTGCACGGTGACGCCGTGGCGCTTCTTCACTTCGTCGCCGACCCAGGCGATGAAGGCGTTGGTGCGTTCGTCGCCGGCCCAGGCGTTCCAGTAGACGGTCTGGCCACGCGCTGCGGCAGTGATGGCGTCCCAGCTGCGCGTCTCGGGCGCGGCTGTCGCACCGGTGGTCATCAAGAAGAGCAGGGAGCTCGCCAGAGCGCGCAACGCGTTCGAGCCGCGGGCGACGCCGAAGCGAGTCGTTCGCGGGTTCCTCATGCCGCGGCGCGCTCGGCGGCGGCGAGGCGCGCGTCGCGCCGGCGCAGCTTCGCTCGCTCGATCACGTCGCCGAGCACCTCCTGGTGGAAGCGGTCGCAGCCGATGCAGGCGTTCTGATACGACTTGCCGGCCGGTGTCAGGGTGCGCGACTTGGCGAGAAACGTCTCCAGGCTCCAGCCGTGCACGATGCCCATCCGCTCCGGATGGCCGGCGTTGATCGCCTCGTAGGCCGGCTCGCCTGCGAGCGAGTCGAGGATCTCGATCAGCGGCTCGTCAAGCAGGTTGCCGATCGGCAGCTTCGTCTTCACGCAGCACGGATAGACCGCGCCGTCCGGCTCGATCGAGACCTCAGAGCCGCTGTAGCCGTGGTTCAGGAAGCCGAGGCCGCCCGACCAGCGGTTGCAGAAGCTGTCGGCGATCGTCGCCGTCGACAGGTCGTTGTTCCAGGCCCGACCGCGCGGCCAGATCTTGCCAATCCAGGTGTCGGGCGCGGCGCCGAAGAAGCTGTACAGCGGGCCTTCCTCCTCGTGCCAGTTTCGTGTTGTCGCCGACAGGCCCGAGCGGCGCACGCCGGCCGCCTCAAACAGCTTCGACAGGCGCTCGATGAAGGCCTCCTGCTTGGCGACGGTCTCGATGCCGACGTGGTACTCGTCGATGCTCGCGATCGAGATCATGTAGACGCCGCGCTGCAGCAGGTCGTCGACGATCGCCTCGGTCAGCAGGTCGCCGGTCGTCTGCACCACGATCTTGATGCCGCCGTTGTCGCGGTAGCGCTGCTGCAGGCGCTCGATCACCGGGTAGGTGACCTGCTCGCGCACCGGGTCGAGCAGCGCCTCGCCGCCCGACAGCACGATGCGCCCGGTCTTTTCGGGAAAGCGGCCGTTGCCGAGCGGATCGGTCAGGTCGAGGTAGGTCATGCGCTCGGGCAGGTGATCGACGATGCGCGGAAAGTTGGCGCGCGCCTCGGCCACCACCGAGTCGAGCGCGCCGCGCACGTACGGCCGGAAGCGGTCCTCGTAGCAGTGCTTGCACTTGCGGTGGCAGGCCCAGCACATCACGTAGTAGAGGGATTCCATTCGGCGGCTTCGGTCGGGGCGGATATTCGGGAGTGCGGCGCGTTGCGCAAAGCGCAACGATGGTAACCAGCGCCGCTGTCGGTCGGGCGAGCGGGGTCGTCCCTTACGTCGGCCGAGAGGCGATGTCGATCTGGACGTGTGGTCGTGCCGCCTTAGCGGATGCGTGGCTGGACGTACTCGCTGCGGCGTCCGGTGAAGGGGCCCTATGCACACCGCGACATATCGTCTCTTCGATCGCGCCGATTGAAAATGGTGCGCATGGAAGCCATCGGGTGAACGAGTTCGCGCAGAGTGCCAAGAGCGCCCTCGACCTGATCGTCCATGCCGACGCTGTCCTGGTCCGCATCGTCGCGCTGTCGCTCGCCGTCAGCGGCACGGCATGCCTGTTCGCGGCCGGCTTCGGCCTGGTCGGCGGCGCCTGGCTCGCGGTCGCGCGCTTCCCGGGCCTGCGCGTCGCGCTGCTGCTGCTGAACACGTTGCTCGCGTTGCCGTCGGTCGTGGTCGGCCTCGCCGTCTACCTGCTGCTTTCGCGCAGCGGCCCGCTCGGCTCGTGGGGCATCCTGTTCACGCCGACCGCGATGGTGATCGCGCAGACCATCCTGGTGCTGCCGGTCGTTGCCGCGCTGTCGCGCCAGGTCGTCGCCGACGGCCTGCGCGACGGCGGCGATCCGCTGCAGTCGCTCGGCGCCGGCCCGTTGCTGGCGGCCCTGCTGATGCTCGTGCACGAGCGCTGGGCCGTCGTGACGATCCTGCTGACAGCGTTCGGCCGCGCGATCGCCGAGGTCGGCGCCGTGATGATCGTCGGCGGCAACATCGAAGGCGTCACGCGCGTGATGACGACCGCGATCGCGCTCGAGACCAGCAAGGGCGACCTGCCGCTCGCGCTCGCCCTCGGCCTCGTGCTGCTTGCGGTCGTCGCGCTGCTCAACGTCGCGATCGCCATTGTGCAGCGCAGCCGTTTCGCCTCCGTCGGGTTGCAGACGCGATGAGACCACCTTGTCGTCGGGCCGAGCGGCGGGCCGTTGCCAAGCCGGCACGCATCTTCTCAGGCCATCGACGAACGGACCCGTGCGGCAGGGGAGAGCTCCAATGAGTGACGCCGCCACACTGCCGTTGCTGCGCCTTTCCAATGTGTCGGTCCAACTCGGCACGGTCACGGCGCTGCAGCGCGTGTCGTTCAGCGTGCGCCGCGGCGAGTTCGTCGCCGTGATCGGCGCCAATGGCTCCGGCAAGACAACCCTGCTGCGCGTGCTGCACGGGCTGGTCGAAGGCACCGGCATGCGCCGGCTTGGCGAGCCCGCCCCGGTTCAGGCGATGGTGTTCCATCGCCCGTTCATGCTGAACCTGACGGTCTGGAACAACCTGCGACTCGCGCTCTGGCTCGCTCGTGCGCGCGTGCCGCGGGCCGAGGCGCCGGCGCGCGCGCTCGAAGCGCTGCAGCGCGTCGGCCTGGTCGACTCGCGCGACCGGCCAGCCCGCGTGCTGTCGGGCGGCGAGCAGCAGCGCTTCGCGCTGGCGCGTGCCTGGGCCGTGCGGCCCGACCTGCTGCTGCTCGACGAGCCGACGGCGAATCTCGATCCGTCGGCGAAGAAGGAGGTCGAGACCTTGCTGCAAGGCTTCGCCGCCGATGGCATGACGCTCGTGATGAGCACCCACAACCTCGGCCAGGCCAAGCGCCTGGCGACACGGGTCGTCTACGTCGATCGCGGCGAAGTTCGCCTCGATTTGCCGACCGCGCAGTTCTTCGGTCCGAGTGCCGATGAGCGCGCCCGCCTGTTCCTCAAAGGAGAGCTCTCGTGGGATCTGGAATGAACCGCACCCGCCGCCGCATCGTGGCCCTGGCCTTCGGGCTGACGACCCTGTTCGGGGCCGCGCCGCTGCTCGCGCAGGAGCGCTTCATCACCATGGCATCGACCACCAGCACCGAGCAGTCGGGTTTGTTTCCGCACCTGCTGCCGGCGTTCAAGAAGGCGAGCGGCATCGACGTCCGCGTCGTCGCGGTCGGCACCGGACAGGCGCTCGATATCGGACGGCGCGGCGACGCCGACGTGCTGTTCGTGCACGACCAGGCGGCCGAGGAGAAGTTCGTTGCCGAGGGCTTCGGCGTGAAGCGCTCGCCGGTCATGTACAACGATTTCTTGATCGTCGGGCCGCAGAGCGACCCGGCCGGCGCACGCGGCAAGGACGTCGTCGCGGCGTTGCAGAAGATTGCGGCATCGAAGTCGAGCTTCGTGTCGCGCGGCGACCGCAGCGGCACCCATTCCGCCGAGCTGCGCTACTGGAAGGCGGCCGGCATCGAAGCGCCCGACGCCAAGGATGCGGCGCGGCCGTTCGACTACAAGGCCTGCGGCTGCGGCATGGGACCGGCGCTCAACATCGGCTCGTCGAGCGATGCGTATGTGCTGACCGATCGCGGCACCTGGCTCAACTTCAAGAACCGCGGCAACCTCGCGATCCTGGTCGAGGGCGATACCCGCCTCTTCAACCAGTACGGCGTGATCGTCGTCAACCCGGCCAAGCACGCGCAGGTCAAGAGCGCGCTGGCGCAGGCGTTCGCCGATTGGGTGGTATCGGCCGACGGCCAGGCGACGATCGCGACTTACAAGGTCGGCGGCGAACAGCTGTTCTTTCCAAACGCGAAATTCTGATTGCGGCCGGAGTTCGATCGGCGCCGGCAGCGCCACTGGCTTGCGTTCAGAATGGCGTGATCGACGGCCCGCTCCGGGCCTGAATGACCGGCTCCCGCTGTGGCGGCGCCCCACTCCCACGCCAACGAGGGTTCCCACGATGAGTTCGACGATCGATGCCGGCCGCTTCGGCAGCGGCCACGCGGTGCAGCGCATCGAGGACCCCGCGCTCCTCGCCGGCGCCGGCCGGTTCACCGACGACGTGCGGGTCGAAGGAGAAGCCCACCTCGCGTTCCTGCGCTCGCCGTATGCGCATGCCCGCATCGTCTCGATCGACACCGATGCGGCGCGCGCGATGCCCGGCGTGCTGGCGGTCTACACCGGCGCCGAGCTGGCCGATGCCGGCGTCAAGCCGATCCCGTCGATCGACGTCTTCAAGCGCGCCGACGGCAAGGTGCTGGTGACGCCGGCGCGGCGCGCGCTCGCCCATGAGCGGGTCCGCTTCGTGGGCGAGGCGGTCGCCGCCGTTGTGGCCGAGACACGCGAAGCCGCGCGCGACGCTTGCGAGGCGCTGATGGTCGACTTCGACGAGCTGCCTGCGGTGGTCGACACCGTCGCCGCGACCCAGCCCGGCGCTGCGGTGATCCATCCGGATGCGCCGGACAACATCGCCGCCGAGCTGCGGCACGGCAACGCGGCCGCGACCGCGACGGCGTTCGCGAGCGCGGCCCACGTCGTCGCCCTCGACCTCCTGAACCAGCGGGTCGCGCCGAGCTCGATCGAGCCGCGCAGCGTGCTCGCCGAGTTCGACCCGGCGACCGGCCGGCTGACGATGCGCCTCAGCTCGCAGATGCCGACCGGCGTGATGACCTCGCTGCAGGACCTGCTGCCGGGCTTCGAGAAGGGCCAGGTGCGGGTCGTCGTCGGCGATGTCGGCGGCGGCTTCGGCATGAAGACCGGCATCTACCCGGAAGACATGGTGGTCGGCTGGGCCGCTCGGGCCTTGCAGCGCCCGGTGCGCTGGCAGGCCGAGCGCAGCGAGGACCTGGTTTCCGGGGTGCACGGCCGCGACGTCGTCAGCAAGGCCGAGCTCGCGCTCGACGCGAACGGCAAGGTCCTCGCGCTGCGCGTGCGCTCGCTCGCCAACGTCGGCGCCTACGCGACCGCGACCGGCGTCGTGATCCAGCTGATGATCGGACCGTGGGTGTCGACCAGCGTCTACGACATCCAGACCGTCGATCTGCACTTCCTTGCGGTGCTGACCAACGAGGCGCCGACCGGGGCCTACCGCGGCGCGGGTCGGCCCGAGGCGATCTACCTGATCGAGCGGCTGTTCGACGCGTCGGCGCGCGAGATGAAGCTCGATCCGGCCGAGCTGCGCCGCCGCAATATGATCGGGCCCGAGCAGATGCCGTACACCAACCCGCTCCAGCAGGTCTACGACAGCGGCCGCTTCGAGCAGGTCCTCGACCAGGGCCTCGCGCTCGCCGACTGGAACGGCTTTGCGGCGCGCCGCGCCGAGTCGAAACGGCGCGGCAAGCTTCGAGGCCGCGGCATCGCGACTTTCCTCGAGTGGACCGGCGGCAACGTGTTCGAGGAACGCGTCGACGTCGTCGTCTCGGCCGACGGCTTCATCGAGATCTTCTCGGCGACCCAGGCGATGGGGCAGGGCATCGCGACCAGCTATGCGCAGCTCGCGGTCGATGTGTTCGGCGTGCCGATCGAGAAGATCCGCATCTTGCAAGGCGACACCGACCGCGGCCAGGGCTTCGGCAGCGCCGGCTCGCGCTCGCTCTTCACCGGCGGCAATTCGGTCCACGTCGCGGCGGAGAAGACCGTCACGTTGGCGAAGGACCTGGCCGCCGAGGCGCTCGAGGCGGCGCCGGCTGACATCGAATACCGCGCCGGCCGGCTCCAGGTCGCCGGCACCGACCTCGGCATCGACCTGTTCGAGCTGGCATCGAAGCAGCCCGAGGCGCGGATCCGCATCGATTCGACCAGCACGGTCGGCGGACCGACCTGGCCGAACGCCTGCCACGTCTGCGAGGTCGAGATCGATCCGGAGACTGGCCACGTCGCGGTCGTCGCCTACTCGTCGGTCAACGACATCGGCAAGGTCGTCAGCCCGACGATCGCGCGCGGCCAGGTCGATGGCGGCGCGGTCCAGGGCATCGGCCAGGCGCTTTGCGAGCGAGTCGCCTACGACCCCGACAGCGGCCAGATGCTGACCGGCACGTTGATGGACTACGCGCTGCCGCGCGCCGAGCACAGCGTCGCGTTCCGGACCGAGTTCGACACCACGATCCCATGTTTGACCAACCCGCTCGGCATCAAGGGGGTTGGCGAGCTCGGCACGATCGGTGCGACGCCGGCGCTCGTTAACGCGGTGGTCGACGCGCTCGACCACGCCGGCCACGGTCGCAACGCCGAGAAGGTGCAGATGCCGCTGACCTCGGAGCAGGTCTGGCGCGCGCTGACCGGCGAGTTCGCGCCCGCGCTCGGCGTCAGCTAGACGAGCGCCGCAAGCGGTACTGGCGGCCCGGTTGCCAAGAACCTACCGAGCCTTGGGAAGCTGGCTCGCGCTCGCCGGTCCCTCGATGCCCGCCGCGGCGCTGCGCTCGCCGCTGACCAGCCGGTAGACCACGCCGGCGGCAGCCGCGCCGAGCAGCGGCGCGACCCAGAACAGCCAGAGCTGCGAGAGCGCCCAGCCGCCGACGAAGAGCGCCGGTCCGGTGCTGCGCGCCGGGTTGACCGACGTGTTGGTCACCGGAATGCTGATCAGATGGATCAAGGTCAGCGCGAGGCCGATCGCGATCGGCGCAAAGCCGCTCGGCGCCCGTTCGTCGGTGGCGCCGAGGATCACCATCAGGAAGAAGAACGTCATCACGAATTCGGCCAGTGCAGCGGCCGTCAGGCTGTAGCCGCCCGGCGAGTGCTCGCCATAGCCATTCGATGCGAATCCCGCGTTGACGTCGAAGCCCGCCTTGCCGCTCGCGATCAAATACAGGATCGCTGCCGCCGCGATCGCACCGGCGACCTGGGCGACGACATACGGCAGCAGGTCGCCAGCGCGGAACCGGCCACCGACAACGAGGCCGAGCGAGACGGCCGGATTCAGGTGGCAACCCGAGACGTGGCCGATCGCGTACGCCATCGTCAGCACGGTCAGGCCGAAAGCCAGCGAGACGCCGACAAACGCGATACCGAGCCCGCCGGGGAATGCCGCGGCGAGGACGGCGCTGCCGCAGCCGCCGAGCACGAGCCAGAGCGTGCCGAAGAATTCGGCGGCGAGACGGTTGGACAAGGGCATGGCGTTCTCCTGATCGACGGAAACGAAGGAGCCGCGAGCATAGGGCCCGATGACGACGGAAGCCAGTGCCGAAGTCGATCTGCGACCTACACCGCGGGGCGCGAGCGCGGCTTCCCATCCGGCTTCACCAGACTGAGCGCAGGTGTTTGCGGTTGCGCTAAGGTGCTTCTTCCATCGACCGAGAAGGAGACGACCCCATGGCAGCCCAGGACCAACCGAACCCGACGACCGGGAACCAGCGCGATGCGCTGGCCGAGTCCGAGAAGAAGGCGAGCGAGAAGCAGCCGCGCAGCTACGACGAGCGCAACGAGACCGAGAAGAAGGTCCACATCAACCCGCCCGACCCGAACAGCGACAACGCCATCAAGGGCATCGATCCGAAGCAGTGACGGGCGCCGTAGGGCGCCTAGCCAAGCCGGCGCCGAGCGCGCCGGCACGTGTTTCTACGAGCACGCCGCATCAGGCCGACAGTCCCTTTCCAGTGCATGACCGACCCTAGGGAAAGCCCGTCCTGAATGGACGAGCGCCCGCTCGAACAATCGACCTTCCGCCGCGCCCCGGCGATCCCGCGACCCGCATTCCGAGGAGACCCCCGATGAGCATTCCCCTTTCGTTGACGGTGAACGGCAAAGCGGTGACCGCCAGCGTCGATCCGCGCATGCTGCTGGTCCAGTTCATCCGCGACCACCTGCGGCTTACCGGCACCCACGTCGGCTGCGACACCGCGCAGTGCGGCGCCTGCACGGTGCACATGAACGGCCGCGCGATCAAGTCGTGCTCGATGCTCGCGCTGCAGGTCCAGGGCGCCGAGATCACGACGATCGAGGGCCTCGGCGGCCAGGACGGCGAGCTGCACCCGATGCAGGCGGCGTTCCGCGAGTGCCACGGACTGCAATGCGGGTTCTGCACGACCGGCATGGTGATGTCGGCGGTCGACCTGCTGAAGCAGAACCCGAAGGCGAACGAAGACGAGATTCGCGAGGCGCTCGACGGCAACATCTGCCGCTGCACCGGCTATCACAACATCGTCAAGTCGATCCAGTTCTGCCAGTCCGGCGCCAAGGCGTCGGCCTGAGCCGGCTCACAGGAGACCACCATGACCGACATGTCCGTGCCGCCCATGAGCAGCCCGATCGGGCAGCCGCTGCGCCGCCGCGAAGACCATCGCTTCCTGACCGGCGCCGGCCAGTACACCGACGACGTGCTGATGCCGGGCCAGACCTACGGCGTCTTCGTGCGCTCGCCGCATGCGCATGCGCGCATCGGCGCGATCCGCACGGACGCCGCGAAGAAGGCGCCCGGCGTCGTCGACATCGTGCTCGGCTCCGAGCTGGTCGATGCGAAGGTCGGCGGGCTGCCGTGCGGCTGGCTGATCCACAGCAAGGACGGCAAGCCGATGAACGAGCCGCCGCATCCGGTGCTCGCGTGGGAGAAGGTCCGCCACGTCGGCGACCAGGTCGCGCTCGTCATTGCCGAGACCTACCTGCAGGCCAAGGACGCGGCCGAGCTGGTCGAGGTCGACTACGAAGAGCTGCCGGCGGTCATCGATACCACGAAGGCGGCGTCGTCGTCGACCCTGGTTCACGACGGCGTGCCGCACAACACCTGCTACGACTGGGGCCACGGCAACAAGGACGCGGTCGATGCGGCGTTCAAGCAGGCCGCCCACGTGACGACGCTCGACATCGTCAACAACCGGCTGATCCCGAACGCGATGGAGCCGCGCGCCGCCAACGCGGTCTACACCCGGCACGACGAGAGCTACACGCTCTACGTCGCGAACCAGAACCCGCACGTCGAGCGCCTGCTGATGTGCGCGTTCGTGCTCGGCCTGCCGGAATCGAAGGTGCGCGTGATCGCGCCCGACGTCGGCGGCGGCTTCGGCTCGAAGATCTTCCTGTACCCCGAGGAGACCGCGCTGGTCTGGGCCTCCAAGCGGGTCGGCCGGCCGATCAAGTGGACCGCCGACCGCAGCGAGGCGTTCCTGACCGATGCGCACGGCCGCGACCACGTGACCAAGGCCGAGCTTGCGATGGACGCGCAAGGCAACTTCCTTGCGCTGCGCGTCAAGACGATCGCGAACATGGGCGCCTACCTGTCGACGTTCGCGTCGAGCGTGCCGACGATCCTGTACGCGACCCTGCTCGCCGGCCAGTACAAGACGCCGGCGATCTATGCCGAGGTGCAGGCGGTGTTCACGAACACCGCACCGGTCGACGCATATCGCGGCGCCGGCCGGCCCGAGGCGACCTACGTGGTCGAGCGCATCGTCGAGCAGGCGGCGCGCGAGATGAAGATGGACCCGGCGAAGATCCGGCGCCAGAACTTCATCACCGAGTTCCCGTATGCGACGCCGGTCGGCCTGACCTACGACGTCGGCAACTACGCGGCGCACCTCGACAAGGCGATGGAGATGGCCGACGTCGCCGGCTTCGCGGCACGCCGCCAGGCCTCGGAGGCGAAGGGCAAGAAACGCGGCCTCGGCTACTCCTGCTACATCGAGGCCTGCGGCATCGCGCCGTCGAACATCGCCGGCGCGCTCGGCGCGCGGGCCGGGCTGTTCGAGGCCGGCGAGGTGCGCGTCCATCCGACCGGCACGGTCACGGTCTTCACCGGCTCGCACAGCCACGGGCAGGGCCACGAGACGACGTTCGCGCAGGTCGTCGCGGCCAAGCTCGGCATCCCGGTCGACAACGTCGAGATCGTCCACGGCGACACCGGCCGCATCCCGTTCGGCATGGGCACCTACGGCAGCCGTTCGCTCTCGGTCGGCGGCACTGCGATCGTGAAGGCGGTCGACAAGGTCATCGCAAAGGGCAAGAAGATCGCGGCCCACCTGCTCGAGGCGGCCGACACCGACGTCGAGTTCGAGAACGGCGAGTTCAAGGTCAAGGGCACCGACAAGAAGGTGCCGTGGGGCAGCGTGTCGCTGACCGCGTACGTGCCGCACAACTACCCGCTCGACAAGCTCGAGCCCGGTCTGAACGAGAACGCGTTCTACGACCCGACCAACTTCACCTACCCGGCCGGCAGCTACATCTGCGAGGTCGAGGTCGACACCGAGACCGGCAAGGTGAAGATCGAGAAGTTCACCGCGGTCGACGACTTCGGCAACATCGTCAATCCGATGATCGTCGCCGGTCAGGTGCACGGCGGGCTCGGCCAGGGCCTCGGCCAGGCGATCATGGAAGGCTGCCACTACGACCCGGAGTCGGGCCAGCTGCTGACCGGCTCGTACATGGACTACGCGATGCCGCGCGCGATGGACCTGCCGAACTACGACATCGCGACCACGGTGACCGCGTGCAGCCACAACCCGCTCGGCGTGAAGGGCTGCGGCGAGGCTGGCGCGATCGGTTCGCCGCCGGCCTACATCAACGCGCTGACCGATGCGCTCGGCGTCAAGGAGATCGCGATGCCGGCGACGCCGGAGCGGGTCTGGCGCGCCGCCAACCAGCAAGCGGCCTGACCTCGTCGATCGACACTGCGAAGGAACACGACATGTATGCATTCGAATACCAGCGGCCGACGAGCCGGGCCGATGCTGTCTCGGCGGCGAGCGGCGACGTGCGCTACCTGGCCGGCGGACAGAGCCTGATCCAGGCGATGAAGCTGCGCCTGTCGCAGTCGGAACGCCTCGTCGACCTCGGCGCGGTCGCCGACCTGAAGGGCATCAAGGCCGACGCCAACGGCGTGACGATCGGCGCGATGACGACGCATGCGGCGGTCGCCGCGTCCGCCGATGTGCGGCGCGCGAACCCGGCGCTCGCCGAGCTGGCCGGCGGCATCGGCGATCCGATGGTGCGCAACATGGGCACGATCGGCGGCTCGATCGCGAACGCCGACCCCGCGGCGTGCTACCCGGCCGGCGTCGTCGGCCTCGGCGCGACGGTGCAGACCAACAAGCGCTCGATCGCCGGCGACCTGTTCTTCACCGGCCTGTTCGAAACCGCGCTCGAGCCCGGCGAGCTGATCGTCAGCGTCAGCTTTCCGACCGCGCAGAAGGCGGCCTACGTCAAGTACAAGCAGCCGGCCTCGCGCTTTGCGCTGATCGGCGTGTTCGTCAGCCAGGGGTCGGGCGGCGTGCGCGTCGCCGTGACCGGCGCGAAGGGCAGCGTGTTCCGGGCGAAAGCCCTCGAGGACGGGCTCACCAAGAGCTTCACGCCCGAGGCCGCGAAGGCGGTCAAGATGCCGACCGACGGCATCAACAGCGACATGCACGGCTCGGCCGCCTACCGCGCCGCGATGATCAGCGTGATGGCGTCGCGGGCGGTGGCGGCAGCGCTCGCCCGGTGACGGGTACCGGCGCTGGCGCAGGGTCTGGCGCGCCGGGTGCCGAGGGAGAGCAGGGCATCGACGGTGCGGCGCGGGCGAGTTCCACTTCCGGCATGACCGCCGACGCGACTCCGGCCGGCGCTTGCGCTGCTGCTGCGCTCGATCTGCCGAACTCGGTCGATGCCGTCGTCGCGCTGCTGGCGAGCGAGAACTACGTCTGCGACCGGCGGCTTGCGACCGCACTGTTCCTGAGCCTGAAGCTGCAGCGGCCACTGTTCCTCGAAGGTGAGCCGGGGGTCGGCAAGACCGAGCTCGCAAAGACGGTCGCGCGCGCGCTCGAGACGTTGCTGCTGCGCGTGCAGTGCTACGAAGGCCTCGACATCGCGCAGACCGCATACGAGTGGAACGTCTCGCGGCAGATGATCGAGATCCGCCTCGCCGAAGCGGCGCACGGCCTCAGCGACGATGCGGCGCGCGAGCGCCTCGGCAAAAGCCTCTATGCGCGCAGCATGCTGATCGAGCGCCCGCTGCTGCAGGCGCTGACGCAGGTGCGCTCGCCGGTGCTGCTGATCGACGAGCTCGACCGCGCCGACGAGCCGTTCGATGCATTCCTGCTCGAGGTGTTGGCCGAGAACCAGCTCACGATCCCGGAGTTCGGCACGATCAAGGCGAGCGCGCCGCCGATCACGATCATCACCAGCAACCGCACGCGCGAGATCCACGACGCGCTGAAGCGGCGCTGCCTGTACCACTGGGTCGACTTCCCGAGCGTCGAGAGCGAGCTTGAGATCGTGCGGCTGAAGGCGCCGGGCGCGCCCGAGCGGCTTTCGATCCAGGTCGTCGAGTTCGTGCAGCGGATGCGCACCCTCGACCTGTTCAAGGCCCCGGGCGTCGCCGAGACGATCGACTGGACCAACGCGCTGGTCGCGCTGAACGCGATCCGGCTCGACCCGGCGACGGTGCACGACACCCTCGGCGTGCTGCTGAAGTACCAGGACGACATCGTGCGTCTGCAGAGCGGCGACACGGTCAAGCTGCTTGATGAGCTGCGGGCGCGCGCCTTGCTCCAATGAGCTGCGGGCGGCTGGACCCCATCCGCCGTCGCCCTGCCTGATCTGCATCCACTCGCTGTCGTGATCGCCGAGAACATCGTCCACTTCGCCCGCGTGCTGCGCAACGCCGGGATGCCGATCGGTCCCGATCGCGTGCTGGCCGCGATGAACGCGGTCGAGCAGGTCGGCCTCGACCGGCGTGACGACGTGCATGCAGCGCTGTCGGCGGTGATGCTCGACCGCCACGAGCAGCAGCCGCTCTTCGATGCCGCGTTCGATGCGTTCTGGCGCGACCCGAAGCTGCTCGAGCAGATGATGCTGCTGCTGCTGCCGAAGATCAGCGGCCGCGGCGACAAGGCGATGGCGCCGCGCGCGAATCGGCTCGCCGACGCGCTCGCCGCACCGCGGCCGCCGCAGGCGCCGAACAAGGCGAACGAGACCGCGAAGGAGGAAATCCAGTTCGACACCGCGTTTACGTTCTCCGATCGCGAGCGCCTGCAGCGCGCCGATTTCGAGACGATGACGACCGCCGAGTTCGAGCAGGCCAAGCGCCTCGCCGCCGAGGTGCCGCTGCCGGTCGAGCCGGTGCGGCGGCGCCGCCACCAGGTCGCGCAGAACCACGAGCGCGGCGTCCACCTCGACCTGCGCGCGACGATGCTGCGGATGGCGCGCCAGCCGCAGACCCTGGCACCGGCCTACACGCGGCCGCGCACCGAGGTGCCGACGCTCGTCGTGCTGCTCGACATCTCCGGCTCGATGGACCGCTATGCGCGGCTGCTGCTCCACTACGTGCACGGCCTGACGCGGCGCTACCTCAAGGTCCACACGCTGACCTTCGGCACCCGGCTGACCAACATCACGCGCAGCCTCCGCCATCGCGACCCCGACGTCGCGCTGCAGCAAGCCGATGCGCTGGTGCAGGACTGGAAGGGCGGCACCCGCATCGCGTCGTGCCTCGACGAGTTCAACCGGCAATGGGCGCGCCGCCTGCTCGGCTCGAACGCCGCGCTGCTGCTCGTCACCGACGGCCTCGACCGCGACGAGCACGGCGACCTCGGCCGCGCTGCGGCGCAACTGCGACGCCATGCGCACCGCATCGTCTGGCTGAATCCGCTGCTCCGCTTCGACGGCTTCGAGCCGCGCGCGGCTGGCGTGCGCGCGCTGCTGCCGCACGTCGACCGCTTCCTGCCCGTGCACAATCTGGCTAGTCTCGCCGACCTGCGGCGCGCGCTGCGCGAGCCGGCCGCCGATGCCGCCAGTCGAACCTCTCCCCACTGACCGAATGCCATGGAACTGCAAGGCGAACGACTCATCCCGGCATCGGTCGACACGACCTGGGCTGCGCTCAACGATCCCGACGAGCTGAAGGCCTGCATCGCCGGCTGCGAGTCGCTCGAGCGGACCGGGGACGATGCGTTCGCCGCGGTCGTCGCGGTCAAGGTCGGCCCGGTCAGCGCGCGCTTCAAGGGCAACCTGAAGATGACGAGCGTGCAGGCGCCGAACAGCTACACGATCAACTTTGACGGGCAGGGCGGCATCGCCGGCTTCGGCAAGGGCTCGGCCGACGTCGCGCTGACGCCGGCAGGCCCGCAGCAGACCAAGCTCGCCTATGCAGCGCGCGCGCAGGTCGGTGGCAAGCTCGCGCAGGTCGGCTCGCGCCTGATCGATGCGGCTGCGGCGAAGATCGCCGACGATTTCTTCAAGGCGTTCGAGGCGCGGTTGCAGGCACGCCAGGCGCCCGTCCCGTCGTCCACTGCGACCCCGGTTTCAGCCGCCGCGTCGGACCTGGTGTCCGCCCGGCCGGCGCGTCCGCCGGAGCCGCCTGGAACGCTCGGCTGGGCCCTTGCGGCGATCGTCGTGCTGGTGACGCTCTACTTCGTGCTGCGCTGAGACCCGTGCGAGCCGGCCGGCCGGCTGCGTCGCGCGGGCCTTATCAAGCCGTCGACTTCGCGTCGAGCGTATAGACGTCGGCAGTGCGTCGCTCGGCGGTGCTGTGGCCCTGCAGCGCGCGGTCCCACTCCTCGCCGAGCGCGCTGCGCTCGGATTGCAGGCCGCGCGTCATCAACGCGATTTCTTCGGCACCGGCGTCGACCTCGGCGACCTGCTCGCGGCTCTCGAGAAAGAGGCGCGCAATCGTCGAGCCGGCCGAGTCGATCACGACGACGTAGCGGGTCGGCTTGCGGTGCGCGGTGTGGGCGTGCTGGCCGGGTGATTCGATGCCGAAGGCCTGATCCATGCGTGCATCTTGCCATGGTGTCGGCTGCCGGCGCGGCGCTCGGCCTCTCCCGCAAGGGTGGGTCGCGCGCCGGCGTCGGTCGCGCGCAAACACCCTAGGGACTACCGCCCCTGCGTGCTAGCCTTTTCGCGCACCGGCGTTCCGGCGCACCGCGTGATGCGGCTTCACTACAAGACCTCAGGAGACCCCGATGAAGAACACGACACTGACACTCATGCTGGGCGCCATGTTGTGCGTGCTGGCCGGATCGGTGCGGGCGCAGGTGCCGCAATACGGTCCGAACGTGACCCACGAGCAGGCACGCAAGGCGGTGGCCGCCGGCATCGCTGAAGCGCGCAAGCAGAACCTGCCGATGGTGGTCGCGGTGGTCGACACCGCGGGCCAGCTGGTCGCCTTCGAGCGCATGGACAACGCGCAGACCGCGAGCGTCGCGGTCGCGCAGGACAAGGCGGTCTCGGCCGCGATGTACCGGCGGCCGACCAAGGCCTTCCAGGACCTCGTCGCGGGTGGCGGCGTCGGCCTGCGGGTCCTGACCCTGCGCGGCGCCATCGCCGTCGAAGGCGGGCTGCCGATCGTCGTCGACGGCAAGATCATCGGCGCGTTCGGGGTCTCCGGCGGATCGTCGGAGCAGGACGGCGCGATCGCGAAGGCAGCCCTCGACGGCCTCGCCGCCAAGTAGCCGCGCCCGCGCCCGCGCCGCGGCGCCGGCACGCCGTTAGGAGAAGTGCAGGTTCGCGATGCGCAGCCAGGGCAGCCGGAAGGCGCCGGTGTCGAGGCGATCGCGGCTGATGGCGACGATGTCGCGCAGCATCTGCGCGACGTTGCCACTGATCATCACCTCCGACAGCGCGGTGCCGACCTTGCCGTCGGCGATCGCGAAGCTGTTCTTGATCACGCCCGAGAAGTCGCCGTTCGAGGCCGGGCTTCCCATCGACAGGCGCCCGACCAGCGCGCCGCGCGCGACACCGCTGAGCAGCTCGTCGCGCGACGTGGTGCCGGCTGCCACGTCCCAGCCAGACGACGCGGTCGGCACGTGCGGCAGACCCGTCTTGCGGCTGCCGTAGAGGCTGGGCGTGAGCGCCATCAGTCGGCCTTCGCGAACGATCTCGACCGGCGGCGCTGCAAATGCGTCGCTCGTGAACGCCGCCACGCCGGGTGCGTCGAAGCGGCTCTGCAGGCTGAGCAGCGGCGACGCGACGAGCGCGCCGACGCGGTCGCGGTAGAGCGAGCTGCCTGCGATCAGCTGGACGTCGCTGATCTGCGAGAGCAACCAGCCGACCAGGTTGGTCACCGCGTTCGGCATCAGCACGACGTCGCCGACGAAGTTGGACTGGATCGGCTCGGTCCGGATCTGCCGCTCGGTGTCGCGCAGCATCTGGTCGATCGCGAAGTACTCGACGGCCGGGCGTTCGCGCAGGTCGTTCGCGGCGCCGCCGGTGTAGTTGAACGAGCTTGACTGTGCGCCGTCGCGCGCGGTGCCGAACGCGCTCAGCGAATACCAGCCGAGGCAGCACGACAGGTCGCTGTCGCCGGTCGTCAGCGTGCGCGCGTCGGTGCGCGTGTGCAGCGCCGCGCCCTCGTCGATCATCATGCGCGGCGTCTCGCGCGCGCGAAAGGCGAGCAGCTCGGCCGCCTTGTCGGCGAGTAGCCCGAGGTCGCCCTGCTGCGGACCCTGCACGATGCGTACGCGCTGCCCGCTCGACACCGCGTTGGCAGCGTCCTGCGGTGCCGACGACGCATCGGCGTGGAGCCCGGCGATGCGCTGACGCACGGCCTCGGCATCGAACTCGGACAGTTCGGTGCTCGCCTTGCGGCCGTCGAACAGGCCGAGCAGCGAGAGCCGGCGCACCTCGGTGCTGCGCAGCAGGCTCGGCTCGTTGTTCGCGATGTTGACCTCGTCCTGCGTCGTCAGGCTTGCGGTCACCTGCGCGTGGTCGAAGCCCTGCGCGCGCATCAGCGCGAGGGCCTGCTCGGCGGCGTCGTGCAGAACGGTAGTGCTCATCTCACTGCCCCCCGAGGTGGGCGCGCGCGCGGATCGCCGGCCCTCCCATCGAGACCACCATCGGCTGCTTCTTGCCACAGTAGCCGGCGCAGGTCCATTGCATGTCGTCTGACACCGCATCGACGCTCGACAGCACCTTGATCGCCGAGCCCGACACGGTGGTGTCGCGAATTGCGCTGCCGACCTTGCCGTTGCGGATCTCGTATGCGAGGCTGATGCCGAACATAAACTCGGTTGTCGAATCAGCCTGGCCGTTCGAGGTCTTCAGCAGCAGGTAGCCGTCGTCGACGCCGGCGATCATGTCGTCGAGCTTCGAGCTGCCGGGCAGGATTGCGGTATTGCGCATCCGCACCAGCGGCTCGTCGTTCGGGTTGTAGGCGCGTGCGCTGCCGGTCGGCGTGATGCCGAGGCGGGCCGCGGTCTCGCGGCTGCTCATGAAGTCGGTGAGCCGACCGCGCTCGATCAAAACCGCGTCGCGCGCCGGCGTGCCTTCGTCGTCGGCATAGACCGGCACCATCAGCTCCTCGCCGTCGCGGCTGTGCGCGTAGTCGACCATCGTGATCAGCTCGCTCGCGACCGGCTGGCCGACGAGATCGCGCGTCATCGCGCCGCCGAGCACGAGGTCGGCCTCGCACGGGTGGCCCATGGCTTCGTGGGCCAGGATGCCGGCGAGGTCGGGGCCCATCACGACGGTGTGCAGGCCGCCGCGCGCGGAGACGGCATGGCGCTTGTCCTGCAGCTGTTCGTGCAGGCGATCGAGCACCGGCGCGAGGGCTTCGATCGAGAGGTCGAGGTCGGCGAGACTGCCCTTGCCGGAGATCCGGTCGAGCATCTCGACCGGCGCGCCGTCGGGGCCCTCGGCGGTCAACGTCATGTAGCAGACCGCGCGCTGGATGCTGTTCAGCACCTCGCTGCCCTGGCTGGTCGACAGCCACTTGCTGTGGTGCTCGTCCTGCAGCATGAACAGCGTCGACTTGAGGGCCGGATAGCGCTTCGCGCACCACGCATGCAGCTCGGCGAGCCGCTCGACGCATTCCTTCTGGCTTAGCGCAGGGCGACCCGCGAACGCGTGCTCGCCGCGGTAGCTGCCGCCGGGCAGACCGAACGCCGTCCGCGGACCGAAGCGGGCCATCGTGCGCGCGTTTTCGCGCGCCTTGCGACCGACCTGCTCGAGGTTCGTGCCCTGACCGGAGTCGGGCGCCGAGGCGAAGCCCCAGTAGCCGCGGTCGTAGACGCGGCTGCTGATGCCGCCCTCCGCGGTTCGCGAGTTCATCGCGAGGCTGCCGTCGATCATCACGAGACGCGATTTGCGCAGCTCGTGGCGGCGCGTCTCGACATAGGTCGATGCGGCCGGTGTCGGTTGCACTGCTTGGTTCATCGAGGGAGTCCTTGCCCGGGAGTGCGACGGGCCATCATAGGGACTCGCACGACCGCCGGCGCGACTCCGGTCGACCGGATGGCGGTCGACAAGCGATGGGTCCGCGTCAGGGACCGGTGCCGCTCAGGTGTTGCTCGTCGCCCGCACTTCCTCGATCGTCGTCAGGCCGGCCAGCACCTTGTCGATGCCGTCCTGGCGCAAGGTCCGCATGCCTTCCTTCATCGCGGTGCGCTGCAGCGCTTCGGCGCGCGAACCGTTCTGGATCATGCGGCGCAGCTCGCGCGAGATCATCATCATCTCGTGGATGCCGGCCCGGCCCTTGAAGCCGGTGTGGTCGCATTTGTCGCAGCCGTGGCTGCTGTGCATGACGAGCCGCCCGTCGACCGCGTTGCGCTGGGTCCAGCCGGCGAGCACGTCGGCGCGTGCGACCGGCGGGTCTTCGCCGAACGCATTCATGTAGTCGCTCAGCAGCTCCTCGGTCTCGTCGTCGGTGGCCGGCCGGCTCGTCTGGCAGCCCGAGCAGGCGCGCCGCACCAGGCGCTGCGCCAGCACCGCGAGCAGCGAGTCGCCGAAATTGAACGGGTCCATGCCCATGTCGAGCAGGCGTGTCACCGTCTCGGGCGCGCTGTTGGTGTGCAGGGTCGACAACACCAGGTGGCCGGTCAGCGACGCCTCGATCGCCATGTGCGCGGTCTCCTCGTCGCGGATTTCGCCGAGCATGATGACGTCGGGGTCGGCGCGCATGAACGCTCGCAGCGCCTTCGGGAAGGTCCAGTCGATCTTCGGATTGACCTGCACCTGGCGCAGCCCCGGCTGGGTGATCTCGATCGGGTCTTCGGCGGTCCAGATCTTGCGCTCCGGCACGTTGATCAGCGACAGCGCCGAGTGGAGCGTGGTGGTCTTGCCGGAGCCGGTCGGGCCGACGCACAGTACGAGGCCGTACGGGCGCTCGACGACTTCCATCAGCGCCTTCAGGCTCGACTCGGCGAGGCCGAGCATGTCGACCGGGATCGGCCGCGCCGACGCGAGCAGGCGCAGCACCACGTCCTCGAGGCCGCTGTTGGTCGGGATCGTCGCGACGCGCAACTCGAGGCGGTGCTGCGGCGAGAACTTCGCGAAGTTGATCTTGCCGTCCTGGGGCTTCCTGCGCTCGGAGATGTCGAGGTCGCACATGATCTTGACGCGCGCGATGATCGCGGCGCGGTAGTTCGATGGCAGCTCGAGGTATGTGCGCAGCAGGCCGTCCTTGCGGAAGCGGACGCGGATCTTCTCGCGCCCCGGATAGCTTTCGATGTGGATGTCGGAGACGCCGTCGCGGTGCGCCTCGATGATCATGTTGTTGAGCAGGCGGACCAGCGAGTTGTCCGATTGTTCGATCGGGCGCTCCTCGTCGGTGACGCGTTCGCCTTCTTTCTCGAGCGTCTCGACCAGCATGTCGGTCGTCGCGATGATCGGCGCGTAGCGGACCCGCGACGAGAGGTCGCCGGTCTGATGGTGCCGCACGCCCGAACCGATCTTCTCGTACGCCGCGTGCAGGACGGTCTCGAACGACGAACAGCGCGCCAGCACCGGCAGCACCTTCATCTCGGCGCTGAACTCGACCTCGTCGATCGCAGCACGCTTCGACGGATCTTCCAGCGCGACGACGAGCCGCCCTTCTCGCAGCAGCAGCGGCATCGCGCGCAGGCGCGAGGCGACCGAATAGCTGAGCTTGGCGAGCGCTTCGGGCTCGGCCGGGAAGACGGCGAGGTCGACCAGCGGGTAGCCCATCTTGCGGGCCAGCGCCAGCTGCAGTTCCTCGCGCGTGACCACACCCATCTGCACCAGCACCTCGCCGAGCGGGATGCTGCGATCGAGCTTCTGCTGGACCAGCGCCTTCTCAAGCTGGGGCTGCTTGACCATGCCGAGCGACATCAGCGCCTCGCCGATCCGCACCAGCGGCATCTTGTGCTGGCGGTCGATCGCCTCGAGGAGCTGCTCGGCGGTCAGGATCTGCTGGGTCACAAGCACTTCGCCGAGCTTGCGGTTGCGCAGCTTGCCCTGCACGACGACCGCTTCGTCGATCTCCATCTGCGAGGCGCGGTGCTCCTCGATCAGGACCTGGCCGATCTTCTCGCCGATCTCGAAATGGGCGTAAGCCGAGCGCGGGATGAACATCCGCTTGACGCTGCCGTCCTGGTCGTACGGGGTGAACAGGAAGAGACCATGGTCGAGCTCGACGTGGCCGATCGTCTCGCCGCGCAGCTCGCCGCCCGAGCCGCTCAGCTTCACACGGAAATTCGAGCTGACCCGTTGGCTCAGCAGGTCGGCGTGCGGGTCCGAGAGCGGCAGCGGCAAGGCCTGCAGCGGCGTCGTCAGGATCAGGGCGGTGAACTGGTCGAAGCGGACCGCGACCGTTGTGCGGGCCGGCGGCATCTGCAGGTGGGCGACCCCGGTGTCGGGGACGAAGAAGGTCAGCCGCGCCGACGTGTACTTGCGGTCGGCGTCGCTGCCGGTCATCAGCTGGCACGGCAGCGTCTCGGTCTGCTCGGACGGCACCGGATAGCTCGCGAACGGCGGCGTCGGCCAGTGGAACGCTTCGCGGCTGCCCTTTTCGTTGGCTGCCCCCGCACCCACGGCGGACTCGTCGCTCGAGCCATGGCGCCGCGGCGCACGCCCGGTCTTGTCCCATTTCATCGGGGTCAACATGTCGGCCATCGATCACCTTTCACGCCGCGGCGGGCGCGCCCATGACGGACGCACGCGAACTTCGCGGGTCGGACGATGATGGCGTCGGAGGGCGGTGGCCGATGCGCCGATATACCCGGCTTCGCCCCGGCAATTGGCCGCTTAGACGGCTTCGGCGGGCGGCTGTGCGCGGCCCCGGCAGGTGCGTCAGCGCTGGACGCCCATCACCGCGTCCGGCAGCGATGTCACGATGCTCGGAAACAGCGTGATCAGCGCGATGCAGACCACCAGGCAAAAGAAGAACGGGATCGCAGCGCGCGCGATCGTGTTGCTGTCTTTGCCGGTCATGTTCTGCAGCACGAACAGGTTGAAGCCGACCGGCGGCGTGACCTCGGCGATCTCGACCAGCAGCACGATGAAGATGCCGAACCAGATCAGATCGAAGCCCGCCTTCTGGATCATTGGCAACACCACCGCCGAGGTCAGCACGATCATCGAGATGCCGTCGAGCGCGGTGCCGAGGATGAGGTAGACCACGGTCAGCGCGGCGATCAGCGCGTACGGGCTCAGATGCATCGCGTCGACCCATGCAGCGAGCTCGCGCGGGATGCCGGTGAACGCCATCGTCTTGGTCAGGAACGACGCGCCGGCCAGGATGAACATGATCATGCAGGAGGTCCTGGTCGTGCCCATCAGGCCCTCCCAGAAGTTCTGCCAGGTCAGCGAGCGGCTCCAGGCCGCGATCGCGAGCGAGCCTACCACGCCGTAAGCCGCGCATTCGGTCGCCGTCGCATAGCCGGCGACCAGCACCCAGACGATGAACACGATCAACACGGTGCACGGGATCAGGTTGCCGGACGCCTTGACCTTGCTCCAGAAGCTCATCGGCGGGTCGGGCGGCGGCGTCTTCGACGGGTTGCGGATGGCCCACCAGACGATGTAGCCCGAGAACAGCCCCATTAGCAGGAAGCCGGGCAGGAAGCCGGCCAGGAAGATGCGGATGATCGACGCGTCGGCGGCGACCGCGTAGACCACCATCGTGATCGAAGGCGGGATCAGAATGCCGAGCGTGCCGGCGGTCGCGAGCGAACCGAGCGCGATGCGTTCGTCGTAGCCGCGCCGCAGCAGTTCGGGAAGGGCCACCTTGCTGATCGTCGCGCAGGTCGCAGCCGACGAGCCCGACACCGAGCCGAAGATGCCGCAGCCGAGGATCGTCGTGTGCATCAGCCGCCCCGGCACCTTGTTGAGCCACGGCGCGAGGCCCTCGAACATCTGCTCCGAGAGCTTGGTGCGAAACAGGATCTCGCCCATCCAGATGAACATCGGCAGCGCGGCGAGCTCCCACGATGCGTTCGACTCCCAGAACGACGAGAACAGGTTCTTGCCCGGCTCGGTGGTCGTAAAGAACGCCTGGCCGACCCAGCCGCAGATCGCCAAGGTCATCGCGATCCAGACGCCACCGGCCAGCAGCACCATCATCAGGACCAGGAGGATGCCGCCGACGACGAGGATGTCCATGGATCGGCGGCTGGAAGTTGACCGGAGCGGCTAGACGTCGGAGGAGAAGTCGCCCTGCGCGTGGCGTTCCTCGACCGCGACGACGTAGCTCGGGCGTTGCCCGCGCAGCACGACGATCAACTCGTCGAGGACGGCGATCAGCAGCAGGATCGAGCCGATCGCGAAGCTGAGCTGCGGGATCCACATCGGCAGCGGCAGCAGTCCTTGTGCAATGTCGTTGAAGACCCAGCTCTCGTAGGTGAAGCGGTTGGCCCAGAACGCGAGGTAGCCGACCGCAACGAGCGCGATCGCCAGCGCGCCGATCTCGAGCTTGCGCTGAACAGCGGGTGAGCACTTCTCGGAGAGCAGCGTGACGCGGACGAAGTCGCCGTGCTTGAACGCATGCGCCATCGCGAGGAAGGCGGCCGCCGCGCACAGCCACGAGACGATGTCGTTGACGGCACCCGTGCGCACGTGCATCTCGCGCAGGATCGTCTGCCCGATCATCATCAGCATGATCAGCAGCACGCAGCCGGCCGCCGCGTAGCCGGCGCCCAGGTACAGGCCGTCGAGCAGCCGGCGCATGCGCTGTTACTTGCGGAAGGCGCTGACGATTGCCTGGCCGTCGGGACCCGCCTTCTTCTCCCAGTCGGCGAGCATCACGGTGCCGACCTGCTTCAGGTCGGCCATGAGCTTCGGCGGCGGCGTCATGATCTTCATGCCCTTTTCAGCGAGCGCCTTCTTGTACCACTCGTTCTTTTCCTGGCTCAGCTTGAAGCCGCGCTCCTGCGCATCGGCGGCGGCCTTCAGCACGGCGTCCTGAGTCGGCTTGTCGAGTGCATCGAACGACTTCTTGTTGACCAGCACGCCGTTCTTCGGCAGCCAGGCCTGGGTGTCGTACCAGTACTTGATGCTCTCGTAGGTCTTGCTGTCGTAGCCGGTCGAGCCCGACGACATGTAGCTCTCGACGACGCCGGTCGCGAGCGCCTGGCTCAGCTCGGCGGCCTGGATCGTGACCGGCTGCGCGCCGATCAACTCGGCGATCTTGCCGGTGGCCGGGCTGTAGGCGCGCCACTTGAGGCCGCGCATGTCGGCAACCGAAGCAATCTCCTTCTTGACGTAGATGCCCTGCGGCGGCCACGGCACCGTGTACAGCAGCATCATTCCCTGCGCGCCGAGTAGCTTGTCGAGGACCGGCTTTTGCGCCGCGGCGAGCTTCTTCGAGTCGGCATAGCTCGCAGCCAGGAACGGAATGCCGTCGGTGCCGTAGATCGGGTTCTCGTTCTCGAAGTTGACGAGCAGCACCTCGCCGATCGGCGCCTGGCCGCCCTGGACCGCGCGCTTGATCTCGTTGGCCTTGAACAGCGACGCGTTTGCATGCACGGTGATCTTGAGCTTGCCGCCACTCGCCTTCTCGACGTCGTTGGCGAACTGGACCAGGTTCTCGGTGTGGAAGTTCGAGGCCGGATAGGCGGCCGGCAAGTCCCACTTGGTCTGGGCCGATGCCGCCCCGGACAGGGCCATCAACGCGAATGCGGCAGTGAAGGTAACGGTACGACGGGACAACTTCATGGGCTCTCCGGCAGCAGGGAATGACGACGATGGCAAAAGCATAGAGCGTGCCGAAGGCTGCCCGCATCGGTTCTTACACCGCTTGCTGCAAATCAGCGGTTCAGATAAATTGTCGATAATTTTTCAACGTTTCGACGCCATCGATGGTCGCGAGATCGGCAGCCGAGCCGGCCCCCAAGAAACCGAATGGCGTGCGCCGGTCGCCGCGCGGCATCGTCTCGTCGTCGCACCTGGTGTCGCCGCGCAGTGTCGAGCTCTCGGAATTCGAGTTCGGCCTGATCGTCGCGTGGAACGCGTTCTCGCGTTGGGCAGTGCGCTGCATGGCCGCTGCGGGCGGTGCCGACCTGACGATCACCGATGTGCTGGTGCTGCACCACATCAACCACCGGGCGCGCAACAAGAAGCTCGGCGACATCTGCTTCGTGCTGAACTACGAGGACACCCATGTCGTCGCCTACTCGCTAAAGAAGCTCGTCGGCGCGAAGCTCGCGCAGACCGAGAAGATCGGCAAGGAGGTGTTCTACAGCCCGACCGCGGCCGGCGAGGCTGCGGTGCAGAAGTACCGCAGCGTGCGCGAAGCCTGCCTGATCGACAATCTCGATGCCGAGCGCAACCCCGACATCGGCGAGCTGGCGCGCCTGATGCGCACGATGTCCGGCCTCTATGACCAGGCCGCGCGCGCGGCCACGTCTCTGTAGAGTCGGCTGCATGACGAGCGCCACCCTGCACACCGCGCCGCCACTTGCGAACGGCAACGCGACGCGGCTGCGGACGCTCGGCGTGCTGATGCTCGAGACGCGTTTTCCGCGGCCCGTCGGCGACATCGGAAATCCGGAGACGTTCGCGTTCCCGGTCCGCCATGCGGTGGTGCGCGGCGCGTCGCCGCGCCGGGTCGTGCACGGCACCGATCCGCGCCTGCTGCAGCCGTTCATCGACGCCGGGCGGCGCCTCGTCGACGAAGGCGCCGACGCCATCTCGACGAGCTGCGGGTTCCTGGTCCTGTTCCAGCAAGCGCTTCAGGACGCGCTCGCCGTGCCGGTCTGGACCTCGAGCCTGCTGCTGCTGCCGTCGCTGCGGGCGGCGCTGCCCACGGGCCGCGTCGTGGGCGTCGTGACCGTCGATGCGGCGGCGCTCGGCGAGGCCCATCTGCGCGCGGCGGGAGCCGCCCTCGACACGCCGATCGAAGGTCTCGAGTCCGGCTGTGCGTTCCAGCGCGCGCTGCTCGACGACGAGCCGACGTTCGATCGCGACGATGCGTGCGCGGCCACCGTCGCGGCGGCGCAGGCGCTGCAGCGGCGCCGGCCTGACCTCGGTGCGATCGTCCTCGAGTGCACCAACATGCCGCCGTATGCGAATGCGGTACGCGCGGCGACCGGCTTGCCGGTCCACGACATTACGAGATTGCTCGTAAGCCGGTTCGGCATCGCGTCAGCCGTGCGGACCGCATCACCATGACCGCGGCGAACACGAGCTCCACCGCGGAACCGGCGGGCCTGCACTCGACCAACGATGTGACCGCTGCCGGAGCAGGCACCGATCGCTGGCAGTTCTGGATCGACCGCGGCGGCACCTTCACCGACGTCGTCGGCCGTCGTCCCGACGGCGCGCTGGTGACCCACAAGCTGCTGTCCGAGAACCGGGGTCGTTACCGCGATGCGGCGGTGGCCGGCATCCGCCATCTGCTCGGCCTTGGGCCCGACGAGCCGATCGGCGCCGACCGGGTCGACTGCGTGAAGATGGGCACGACGGTCGCAACCAACGCGCTGCTCGAGCGCAAGGGCGAGCCGACCTTGCTGGTCACGACACGCGGCTTCCGGGATGCGCTGCGCATCGCCTATCAGGACCGGCCGCGCATCTTCGACCTGCACATCGTGCTGCCCGAGTTGCTCTACACACGCGTGATCGAGGCCGACGAGCGGGTCGGTGCGGGCGGCGACGTGGTCCGGCCGCTCGATGGCGAGGCGCTGCGGCGCGACCTCGAGAGCGCCTACGCGGCGGGCCTGCGCAGCGTCGCGATCGTGTTCCTGCACGGCTACCGCCACACTGCGCACGAGCTCGCGACGGAAGCGCTGGCGCGCGAGATCGGCTTCACGCAGATCAGCGTGTCGCACAAAGTCAGCCCGCTGATGAAGCTGGTCAGCCGCGGCGACACGACGGTCGTCGACGCCTACCTGTCGCCGATCCTGCGCCGCTACGTCGACCAGGTGGCCGCCGAGATGCCCGGCGTGCGTCTGTACTTCATGCAGTCGTCGGGCGGCCTGACCGACGCACACGCGTTCCAGGGCAAGGACGCGATCCTGTCCGGCCCCGCCGGCGGCATCGTCGGCATGGTGCGAACGGCTGAGCTCGGCCTGCGCGACGCCGCCGACAAGGCGATCCGCGTGATCGGCTTCGACATGGGCGGCACCTCGACCGACGTCTCGCACTACGCCGGCGAGTTCGAGCGCGCGTTCGAGACCCGGGTCGCCGGCGTGCGCATGCGCGCGCCGATGATGAGCATCCACACCGTCGCGGCCGGCGGCGGCTCAATCCTCGGCTTCGACGGCGCAAGGTTGCGTGCGGGTCCCGAGAGCGCCGGCGCGAATCCGGGGCCGGCCTGCTACCGACGCGGCGGTCCACTGACGGTGACCGATGCGAACGTGATGGTCGGCAAGATCCAGCCGGCCTGGTTTCCGGCGGTGTTCGGTCCGAATGCCGATGCGCCTCTCGACCGCGAGGTCGTGGTCGCCCAATTTACCGAACTGGCGGCCGAGATCGCGCGCGCGACCGGCAGCGCGCGCAGCCCGGAAGCGGTGGCCGAGGGCTACATCGACATCGCGGTTGGCGCGATGGCGAATGCGGTCAAGAAGATCTCGGTGGCGCGCGGCTACGACGTGACGCGCTACACCTTGCAGTGCTTCGGCGGCGCCGGCGGCCAGCACGCGTGCCGGGTTGCCGACGCGCTCGGCATGAACCGCGTCTTCGTGCATCCGCTCGCCGGCGTGCTGTCGGCGTACGGCATGGGCCTCGCCGACCAGAGCGTGATGCGCGAGGCGGCGGTCGAGCTGCCGCTCGCGACGGCGCTCGATGCGGCCGGCGCCACCGTCGATGCGCTCGCGCGCGACGCTGAAGGTGAACTCTTGCGCCAGGGGGTCGGGCGCGAGCGACTGCGCGTGCATCGGCGCGCGCACGTGCGCTACGAAGGCACCGATTCGGCGCTGGTCGTGCCGTTCGGCAGCGCCGACGAGATCCGCGCCGCGTTCGAGGTCGCGTACCGCCAGCGCTTCGCGTTCCTGATGGCGCAGCGCGGCCTGATCGTGGAAGCCGTCTCGGTCGAGGCGGTCGGGCAGGGCGATGCGCCGGGCGAACCGGTCTTCGCGCTGCAGCCGGCGGAGGCCGCGCCAATCGCAGCGACCGTGCAGCTCTGGAGCGGCGGGCGCTGGTGGGAGGCCGGTCTCGTCGTCCGCGAGAACGCGCGACCCGGCCAAGTGATCGACGGGCCGGCGATCATCGCCGAGCGCAACGCGACGACTGTCGTCGAGCCGGGTTGGCAAGCGCGCGTGACGGCGCATGACCACTTGCTGATCGAGCGCGTCGCGGCGCGCGAATCGCGCCGTGCGATCGGCACCAGCGTCGATCCGGTGATGCTCGAGGTCTTCAACAACCTCTTCATGAACATCGCCGAGCAGATGGGGCTGCAGTTGCAGAACACCGCGTATTCGGTCAACATCAAGGAACGTCTCGACTTCTCGTGCGCGCTGTTCGACGCCGAAGGCAATCTGATCGCGAACGCGCCGCACATGCCGGTGCACCTTGGTTCGATGAGTGAATCGATCAAGACCGTGGTGGCACGCAACGCCGGCCGGATGCAGCCCGGTGATGTCTACGTGCTGAACGATCCGTACCACGGCGGGACCCACCTGCCCGATGTAACCGTCGTGACGCCGGTGTATCTCGACGATGCGGACGTGGGTGGCGATGCCGACGCAGGTCGGCGCCGCGAGCCGACGTTCTACGTGGGCTCGCGCGGTCACCACGCCGACATCGGCGGCATCACGCCCGGCTCGATGCCGCCGTTCTCGACCCGCATCGACGAGGAGGGCGTGCAGATCGACAACGTCAAGCTCGCTTCGGGTGGCCATCTGCACGAGGCCGAGATGCTGGCGCTGCTGCGCAGCGGGCCGCACCCGTCGCGCAACCCGGAGCAGAACCTCGGTGACTTGAAGGCGCAGATCGCCGCGAATGAGAAGGGCGTGCAGGAGCTCCGCAAGATGACCGCGCAGTTCGGCCTCGACGTCGTGCAGGCCTACATGCGCCACGTGCAGGACAACGCCGAGGAGTCGGTGCGGCGCGTGATCACGAAGCTGCGCGACGGCGCGTTCACGCTCGAGCTCGACAACGGCGCGCAGATCCGGGTCGCGATCCGGGTCGACGCCGCGGCGCGGTCGGCCGAGATCGATTTCACCGGGACCTCGCCGCAGCTCGTCAACAACTTCAACGCACCGACCGCGGTCTGCATGGCCGCGGTGCTGTACGTCTTTCGCACCCTGGTCAACGACGACATCCCGCTGAACGCCGGCTGCCTGAAGCCGCTGAAGGTGATCATCCCGGAAGGCTCGATGCTGAACCCGCATCCGCCGGCTTCGGTCGTTGCCGGCAACGTCGAGACCTCGACCTGCATCACGAACGCGCTGTACGGCGCGCTCGGCGCGGTCGCGTCGAGCCAATGCACGATGAACAACTTCACCTTCGGCAACGCACGCCACCAGTACTACGAGACGATCTCGGGCGGCTCGGGCGCCGGGCCGGACTTCGACGGCACCTCGGTCGTGCAGACCCACATGACGAATTCGCGGCTGACCGACCCGGAGGTGCTCGAGTTCCGTTTTCCGGTCCGGCTCGACGGCTACGAAGTGCGAGTGGGCTCGGGCGGTGCCGGCCGGCATCGCGGCGGGGACGGCGGCGTGCGCCGGGTCCGCTTCCTCGAGGCAATGACCGCGTCGATCCTGTCGAACGGCCGTCACCGCGGCGCGTTCGGCGCAGCCGGCGGCGAGCCGGGGCGACCGGGGGTGAACCGGGTCGAGCGCCAGGACGGCCGGATCGAGCAGCTTGATCACATCGGCTCGGTCGAGATGGAGCCGGGCGACGTCTTCGTGATCGAGACGCCGGGCGGTGGCGGCTACGGCACACCGGTGGCGCGGCCCGTCCTCAAGTGACACCACCGACGCATCGACCGTCCGCACAGCCGTAAGATCGCGCCTGCCCGCGCATCCGTGCGCGACGAGCCTGCGTAAGCAGGCCACATCGATGCCGACAAAGCGTCGAAGGGCCGACCGGCCCGCGCCGATCGGATGCCCGCCCGGCCCGAAAGCGCATTGTCTTGGAGCAGCACTCATGAACCAGCGTCACGTCATTTCTTCCGCACTCGCCTCGGTCCTCGCGATGGGCCTGGCATCGACCGCCGCCGTCGCCGCCGACGCGCCGGCCAAGGAAAAGTGCTACGGCGTCGCGAAGGCCGGCCAGAACGACTGCGCCAACCTGTCGGGCTCGCACACCTGCGCCGGCCAGGCCAAGGTCGACAAGGGCGTCGACGAATGGGTCTATCTGAAGGCCGGCACCTGCAAGAAGATGGGCGGCATGACGGCCGAAGAGGCGACGGTCGCGAGCAAGAAGTAGGTCGCGTGACCGACGCCGTGCCGATGCGGCTGCCGTCCGCTGCGTCGAGCGACATCGGCATCGGGCTGCGCCAGCCGCACTACGAGGCCGTGCTGGAAGGGCGGCCCGCCCTCGGCTTCGTCGAGGTCCACTCCGAGAATTTCTTCGCCGATGGTGGCGCCGCTCTGGCGGTTTTGCAGCAGGCGCGCGAAAGCTATCCGGTCAGCCTGCACGGGGTGGGCCTCGCGCTCGGCTCCGCGGCCGGCCTCGACGAGGGTCACCTCGATCGACTCGCTCGGCTCGTCGATCACATCGAGCCGGTCCGCGTCTCCGACCATGCCTCGTTCGCGCGCGTGGTGCAGCCGGACGGATCCGTCGTTCATGGCAGCGACCTGCTGCCGATTGCGTTCACCGACGAAGCGCTCGACATCCTCTGCGGCAACGTGATGCGGGTGCAGGACCGCTTGCGCCGACCGATCCTGGTCGAAAACCTGTCGGCCTACCTCGCGTTCCGCGACGATGCGATCGCAGAACCCGCCTTCTTCGCGCAGCTGTGCGCGCGCACCGGCTGCAGCCTGCTCCTCGATCTGAACAACCTGATGGTGAACGCGCTGAACCGGTGTGACGGCGATCCGTTGGAGCAGTGCCGCCGCTTCGTCGATGCGATCCCCGCCGACGTGGTCGGCGAGATTCACCTGGCGGGCTATTCCGATGCGACCGATCTGGTGATTGATGACCACGGCAGCCGCGTTCGCCCCGATGTCTGGGCACTGTTCGACCACGCGCTGCGGCGCTTCGGACCGCGCCCGACCTTGATCGAATGGGACACAGCGCTGCCGCCTTTCGACGTGCTGCTCGGGGAAGCCGAGCAGGCTGCGAGTCGCGTTGCATCGCGCGACGCGCAGGTCGCGGCGTGACGGTGGCTCGTGAGCGCTCGCCGCTCGATCGAATTGGGAACTGCCGTTCGATCGACATGCGGAACCGACTTCGTCAGCGCTTGCGGCTCGATCGACTCGGCGAGTGCCGGTTGGCCACCTTCGGCACTGGCCTTCGATGAGCCTGGCGCGATGACCCTCGGTCCATCGTCTTCGGTCGAGGCGCTTCGCCAACGGGCATTGCTCGCCGCCATTCGCACGGCCGACTCGACCGCGGCGTTGCCCTCGCTCGGCGCAGACGGTCGCGTCGCGGGTGCGCCCGCGCAGATCGCGAGCGGCCTCGCGGCCTACCGCGGCAACGTCGAGGCCGCCGCCGAGCGCGCGCTGTCGACCACCTTTCCGACGATCGCTGCGATGGTCGGTGCCGGCGACTTCGGCCGGCTCGCGCGCGAGTACCTGCGCGACGATCCGCCGCGGGACGGCGATCTCGGCGAGTGGGGTGCGACATTCGCATCCTGGCTCGGGCGCTACGCGCTGCTCGCCGAGTGGCCGTATCTCGGCGACTGCGCCGCGCTCGATCACGCCGTGCACTGCTGCGAGCGTGCCGCCGACGCGGTCTTTGACGCCGATTCACTCGCACTGCTCGAATCGACCGACCTCGAGCGCTTGCACCTTCGCCTGCGACCGGGAACGGCCGTCCTGTCGCCAGCATGGCCGATCGCGACGATCCACGCGGCACACCGCGACCCATCGTCTGACTTCGGCACCGCCCGCGCCGCGCTGGCCGAACGTCGTGCGGAGCAGGCACTGGTGGTCCGGTCCGGCTGGCGAGGCGCGGTCATCCCGATCGACCTGCCGACGGCCGACTGGACGCGCTGCCTGCTCGACGGCATCGACCTCGCCGCCGCGCTCGAACGCGCTGGTGACCGCTTCGACTTCGCCGACTGGCTTGCAACCGCCTTGCGCGGCGGCTGGCTGCAAGGTGTTGTCCGCTCGACCGACTGATGCCCGATGATGCCGGCGCGGCGAACTGCGCCGCACCGACCGTCGACGTGACCGAGCCGCGAGTTCCCGCGCCGGAGCGTGTCCGACCTGCCTTCGAAAGACCGCGATGAACCGTTCGAAGCTGATCGTGATCGTGCTGCTGGTCGCTGCGGTCGCGGCCTTCTTCGCCTTCGACCTTGGGCGCTTCCTCAGCCTCGACGCGCTGCGCGCGCAGCAGGCGACCCTGGCAACGCTTTACGCCGAGCGGCCGCTCGCGGTGATCGGTGTCTACTTCCTCGTCTACGTCGCGGTGACGGCGTTGTCGTTGCCGGGTGCGACGATCCTGACCCTGGCCGGCGGCGCGGTGTTCGGCCTCTGGATCGGCACGCTCGTCACGTCGTTCGCATCGAGCATCGGCGCGACGCTCGCGTTCCTGGCGTCGCGCTACCTTTTCCGCGACGCAGTGAAGAAGCGCTTCGGCGCGCGCCTTGAGGCCGTCGACGCAGGCCTCGCGAAGGACGGTGCCTACTACCTGTTCACGTTGCGGCTGGTGCCGCTGGTGCCGTTCTTTGTCATCAACCTGCTGATGGGGCTGACCCGGATGAAGGTGCTGACGTTCTACCTCGTCAGCCAGATCGGCATGTTGGCCGGCACCCTGGTCTACGTGAACGCCGGCACCGAGCTCGCGCGCCTCGACTCGCTGCGCGGCATCCTCTCGCCGGGGCTAGTCGGCTCGCTGGTGCTGCTCGGTGTCTTTCCGCTGGTCGCCCGCAAGGTGCTGGTGCTGTTCGCCGCGCGCAAGGTCTATGCGCGTTGGCGCGGGATGAAGCCGAAGACCTTCGATCGCAACCTGATCGTGATCGGCGCCGGCGCGGCCGGCCTGGTGTCGAGCTACATCGCCGCCGTCGTCAAGGCCAAGGTCACCTTGGTCGAAGGCGGGCGGATAGGCGGCGATTGCCTCAACTACGGCTGCGTGCCGAGCAAGGCGCTGATCCGCACCGCGACGCTGGCCCACCAGATTGCGCATTCGACCGAGTACGGCATCGCGAAGGCCGAAGCGACGATCGACTTCGCCGCGGCGATGGAGCGGGTCGAAGGCATTGTCCGGAAGATCCAGCCGCACGATTCGGTCGAGCGCTACACCGGCCTCGGCGTCGACGTGCGCCTCGGCCGCGCGCGCATCGTCGATCCGTGGCGGATCGAGATCACATCCGCCGACGGCACGAAGGAGGTGCTGACGACGCGCTCCATCGTCGTCGCCGCCGGCGCCGAGCCGTTCGTGCCGAAGTTGCCGGGGCTCCAGCTCGTCGACTGCCTGACCAGCGACACCTTGTGGGAGCTGCGCGAGCTGCCGCGCCGCCTCGTCGTGCTCGGCGGCGGCCCGATCGGCTGTGAGCTGGCGCAGGCCTTCGTCCGCCTCGGTGCGGCCGTCACCCAGGTCGAGATGGCACCGCGCCTGCTGGCGCGCGAGGACGAGGACGTCGCGTCGGTCGCGCGCGCAGCGCTCGAGCGCGACGGCGTCGCGGTGCTGATTGGCCACACCGCGTTGCGCTGCGAGCGCGACGGCGAACGCCGTGTCCTGATTGCGCAGAACGAAGGCCGCGAGGTGCGGATCGAGTTCGATCGCCTGCTGTGCGCAGTCGGCCGGGTCGCGCGGTTGCGTGGCTATGGACTTGAGGAACTCGGCTTGATCGATGCGGCGGCGCCGCCGCGCACGTTGCCGACCGACGACTACCTACAGACGCTGTACCCGAACATCTACGCGGCCGGCGACGTCGCCGGGCCGTACCAGTTCACCCACACCGCCGCGCACCAGGCCTGGTACGCGTCGGTCAACGCGCTGTTCGGCACGTTCCGCCGCTTCAAGGCCGACTACTCGGTGATCCCGTGGGCGACCTTCATCGATCCCGAGGTCGCCCGCGTCGGCCTGAACGAGCAGGATGCGAAGGCGCAGGGCATCGCGTTCGAGGCCACCCGCTACGGTCTCGACGACCTCGACCGCGCGATCGCCGACAGCGCCGACGCCGGCTTCGTCAAGGTGCTCACGGTGCCGGGCAAGGACCGCATTCTCGGCGTCACGATCGTCGGCGCGCACGCCGGCGACCTGATTGCCGAGTACGTGCTGGCGATGAAGCAGGGCATCGGCCTGAACAAGATCCTCTCCACGATCCACATCTACCCGACGATGGCCGAGGCGAACAAGTATGTTGCCGGCGAATGGAAGCGCGCGCACCAGCCGAAGCGCCTGCTCGAATGGGTCGGGCGCTATCACGCGTGGCGGCGCGGCTGATTCGGTCGACAGTGCACTCCCGCCGCGACGGCTCGGGTACGATCGCCTCGACCAAAACCGACCTCCTGCGGAGACTTCGATGCGCCGTCTGCTCGTTCTGTGTTCCGGTTTGCTCGGCCTGCTTGATGGGGCTTCGGCGCAGGCACCCGCCCTGACGCCGTTCGGTGCGGCGGGCGGTGCGCCGGCGGCGCCGTGGCATGTCGTCGGCCTGCCGCAGCAGACCAAGCCCTTCACGCAGTTCTCGGTCGTCGACATCGACGGCAAGCGCGCGTTGAAGGTCGAGTCGAAGGAGGCCTACGGCAACGTCGTCCATCCGCTGGCCTGGACCACGACGTCGGCGAAGCTGGCCTGGCAGTGGCGCATCGAGGAGCCGATCGAAGCGTCCGACCTGACCCAAAAGGTGGGCGACGACACCGCTCTGAAGGTCTGCGTGTTCTTCGATCTGTCGATCGACAAGGTTCCGTTCGGCGATCGCCAGCTGCTTCGCTTCGCGCGCTCGAAGACGACCGAGCCGGTGCCAGCGGCCACCATCTGCTACGTGTGGGATGCAAAGCTGCCGGCTGGCACCACGCTCGACAACGCGTTCACCAAGCGCATGCGCTATGTCGTCGTGCGCAGCGGTCCCCAGAAGCTGAACCAGTGGTCGTCCGAGAAGCGCGACGTTACGGCCGACTTCATCAAGCTGTTCGGTGCCGAGAGCGACACCGTGCCGCCGATCATCGGCATCGCGATCGGCGCCGACAGCGATAACACGAAGTCGCGCAGCGTCGGCTACGTGACCGGCGTGGCGCTGGAGCCATAGCCGGTTCGTCGCCACCGGCCGCGTCGGTGCGGCCGCACCGCCTGGTCTTGCTCGGGGGCGGCCATGCCCACCTGCAGGTGCTGCGCAATCTGGCGACCGCGCCGCTGGTCGATGTGCACGTCACGCTGGTTTCGCCGTCGACCGAGCTGATCTATTCGGGCATGGTGCCGGGGCGGGTCGCGGGGCGCTATCGCGACGAGGAATGTCGGATTCCGCTTGAACCACTGGCCCGGCGCGCCGGAGTCGAGTTCATCGTCGGCGAGGCGATCGGGTTGGACGCGACGACGCGCAACGTGTCGATCGCGCGGCGCAGTGGGGCGACCGAGATCTGCGGATATGACGTTGCGAGCCTTGATGTCGGCGGCGTGATGGATCGCGAGTCGATCGCCGGCGCGACGGAGCATGCGCTCTTTGTGCGGCCGATCGGTGCTTTCCTCGATGCGCTCGACGCGCGCTTGCGCGGCAGTGGCGTGCGTGAGGTTGTCCTTGACGCTTCGGGTGGTACGGGCATGGTGTCTGCGAGCGCCACACGGCGGGCGCCGCCCGACGACCTCGTCGTCATCGGTGGCGGTGCCGGCGGCGTCGAACTGGCGCTCGCGCTGCGCGCGCGTCGCGGGCCGATCGCCCGGGTCGCGCTGATCTGCGGCGGGCCGCTGCTGACCGCTCACTCGGCGGCGCTGCAGCGGCGGGTGCGCCGCTCACTGGTCGAGCGTGGCGTCGTCGTGCATGAAGCGACTTGCCGCACGATTGCGGGCGATGCAGTCGACCTCGACAACGGCACGCAGCTGGCCTGCAATCTCGCGATCGTCGCGACCGGCAGCGCGGCGCCCGATTGGCTGATGCCGAGCGGGCTCGCGCTCGATGCCGACGGCTTCGTCGCCACCGGGCCGACGTTGCAGAGCTTGTCGCATCCGGAGGTGTTCGCCGCTGGAGATGTCGCAACCCGCGCCGATGCCAAGCGGCCGCGCAACGGCGTCCATGCGGTGCGGGCCGGGCCGCCGTTGGCGCGCAACCTCCGCCTCTTCGGCGACGGTCGGCCGTGCCGGCCTTATCGGCCGCAGCGGCATTCGCTCGCGCTGATCGCTTGCGGCGACGGCAGCGCGATCGCCGAGTGGCACGGCTGGTCGCTCGAGGGCCAGGCGATCGGCCGCTGGAAGGACCGCATCGACCGCGAGTTCGTCGCGCTCAATCGCGCGGCTTGAACTCGATCTGCATGATCGGCGGGACTCTTCCGTCGGTGTCGCGCGGCAAGGTCTCGGTCTTGTCGATCGCACGCAGCACCGCATCGTCCCAGGCGTCGTTGCCGCTGCTGCGGACGAGCTTGCGGCTCGTGATCGTGCCGTCGGACGCGCAGCGTACCTCGACCGTCGCGAGCGGGTTGCCGCTGACGCTGTCGGTGAAGACGATGTTCGGCTTGATGCGCGCCTTGATCCGACCCGCGTAGCTGGAGGAAGGACCACTGGTGCGCGCCGCAGTGCCGGTGCTGTCGGCGTCGCCGGTGGCGTTGGCCTGGCCCTGCATCCGCTTCAGATAGGCCTCGCGCTGGGCGACCAAGGTCGCTTCTTCCTTGCGGGCCTTCTCAGCGAGCTCCTTCTTGCGTCGATCCTCGGCCTCCTGGGCCTCGGCGAGCGCCTTTTCGCGCTGCGCCTTCTGCCGCTGCAGCTCCTGCTGTTTCGCTTCGGCACGCTGGGCCTCGAGCTTCTGGCCCTCGGCCTTCTGCTGCTCGCGCCTCAGTGCGAGCTGGCGCTGCTCCTCGCGCTCGGCGGCCTCGCGCTTCGCCGCTTCACGTTTCGCCTTCTCGATCGCGATCTGCGCATCGGCGATCGGCGGCGACTCGGGCGTCGCCTTAGGTTCCGGCGCCGGCCGCTTGACCTCGGGCGCCGGTGCGGGCGCGGGGGTCGGCGGCGGGCTGACCGCGCGCGGCGCGGCGATCTGCGGCACCGCGGACCAGAGTTCGGCGGTGACGCCTTCGGGCACGTGTGCGCGCCAGTTGACGCTGAACGCGATCGCGACGATCAGCAGCAGGTGCACCAGCACCGCGAGCACCGCGCCGCGGCCGAGCCCGTCGGCCGAACGCGGCATCGTCGCGTCGCGAAAGCGGGGCAGCGTCGAGGTGTTCATGTCTTGCGGCCGCGGGCTACTTGCCGGCGTTCTTGACCGACAGGCCGACGCGCTGGACACCGCCCTGCTGCAGCTTGCCCATCACAGTGACAACGGCGTCGTACTTGACGTTCTTGTCGGCCGAGATCACCACCGGGGTCGTCGCGACACCCTGTTGCGCCTCGCGGACCCGCTGCGCGATCGAATCGGTGGTCGCCGTGCCGCGGTCGATGCCATCGACCCGCACGCGCAGGGCCGCGTCGCTGCCGACCACGACCTCGATCACGTGATCGGGCCGCTGGCTGCTGCGGCCGACCGTCGGCAGGTCGACCATACCGGTCGTGATCAGCGGCGCGGTGACCATGAAGATGATCAGCAGCACCAGCATCACATCGATGAACGGGACCATGTTGATCTCGCTGATCGTGCGGCGGCGGCTCGAGCCGCGGTGGCTGACGGCAGGCATGTCGAAGACGTTTTAGCTGTGCATGCTGCGCGCGGCGGCGGCCGGTTGCGGCGTCGGCGTCGACGACGCCGGCATCGCACCCGCGTTGCGGTGCAGGATGTTCGAGAACTCCTCAATGAAGGTCTCGAGCTGGATCGCGATGCGGTCGATGTCGCGCGCGAAGCGGTTGTACGCGATGACCGCCGGGATCGCCGCGAACAGGCCGATCGCGGTGGCGACGAGGGCCTCGGCGATGCCCGGCGCGACGGTGGCGAGCGTCACCTGCGTCATGTTCGACAGGCCGACGAACGCATGCATGATTCCCCACACGGTGCCGAACAGGCCGATGTACGGCGACACCGAGCCGACCGAGGCGAGGAACGACAGATGCGACTCGATCGCGTCCATCTCACGCTGAAAGCTTGCCCGCATCGCGCGCCGCGCGCCGTCGAGCAGGCCGCTCGCCTCGGTGACGCGGCGCTCGCGCAGCTTGAAGAACTCGCGCATGCCGGCCGCGAAGATGCGCTCCATCGGCGACGCGTCGGTGCGCTTCGCGGCATCGCCGTACAGCTCGTTCAGATTGCGGCCGGCCCAGAACTCGCGCTCGAACTCTTCGTTCATCGTGCGCACCCGCTTCAGCCCGAACAGCTTGCCGAAGATCACGGTCCAGCTCGCGAGCGAGCCGATCATCAGGCCGGCCATCACGACCTGCACGACGAAGCTCGCCTGGACGACGAGGGTCAGTATCGAGAAGTCCTGGTTCATTGAATCGACTGGAGAATTTCGGTTGGGATGCGGCGCGGCCGATAAGTTCCGAGCTCGACGCAGCCGATCCGGATCGTGCCGTCGGCGAGCAGCTCGTTCGTGCCGTCCGGCACGATCCGAAGCGCCTGCTGCGCGATCTGCAGGCTGGCCTGGCCGACGCGCGTCAGCGCGACCGTGACGTCGATCAGGTCGTCGAGGCGCGCCGGGCGCCGGTAGCTGATCGACGCGTCGGTGACGATGAAGCCGGTGCCGCGTTCGGTCCGCAGCTGCTCCTGCGAGTAGCCCTTGGTGCGCAGCCATTCGGTGCGCGCGCGCTCGAAGAACTTCAGGAAGTTCGCGTAGAAGACGATGCCGGCGGCGTCGGTGTCTTCCCAGTAGACACGAAGCGCCATCCGGAACACGGGTGCCGGGGCCAGGGTCATCGCGCGCGCATCGACCGTCAGCGCCGCGCCTCCCGCGCCGCAGCCACCTCGACGGGGCGCAGATCGGCGGCGGTCTTGTCGAGCACGCCGTTGACGTACTTGTGACCGTCGGTTCCGCCGAAGCTCTTAGCGAGCTCGACGGCTTCGTTGATCGCGACCTTGTAGGGAATCTCGATGCAGTGCTTCAGCTCGTAGGCGCCGATCATCAGAATGCCGTGCTCGACCGGCGACAGGTGCGAGGTCTTGCGGTCGACATGGCGGGTCAGCGCCTCGTCGAGCTCGAGGGCTTCGCCAATGCAGCCGGCAAGCAGGCGATCGAAGTGGCCGGCGTCGCATTTCTCGAAGCCGTCCTGCTCGCGCATGTGGGCGGCGATCACTTTCGGCTCGGCCGCCGACAGCAGCCATTCGTAGAGGCCTTGCAGCGCGAGCTCGCGAGCGCGCCGGCGCGACGACTTCGGCCCGCTGCGCGGCGCGCGCGGCCGCCCGGCCGTCGGGGTCGGGTCGGTCACGACAATGATTCCAGCAGGTTCGCCATCTCGACCGCGACCCGGGCCGCGTCGCGCCCCTTCTCGTCGGCGCGAGCCCACGCCTGCTCTTCGTTCTCGCAGGTCAGGATCGCGTTGACGACGGGAATCTCGCCGTCGAGCGAGACCCGCGTGACGCCGGCGCCGCTTTCGTTGGCGACCAGCTCGAAGTGATAGGTTTCGCCGCGAATGATGCAGCCGATCGCGATCAGGGCCTGCTGCGACTCGTCGTCGGCGAGCGCCTGCAAGGCGACCGCGATCTCGAGCGCGCCCGGCACCGTCACGTGCTTGATGTGGGCGGCGGGCACGCCGAGCATGTGCAGTTCGGCGATGCACACCTCGGCGAGGCGATTAGTGACGCTGGCATTGAAGCGCGCCTGCACGATCGCGATGTGCACATCGCTGCCGTCTAGGCCGCCCACGATTCCTTTGTCGGCTTGCTGCATTTGGGTCAGTCTTCTGCGGTCACGAAACCGGTGACCTCGAGGCCGTAGCCGGTCATGCTCGGCATCCGGCGCGGGCTGCCGAGCAGGCGCATCTTGGCGATGCCGAGCTCGCGCAGGATCTGCGCGCCGATGCCGTAGGTCCGCAAGTCCATCTGGCTCGGCCGCCGGGTGGCGGGGCGATTGCGCGGCAGCACCGAGTGCAGCATCGAGAGGGCGTCCTCGCCGCAATTGAGCAGGATCGCGGCACCGCGCTCGCTCGCCGAGACCGCAGCCAGCGCCTTCGGCAACGGCCACGAGTGCTCGCAGGTGCCGACGTCGAGCAGGTCGAGCGCCGACAGCGGCTCGTGCACGCGCACCAGCACCTCGTCGCTCTCGGTCCAGCGGCCGCGCGTCAGCGCGAGGTGCAGGCCGCCCGCACGGTCGTTGAAGACGGTGCAGTCGAACTCGCCGTGCGGCGTGGCGAGCTTGCGGGCGCCGAGGCGCTCGATCAGCGACTCGTTGCGGCTGCGGTACTCGATCAGGCTCGCGATCGTGCCGATCTTCAAGCCGTGGATGCGCGAGAACTCGATCAGGTCGGGCAGGCGCGCCATCGTGCCGTCTTCGTTCATCACCTCGCAGATCACGGCCGACGGCGTCAGCCCCGCCATCGCGGCGAGGTCGCAGCCGGCCTCGGTGTGGCCGGCCCGCATCAGCACGCCGCCGTCCTGCGCCTGCAGCGGGAAGATGTGGCCGGGCTGGACCAGGTCGTTCGGCGTCGCGTCGCGGGCGACCGCGGCCTGGACCGTGCGGGCGCGATCGGCGGCCGAGATGCCGGTCGTGACGCCTTCGGCCGCTTCGATCGAGATCGTGAACGCGGTGCCATGGCGGGTGCCGTTGCGGCTCGCCATCGGCGGCAGGCGCAGCCGTTCGCAGCGCTCGCGTGTCAAGGTCAGGCAGATCAGGCCGCGGCCGTAGCGCGCCATGAAGTTGATCGCGGCAGCGTTCACATGGTCGGCGGCGACGACCAGGTCGCCTTCGTTTTCGCGATCTTCCTCGTCGACGAGGATCACCATCCGGCCGGCGGCCAGCTCGGCAACGAGCTCGGGAACGGGTGCGATGGCCATGGCCAATTGTAGGTGGCGGGGCCGGCTCGGCGCCCGAGGAGCCGATGCCGCGCGCGGGCTAGGTGCGCGGGACGGCGCCGGTCAGCATGCGCTCGACGTAGCGCGCGATCAGATCAATCTCGAGGTTGACCGGGCTGTCGGCGACGAGGGTCCCGAGCGTCGTGTGCTGCAGCGTGTGCGGGATCAGGTTGACGCTGAATTCGCAGCCGTCCGGCAGGTCTTCGACGCGGTTGACGGTCAAGCTGACGCCGTCAATCGTGATCGAGCCCTTGTAGGCCAGAAAACGCGCCAGCCCGCCGGGCGCGTGGATGCGCATCTCGGTCGACTCGCCGACCGGCTCGACGTAGACGATGCGGCCGATGCCGTCGACATGGCCGGTGACGAGATGCCCACCGAGCCGGTCGTGGGCGCGCAGTGCCTTTTCCAAGTTGACCGGCCCGAGCGCGCCGAGCGCGGCGGTGCGAGCCAGGCTTTCGGCGGAAACGTCGACACGAAAGCGCTTTGCCGCCGGGTCGAGCCCGGTCACGGTCATGCAGGCGCCGTTCAGCGCGATGCTGTCGCCAGCCTGCACGTCGTCGAGGTAGCCGTCCGGCGCCACGATCGCGAGTCGCTTGCCGTGCTGGTCCGCGCTGCCGAGTGGCTGCGCCTCGACGATGCGACCGAGGCCGGTGACGATGCCGGTGAACATCGTGCGATTGTCGTCTGCCGGGGGCGGCCGCTTGTCGCGGCCGTGACGCGCTGGGGCGGCTAAGTCGGCGGCCTGGAGAGTGGCGCCGGCAAGGGCCGCGCGATGATGCGCAGGTCGTCGCCGATCGGCGTGACGCTTCGGAACCTCAGCGCCGGCGCTGCGTCGAGGCCGCCGAGCGGCCCGAACAGCGCGAGCTCACGGCCGATGCCGAGCAGCTTCGGCGCGACATAGACCAGGTACTCGTCGACCAGCCCTTCCCGGACCAGCGATCCGTTCAGCTTGTGGCCGGCCTCAACGTGCAGTTCGTTGACGCCGCGGCGCGCGAGGTCGGTGAGCATCGCCGAAAGGTCGACTTTGCCGGCGGCAGAAGGCTGCAGCGCGACCTCGACGCCGAGGTCTTCGAGCGCGCGCCGACGCTCGTCGGCCGGCGTCGCGGCATACACCAGCACGTTGCCCGGTCGCTGCAGCACGCGCGCGGTCAACGGCGCGTCGAGCCGCGAGTCGACGACGATCCGCAACGGCTGCATCGCGGTCGGCACCAGCCGCACGTCGAGACGCGGGTCGTCGTCGAGGATCGTGCCGACGCCGGTCAAGACGGCGCCCGCACGCCGGCGGAAACGGTGGCCGTCGGTCCGCGCCTCGACGCCGGTGATCCATTGGCTGGTGCCGTCGGGCAGGGCGGTCCGGCCGTCGAGCGAGACCGCGGCCTTCAGCCGGAGCCACGGCCGGCCGCGCTTCATGCGCGAGAAGAAGCCGATGTTGAGCTCGCGCGATTCGTCGGCGCCGGGTCCGTGGTCGACAACGATGCCGGTGGCCCACAGGCGCCGGATGCCGTTGCCCGCCACCAGCGGATTCGGATCTTCGATCGCGACGACGACCCGGCCGACGCCGGCCTCGACGAGCGCATCACAGCATGGCGGCGTGCGGCCGTGATGCGAGCACGGTTCAAGGGTGACCCAGACGGTCGCGCCGCGGACACTGTGCCCTTGGGCGGCGGCATCGCGCAGCGCCATCACTTCGGCATGCGGACCGCCGGCTTGCTGGGTGTGGCCGCGTCCGATCACGCGGCCGTCGGCTGCCACGATCACGCAGCCGACGCGCGGGTTCGGTTCGCAGACGCCGATCGCCCGCTCGGCCCATTGCAGGGCTTCATGCATCGGCGATGACGACAGGTCGGCGGAATCCAATCGGGTTCGCTCCGGTCCATGCGCCACGGGACGCGGCGGCCGGGTAGCGTACTGCAACGATGTGATCGCCGGGGAGCCTGCCGCTATGGCTGGTGCTGCACGGTCGAAAGGTCTGGATCGATCGCGCCGACCACGCCATCGCTGGGCCTGGCGGTGCCGCCTGGGCAGGCTTGCGAGCCAGTGATCACAAGGAAGTTCTGGTTCGCCAGCGAGCCCGCCAACGCGTTGTAGTGGGCCGGGTGCTCGGCGTTGGCATCGATCGCGCCGCTGCCATCGAGATCGGCGGCAAAACGGCAAACGCGCAGTGTGCTCGACGTCGCGCCGATCGCCCAGCCCGACGGCACGATCATCGTGTCGCCGGACCACTGTCCGTTGGCGAGTGGATAGACGAGGCATTGGTAGCCGACGTAGCGGTCGCCGCTGTCGGTCCAGCTCGCGAGGCCGAGCGAGGCGGGCACCGCATCGATCGGGACCGCTTCGACGCGGCGCGTCCCGCTGAGCATGTAGGCGACCGTCTTCAGCGGCTCGCTCGTGCACGACGGTGCGATCGCGTAGTAGCCACCGGTCGACGTCGCCTGCATGGCAATCGGCAACGGCGCCCCGGCCGCCTGGGCAGCGTCCGGCGGACTCGCGAACGAGAACCGCACGATGCCGCTGACGAGGTAGGCGCTGACCGTCTCGCAGTTCGCCAGGGCGGCCGACGTCAGGTCGGCTGTACCGAGCGTCGAATCGAGGCCCGAACAGGTGGCGGTCACGTGCCCGCTGGCGTTGTCGAACACGAGGGCCGATGTCGGCGCGCCGACGCGCTTGGCGGCGCTGCGGCCATCGCCGAGATCTTTGGCCGTCAGCGGGATCCACGCCGAGCGGCCGAAGGCTCCTTTCACCGGCCGGCCGGTCGGTGCGATCGCCAGCGCGCTCGCGTACTTCGGGTCGATCCCGGCGACGACCGAATGCAGCGCAATGTGTTGGTCCTGTCGGCTGCGATCGGACCAGGCGACGTCGACCGACACTTCTTTCGCATCGACGCTCGACGAGGCCTGCACCGAGCGGGTCAGCCGGTAGTGCGCGTTGGTGACATAGCCGGCGTCGGCATCGATCAGCAGGCTGCGCGCCGTGATGTCGGCGTACGAGCGGGCTCCAGAGGCCGCCCCGAGGACCGAGAACGCGCGCAGGTTCTCGAGTTCCTCCTGGCCGAGTCGGACCGCTTCGGCGCGTTGGCGCGCGATGTCGGAGCCGAGCCGGAGGTGGGTCTGGACGCGGCCGATCGTCAGGATGCCGAGCGACAAAACGAGGAAGGCGATCAGGGCCTCGAGCAGCGTCGTCCCGCGCTGGTGTCGCATCGCGGTCGGCGGGATCGCGCTCAAAAGTCCCTCCAGCTGCCGCTGACGCGTGCGAACGTGCCGGTGCTCTTCAGACGGGCGAGCACCGCGGCGTCGTAGACAAGCTGCGGTGCGGGGTCGCCTTGATACGCGCCGGCGATGACCAGAGCGCCGCGGATGCCGGCGTTCGAGCAGACGCCGGTCCACGTCATGCTGGTGCCGTACAGCAGGCCGTGGATAGCCACGTCGCCGCTGAACCGGATGGCGCCGTCGACGACGACCGCGACCGGCCTCGCCGATGAACCGAGGACCGCCGGCCCCGCCAGGCGCAGGTCGCCGTCGACGAACACGAGCGAGGGGTCCGGGTCGTTCGCGATCAGGGCCAGCAAGGGCGCGGTGCAATCGCCGCTGCAGGTCATGCGCCGGACCGGCGGCTGGCGCGCCCACGCCGCCTTGTCGAGGCCGAAGTAGCTCGCGAAGAATTGACCGGGGGTGAGCACCGAGAGCGCCGAATCGTGCGCGGCCAGCATGCTGGGTGCGGCGCGACCGGCGGGGCCGCTCAATTGCGCGAGGCTCGCGCGGATGGCACCGCCGCTGTGGACCGCGAGGCCGCCGGACGAGGTGTCGGCGTTGTGCGCGCCGAACGCCGCGCCGTCGGCGTCGATCGCGCCTTGCGCCGTCAGCGCAGCGGCAGGTGACGTCCGAAGCGAAGGCAGCAGGCCGAGCAGCACCTGGATGCGCGCGCTGGCATCGGTCTGGGTCGTCGAGCCGATGGCGCAGGGCCCGCCGAGGCTGCTGCAGCCGAAGGCGGACGCTCGTATCAGGCCGGGCCGTCCGGTCGCTTCGAAGAGCACGCTGAAGGCCGTGCCCGGTGTGGCGGACAGTGCGACGACCGGATGGCCGGTGGCAGGGCAGCTGCAGCGCCAGCCGGCACCGTCGCGGACGGAGGTGGAACGCAGCGCCTGCACCGTGCCGCCGTCGAGCCAGGTCGTCGGCGTGAACATGGCAATCGCTGCATCGTGCGCGAGCTGGCGCGACCGGAACGACGTCGCGGCAGTGTCTGCGGTCGGCAGGCAATCGGCGCCGATGCGCTGGTTCCGACTGAGCTGCGCCACGGCCCATTCGATGCCCGCCTCGGCTGCCTCGAACGCCTGGGTCGAGCGGTACTGGTTCGCCGACGCGCGTTGCTCGAAGACCAGGTTGCGATTGACGAAGGCGACGCCGAGAACCATCACGAAGAACAGCAGCATCGTGACGGCGAGCGCCGCGACGCCGTGCTACCGTGTGACGGGGGCGATCACGATGTGTATCGACGAACGCCGAGACCTGACTGCGCTCGATCTCACCCGTCCGCCTCGACGTCAGGTCGAACACGCGCCCGACATCGAGTCGGCGCGCAGCCGCACGCTGCTGCGAACCGTGCGCACGACGGCAGCATCGGCGAGCGCGCGGCCGCTGATCTCGACCGCGAGGCTCCGCACGTGGAGACGCGGCGGACAGGTCGCGCTGCCGAGCGGGCATGCCGCTGCGCAGGCATCGCCGAGCTGGACCTGCTGCACGGTCGGCGTGACCCGAAACGCGGTGACAAGCAGCGTGCCGGTGTCAGTCAGCGCCTGCCAGTTTCCGGCGCCGAGCTGGATTTCGAGCGCACCGTTGCGGAGCCGGAAGCCGAACTGTTCGGTGCTGTCGACGAGACCGTTCTCGGTCGCATCGCGCGAATAGCCGAAGCTCACGCTGCCCGAGGCAGCAGCGCTGGGAGCCAGCGCGACGTACGGATTGCTCGAGACCGGTCCGGCACCGGCGAGTGCAATACCGTCGGACGCTGAAGCCCAATAGCCTGCACGCCGAAGGTCACGTGTGATGATGTCGGCGGCCGTCCGCAGGTCCTGCATCAGACGGCTTTCGAGCAGGAGTCGCCGGTTGTCGTTCAGGTGGCCGGCCACGAACGTCACTGCAGCAGCCGCGATCAGCAGGCCGATCGCGATCCCGATCATCAGCTCGATCAGAAGCACGCCACATGTGCAAGTACCGAAGGTCCGCAGTCGCATGCGGCCGATCGAGCCGGCGCGGTCCGGCATCACAGGCTCCAGCAGCGCCGATTGAGGTCGCTCGGATTCGCCACCGTCGCGTCCGGCCCCGACGCGTAGGCGACCTGCGCACCCGCCATCGCAAGGCGAAGATGCCGGCATTCGGCATCCCGCTGCTGGACGCCGACGGCAGACGCCAGCAACTCATAGCCGCTCGCGGTGAGCGAGCTCGCAGCGAGCAGGTAATGCCCGGCGCTGGACGTTGGCGCCACGCCGATGTCGCCGAGGTTGCCGTAGGCCTGCTGGTTGGCGCGCCAGCGTTCCTGAGCGAGTTGCGCAATCAGTAGGGCGCCGATCGCGTCGGCGCGCCGGCTCCGGTCGACCACGCCGCGGAACGACGGGTACGCGATCGCGGCCAGGATGCCGGCGATGACATCGCGATCAGCAATTCGCTCGCGGTGAATCCGCGGCCGCTGGGCTTAAGGGAAGGGCGGTTGGCCATCGTCGGATTCCTTTCAACAGGCCGCATAGCCAGCCACGGCCGCTAGCGGCGAGCACGATCGAACGCGCCCCATCACGTTGATCACATGGCGGATCTCCCGGCCAGCCGGACCGATCAAGCGAAGCGTGCCGGTCGGCGTGCTCGTCCCGTGCAGCGGGTCGAACAGCAGCGAGCTCACGTTGCCCTGCAGCGCGACCCGGTCGACCGCGCGCAGGTGGACCGTCTTGATGGCTTCGGCGCCGCCGCTGCAAACCGCAGCGCCGCTGCCGCTGCAGGTGCATTGCGCGGCTGCGCCGGTGTGGATCACGTAGCAGCTGCCTTCGGCGGACGGATGCACGCTGAAGCGCAGCGGCTGGTTGCGTGCGACCGCTTCGGTGCGGATGAACTGAACGTCGGTGGCCAGCATCGTGGCTGCACCTTGCAGGCGGCGCGCCTCGATCACGCCTTGCAGGCTCGGGACGCTGCTGCCGACGACGATGCTGGTGATCGCGATCACCGCGCAAGCCTCGATCAACGACACCCCGCGTTGTGCTCGGCTCGTTGTCTTCGTCGCGATGCGCTGCGTGCTGCCCATGCAAGCACTGTAGGAACGCCATCGACTCGGCGCGATCCCACCGAGGAGGGAAAACTCGCCCTCGCGCGAGGGCGCCCTGTCAACCGGCAGTCAGATGTCGCGGATCAGCTGGCGGAACTCGTCGACGTCCTCGAAGCTGCGGTACACCGACGCGAAGCGCACGTAGGCGACCTTGTCGATGCGCTTCAGCTCGCGCATCACCAGCTCGCCAAGGCGCGCCGACGGCACCTCCTTGGCGCCGCTGTTCAGAAGCTTCTCCTGTATGCGCTCCATCGCCGCATCGATCTGCTCGACGCTGACCGGACGCTTGCGCAGGGCCAGCGTCATCGACGCGAGCACCTTGGCCGGGTCGAAATCGGCGCGCGTGCCGTCCTTCTTGACGATCGACGGCAGCGCGATCTCGGCCCGCTCGTAGGTCGTGAAGCGCTTGTCGCAGCTCGGGCAGCGGCGCCGCCGGCGCACGACATCGCCCTCGTCGGAGTCGCGCGTCTCGACGACCTGGGTGTCTTCGTGGCTGCAGAACGGGCAGCGCATCGATCGCTTGTTCCGGATCCGCTCAGCGGTAGACCGGGAAGTCGCGCGTCAGCCGGGCGACTTTCGATCGCACTTCGGCAAGCCGGACTTCGTCATGCGGCTGCTCAAGCACATCGGCGATCAGATTCGCGGTCTGCCGCGTCTCTTCGATGCCGAACCCACGCGTCGTCAGCGCCGGCGTGCCGAGCCGGATGCCGCTCGTCACCATCGGCTTCTGCGGGTCGTTTGGGATGCCGTTCTTGTTGCAGGTCATGTGGGCCGTCCCGAGCACGGTCTCGGCTTCCTTGCCGGTGAGCCCTTTCGGCCGCAGGTCGACCAGCATCACGTGGCTCTCGGTGCGGCCGCTGACGATGCGCAGGCCGCGCGCCGTCAGCGTGTTGGCGAGGACGATCGCATTGGCAGCGACCTGCTGCTGGTAGACCTTGAACTCCGGCGCGAGCGCCTCCTTGAAGGCGACCGCCTTTGCCGCGATCACATGCATCAGCGGGCCGCCCTGGATGCCCGGGAAGATCGCGCTGTTGATCGCCTTGGCGACCGCGTCCTTCATCAGGATGATGCCGCCGCGCGGGCCGCGCAGGCTTTTGTGGGTCGTCGAGGTGACGACGTCCGCGAACGGCACCGGGTTCGGGTAGACGCCGGCGGCGATCAGGCCGGCGTAGTGCGCCATGTCGACCATGAAGTAGGCGCCGATCGCCTTCGCGACCTTGGCGAATCGTTCGAAGTCGATGCGCAGGCTGTACGCCGAGGCGCCTGCGATGATCAGGCGCGGCTTGTGCTCGTGGGCGAGCCGCTCCATCGCGTCATAGTCGATCTCTTCCGCCGCCGTCAGCCCGTAGCTGACGACCTTGAACCACTTGCCGCTCATGTTGAGTGGCATGCCGTGCGTCAGGTGGCCGCCTTCGGCGAGGCTCATGCCCATGATCGTGTCGCCCGGCTGCAGCAGCCCGAAGAGCACCGCCTGGTTGGCCTGCGATCCCGAGTTGGGCTGCACGTTGGCGTGCTCGGCGCCGAACAGCTGCTTCAATCGGTCGATCGCGAACTGCTCGACGACGTCGACGTACTCGCAGCCGCCGTAGTAGCGCTTGCCGGGATAGCCCTCGGCGTACTTGTTGGTCAGCTGGCTGCCCTGGGCCGCCATGACGGCCGGCGAGGCGTAATTTTCCGACGCGATCAGCTCGATGTGATCTTCCTGGCGCCGGTTCTCGTGCTGGATCGCCGTCCAGATCTCGGGATCGACAGCGGCAACGGTGGAAAGCGAACGGTCGAACATGTGGCAGTCCTTTGCAAGGATCCCGGTGCGTGCACGGGGTGTGCCGGGTCGGGCTGCCCAGGCGAACGGCTGACCGACGCCGAGAAACGACGCCGGCCGCGCTTCCCGGTGGTGTTCCACCTCGGGCTTCGGTCGAAGCCCCATCGCCAGTCGCGCGGCCCGCTCAGTGTAGCGGAGCGGTCGCGCGGCTGCGTCAGCGGAAGTAGGCGAGCTGCTCCGGATCGGTCGACGCTGCCGGCTTGGCGGCCGCAGCAGGCACCGCCGGCGTGGTCGCCACGGCGGGGGCTGCCGGCTTCGGCGCGATCGCCGGCGCCGGCACCGTGGTCGGTACGGCTCGCCCGCTGGCGACCTGGCGCAAGTTGTTCTGCTCACTCAGCACCTTGACCGCGTAGCCGCCGTCGTCGACGAGGTTGGCCGCGCCGACGTAGAAGCGCAGACCGGCTTCGAGGCCGCCGGCGCGCGCAATGCACTCCTTCAGCACCTGCACGCCAACGCGGAGGTTGGTGACGGGATCGAAAGCCGCATGGACCCCGCCGAATGCCGTGTACTTCGTGTCATGGACCTTCGTCATGACCTGCATCAGGCCTTGAGCGCCGACCGAGCTTTGCGCAAACGGGTTGAAGCTCGACTCGACGGCCATGATCGCGAGGATCAGCATCGGGTCGAGGTCGGCCTTGGCACCCACATGCCAGGCTTCCTGCACGAGCCGGCTGATCGGCTCGGGCGCGACCCGATAGCGCC